>Ga0335398_10006447_pt1 | contig 14859 bp, 13 predicted proteins | sample BON03_FD_205742 | JGI IMG/M metagenome (GOLD analysis project Ga0335398, IMG submission 205742) | Freshwater microbial communities from Lake Bonney liftoff mats and glacier meltwater in Antarctica - BON-03 (spades assembly) (version 2) | ecosystem: Environmental > Aquatic > Freshwater > Ice >... | reverse complement strand
AGATTGAGGGCCGAGCGTTAAAAAATGCTAACTTTGAATCATTTTAGTGAGGAGCCAGGCCGTGCGGGAGAATATCAGACGATGCTGAAGGCATTGACAGCATCACTTGGACGCCTTACGGTAAGGTGAGAGCCGTTTACAAAAATGACACTTCGGAGGTACATTTCAGGTATGATGCCGCTGAAGACCGACCGTTAAGAAGTAGTCCGGTGGACTGTTTTAGGGAGAGCTTGTCCCGAGAAGCAAGGCGGATCGGGAGGCCAGAATGCAGGGCAGGGGATTGCCAAGATAACAGAAAACGATACAACTCTCTATGTCCGTGATGCCAGTGAGGACTGAGCGTTAAGAAACAGTCCGGTGGACTGTTTTAGCAAAGGGCCAGGTTGTGGGTGGCATGGGTGTCTATAAGAACGATACCCTAACTGAACAGTCTATCTACGGAAGTTCACGCCTCGGATTGGTTAACTATGCTTCAAAGACGGGTTACAGATCATTAGGTGGCAAGAAGTATGAACTGGCAAACCACTTGGGGAACGTCCTGGCGGTGGTTTCGGACAATATCCACTTGAATCAGGATAGCACCTGGACCTCGCTTATCAATACGACGGACTATTACCCGTTTGGACTTTCCATGGATGGTCGTAGCGTGCAGGATAGTAGTTATAGGTATGGGTTTAACAGGGAAGGAAAGAGACAACAAAAGCATTGCCACCCATTAACTGGAAGCAGGTTAAAGGCTAGAAAATGTCCAGAAGTCCTTAGCCCATAGCAATTGGGAAAGGCTTGTACAAGTCATTTACGACTACAAATACCCCTCGGCCACAGAAAAATATAAACAGATCAATTCAGTACATTTAAGAAACAGATAGAAAAATATCATCCGTTAGGATAAGAAAATAAATCAAAAAAGGAAAAAAACGTTATATTTAACTTACAAAGGAAAATCTATTATGGGTAAAACTATCGAAAAAGAGTTGTTAAGCCATTTACTTCAACTGGAGCAACCACAGCAGGAGAAAGTACTACAATTTATCAAACAGCTTTTGGAAGAGGAAGAAGATGACTTTGCAGACAGGCTCTCTGCCGAACAAGTAGCTTCCATAGAAAGAGGCCTACAGCAGGTAAAAGAAGGTAAGACCGTTCCACATGAGGAAGTTAGGAAAAGGTATCAGAAATGGCTTTAAGAATAGAATGGTCAAAGCAGGCGCAAAAGTCTTTAGATGACCTTTATGATTTTTTAGAAACCAAATGGACGGAACAGATAATAAGGGACTTTACTGAAAAGTTGGAAAGTAAACTCCGTTTAATCAGCCAAAACCCTACCTTATATAAATCCTCTGCCCGGCTTGAAGGGACAAGGGAATGTATAGTTACAAGACATAATACCATCTTTTACAAATATGTCGAAGGTGAAGGTAAAGTGTTTATAGCATCATTTTGGGCAAATTATAAAAATCCGGACAATCTGAAGGGATAGCAAAATTTGAACTTCTCCCACCCAACTATCAAACGCAACACGCCCACAGGCCAGGAATCCTGACTTTATTCCACCATGTGAAAGCGGTGTTCGTCACCAGCTAGGTGTATATGACTTAGTGGCAACTAGGTGTAGATTGATCTACACCTTCCTATCAAGGGGAATTTGCAATTCCCTTACCTATGTTCATGCCACTATAGAAAAAGATTCACAGACAGCGAATGAGGAATAATTTTGTTTTTAAAACTCCTTCATTCATACGGAATTTGAAGAACGAGCTTTTATTTCTTTCAATTGAAAACTCTTCCTTTGAAGGAAAAAACAATCTTTAGGATTGTCTATAGGGGCGAAAAGTTCTTTAAAAAATGAGTGCTCGGCAGTTGTTTTATTGCTGAAAAAGTTGTGAACAGCTCTTTGAAATTTGGTAAAAAAGCTATAGGTGGGCGTGCCATTTTGGATTTAATGGCAAAAAACTAATCACGGACTTAGACTTTTATACGAGGTTGAAATTTTGAGAAATACTTTGCCTATTACAGTTATGATCCAAACGAGGACTGAGCGTAAAAAATTCATACCTTAGTATGAATTTAGGGAGAGCCTGTCCCGAGAAGCAAAGCGGATCGGGAGGCCAGGATGTGGGGGAGCTTATCTTTACAGAGACTGGATGAGCAGAAGGCCATCCAAGATGATTTGACATATGGATACTATGATTTCAGCAATAAGCTCAAGAATGTAGACGGAACAGAGACTGAAAATTACACCTATGATGAGATTGAGGGCCGAGCGTTAAAAAATGCTAACTTTGAATCATTTTAGTGAGGAGCCAGGCCGTGCGGGAGAATATCAGACGATGCTGAAGGCATTGATAGCATCGCCTGGACTCCTTATGGTAAGGTGAGAGCCGTTTACAAGAATAACACTTCGGAGGTACATTTCAGGTATGATGCCGCTGAAGACCGACCGTTAAGAAGCAGTCCGGTGGACTGTTTTAGGGAGAGCTTGTCCCGAGAAGCAAGGCGGATCGGGAGGCCAAGATGCAGGGCAGGGGATTGCCAAGATTACGGAAACCGATACAACTCTCTATCTCCGTGACGCAAGTGAGGACTGAGCGTTAAGAAATAGTCCCTTAGGACTAATTTAGCGACGAGCCGGATTGAGCGGTGATTTTAGCAAAGGGCCAGGTTGCGGGTGGCATGGGTGTCTATAAGAACGATACCCTTACTGAACAGTCCATTTACGGCAGTTCACGCCTTGGACTTATAAACTATGCTTCACAAACTGCCTACAGAAGCCTGGGAGGCAAGAAGTACGAGCTAAGTAATCACTTAGGTAATGTACTGGCAGTGGTTTCGGACAATATCCACCTGGATCAGGATAGTACTTGGACTACAGCTATTAATACTACGGACTATTATCCCTTTGGTTTGGCGATGGATGGTCGTACTGAGCAGAACAGTAGTTATAGGCATGGGTTTAACGGACAAGAAAAAGTTGATGAGCTAAAAGGTGCTGAAAACCATTGTACAGCGGAGTTTTGGGAATACGATCCAAAGGTAGTTCACCACTGGAACTTAGACCCAAAACCTAACCCTTCTATTAGTCCCTATGCTATCATGCAAGGAAGTCCCATCTGGTACAGTGATCCACTTGGAGATACAATAGTAGTAGATAACAAAGGTTATATTTCCAGGAATGATGAAACAGATAATCTTGGGTTTACACAGCGAGATGGAAATTTAAGTCAGATAGGCGAATTGGGTAAATCAGTGGATGTGAATTCAGTCTGTGGAGGCTCAAGAGATTGCAAATCCAGTTTGTAGTCTCATTGTTGACTGTTTGGAGTCACGAAAACTGGAATGTCTACAAATCGGATAAAATGTGTGTGAAAGATTACAGGATAAAGAAAGGTAAGCCTGTAGATACGGGAATAGTTAGGGAATAAAGATATCAAAGAATATCGAAGAAGTTGAAGCTCGGCCACTGAACTCGTATTTACTTTCTTTTCTTCCAACTCTTGGGATCGAGAGCCGTGTGAAACACTGCTCGGACGGTAACAACCTGCTGATCTTCATCAATGGTAAAGTGTACCATAAATGGAAACTTCTTTAGCGGCAGACAATGCACCTTTTCATAACGCACTCGGAAGAAGGGATTTTTTTCCCAATATGAGGAGGTGTTTATTTAATACAGTTTCAAACCTTTCTCCAATTCCGAGCTGTTGTTCCTCGTAGTAGTCTATAGCGTTCTGAATATCTCGGATAGCCCTGGGATCAATGACAATACGATAAGCCATTTTTAGGACTTTCCTTTAAAAGTAAATTGCTTGCGGGCGTCCTTCCAGGGAACCATATCTTCGGCTTTGGCGGTTTTGATCCGCTCCCGAACAATGGCTTTATGCTCCTCAGGGATCTCCGTTTCTTCGGACACTTCAAAGCCCAGTTGTTTGATAAGCTCCATAAAGAAGCCGAATTTTTTATCGGGTATTTTAAGCGTTACTTCCTTCATGGTCTTTTGTTTTTAAAGTACGCGAGTTTACTGTATAACGCAAATTTAGTCAATTAATGTGCACAATAAAAAAGTTGAGTTCCTTACATGTTAGGGAATTAAAGTTTACTTTTCTGGCGGAAAGTTGACAAGCCATAAAGTTATAAAAATTTAAGCTTATGATAACAACCCGCAAATGCAAGCAGCAACCGGAACCTTATTCCGGTCTAAGTTTAGCAAAGCGTAACTTAGACCTAAATTGATGAAAGTTTACGACTTTCATAACCAAGGCTCAGGTAATTACAGGTATAATACACTTCCGACTTGTATCGTCTGTAATAAAATACAGGTAATGTTCATGTATTGCCAGAGGCCCGGCTTCTTCAGGGTTTTAATGAAAGTTAATTTTAACATTTATATTTCAACTAAACACAATTCATTAAAAATACTATCTTTATGCTTGCCTATAAGGGCAAAAAAGTTCTTTCAAAACTGAGTTTATGGCAGTTCCCGAATAGGTCTGATAACGGCCTCAACCAAAGCAGGCTAGCGAACCCTGGGTGGCAAGAAATAAGAACTATCCAACCACTTGGGAAATGTACTTGCGGTTGTAAGCGATAATATCCATCTCGACCAGGACAGTACCTGGACTACCGCCATTAATACGACGAACTATTATCCGTTTGGTTTGGCGATGGATGGTCGTACTATGCAGGATAGTACGTACCCGTTATGGGTTTTCAGGTTTAGAGCGTGACGATGAAGTCAGTGGCTCAGGAAACCACTACGGTTTTGGCGGTTACGGTTACAGCCCAAGGCCTGGAAGAAGATGGAATGTTGACCCAAAATTTAATGAGATTGCAGGGCTTTCGCCTTATGCTTATTCGCTCAACAATCCGATAGTTTATAAAGACCCTGACGGAGAACTCCCGATACTTCCACTTTTATTAAAAGCAGGTGCGGCAGGTGCAGCCGATATGTTGGCACAAGCTGCAATGACGTATTATTTTGACCCACAAGTTGAGACTGTAGGACAGGCGTTTGAAGTAGTAAATTATTATCAAGTAGCAAGGTCAGCAGCAGAAGGTTTAATCCCTTGGAGATTTCCGGGCGGTAGAGTTGGAAAAGCAGCAGCCACAGCTTCGGGAGATATTTTAGTAAATGCAATAATGATTGTGGGTCAACGAAATAATTTAAACCAAAAAGCAAGAGATTTAATGTCTGACAAGACTAAAGCTGCCGATTTAGATATAACAGACCCGATACAAGGTTTTGATTACTACAATAACAAATATGAAGGAGATTATTCAGAAATAATGCAAGGTGGAACGACATCAAATGCAGGAGTTAATAAAAAATTAGGTGTAGATTAATAAAAAAGATAAACCAAGTTTTAACGGAGGGTATCGATTGGAAACCCGATTTAGAAAGCAAAAGAAATTTTACCACAGAAAGTTATCCTAAAGAAGAATGTTATTTACGAATGAATAATTTTTCCAAACAAAGTTCAGTAGAGGTACATATAAGGTAGGCAGGTTCCCTGTAAAGCAATTTGTAACTTTTAGTAAGCCTATATCCCCATTGGACGGATGACAACCAGCCTGAGATCTATAACGAAATCTATTGTCGACTTCGGGTTTAATGCCGGTAAAAACCTGATATATAATACTGTCAAATAAACCTACGATTACCGATAGTGGTATTTTCCATTCTTTGACGTTATTTTATAAATTGATTCTACTGAATTTGGTTTTGTATTACCGTTTTTTAGAATAATATATGGTTGTCTTCGATAAATACACCGCTTTTGCTTGGAGGATAAAATCCTTATTCTTAGATTTGCCAATAGAATGAACGTTCGATCTAAAGTAATGCAGCAGTCCAAAGAGTTTTCAGAAAAAGAAATAGCCATCTATGAAGGTGCGCTAGAACTAGTCGCCAAATATGGTTTTCATGGTACTTCCATGAGTTTATTGACCAAAGAAGCCAAAGTAGCTACAGGAACGATTTATCACTATTTCTGTAGTAAAGATGACTTGATGAAAAAGATGTATCGTTATTTTCGCACTCGGCTGGAATCCTGTATTTCAAGTCAAGTGGAGGAGAAACAAGATTACAAAGAGCGGTTCTATTTAAGGTGGTTAAAACTTTACCTTTATTATACACAAAACCCCAAAGTACTGGTGTTTTTTGAGCAATACATCAATTCACCTTACAACCAGGAACGTAGTCCTCATCACTTTACGGGAGCCTATTTTAAATTCCTTAAAGAAGGAATTGATGAAAATTACTTAAAGCCTGCCAAACCCGAAATATATGTAGCAATGTACATGGGTAGCGTGGTTATGGCTTCAAAGATCAATGTTTTTGGATCAATACTATTGGATGAAACGGATAGAGCGCTTTTGATCGACAAATTATGGTATGGCATGTCTAAGGTGTAATTGCAATCAAAATTTTTAATTAGCACAAATAAATTTTCGTTTAAATGAACAAATTTTCTTTTGTAATTCTCATAGTGCTTTTCGTACTGTGCCAATCCTGTTCAGAAGGAGAAACCAAAAACCCTGGAATGAGGCAGGCACCTAACATTCCTATTATAGAGATTCCTTCCCAAACTTTAACCGATTATGAAACCTATCCAACCAGTTTGGAGGGAGTAGTAAGTAGTTATGTAAGGGCAAAGGTTTCAGGTTATATCACCCAAGTTTTAGTAGATGAAGGCCAAGCAGTGAGGAAAGGTCAAAGCTTATTTAAGCTAGAAACCCAATCCTTGGATGCTGATGCTGCTGCCGCTAAGGCCAATGTTGAGGCCACTAAAGTGGATGTTGATAAATTAAAGCCACTTGTAGAGAAAGGTATTATTGGAAGTGTTCAGTTAAAAACCGCCGAGGCAAGGTATAATCAGGCTATGGCTACTTATAACAGTATTTCCGCTAATATTGATTACGCCAATATAAAGAGTCCAATTTCAGGATATATTGGAGCCATTCCTTATCGTCAGGGTGCTTTAGTTAATCCAAGCGATCCATTGACTATGGTTTCTCAGGTGGACAATGTTTTTGCATTCTTTTCCATGAATGAGAAAGAGTACTTAAATATGCTTCAAGTAACCAAAGGGGAAACACTTGATGATAAATTGGGGAACATGTCAGAGGTGGAACTTGAACTTGTCAATGGTCAAATCTATTCGCACAAGGGCAAGATTAAAACGGTTACAGGTCAGGTAAACCCAACCACTGGAACGGTGAGTTTTAGAGCAACTTTTCCAAACCCAAACCGATTGCTCGCACATGGCAATAGTGGAAAGATTCGTATACCTAAAATTTATGAAGATAAACCCGTAATTCCTGCAGCTTCCATTTATGAGCAACAAGGGAAAATATACTTGTATAAAGTGGGTGCAGATTCAGTTGTCACGGAAGCATTGATTAAAATAGAGGCGAAAGTAGGTCAGCTATTGGTAGTTGAGGAAGGACTAAAAAAGGGTGACAAAATAGTTTATCAGGGCATTGACAAGTTGCGAGATCAGATGAAGATTTCACCGCGACTGGTGCCTTTTGATAGCGTTGCTGGAAAATTAAAAGTAGCTTTTAAATAAGGTCAAATGCTAAAACAATTTATAGACAAACCGGTACTATCTACTGTAGTTTCCATTTTAATACTCATTCTTGGTTTTCTAGGTTTATTTTCCTTACCTATAAGTCAATACCCGGACATTGCACCCCCTACAGTTAGAATTACAGCATTTTATCCAGGAGCAAATGCTGAGACGGTATTAGAAAGTGTAATTATACCCATAGAGGAGCAAGTGAATGGGGTGGAGAATATGGATTATATCACTTCTACTGCAAGTAATAGTGGAACTGCCATTATTCAGGTGTTTTTTAGACAGGGTGTAGACCCTGACATCGCGGCCGTAAACGTACAAAATAGGGTTGCTAGAGCCAATCCACTTTTACCTAGAGAGGTAGTTCAGTCAGGTGTGATAACTCAAAAACAGCAAACGAGTTCGTTGATGTTTTTTACAATGGTATCAGATAACCCTGAGTATGACGCCACCTTTATCCAAAACTACCTTGACATCAATGTTATTCCTACCCTAAAAAGGATCAAGGGAGTAGGAGATGTGACTGTTTTTGGGTCGAAAAATTATGCCATGAGAATATGGCTCAAACCCGATAAACTCGCGGCCTATAGCTTAATTCCTTCAGATGTGACAGCAGCCATAAACGAGCAAAGTTTGGAAGCTGCAGCAGGTTCTATTGGACAAAACAATGCACAGGCCTTCGAATATGTAATCAAATATGGCGGGCGATTTAAAAATGAAAAGCAATATGAGGACATTATTATCAAGGCAATAGGGAATGGGCAATTTTTGCGTTTGAAAGATGTAGCTGATGTCGAATTGGGTGCACAGGGATACTCCGTGATGTCCTTTACCAACGGTAATCCTGGGGTGAGTATGGCTGTCTATCAGACACCTGGATCGAATGCCCGGGAGATTATAGATGATGTCAAAGCATCCTTGAATGAACTTGAAAACAATTTCCCTAAGGGCTTGTCCATTTTTATTAATTTTGACACCAACGATTTTCTTAATGCTTCTATCGCTAAAGTGATCACAACTTTGGTCGAGGCATTCATCTTGGTATTTATTGTGGTATTTATTTTTCTTCAGGATTTTAGATCTACCTTAATACCTGCGATTTCTGTACCTGTGTCAATCATAGGTACTTTCTTTTTCCTAAATGTCTTAGGGTATTCGGTTAACTTATTGACCTTGTTTGCATTGATCCTTGCCATTGGTATTGTGGTTGATGATGCCATTGTGGTAGTAGAGGCCGTCCATGCCAAAATGGAAGGGGGAGTGAAAAAAGCACGTAATGCTACCCATCAAGCGATGGAAGAGATTACGGGAGCTATTATTTCCATTACGCTGGTAATGGGTGCTGTATTTATACCTGTTACTTTCATAACAGGGCCTACTGGTGTTTTTTATGAGCAGTTTGGGGTTACTTTAATGTTGGCGATAGCCATTTCAGCTGTCAATGCATTGACATTAAGTCCTGCACTTTGTGCGTTATTATTAAAGCCTCATGACGATCACCCAGACAAGAAACTTAGTTTGGGTAAACGTTTCTTTAAAGGTTTCAATAGGGCGTTTGATGTTACCACAGCCAAGTATGTAGGAGCATTGAAATTCTTGTATCGCTTCAAGTGGATTACAGGGGTAATAATTCTCGGTTCCTTTGGAGCAATTATTTGGGCAGCTGAAAACACCCCAACTGGCTTCGTTCCCGAAGAGGACAGGGGATTGATATTCACTGATATTGTATTGCCTGAAGGCGCTTCTCTAGATAGAACAGTTGCCCTCACAGATGAACTTATGCATGCTATTGAAAATCTTCCTGGAGTAGAGGGCGGATCCATGGTCAATGGTTTCAGTTTAATTTCCGGAGAGGGGAGCAATTTTGGTTTGGGTATTATTCGATTAAAACCTTGGGACGAAAGGGGCGCCGACTCTTTATCTGCGAAAGCTTTGATAGGTAAAATGTTTGGTATCGCCTCTGGTATTCCTGGAGCGAAAATTTTGTTCTTTGCTCCTCCAAGTATTCCGGGATTTGGTGTGTCCTCAGGTTTTGAACTCAAATTTCTGGATCAGTCAGGAGGCAGTTTTAATGCGTTGGATGTTGAGGTCCAGGAATACATGAATAAATTGATGGCCAGGCCTGAAATTCAATATGCCCAAACGGCCTTTAGTACTGGCTACCCTCAATATGAAATGGTTCTAAACATTCCCAAAGCCAAGGAAGCGGGAGTAAGTGTAAGTAGTATTTTGGGCACACTTCAAGGTTATATTGGAAGTATCTACGCTGCCGATTTCTCCAAGTTTGGTAAGCAATACAGGGTTTATATTCAGGCAATGCCTCAAGATAGGGCTGAAGTAGATGACCTTAATTCATTATTTGTAAGAAATAGCAAAGGAGAGATGGCTCCTATTTCAGAGTTTCTCTCGCTCAAAAAAGTTTACGGCCCACAAGCGGTAACCAGGTTTAACCTTTTCAACTCAGTTTCTATCAATGGTTCCGCAGCTCCGGGCTACAGTACCGGCGATGCGATCGAGGCTATCCAAGAGGTCAATGAGACAAGTTTGCCTCGAAACTTTGCTGTTGATTATTCTGGCCTGACCAGGGAGGAAATCAATGCAAGTAGTCAAACCACCTTTATCATATTGTTAAGCATTCTCTTCGTTTATTTTCTTTTAGCTGCCCAATATGAAAGTTATCTAATACCCTTAGCGGTATTGTTGTCCCTGCCAATCGGCGTGATGGGGGCTTATTTAACCACCTATTTTTCAGGGATGGAAGCCAATATTTATTTTCAGATAGCCTTGGTGATGCTCATTGGGCTTTTAGCTAAAAATGCCATATTAATAATAGAATTTGCGATTCAAAGGAGAGCAGCTGGTGCTTCCATTGTGGATGCAGCTTTTGAGGGAGCCAAGGTTAGGCTTAGACCCATCCTTATGACATCTTTTGCCTTTATTATAGGTTTATTACCGCTGGCATTTGCCAATGGAATTGGTGCTGCAGGTAACAGATCTATTGGTACGGGAGCTGTTGGAGGCTTGCTGATAGGCACTGTACTGGGCGTTTTTGTGATTCCTATTTTGTTTATATTATTTCAATGGCTTCAGGAAAAAATTACTCCAAAAAAAGAAGCTGAAGCTTTAGAAAACGCTTGATAATTATGCTAAATAAAAGTCTATTTATACCTTTTATATTATTGATTTTATCTTCCTGTTTTGTGGCCAAGGACTACTCACAAGTTGATAAAGTAGTAGATGAAGATTATTTCAGAACGGATTTATTACGCGAAGACAGTGTCACAATGGCTGACTATTCCTGGAGAGAAGTATTTACTGACCCTAATCTGGTAGGTTATATAGAAGAAGGATTAGAAGCCAATATTGATATAAGAATAGCTTTACAGAAAATTCTTTCGGCACAGTCTTATTACAAACAAGGGAAGTGGGGACAATTGCCCACCTTGAGTGGAACAGGCGAGGTAACCCATCAGGAATTGTCCAGAAACTCTCAGTTTGGCTCTTTCTTTGATGGCGGAATTACCCAGTATGAAGTTTCTGCAGGCTTTTCCTGGGAGGCAGATATCTGGGGTAAAATTAGAAGTCAACGCAGAGCATTTGAAGCCTCGTATTTGCAATCAATAGCGGCACATCAGGCCGTTAAAACAAGATTGATTAATGACATAGCCAATCTATATTTTAGGTTATTGGCTTTGGACCAACAATTGGAATTGACCAATGAAACGATTAGTAATAGGGAGCAGGCGTTGGAAACTACCTCCTCCTTAAAAATTGCGGGGATCGTTACTGAGGTAGGGGTAAAACAAACCGAAGCCCAGCTTTACACGGCAAAGGCATTAAAGGTAGATTTACAAAGAGAGCTTTATTTGGCTGAAAACACACTTGCCATTTTATTGGCAAAATCACCAGAAGATATTTCCCGAGGTGACTTGGACGATCAGCATCTTCCTGAAGAACTTTCTATAGGTTTTCCGGTTCAACTGTTACGGAATCGGCCAGATGTATTTGCTGCTGAATATGGACTGATCAATGCTTTTGAAATAAGTAATGTGGCGAAGACCAATTTATACCCCTCATTAACCATTTCAGGTGCAGGAGGTTTTCAAGGCTTGGAATTGGATCAGTTGTTTAGTCTTAATTCGGTTTTTGCCAATGTAATTGCGGGATTAACACAACCTATTTTAAATGGCAGGAGGTTAAAAACCCAGTTTGAGGTCGCTTTAACCCAACAAGAGCAAGCTTACCTTTCTTTTAGAAAATCGATTTTAAATGCCGAAAAGGAAGTTTCTGATGCTATCTATAACTTTGATGCAGCCAAAGAAAAGGAAGGGCTGCTTAAAAAGGAATTAGATGCCTACCAAGTGGCCATTGAATATTCCGAAGAGTTGCTGGACAATGGAATTGGCAATTATTTGGAAGTCATCACTGCTCGGGAAAATGCCTTGAATTCTGAAATCAAACTAATTAATACCCGCTATGCTCAGATGGAAGCCCTTACCAATTTGTACAGGGCGCTTGGAGGAGGATGGCAATAGGTACTTTGCAAAATGGTCAGCTGACTTGGGTTTGATATTCACTATTGGCAGTTGCAGAATGTACCCTACTATCCAAACAGAAGTTATTAACCATTTGGAAGAAGTTTAAGTAGTCCCGTTTAGGATCCATATATAACATGTCCCTACAGTATTTAGCTTTGAATCAAGGCTTAACATTGTAGGGATTTTCATATTCCACGAAAGAGAATTGTGACGAGAGTTATTGGTTGGCTAAACCTACTTTCAAATATTCTGCTTGCAAAGGCATCTCTAACACTAAGGTTAAGGATCACTTTACCTTTGAGTATCTTTTTATGGACACCAATATCGGCCATTGCATGTCCACTCATTTATCGTAAATATAGCTAGTATAGAGAAGGTGTCCGGAAATTTAATCACCTTAATCAATGGCGAGCAATTGCCTATTGGTAGGGCATTTAAGGAGGGTTTTTCGGAAAGATTCCTCAAGTAAATGGGTTAATCTAATTCCTTTATTTCAATATTTTTAAATGCTACACCCTGCCCCTCAGCTTGTAAGCCAATATAGCCTTCTTTTAGCATTTGTCCATCTACCTTATACGCTGGATCAAACCGATTGGCAACACCACCACCGATTTGGGGGTTGGTATATTTCAATACCTCCTCACCATTTACCATATGGATCACTAAGGAATCTCCATAAACAATCAATTCTGCATGCACCCATTCGTCCCATGGGAAAGTAGGCGAACTTGAGCCAATACAATGTCTTGGATCCATCTCTCCATTAAAGAATACTTCCGTACCCGGAGAGCACATGTTACCAGTAGGTCTTGGTTTTCCATCTCCAGCATCTGCCAGCATTTGGTATTCTACTGATATAGGCCAGTCTTGCTCTTTTAATATGGTTTCAGGTGCCTGGGAATGAAACATTACGCCGCTGTTTCTATAAGTATAGCTTGGTGCATCTTCCATCCATTGGTCAGTGAAGCGGTAATCAAACTTTAGGTGAAAAGAGGAGTAAGGCTTTTTATAAAACAAATGACCATAACGTTCGTCAAAACTTTCATAACCCTCATAATTGACCTGAATTATCCCGTCCACTACCCGGAAGGTGTTTTCATAATTGTCCCCTGACTCATGATGTTGCAACTTTGCTGTCCAGCCTTCCAAATCTTTGCCGTTAAATAGGGTTTCCCATTCGGCTGCCGGTACTTCTTCCGTAGCCTTAGTTTCACTTTTCCCACAAGAAGAGAACATTGTTAGTAAAAAAAGCCAGGTTAGCAATTGGGTTAGCTGTTTCTGTTGATTATTGATAAAAGACCACTTCATTTTTCTAGTTTTAATGGGTTAACTATTTTCAATCCCTAATTTAGGGAATTATTATTTGAAAGGTTTTCTGGTGATTCCCTACACCTTGGGCAACCAACTCCTGATTGGGTGGGCTACGTCTTTTTGTGCGGATCCAAGTTGTCAGTGGCTTCCAGATTTAAAAGCCGGCTTTTATCGAGTTCTACACCTAACGCATATGGCAACTGGGAAAAGATTAAAATTAATCCAATAGCTGCTAACAAGCCTTTAATGATATTGGTAGGAATATAGTCGGCAATTCTACCGGCCTTTAACAAGCCAAGAATTATCAATATCATTAATGAACAAGTACAGTTGAAGAAGGAATTATTCCCCCCATACCAAATCCTTATAAAAACAAAAATAGAATAAGAATTGTGAAAAGTTATTCTCATCCTTAAATATATATGTCATCGAAAAAATTTATATTTATCTATTCAAATTTTATTTACCTGAAATTTAAAAACCCCATTTACCTATGAAATTTGCGAAGATATATTTCCCTATAATTGTAATTCTACTTTTATCCTTCCGGATCAGCCCTGTAATTGGTCAAAATGATTGGGATAACTTTTTATATGGGGACTTACTTCCAGATGCACCTGAATTGGCCGAAAGGGGAGACTACCTGATAGGTGTTCGAACAATGGAACTTATTCATGAAAATCAGCCCGACATCGCCAATTTCACTAAAGATGCAAAACCTAACTATGACAGACCTTTAAAGGTGGAGGTTTGGTATCCAGCTGCTATAAGCTCCAAACCAGAAACAAATTATAGTGATTTCATAGGGGTGGCAAATGATGAAAAGCGACCACTGAGCCCATTTTCATTCAAAGGCAGAGCAGAACGAAATGCATTACCAAAAAATAACGAAGGTGCATTTCCATTGGTTATCGTTTCTCATGGGTATTTGGGGTCTAGGTATCTGATGACTTATCTTACTGAAAATCTAGCATCAAAAGGCTATATAGTAGTAGCCATTCACCATACAGAATCTACCTTTGAGGATCCAGGTAAATTTTCAAGTACACTTTACCACCGGCCTTTGGATGATTTATTTGTTTTAAATGAAATGGCTCAAATGGGAAGTAAAGAGACGGAAGGGTTTTTGGCGGGAATGATTGATGCCGAACATACTGCATTGGTAGGCTATTCAATGGGTGGATATGGTGCATTAAATGCTGCAGGAGCTGGATTTTCACCTGCTTTTGGCGGTTTCTTTGGCCAAATGACAGGAGGAAGTGATAAAATAATGGAGCGAAGTTTAGCGAATCCATCGTATGCGGCGACAGTTGACCCACGAATAAAAGCGGTGGTGGCTTTTGCCCCTTGGGGAATGGCCAGAGGGGTATGGGACAGTAAAGGCTTGGGGAACCTTAAGCTTCCAGTGTTTTTCGTGGCGGGTGACCAAGATGATATTT
>Ga0335398_10006440_pt1 | contig 14866 bp, 8 predicted proteins | sample BON03_FD_205742 | JGI IMG/M metagenome (GOLD analysis project Ga0335398, IMG submission 205742) | Freshwater microbial communities from Lake Bonney liftoff mats and glacier meltwater in Antarctica - BON-03 (spades assembly) (version 2) | ecosystem: Environmental > Aquatic > Freshwater > Ice >... | reverse complement strand
GACAGATCGCGAATCCGCCCCGAGCAACCTGATTTTGATTCAGATTAGAAAGCGTTGTCGCCCAGTGGATCCTGAGGAACAATGCCGGAAGTCGCACGATTGCGCGCTCCGCCGGGAGTCACTAGTCGAGCGTACACGTTCGTGTCAATTGCGTCGCTTATAAACCCAACCGAGCCTTCAGAATAAGCAACGTTCACTCCGCCGGGATGACCACTGTTTGGTGCAGCGGCGGTAAATTGCCCATTTGCCTCTGGGCCAGATCTCTGCTTATTGATTAGATTCTCAGCCACTGGAGGTGTCGCAGAATTGTAGTATGGCGCAGGAGTTCGATATGAATTTGTGCTACCCACTGGGCCGGCAACCATGAACACAAAGCCAACATTTGACCACTGAGGATCAGCCCAGCTTCCAGAAGATCCAGCATTCACATTCTCTGTGAACATGATTGTGGAACCGCCACCGTCATAGACCCCATCTACAGTGTGGCTGTTCTTCTGAGATTCACGAGTAGAAAGGGAGCCGTTACCGTAATCTGTCCACATGACACCTGTATCACGATGGGCGTCTGAATCAACGATGTCTGCATCTGGTGTTGCAGCTGTATTAACAAGGCCGCTTAAATTCCAGTCCAAGCCACCAGCGACCCAGCGATTTGATGTTCCTCCGTAACGCATATAACCATTGTTGCCGACATAGCTAAGCCCACCATTGAGCCCAATTGCCGTTAGATCATCAGGGCACGCCAGAACCTTGATGTAGGTTCTGCCGAGCGTAGAATTATTCACTGGTACGGTGCCTGGTACGGTGCTGGCGTCATTCCATGCCAGATTATCATCCCAACGGTCGGAAATGTCACGACGATCCATATAAGAAGCGAGCTCAACCACCCAACTTCGGAGAGGTACTGTCGTCGCCGGGCTACCCACCACTTTATAAATTCCCAACGGAGGAAAGCTGCGGCGTGACGAGGCAAAGTTATGAGCGGCCAGAGCGATGTTCTTGAGGTTGTTCTTGCACTCTACTGTTCTGGCGGCTGCGCGTGCCTGCTGAATCGCGGGCAGGATGAGTGCCATGAGCGTCGCGATGATGGAAATCACCACGAGCAGTTCGATGAGCGTGAAACCGCGACGAACGGGTTTCTGGGTAAGTTGTATACGACGGATTTGCATGAGCGTGACTCCTTAGAGAGCAAGACGTTTGAAAACCGAGAGAGGCCTGAAAACACTTTTTGATTCAATTTTGAGCGTGGCGAATGATCGCCTATTTGATTAACGCAATTTTCGGGGCGAATCCGTCGTATTCTGGGAAGAAATGACAACTTTTAGAGGATTCGCGTTAAATGGCTATTTTCCTGACGTTGAACAATACACCCCACAACAACTTCTCGCAACCACAGACTGTATAACCTGTTGCACCCTGCAACATCCCGTGCCGTATTGTGCAACAGGGTGAATAATTGCCACAACCTGCCTATTCAATTGTCGCCCGAGCTTTGATAAGTCGATTCCAATCAAAATCACCTGTTCCGGGGTTAAACGCTTCGAACGCTTCCGTTCGGTCGATCACGAAGATGGCTCGTTGCTGGTCATTGTTGGGGTTGGAATCCTCGTTGAGGTCAAATCGGCCGCCAACTTGAAACAACCCTGTTGCCACGTCTTCGTGTACTTCAAAATAAGCAGCCGTGCCGTAAACGATGAACGTGTTGCTGACGGTGGTGACGTTATTCATAATCTTGGACAGCACCTGATGACGCTGAGAAGCAGTATTGCTTCGAACGTCTTCCGTCCCATCGGAATCCAAGTCACCTGGTCTTTTGTGGAAGCCACGGGTCGCCAATTCCAGCCAATGGCGGTTACCACCAAGATCATCGCCCGCTCCATCGGAAATTCCGTCGTCGTTTTCATCGCGATCAACAGCAAGACGCCGCAGAATGGTGTTATCAAACTGGTTTTCGAATCCAAACGAACTTCCCATTGCTCCAAAACCACGGAATGGATGTGATCCGGGGGTGCCGGGGATGGAAAAGAATCGCGATGCACCGGCAACAGGGTCGTAACTTCTAACAGGACGACCATCGCGTTCACTCATAAAGTCGTGATAAAGATCACGTCCACCAATTGCTGGAGCACTTGTCATGAACGGACCGTCTTCATTGGTGTTTATATTTGAATCCATCAGTGGCGGAACATCGGCCAGATACGGATTATCAATCAACCCAGCAAGCACTTCGCGATGTCGGATCATGTTGATGTTGAGTTTGCCGGGTATCTTGTTTTGTGCAAGATAGTTTCCGAGCATCTTATGAACACGAGACGGCACTTCTACAAACTGCAAAAGCCGATACCATCGATTGTCCCGTGCCGCATCGATCGTGTTTGTTCCTGTATCGGTGTAATTTGGCCATAGGACCATGGCTTCAGCGGTTGATAGTAATGCGTAAGATTGAGTTCCCCCCAAATTGAATGCATCAGGAAACGACTGCTGATAACCAGGGTAACGCATACGGTTTAACCGTTGTGTTAACAGATTTGGTCCTACAAGCGGCAGTGACAACAATTCGCCCGTCGATGCGTACTCGCGGTCAAAGTGTGGCTGCCAGATTTCGAATGGCAACGCCAAGTTAGTCCCAGACGCTGGAAGTAGCGGGTCCGTCAGGCTCCTGGAATTGATACCCAACGCATCACTAATCGAACCACCAGTATCACCTTTGATCGTATTTGCACGGTAGCCGGTTGCAGTTTTTGGGATACTAAACGCCTGTCGGGTATCATCTAGCGGTTCGTATCGTTCGGTACTTCTCACGGCGACAAGTCTACCGGTTGGTGGCATTGCTGTGCCGTCATATATCATCGGAGCCGTGTCGCCGTCCTGAACATCGAACGTCTCAAATATGACTCGAGTTCGATCCACATCAATCCATGGATTGTCGCCGATGCTCAATTCAGGCATGGCTGGATTTGCACGGCGTTGAAGAACTAAATCAAAGCCCACATTGCTGGATGTTGTAAACGTCCCTTTATCTCCGGTCAGCGTTTCGAAGTGTTGATTTCCGGCATAGGTCACCAAAGTTGCTGGTGCCACGGTTGGCGGCGCATCAGTCAGAAAATTTCCTGATGGAGCGGCAAAACGTGCAGGACCAACGGTCCCGTTATGGTTCTGATGATTGACATCCAGGTCAACCAATGGGTTCGTGTAAGCCGGGTCTGCTGAACCCGTCTGATTCACACCGGTCGGCAGAGTTGGTGAAGCCACATCGGGCGCGATCAATTCGTACGTTCCATCAAATGCCCCACTTGCACCGATATCAACAAAAAAGGCACTTGTCGCAAGTCCTGTGTCGTTACTGACGCCGATAGAAAAACGCCCGCCACCATCAATGACGTTGTTTGCGTGCTGAAGAATCGCCAGCACTTTATCTGGTGCGGCCATTGGCTTGATCGCATCTGCATTCACGTTTCGATCGTAACGAGCCAAACGCCAGACTGCCTTTGCAGCCGTGTTACTTACCGTTTCGCCCAAGGTGACCGTCGTAGGTCGCACGTTCTGCAATTCAACGAATAGGAAGTCACGAATCTGTGTCATGTCATCATATGGCGTTGAAGCATTATTTGTCGTTGTTGTGTTGCTGGACCGAATTCCCTGCGTTTCACTGATCGCTAACTCTTGAGCTTCAACTCCGTAAACAACGCCTCGATCTGGAACCGTCGCTCCATTGCCCGTTTGATCTTCACGGTAAATCCCGTTACTTGTGACCGTTGTGAAATCGGAATCAGTGGTTACAGCAACAGCAAAGTCAGCAGTAACTGCGTCGTCGTCCAAGTTCCAGCCGTTCCCCAGATTCTTGTCGTATTCGAACTTCGTGATGACGTCATCTGAATCCATTGAGTCAACAAGATTCACGGCAAATTGAGCCATTCGACGAAGTTGGTCATGCGTGTAAAGGGCCGTCCCTTCCGCTAGGCTCGGATCATTTTGCAGAGTGTAGTCCAGCGTATTGTTCGTCGCGGTGTTCAACCCGGCTCCGCCCGTTGTGTAAAGCAAGACGTAGATATCGCGAGCAAGCTTCTGTCGATCACGTCGAGCCCAGAACTCACGCTGTTCAACTGTTGATGGCGGAAATGCCACGGGAGTTGCGACGTTGTATGCTGGAATCGTGGTCACGCCAACAGCTTCTGCCGCAAGTGGATGGTCAGTTAATGGCCGGAATCGCAAACCGGCGCGTTGCATGTAGTATAGAAATTCCGTTGTGCCTTCAGCCGGTGTCTGTGCATTTCGTTCCACATCCAGAATATGGTTTGGACTCAATGGCATCTGGCCAAATAGACCTCGACCTTCGCCAGATTCCATTGAAATCAAGCGGCGAACCTGTGGCCGAAACGGATCTGCTGCTGAATAAGGACGACTAGCTGGAGTTGTACCAAAGGCTGGCGGGAACTCATACAACCCGTCCCCGTCAGGGAATCCGTCGCCGTCTCTGTCGGCCCCGTCTGAGTCGGCGTTGAATTCCCAGGCGCGATTGATGGAATCTGTGTCACTTTGACCATTCGCATTTGGTACTCCCGAGACGAAGCTTGTAGCTGGATCTGTTAAATCCGCCGCGTTATCGATAATCCCATCGGCGTTGTCATCGACTCCTGCGATGCCTGGGCGTCCATCAGCCCCGAACGGACTTCGCATCAGGAAACGATGCAGAGAATTGCTGATGGTGGTGAAGCGTGAACGTACACTCGGTGTGACTTGTTCATTGGCTGAGAAAGGAGCATTTGCAAAATCAAGAGCATAAGGTGAAAGCTGTTTGAGTCGTGTACTAAAGTTAGCCGAAATATCAGTGGCCTTTAGATGCAACGCGAACACATCCTGTGGTCCAAAGATCGCATCAAACTTACGGTCAGCCAAATCCGGATCAAAGATTGACTCCAATGGATCTTCGAACAAAGCGTCAAACGCAATATTGTCAATTAAGTCATCGCCGGTTCCGCCATCGAACACCCCATTCTGGCCGAAAACATATCGCGGAACCGAGGTGTCAACATCACGCTTCAGAGTATAGCCATTCAGGCCAAGGAATCGCTCCGGACCAAACGAAGTAGCATCGTGGTGTACCAATGGTCGGCGGACGTCACCAGTCAGTGGAAATGTTGCCCCGTTGTAAATCCCCGTAGTTCCCTGAGTCGTCCGGCCAGTGCCTGCATAGTCCATTGGTGTTCCGAATGCTCGAACGCGGCCCAAGGACGGATTCAGTTCTCCATCATATCTGTCCTGATTGTCATCGAAGCCATTTCGCCCCACGCCTATTAAGGTGCCGCCGTAGCGGATGCCGCTGCTGCTCGTTTGATAGGCATCACCCGAGACTCCCGGTCGAGGCAGATCTGCAACGTTGAATGAACCACCCAATTTGTAAGCGTTATACAGTCTGTCGTTTTCACCCCAGCGTCCCGGTAAAAGATCTTCGAGCTTGGTGGCGGCAGCATCGACCTTTGCGCGACCGGCAGTTACCCACAGCCACTCCATATTCGCTTGTTCAAGATTGTTAGTTGGTAGTCGTCCGTAGTGATGTTGAAACTGTGCCGCAGTGACTGCCGTGATCGGTGCGACAAGATTCGTTCGCAGAGCCCAAAGCGGGTTGATTTCGTTTGGTCCCAAGCCAAGACCTGATGTCGATGTCATCGACCGCTGAAGTTGATTCGACGCGGCGATCGTCTTGGTAGTTCCATCACGTCCAAGACCACTCATATTTCCATGAACTGTCAGATTGATCAGCCCGTCAAGATCATAGATCGTGAATGAATGCAGGACTGTGTAGAGTCGTGTAGTGCCAGAAGTATCAACATACTCCTGGACCGGAAAGTTGGTGTCCAACCAAATGCCTTCGCGAATCCCGTCGCCGTCGTTATCAGCATCAAGCTCATACGCATCAGGGTCTGAGCCTGTCCAGACACCCAATTCTCCCAATATACCGTTTGCTCCCCCTGGCTGCCCAACAAGATTGTCATCGGGTACAAACGGGAATCCACCGCTTGTCATACTGAACCCGGCAGCTTCGGTCGCAGTCAAAAATCGGAAGACGGATGTTCCATCAGGTCGCAATCCGGCTATGTGCTGCGGACTTGGTCGGAAGGAACGCGAAGCAAATTTTGCCGTTGGGCGGTTGATCAGGTCAAACGAAGAAGCCCAGTCAAAGTCGGTCGGAACGTCGCTGCCAGTAGCACTATTGGTACCATTGGACTTCATGTATTGAGGTCGGAAGAACGAAGGAATGATGACAAGCACACGTTCAAATCGTGGAGTTGCACCAACGCCGTTATCACGGATGGCCCAACCTTTGTAGGCTAGAAACAGGTTGTTGATGTCGGGGTACGTGTAATCAACGTCAGGTGCTGGAGGGATAATGTTTCTGACCTCGTTACCACCACGAGCCGCAGGCGAATCCACGAAATTCATCCAGTCATTTCCAAGCGGGCCATTCACAACTGGCAATCCCCCTGCGTAGCCAACAGAAACGCCTTCTCCGGAATGCGGCGACAAGTCGCTGCCCACGAGATTTCGTGCGATACTGGGTCGTGAGGTGGGACTTCGCAGAATAGACGCACGATCAGAAGGTCGATTGCTCGGCCCGGAAATAATGTGACTTAAAGGATGATCCCAGACATTGTCTGGTTCATCAATCTCGCCCTTGGCCGCTTCGCTGAAATACTCAGCGGACGACCTTTCAGACGAAGCAAAACTGAAGAAGACCATGCCTACAAAGGCAAGCAAACCGAGGAGTGCAATAACAATAACGAGTGTTGAGCCTCGTCGTTGATTGTTGTTTGAAGTGGTTGTAGTCTTCATGGGTAGAGCTCCCGATCGCTGGACTATGCCAGCCGAACATGATCTCAGAAAGGATTCACGAATCCACTATTGGATTTCGATTGAACAGAGACCATTGGAAATGGTGGCATTTTCGATGCCAAATTGTAAATGCTATTTTGTCAACGGAATGACTAACGACAACTGTCTCATATTGTCTGACTTTTTGTCCTGAAACCGGAACGTCAATCGAATCGCTTCCAGTGGTCTGCGATTGTCGAAAGATTCCCAAGTGACTTCGTTGTCTGTGAACCGTCGTCCCGGTGCTGTGGGAAAAATTGGCTGCAACGCGCCCGTTTCAATTCCATTCATTCCATTGATATCGTTCACAGCGACGCATCGGTACGCGATCTGAAATGCTTGTGATGGCACAGCATCACGAGTTAGTCCTACGATTGCCGGTTGCCCGTCCCCGTCCCATTCGAAAACTTCTACCGCTCCATCACCATCAAAAGTCACAGGGGCAAAAATTACAGTTTGCCCGGGCGTAAAAGTACCTGCCCCAGATGTCCAATAAGAGACCGGGAAAGGTGGCGGTGGCATTGTTGTTGCCGATGGGCCCGGTGGTATATCGTTCTGTCGGGGCGGATAGAAGACATATGGAATATACGGAGCAACTCGATCTTCGACGTCACTACTGCCGTTTCCGTTGTAGTCGGCCGCCGCATTCTTAAAATGCCACGTGTCAAACACCGCGCCAGAATTGCTTCCGAAGTCAGGACCTGAATTCGGGTTTAAACAGCGAGCCCGTGCGTAATCTCCTAACTCACCCGTTGAACCATTGCTTGCAAAGTGTCCGGGTACCGCGAATCGTTGAAGCCGCGCATCCCACAGTTCTATTTTCATTTCGTGAACGTTGGACAGCAACAAATCTTCGACGCGACGTGGACCACCACGACCTTGAACTGGCCGGGTTGTGATCGGGTCCATGACCGACGGCGCGTAGGTGTCGAACGAAGAAACAACGCCTGTTGCGGGATTCAACGTGAGTGGTGTTGCTACGAGATCAAGCGGATTTCCATTGGTTGATGTAAAATCAACAGTGCCATCGAAATCAAAATCGACACCAACGAAGTTTGCGCTATCTGGATCAGAGTAAAGCTGGCCAACAAGTTCTTCTCGTGACGTATTCTGTGGCCAGTTGAAATTCAAGCTGGAAGTTTCAGCCCTGGTAAAACGGCCAAAGAATATGGCGGGGCCAATTCCTGCTGAATTTGATACAGTGTGTTCACGTGATCGACTTGTCTGAGGGTTGAAGCCCATGCGTCGTCCCGGATTACCAAAAACTTCAGATGCCGCCCCAGCGGTTTCGTTACTTAGAGAATCCGAACCTAAAAAAGCCGCCGATTGATTTCCTGGAAAATTCACAGCATACGCCGAGTGATCGAATAGCAGTCCAAAATCATTTGTAAGCGTTCCGGCGGCCCCATCGGGCTGAAAGCTACTATCGACAACCTTAAACAGGCCGTCGTACGTAGCCGCATTCATAGAGTTCGGTTGTCCCGAAAAGTAATTGTAACCCGACGTTGCTGTCGGCTGAGCACCGAAGTTTTGACCAGCCACAGAGAGTGGTTCGCGAATCAACATGATGCTGCGGTACAGACTTCCGTTGCGAATAAAGTAACAAATCTCAGCATACGGAGAACTGGCGACGGAATTTGCTGCATACGACCCGTCGTCAGCTTCCGGCTGGTTCGGGCTAATCTGAAGTCCATTGAAAACGGCACCCGTTGACTTGCGATCTGACAACTCCGCCGCTCGGCCAAAGTACGGCGTTGAATCTGGATCTTCAGCGAGCACGTTCGCACTGACCGTCAGTTGGATCAGGTCATCCAGCCCGGTGTAAGGGTTATTGGTTGAAATATAAATATACCCAGAGCGATTAGAAAACGTGGTTGCAGAAATGGCCGAATCTTCGCCCGGATAAAATGGCAGCACATTCCGAAATGTGCGGTGCTGAAAGTCCTTGCGGACAACGGTCGAAAGCACACGTGCCTTTTGATCGAGTTCTGCGATCCCGCGTTGCTTGTTCATGCTGCCGGTCGCGATCTGAAAAATCGTCGCGAACATCGTCATCATTAACAAGACAAGCGAAACGGAGACAAGCATCTCAACCAATGTGAAACCAAGTCGCGGCGTCGGAGCCGATTTCGAGTTGATGTAATTAGCTTTCATCTTTTCTGCCTTCCCTATCACAGGTTGCCGGGAACCGCGACAGAACCCATCGGATAAACATCAACTACACCCGGCAGAAACATTGCCTTGCCAACTAAAGCACCTGATCCCACAGACGTTTCGAGGGCAATTACGTAACCATCGCCAGTGACAGGTCCGATGGTAATGCCCTTTACTTCAGTGTAGTTGGCGATTCGATACCATCGAGCGTTTGTCATGTCGAGCAAAAACCCCCCCTTGCGTAAGGCTGGCTCCGCAACTTCAAGACTTTCGGTCAGGCCACCATCCAGAATCACGCTGACACTAAAGCTTCCCGATACAAACGACGCCGAATAAAGGCGTTCATCATCTGCCGTAATGCCTTTGTTGTGAGTGATTACGACGTCAACACCACGAGCCTGACCGTCTCGCCCACGGCGAACCGTCAGGAGCCAGTTGTAGTCATGGGATCGAGATGTTTGCAGCAGCACACGGCCGATCTGAAATTGGCCTGTGATAGGGTTTACAAATTGCGGCGGCAATGTACGAATTTCATTTGTCAGATTCCGATTGATATCTTCGCCAGCGTCATAGGCACCGCCGGAGAAATCGATGTCTTCGGTCCACAATACGGCGTTTGACGTCGGATCCACGACGACGAGTGGCAATGCGACACTAAAGTTTCCGTCCTGTGAAAACACAACGGCCCGACAAACTTCGGGATCGGGTATGATTTGCGTTCCGGCGACACGAGGAACCAAGGTACTTGCTGACGGGACTGCTGACAGATCGACATCCACTGGAAATATCAACCCAACGATTGCCGCACCTGTGGCCGCAGTCGCGCCGGTCGATCCATCTGCAAATACAAACTGTTCAGGTACCCCATCGAATTGGGTATCCCATGCATCACCCAATTTCGACAATGTCGAACCAAGCGATCGCAGTGCTTGGGCCTCGGCTGGATCGCCGCCCAGTGGATTGAAACCGCCGGGATAACTACCGGACATTGTGCCGACTCGAATCCCGCCGTCATATCGCGGCATTACTGTGTACGGCTCAGGGATGCCATCAACGTTTGTATCTAGATTCCCAAACCAATCGGCACCACCTCGCAGCGTTGAGTCATTTGGCAACGCCGGATTGTTACCGGCGGACAAAGTGGCGAACGGGCAATAGGGTGTCGAAAACATGGTGTCCTGAGCAATCTCGAAATAGCCACTCGGGTCCACAATGTAATGCAATTCGTCCTGCCGACCGATGTGCTCTTGATAATTTCCGTCGCCATCGGGATCGAAGATCAATTCTTTCTTGGCATCGAGCAAAGCTTCAGCGTTTGATTTCAATATGGCCGCATTGGTGAGCTGAGTTGCTTGAACAGACCTGAGCACAGAAATCGGAAACAATACGGCGACTGACGAAATCCCAATCGACATGATCATCATTGACATCAGCACTTCGGTGAGAGTCACACCCGCTCGATTAGAGTCGGCCGCTTCGAATTGTGCGAGTTCAGATTGTGCAAATAGAGAGTTGCGTATCATTGCCCAGTCCTTCCGGTTTCCGCAAAGAGAAAGGGATCATTTTCAAATCCATCGTAGTCAGGCGACAGATCTGAAGCGACATTCACTGGATGCGTTGAGACCGCCCCAGTTTGAGTGAACAACGTAACAAGCCGCCGATCGCGTACTAGATATGGATCATCGTGAGTATGATCAGGCAGCCATGTCGCCACTGAAGTGCGAATGGCGTTCGTCGGTATGAAATGCCCTGACCTGACCAAATTGTTAAAACTCATCACCTTACCAACATTTAATGGAACTCCATTGGCAGTGAATTGCATTGTTGTTGCGGTGCCTACGACATCGGCAAGTGATTCGACGTATGGTTCTTTCAGATTGATTGAATCGATTTCATCGCAAACGTAAAAGTGAATCACTCCGGCAGCCGCAGCACCACCAATGACGTTGCCACGTGGTGAGAAAATGACATCCATAAACTGCGAATACTGTAGGTTGCCTGATCCGCCGCTGGCCAATGTTGTGCCCGGTCGCCAAGCAAGTGGCAACTTGGAACCATCCAAATCGATAATCGTGTTCGCCGCCAGCTTCACTGGATCCATCGGCAGCACCGTCGCTGGAAGTTCTAATCGGTAGTCCACCGGCCCAGCGGAATCGTAGGCTTGTGCGCGACTCACCTGCGTATCGCCTGGATCAGCATAAGCACTTTCCAAAATCAAAAACTGAACAGCGGTCTTGGCGATAGTCGCATCAATGAGCCGCGTGTTAATGGAATACCAGTGATTGCTGCCATTGGGGATCTCAATCCTGAGCCCATCAAGCAGAAAACCACGACGTTTCAACTCCCACCAACCCGGATCAGCGCCCGCAACGACTCGAACTTGTGTTGGGTCTTCGTCTGCAGTACCGTCTCCCAGAATATCAGCAGAGCCTGTATCCGTGTTGCCGTCACCATCTGAATCCCAGCGACGCAACTGAATGGTCCCATCACTCCAATAGTTGGCTGGGTCAATATAAACCATAGAAGTCACAGCGCGGTAATTATTGGTATCCAGAAAGAAACGAACGCCCCGAGGTTCTTGGCTATGGATTGCCCGGTCTCGAGCTCCCGATAGAAACGATTGAATCTGAAGAGCTGAGCCAACAACACGTTCCGAGTCCCGACTGAAATTGACTGCCGTTACGGTCATTGCCAAGAGGACCAACATGATCGACACAACAATCAATAGTTCGATCAAAGTAAAGCCGCGTCTATGGTGATTAAGAGTTATTGGTGTTTTGCAACGCATCAGCGACCTCCCGATTTCTTGTTGCGGCTGGTGATATTGTCTCGCAATTGGTCGATCGTCGAAGCAGACGGCGCGGGACTGAGTGTTGTTGTGCCTTCGAGTTGAGCTAAGTTTCCGAACTCATACACTCCAGGACTCGGCACATTAAAGTAATTGGGTTCAAACAAGCCTAGCCGACCGTCTGGGCCGGCGGACAAAATCAATGGAGCTTGAAACGTATCCGGAGTGTGATATTTCAATTCGTTGTATTCTGTGGACAGAATCCCTGTTCCATTTGAACCGTCAAATTTTTCAAGCTCAGCATAGAGCCGCCCAACAGGATCGTCAGGGTCGGTCAATAATGCGTCACGCGGTACCCCGCCATTTGGCAGTGCGAATGGTGCCGGTGGTAAACCTTTCATTACGATGTTTGCGATCGCTCGTTCGGCTGGCAGGATTGCACGAGTATCAGTTAGGTCAGTCAAATTGGCCAGATTTGGCTCAAATGGGTACGGAGCATCGAAATCGATCAATCGTGTTGGCCAGCGATAGAAGCGGAGTGGCTGCCCCCAAGCGTCTATAAATTCGGGGAGTCCATCACCGTCCTGATCAGCAACCTCTTGGTTCGTAAACAAATCAGAATCTACCGACGATGCTCCGTAGCTACCTGACTTGATCAGGGCAAAATAGAGCAACTCAGAACTCTCTGTCTCTTGTGACGACGCATGATTGGCGAACTTGATAACGGCCTGTGCTATGATTGCTGGGTCATTTAATGCGGTCGTATCCGGCAGCCCCATTTCTGCACGAACAGTCGGTGCGAGAACATTGAAATAAATGCTGTCCGTCAATCCCGGCATAACAGTCACACCGTCACCAAACGCGAGGAGGGTGCGATCCATAAATCGCTGCGGAAATTCAAAACGAAACAGAGCCTTCTTAGCCAAGATTTCGACAACCGGGTCGGATACTCCAAAGATCCCGTCACTTCGATCCCCATCACCATCAGGATCAGGATCAGATAAATGATCTCGCATGAGCTGCATTGCTGCATCCTTTCGCGATCCTCGAAATGCCCTCTCAAAGGCTTCGACTCGCTGGTCCATCATTTTCTGAATCTTCTGAATTGTCGCAGAAGTTGCTTCGACGCGAGCCGTCTCAGCGAAGCCACTCATTACTACGATCGAAAATGACATTAGCAAGCCGATAATGGCAACCACCATCAAAAGCTCAAGCAGTGTGAATGCTCGCCGTGAGTTCAGTTGTCGTGTCAGATTTCGCATGATGAGCTACAGTGTAGAAGGTCCAGAATAGTTGATCCAATTCAGTGTTATTGCTGTAACACACCGCCAGAAAAATTGGTGATATTGTCGGCCTCTGCTTGCCGCCCGTTCGCGGCAGTCAATTCTGATCCATCTGTATAAATCCCACCAACGCCGTACAGGCCGTCTAGCCCAGGCGAGATAATCTGGTAGCTTTGATTCCGCAATGGTGTCTTATTGTCGTTGCCCATATAGCATGAAGCCATGTCTCTAACATCCTGCGATGCATCAAGGACGTTGTCGTATACGTCATAGTCATCAAATGCATTTGGGAGGTTCAATTTGCGATAACTCTTACCTTGGCTGCTTAGGAACAAGTATGGAGTGGTTTGATCAGGTAGCGAGTCCAAAAACTCTAGAGCGCCGTCACCATCGATATCGACTAGTCGTGCCGAAGCAAAGTTGTCGAAAAATGGAGCATCCCGATTCTCGCCTGCAGCAGACCATGGGGTTACGGGATTCTTCGAAAAACCGATCAACGAAGGTGCTGTTACAGTTCCTGAATTCAAACCACCTAAGAAAAACGTTAGGCATTCTGCTCCATTCAAATGGACCTCCGTGCCGGAATAACCAAGTCCGCCACACGACGAGAAATCAAATTGGTCCCAAATTCGAAGCACTTTCTGACGGTCAGTGGGCGTCCAACTGATCGCATTCACTGGTATTGTCAAACTGCTTGGCGGTTCGACGCCGAATCGCACCTTAAACGAAACAACTGCTTGATCAAGTTGAGTGATTTCTGTCGAAACAGCGGCCTGCTGCACACGCCGTCTTACTGCCCCAATCGCTGGCAGAATCAACGCCATCAGGATCCCAATGATCACAATCACAACCATCAACTCAATCAGCGTGAAGCCGAGGCGATGGGTGTTGTGAAGAGTTTTGCTGGCGGTTTTATGGTTGAGTTGCATGGGATTGACTCAGCAAGTTGACAGTGTTCAGTTGGCAGTGGATAGGAAACACAAGGGAGGTTAGGACAGGTTGAAAGTGAATCGCAGGTGTACCGGAGGGCTGACACCCTCCGCTCGCCGTGTGCCGGAGGGCTGACGCCCACTGGCATTGGCTTCCACATAGTAGACCTCACTCTCCGAGTGAGGCAGGACGCACAACGCGGCTCTTAGCATTCGTCACTCGGAGAGTGACGGCTACTTTAATCACAAAGTACCGGAGGGCTGACGCCCTCCGCTCGCCGCAGTTTGAAATCAGCAATCAGCAATCAAAAATCAGCACTTAACTACGACAGGTCGTTCAACAGTTTAATCAGCGGCATGAACAACGCAATAACAATGAAACCGACGATCAAACCCAACACAACGACCATGATTGGTTCCAGCAAACTCACAAGACTTTCGACTCGCACTTCGACCTCTTCATCATAAACGTCGGCTACCTTGTAGAGCATGTCATCCAAGGCTCCCGTTTCTTCTCCGACGTCTACCATGTTGACTACCATGTCGTCGACGATCTTTGATTCTCGCAATGGCACTGCGATGGTTTCCCCTTCGCGAATGGCCGTGTAAATATTGTCAAAGGCTCGCACGAACACACTGTTGCCTGCCGTGTCGCGTGAAATTAAAAGTCCTTCCAGAATCGGTACCCCGGACGCGATCAGTGTTCCCAAAGTTCGTGTAACTCGCGCGATAGTTCCGATATGTAAAATCTTGCCGATCAGCGGGATGCGTAACGAGAGCCAGTCGACCACGTACGCTCCCGTCTTATTCTTCTTCACGATCTTAATAAATATCACAAAGGC
>Ga0335398_10006428_pt1 | contig 14883 bp, 6 predicted proteins | sample BON03_FD_205742 | JGI IMG/M metagenome (GOLD analysis project Ga0335398, IMG submission 205742) | Freshwater microbial communities from Lake Bonney liftoff mats and glacier meltwater in Antarctica - BON-03 (spades assembly) (version 2) | ecosystem: Environmental > Aquatic > Freshwater > Ice >... | reverse complement strand
GGGGGGGGCGCGCGGCGGGCGGGGGGGGGGGGGGGGTGGGGGGCGGTGTGGTGGGGGGGGTGGGGGGGGGGGGGGGGGGGGGGGGGGGGGGGTCCTCGCCCCGGACGCACAGCTCAAAGACGCAGGCGCGCAGAAACCGGACGACCCCTGCGGTCGCCGCCGCCGCCGCCGCCTCCGCCAGAAGCCGCCGCCCTCTCGCTGCGTTCTAGAAGCGCTGCATGGATTGCAGGGGCGACCAATGCGCTCCGCATCAGAGCGATGAGGAACTAGGGGGCCCTCCAGCGGTCGGCCGCTTCTTCGTTTGGCGACTGGCGACCGGAAACGCGCTCGTCGCCGTCGGCGCGCCGCCGTTGATGTCGAGCTACGAGCGTCCCTGTCGGACGTGTCATCTGTCATCATCCCATTAACCCAAGTAACCCTTTGGCGCGCCGGATCAAACAGAGAGGAGGCGCACCAAACCGCGCACCGACACCCCCTGCGGCACTTCCTCTCTCTCCTTCATCTACACACGCGCGCGCGCCAATCCTCGCAAACGCGCGCCAGACCTCGATGGCCGCCTCCCACTGCTGGACCCGGCCAGCCGGGACCAGCTCGCGGGCAGCACCAGCAGCATCAGCGGCGGCGCGGAGCAACCATCAGCAGCCGACACCAGGCCCCGCCTCGTTCCGCCACCCGCGGCCCCCCTCCCTCCTCCTTTCGGGCTCGCGCCAAGCGGGCGCCAAGCGCCCCGCCTCCTCCACCTCCCTGCGCGCCGTCGAGCGCGAGATCGACTGGGAGACCCAGCGCCTGCGCCAAAACATCCCCGCCGCGCCGCCTGGACGAGCGCCGTCCGCCCACCCGCCGCCGCCGCCGCCGCCGCCGCCGCCGCCGCCCTCGCGCGCGCCGCTGCCTTGGTATGAGCTGCCGTTCGCGAGCCGGCGCAACATCCTGCTGACGATGGCGGCGGGCGTGGGGTCGCTCATGTTTTACAACAAGCGTGAGTATGGAGCGGTTGATGTTGGGGTTGTTTTGGCGGGGGGGGGGGGCACAGACGAGCGAGACACGCGCGGCAGCAGCAGCAGCGGCAGCGAGATGAGTTTTCCGGCGCCCCCTTTATTTTTTTTCCCGTCCTTATTTTTTTCCCCGACTCACGCACCCTGCTCAAAAAACAACAAAAACCAAAAAACAACAACAGGCGTCCTCCCCCCGGTCCAGATCCGCCCCGAGGGCCAGGGCGCCCCGCCCGGCTTCCCGCTGGCCATGGCGGCCGAGTACGCCGGCGTGCCCCCAGGGGACTTTGTGTTCGCGCAGACGCGCGAGGGCCGCTGGCTGGCGACGGCGGCCGACGAGCAGGGGCGCCTGCTCATGGTCGACGAGCTGGGCGACCTGTTCTACGACAGCGGCGACCCCAAGCTGGGCATGTACGCGGTGGACGCGCGCGGGGACGTGTACAACTTTTTCCAGGACGCGGGCGGCGAGCGCCGAATCACGCCGCTCGGCAACATTTCGGGTTTGAAAAAATTCAAGGTCTCCGAAGTGGCGGGCGAGGCGCTCGACCCGCCCGCCGAGATCGCCGCCTTTGCCGACCGCAACGTCGGCCGCGTGCCGCTGCCTCCCAACGCGCTGCGGGTCGGGGCCGACGGCCGCCTGAAAGGGCCGGACGAGCTGCTGGAGGGCGCAGAGGTGCCACGGGACAACCCTTGGGAGAGGCTGCTCGGCCGAGGCCTGGAGGGCGAGCGGCGGTATCTCTTCGACCGCCTGGACGTCGACCTGGCGGACGCGCGGCCCGTGCGCAAGCAGCTGTGGGAGCAGACTCTCCTGGAGGACCCGGACATCATGCCGCCGGGCGGGGGGATGGAGCTGCTGGCGCAAAAGGCGGCGGCGGCGGCGCGGCGGGGGGGCGGGCGGTGAGCGGAAGAAGAGGTCGCCTCGCGTCAACGCCGCCGACGTCTTGCTTTTCCGTCGTCTTGCTTTTCCATCCTCATTTTGTTGTGTGGAAGCTACACTGTAAAGCACGATGTTTTCTCCTGGCGTATGGTGTGAGCGCGTCGTCTTTGTTCGTGTGTGCGTCCATTTAATGTGCTGTTGGTTGTGCGAACCTATGCGTCTGTTGTTTTTGGTGCGTGCGGTGATTGTTGTCGTCGTCTTTTTGCGCCGACAAAAGAAAGAAAAAGGCGCTCCTGAGAAAGAAAAAGAAAAGCACATGCGCATGAAAGAAGGAAAAAGGATCCAAAGAAAACACATGGCTGATCTCAGGTGATCTGCGGCATGACGGTGGCCGGAGACGCGGAGGGCACGATGGGCGCGCGCGCGGGCGACGCCGCCCCCACGGCCGCCTTGCTCCCGCCGCCGCCGCCGCCGCCCTCGCCGCCGACGCCCAGCACGCGCAGCCTCTCCGCCTTGGCCTTGCTCGCGAGGGTGATGCGCCCGGGCGAGACCACGGGGTCGCTGGGGGCCAGGCGCGAGCTGGGCGTCAGCGCGTGGAGGCTCGCAACAGCCGCCCAGCTGCTGTGGCTGGGGGCGAGGGGCGGGCCGCCGCCGTTGCTGCCGAGGGCCAGCGGGGGAGGGCGCGGGCGCGCCGCGGGGGCGGGGCGCTGCTGCGGCTCTTGCTGCTGCTGCTGCTGCTGCTGCTGATCGCGCGGCGCTTGGGCCAGCTGCTCCTCTGACATGCGCGGCAGGACGGCCGAGGGAGGGGCGGCTGGAGTCGGCGCGTCGTCGGCGTCGCGGGCGGCGGCCGCGTCGTCGCTGTGGCCGCGGCCGTGGCCGCGGTCGCCGCCGGCGTCGGCGGCGGCGGCGGCGGGCGAAGCCTTGCTCGCCTCGCGGTGTTGCTGCTGTTGCTGCTGGTCGCCGCGGCCCGGCGAGCCGAGGGGGCCGCCGCCGCCTGGATCGAGCGGCGCCGGCGAAGCACCGGCCGGAGCAGCTGCCGCGGCGGCGGCCGCCTCGCCGGGCGAGCCGCCGCCTGCGCCGCCGCCTGCGCCGCCCCGCGGGCTGAACGCGGCGCGGTACGGGAGGCGCGCGCCGGCAAAGCCGGCCGAGGCCGGGCGCCGGGGCGAGGGCGCGGGCGCGTCGCCGCCCGGAGAGAAGTAGAAGCGGCTGCGCAGGCGCGGGGGGGGGTCCGCGTGCTGCATCTGCTGCTGCTGCTGCTGCTGCTGCGGCGGCAGCGGTGGCGGAGGGATAGGCGGCGGCGGCGGCGGCGCCAGAGGAGAACGAGGGGGCGCCGCGGGCGCGGGGCAGGGGCCGATGGCCGCCTGCTCGATAAAGGGGTTGCCCTCGCACGTCTGCAGCGCCGCGGCCGCGGGGAGCACCGAGGAGGCCGCCGCCGTGGGCGCCGCCGGGGCCGCCGCTCCGCCGGCGGCCGGAGCTGGAACGAGCGGGGGGGGAATCGACGAGGCCGGCGGGGCGGGGGCGGCGGCCGCCGCCGCCGCTGCCAGCGTCGGCAACGACGACGAAGACGACGGCGCTCCGACCGCAGCGGCCAGCGCGCGCAGCGGCGAGCCGGGCCCGCCCAGCGCCGCAGGACGGCCGTCCGGGCCCGCGACCGTAGCGTTGGCAAAGTAGACGGTGCCGTTGAGCTCCACGCACGGCACGTCCTGGCTGGTGCAGTGGAGCAGGCGGACGGGCGAGGGCGCACCGCCGTCGGGCGCGCCGCCGTCGCCGCCGCCGCTCCCCGGCAGAGGCGACGTCGGCCCCTGCTGCTGCTGGGGCGGCGGCGGCTGCTGCATCCAGTCAGGGCCGGCGCCGCGCGAATAGTTAGGAAAGGGTGAGCGCGGCGGCGCGCCTGAATCGTCGATCAGGCGTTCCTGGGTAGGCAGGACGTAGGGGGCGGTGCCGGGCGGCAGCGGCATCGGCGGCGCCTGCTGCTGCTGCTGCTGCAGCATCGGCGGCACCGCCAGCGGCGGCTCGCCGCCGTAAGCGCCCGCCGCCGCCGCCAGCTGCTGCTGATCCATCTGCGACGTGGGGACCATGAGCATGTACAGGGGCGTCTGCATCGTCTGCATGTGCATCTGCTGCCGGGGCGGGCCGCCGCGCGGGCTCGCGTAGGGGGAGCGCTGGTGCGGCGGCGGCGGCGGCGGCCCGCCGCCGAAGAACGCGAACGGCGCCTGCGCCTGGGCCGGCGATCCGCGGCGGCGCCCGCGGCGCGAGGGGGAGGGCGACCCATACGGCGCGTAGTGCATCAGCTGCTGCGGCTGCTGCTGCGGCTGCTGGTAGTCCTGGCGGCAGGGCGGGGGCTGCAGCAGCTGCGGCGGCGGCTGCTGCAGGTACTCCTGGCGGTAGGGCGGCGGCTGCAGCAGCTGCTGCAGCTGCTGCGGCTGCATCGCGGGTCCTGGCGAAAGGGACGGCGGCAGAGACGACTCGCCGCCGAAGCCGCCGCCGCCGTTCCCGCCGCCGCCGCCGCCGTCGCCAGGCCCGCTCGCGGCGTCGGGCGCCACCGACGACGACAGGTACCAAAACGGCGGGGGCGTGGCGGCGGCCGGCTTGCCGGGCCCTGTGCCCTGGCCGGCAGGCGCGAGCGCGGGCGGCGGGGGAGGGTAGAGGACGGCCGCGAGCGCGGCGGCGGCTGCCGAGGCCGCGGCGCCGCCGTCGACGCCAAAGCCGCCGTATCCGCCGCTGCCGCCGCCGCCGCCACCGCCGCCGCCGCCACTGCTGTTGCTGGTGTCGTTGCCGCCCCCGCCTTTGTTGCCCCCGCCGACGCGCCGGCTGCCGCTGTCGCCGTAGCCGTAGAAAGCGCTGCCGTCGCCGCCGTACGGGTCGCGCGCGCTGAGGTCGCGCGTCTCGGCCGACGCTGCCGACGAGGCCGAGCCCGGGCGGCGCTGCTGCTGCAGCGGCAGCGGCTGCGGCTGCGGCAGAGGCTGCGGCTGCTGCTGCTGCTGGTGCTGCTGCTCCAGCTGCGGCTCGTAGTACATGTACGACTGCTGCTGCTGCTGCTGCTGCGTTGGCGGCTGAGACGCGTACGAGGCGTTGTAGGCGGCGGCCGCGGCGGCGTAGGCGGCGGCGTACGGGTCGGTCATGGAAGGAAGAGGGGGCGCGGGCTGCGCCGCAAAGGGCTCGGCCGGCGGCAGCGCGCGCGGCGGCACCGGGAACGGGCGGGGCGGGGGCGGCGGCGAGGAAGGCGGGGGGGGGCCGCGCAGCGGCGCGCGCAGCGCGACGCCCGCTCCTCCGCCGCGGGGCATGCCGCGCCCGCGCCCGCCCGGGTCGCCGCCGCCCGCCCACGGCGAGGAAGAAGACGAGGCCGCCGCCGCCGCCGCCGCCGAACCCGAGCCCGCCGCCGAGGGCGGCGCCGTGTTTAAGCTCGCCGCGTGGGGCACGACGCGGCGGGGCGGGGGCTGGTAGCTAAACTGCACGCCGAGGACGTGCTGCTCGCGCGGCACGCACGCGCCGGAGTAGCGCCCCTCGCACAGGTCCTTGTAGCGGTCGACGGCCGCGGCCAGGATGTAGAGCGCCTGGGCCACGGCCGCCTCGTCGCCGCGCACGAGAAAGACGCGGGCGGGCCGCTCGCCGCTCGGCGGGCCGCCGCCGCCGCCGCCCCCTCCGCCGCCCCCTCCCTCGCTGCCGCCCCCCCGGGCCCCCCCGCCGCCGCCGCCGCGCCCGCTCGCCCCGACCGTCCAGCTGCGCACGTCGGCCCCCGTGCGCCGCATGACCTCGCGCACGCACGACCCGCTCGGCCCCAGCACGAACCCGGCCGCCAGCAGCGTCACGCGGATCTGGGCCTCCCCCGTCGACGGGTCGCGCTCCACCGCCAGAATCCCCTGCCGCTCGTCCTCGACGCCCTCGCCCGGCCTGCGCGGGCCGCTCGGCTGCACCCACGCGGCCCCCGAGCGCGCGCCGCCCGAGGCCGAGTCGGCGCTTCCCGGGCGGGGGGGCGGGGCGGCGCGGCGGGGCGGGGGGCCCGGGGCGGCCGAGGGCGGGCCGGACGGCATCGACGAGAGGCGCCGCGCGCGGATAAAGTCGAGAAAGGCCTCGGCGGCGCCGGCGGGCGTGCGCGGCGGCGGCGGCGGCGGCGGAGGGCTGGCGGCGGCGGCGGCAGTCGTGGGCAGTGTGGCACAGTCAGCAGGGTCGGGAGGCGCGGCCGCCGACGCGCCCGCCGCGCCGCCGCCGAGCAGCGCCGCCGGCCGCTCGGCGGCAGTCGACCCGGGCGGCGGGCGCAGGCGCTCGAGGCGCCAGGCCAGCTGGCGGTCGAGCGCCCCGCCGGCGGCGGCGTGCAGCGCGGCGCTCGAGGCGGCGGCGCCGACCGAGGGCGGCGGCTCGGCGGCGGCCTCGACGGCGGCGTCGTCGCCGTTGCGCGCGCGGATGAGGCTGAGGAATCGGGCCATCATGGCGACCTCCTCCTGGCTGGCGGCAAAGGAGGCGGCGCCGGCGTGGTTGTCGATGCCGTTGTGGCCGTCGCCGCCGTTGTCGCTGCCGCCGCTCGGGCCGCCGGCGCTCTCGGCGGCGACGGCGCCCTGGGGGGGCGCGCCGCCGCCGCGGTGCATCTTGTTGGTTGCTGTCGTGGTGCTTTTGGGAGGGGACGGAGGCTCTTCTCGGAGTCTGTGTCCGTCCGCTTGCCGTTGTCTGTGCTTGATGGCGGTCTGTTGTTGGTTGCTGATTGTTTGGTTGGTCGATCGCGGCGTCGTCCGGTGAGCGTGTCGTCTCGTGTTTTTTTTTCAGAGCGAGCGAGCGACGACGACGACAACGACGATGGCGGCGACGGCTGCGATGGCTGCGACGGCGGCGGCGGCCCCGTGTTAAACAAAACGATTTTCGACACGCAAGCGTACCTCGTTAAAGTGACCACCACGGTTGCGATGTGCGTAGCCCTCTCGACGCTGGTGCTCAAAGGGAGGCGGTGCTACTTTCTTTTAGGGCAGGAGGAAGAGAGGCTCTGTCGGCAGCGGCGATGCGCCCCTCTCTCTCCTTTTTTGCTGCTGCTTTATGTGCGTGTGGCGGCGGCGCAGGGACTCCAAACGGGCGCGCGCCGCAGATAGGCGGGCTCTATGCAGTGCAATGCGACCGATGAGTGATTGCGCGGCGATTCGAGGGTCGCGCGCGCGCGCGAATCACTCGCAAAAAAACCAGGGAGGAGGGGGAAGAGAGAGAAGGGTCTTTTCCCTCTCTCTCTCTCTGATGATGCAACAGCAAAAACGAAACACGCGCGCGTGTGGCCTGAGGGCGGCCTGGGGGTGCGCGCGCGCTGATGCGGCGAGCAACGATCGGCGAGCGTTTGCTGTGTCAAGTCGGCGTGCAAAACTGTGCAACGTGGGAGAAGCGAGGGGCGGTCGAAGGGGAGCGAGTATTTTGAATCGATCGATGAGGGCGCGCGCAAAGGCGGCAAAAAACCGCCGCCGCCGCCGCCGCTGTTTCTTCCTTTTCGCCGCCGCTGCTGCCAGAACAAAAACGAGAGCCTTTCTTTCTTTCTCTCTCTATTCCTTATCAAACCCGCAGCCACAACAACGCTCAACATGCAGGATCCGGAAGACGACCCCGGCCTCGACTTGTTCGGCGCGGGCGCGGACGAGTTTCTGCAGCGACTCGACGTCGGAGGCGGCGCGCCCTCGCCCGACCGCCGCCGCCGCCGACGCGCGCGCGACGCCGCCGCCGCTGCCGCCGCCGCCGCTGCCGACGGCGACGCTGACGCGGCCTCGCCTGCGGCCCCTCGGCGCAACCTCACCAAGAAGACCAAGCGCGCCGCTCAGGCAACCGACTGGCGCGACCGCCTCGCCGACATGATGGCCAACATGGGCGGCGGGCTGGACGACCTCGGAGGAGGAGGAGGAGGCGGCGGCGATCTCAGCGGGAGCGAGCGCAACGGCGGGAGCGAGGGATCGGGCGGCGGCGGCAGCAGCAGCGACGAGGCAGGGCAGGACGGCCGAGGCTCCCAGGGGACCGACGACGATGGAGAGCGCTCGCGAGACGGTGCGGAAGATGGTGGTGGGTCGGAAGCGCACTCGCAGCAGGAGGAGGAGGGGGACGACGCCGACAACCGCGAGGAGGAGGAGTGCGGCGACGCCGACGGCGGGCGTCAACAGCAGCAGCAGCAGCAGCAGCAGCAGCAGCAGCCCGCAGCCGCCACAGCAACCCTGGCCGCCGCCGCGCACGCGCTCGACCGCGACCTTCCCACGTCTGAGGTGCTCGAGCGCATCGAGGCCGTCACTTGCCGCCTGGTCGAGCGCCTCGTGCGCGGCGGGGAGCTGCCGGCGCTGCTGATGCTGCGGGCGGGGGCGGCGGCGGCGGCGGCTGCGGGAGCGGGACCGGCGGGCGCGGGAGCGGGCGACAACGGTGGTGGGCGCGGCGGCGGCGGGCGCACCTTGTCGCGCCCCGACCAACAGCGCCTCCGCGGCGCAGGTGAGCGCGACCGCGCGTCGCTGGAGGGCTCGGAGGGATCTCGGGACGAGGGGCGGGAGGAGGAGGACGAGGTGGGGGACGACGATGGCAGCGGCAACACGGCCGGGCGGCGGCAGCGGCAGGCAACCGGGGCGCGATCGGCGACCGCGTCGGCTGTCGCGCGAGGCGTGCGCCGCACCGCCACGACGGCCAGCACAGTAGCGCGCGACATGACGTCTCGCAACGGTCTCGGCTCCTTGGGCGTCGCGAGAGGTGGGTTTTTGTTTTTTTGGTTGTTGTGTTTTGTTGGTTTGATTTGCTTTTCCGAGCGACAGCGTCTTTTTTGGGTCTCCCTCGCCGGCGCCCAAAACAGAAACCGACGCCCTCCCCTCTTTCACACCGCCTCCACACCAAAACGCCAAACAACAGTCCTCCGCATCCTGGCCGCCGTGCACGAGCAGCTGCGCGCCGGCCGCAGCTCCACGCAGCGCGACCTCTACTACCATTTGATGGCCACGCAGCAGCAGCGGCAGCCGCAGCGGCCGCGCGCAGGCGCGGCGGGAGGGGCGGCGGCGGCGGCGTCGACGACGACGACGACGACGGCCGCCGCCGCCGCCGCCGCGGACGCCTCTGCGGGCCCCGCCGGCCGCGCCCTCTTCCGCACCGCCGCCGACGTCTCGACCGCGCTGCAGGACGCCGTCGCCCTCCTGCGCGTGCCTCGCTCCTCCCTGGGCGTCGCATGCTGCGGCCGCGGTGCCGTCGCCGGCGCCTCCTTGTCGGTGCGGGAGGGCGGCGGCGGCGGCGGCGACGGCGGCAGCGGCGGCGGCGGCGGCGGCGGCGGCCCCTGGCTCTCTTGCTCGCCGGACGCAGCGCCCGCCGGCCGCGCCCTGCCCGGCGACACGGCCGTCGCGTCGCGCTGGTCCCTGCGCGTCGCGCCCGGGACGGCGGCCATCCTGGTGGTCGAGAAGGACGCGGTGTTCCAGCGCCTGCTGCAGGACGGGCTTGGGGGAGGGCGAGGACCGGGCGGCGGCGGCGGCTGCGGCCGCGGCGGCGGCGCGCCGTCCGCGCCCTTCGCTGCGCCGCTGCCGCCGCCGACCATCCTCGTCACCGCCCGCGGCTTCCCCGACGTGGCCACGCGCTGCTTCCTGCGCCGCCTGGCCGACGCCGCGGGGCCGGACGTCCCCGTGCTGGGCCTCGTGGACTGGAACCCGGCGGGCGTGGCGATCCTGGCGACTTACCGATTCGGGGGCAACAGCGGCGGCGGCGGCAACGGGGGCGGCGGCGGGCGCGGCGGCAACGGGGGCGGCGGCAACGGCGCGCGGCGCTCGGCGGGGGCGACGGCGGCGTCTCGCACGGCGCTCGAGGCGGCGCCGTACGCGCTGCCGGAGATGCGGTGGCTGGGGGTCACCGCGCAGATGCTCGGCGTCGTGGGGAGCGCGGGGTCGGGCGGCGCGCAAGACGACGAGGCGGAGGAGGAGGCGGACGACGACGCGCAGGAGACCGAGGAGACCGAAGACGGCCAAACGTCGCCGCCTTGGCGGCCGCCGCGCGCCGCCGCCGCCGCCGCCGCCGGCGCCCCCTCGTTGGCCCCCCTCACCTCGCGCGACCGCGCCATGGCCGCCAACCTGCGCGCGCGCCTCGCCCGCTCGGCTCCGGCCTGGGCCGCCGAGCTGCGTGCCATGGAGTGCCTGCTCACGGGCGGAAAAGCCGACATTGAGGCGCTTTACAGGGGCGCGGGCGACGCCGGCGGCGGCGGAGGGGGAGGAGGGGAGGGCGGCGGCGACGGCGGGCGCGCAGGCGGCACCAGCGGCGGCGTCGGCTGCGGCGGCCTGGCCGCCGACGTGGCCGAGCGCATCCGCTGGCGCCGATGCATCTGAGGTCCGCGCGTGCACGACGATGATCAAAATTAGTGTACAATCGATTTCACAAAAGCGCGCAGCATTCATAAGGGCCTCGAAAGAATCTTGTCTTTTTCTTCCCTTTTTTTTGCGTGTTCGATTTCGTTCTGCGCGCGCTGCTACCGCGCGCGCTGCTGCCGTCGCCCCTCCTTCTCGCCCCCCCCCCCCCCCCCCCCCCCCCCCCCCCCCCCCCCCCCCCCCCACACACCCCCCGCGCCTCCCCCGCCCCCCCCCCCCCCCCCTGCCCCGCCCCCCGCCCCCCCCCCGCCTCCCTCCTCTCCTCCCCCTCACCTGAAAAAGGCCAGGTGCTTGCTCGGCAGCATCGCCGACGCCTTGGCCGACGCCTTGGCCTCCCGCGCGGTCGCCTCCTCGTCCGTCAGCGCCTTGGCCCGCCCCTTGGCGGCGTGCCGGGCGTCGCGCTCCCGCCGCAGCCACGCCTCGACCACGTGCAGCAGCTTTTTCTTCTTGCGGCGGAGGGCCGCGCCGTCCGCCGCCGGCGCCGGCGCTGCAGCCGCCGCCCCCGCCGCCGCCGCCGCGCCCGCCTTTCCCCCAGACGAGGCCGCCGCTGCCGCCGCCGCCCCTCCTTCCCCGGCAGCCGCCACCTCCCCCAGCTCCTTCCCAAGCACCTCGGCCCGCGTCCCCCACCGCTCCAACCTCCCCCCCTCCATGTAGGCCACGTGCGTCACCCAGTCCTCCAGGCCGTCGAAGATGTGCGTCGCGTAAACGATGGTGCTCCTGCGGCGCGCTGACTCTCTCTCGAAAAAGGCGAGCAGCTCCTGCCGCCCCAAGACGTCCATGTCGACGGTGATCTCGTCCATCAGCAGCACGTCGTACGGGCGCAGAAGGCCCATGCAGATCTGCACGCGCCGGCGCTGCCCGTCCGAGGTGGTGGTCATGCGCTGGCGCAGGTCGACGTCCAGCAGCCTGATGAGCTCGCTCCGGCGGCGCGGGCAGGCGCCCTCCACGCCAAAGATCATTTTTCCGGCGGTGACGTCGGTGGCGAGCGCAACGTCGCCCGCGAAGGAGACGTCGCGGCGCCACGAGGTGCCGAGGTAGCCGAGGCGGCCGGAGCAGGTCATCTCCTGTCGTCGTTTGTTTTGTTTGCGATTTCGAGAGGTTGTGTGATTGGTCGGTGTTTTTTGAGTTGGGGGCGCGTGTCGTTCATTTTTTGGCGGGCGTTTCGTCCCATCGGCTTGCCGAGCGGGGTTGGAAACAACGATGCGAGAAGAAACTCACCATGTCGAAAAAGGGCGCGCCGCCGAGGATGGTGATTTCCTTGCGTCCGACCATGTACTTGCCGGCGAGCAGCTGCAGCAGCGTCGTCTTGCCTGGGGGGTGGTTTGTCGTTTTTGGTCGTTCGGCGTTTCGTTCGGGTCGTGGGCGAGAGCTGTCGGCGTGTGCCGCGAACGAACGGACGGCCGATGATCGTCGCAGTCGTCGTCGGAATGAGAAACTCCCCGTGGCGCGCGCATCCAACGCCACCCTCCCACCACAAGTCGGTCACTCACCGGCCCCGTTGGCCCCGATCAGCAGGCATCGGCTCCCGGGCGGCAAGTCGAGCGACAGCTCGCGCACAGTGGGCTCGGACGCGAGCGGGTAGGTGAACGTGAGGCGCTCGACGCGCACGGCGCTCGCCTGGGGGGCGGGGGGGGCGGGGGGGGCGCCCGCCGCCCCGGGGGGCGGGGTGGGGGTGGCCTCGACCATGTCCGCGGTGGTTTCTCGAAGGGGGGGGGGATTAGGGATCGGGTAGCGGGGCGCGATTGAAACGACGAAAGAGTTTCTGGTTTGTGGTGGTCGTCCAGCAGGAAACGCAATCGTCTCGACGACTAGGGGGGCTGTCAATGCTGTCGCAATGCAAGGGAGGTTCCGAGAGGTGAGCTTGGGTCAGTTGCACTACCGACGGATTGTGGTCGCAGTGGTTACGATGGACGCGCGTTTGTGTAATTTTGTCCGCGGGCGCGCGTTTGGCGCAGGCGGCGGCGGCGGCGCTCAGCACGACACGGGTGGCGACGCGCAAACAGAAAAGAGCGACGCCGTTCGAAAACTTGATTGTTTCACATGAGAATGGGAAAGACAGATCCAAGACAGAGGTCAGAACGCCCCGAGGCCGTCCGACGACAGCAGCAGGCGCGCGCGCCGGGCGTCGCGCGCCCGCCGCCGCAGCTCGGCTTGCCGCGCCGTCGGCGGCGCCGGCGCCGCTGGCCTCGGCGAGGCGGCCGCGGCCCGGCTCGCTGCGCCGGCGCCGGACAAGGACGGACCGCCAAACACGCGCGGCGGCGCCCGCCTTGCCGCGCGCTCCAGGGTGCGCAGGATCGCGCGCGACGCGTCACCCAGGGCCGCGGCCGAGAGCGCCAGGGCCTCGCGCGGCGCCCCAGACAGCGACATGCTCGCCAGCGGCGGCGGGCGCGCGCCCTCCCCCGCCTCTGCCAGCATCGCCGCCGGCTGCGCGCGGCCGCCGCCGCCGCCGCCGCCCGCGCCGCCGCCGCCGCCGCCCTTGCCCGCCGCCGCCGCCGCCGCCTCGCGCTCGGCCTCGGCCTCGGCCCGCGCCACCTCGGCCTCCACGCGCGCGCCCTGGCGCGCGTGCAGCTCCCGCGCCCGCCGCACGCGCTGGTCCACGATGTACTGCGCCCCGCCCGGCTCCGGGTCCCAGTCGAGGTTGTACTGGTCGTAGACGAGGGCGTGGTTGTGCGCCGCCCGGCGGAGCTGCTCGCGGGCGGACGGGTCCTCCGGCAGCGGGTGGCACTGCCCGAGCGGGCCCGGCGCCAAGAACTTGGTTCCGTGCGGGTAGTGCAGCGGGTCCTGCATGGTCTCCACGGGGGCGCCGCGCGCGTCGTTGGCGTAGCGCAGGGTCACCTCGCCGTAGGGCTTCCAGCGCCACTGCCGCGCGCGCGCGACCACCTCGCCCGCCTCCTCCACGGTCCCCAGTATTTCCGCGAGGTCGCAAAGCTCCATCACGTCGCTCTCCGTCTCGAATCGCGTGTCGGTCCCGAGGTCGCCGAGCCCTTTCTCGGCGAGCCGGTTGCGCGGGCGCAGGGGGTCGCGGTCGTCGCCCAGGTCGCGGCGCTCCTGCGCGAGGGCGGCGTCGGCCGCGCGCCGCAGGGCCGCCGAGCGCGGCAGGCGCGACGCGAGGCGGGCGGCCTCGGCGGCGAAGGCGGCGTCGGCGGCCGCCTCGCTGCTGTCGGGCTCGGGGTACAGCGACCCCTCCACCGGCGCGGCCGGAAAGTCGACTTTCAGGCCGCCTTTGGGCGGCTTGCGGCCCTTTGCGGCGGCGGCGACGGCCTCGGCCTCGGCGCGCGACGCCGCGCGCCCGGTCAGGCCCGCCGCCGACGACGCCGCTTTGGCGCGCAGCGTGGCCGCAAGCAGGGCGTTATAATCCGCCTCGCGCCCCTCCAGGTAATCCTTCACCGACAGCCCCGTGGTCGGGTTGAGGATGCGGTCGCCCAGCACCGCCTCCTTGTCCGCCTGCTCGGCCGCGCGCTGCCGCCGGCCCTTGGCCGCCAGCCGCGACGCCAGGCGGCTGCCTGCCTCGGGGCGGCGCCGCCAGCCGACGCCGAATCCGCCGTCCGTGGTGTTGCCCGCAAGCAGGTCGGCGCTGTTGTCCGAGCCGTCGCGCGCGGCGTACGGCAGGCGCGTGCCCCCGCCCGCCCCGCCGCGGCGCACGGTGCCGCGCGCCTCGGCGCGCCCCCGCCGCCCCGACGGCGCGCCGGAATCGGGGCCCAGGGCGAGGCCGTCGTCGCGCCGCACGCGCTCGAAGACGGCGGCGACGCGGTCCAGCGCCTTTTCCTCGGGCGTCAGCGCCGCCCAGCTCCGCAGCTTCTGGTCGTGCACCGCGTCCTTTGCCGCGGCCGCCAGCGACGGCTCAAAGTCGTCGCGCGCGGCCACGAAGACGTGCTCGTCCTCGCCGCCGCTGCCGAGCGGCTGCCCCCGGTACCACGTCCGGAACTCGGTGTTTCGCATGATCGAGCCGTGCGTCCGGCGGTAAGCCTCGAGCGGGTCCACCCCCCTGCGGACGAGCTCCCACAGCGGCTCCATCGGCACGCGCACGCCGCACCCGTGCCTCTGCCCCGCGAAGAACTCGCCCACGTACACCTCGCCGCGGGACGGCTGGGTCATCTGGCCCAGGCCGTGCGCGAAGCCCGTCTGGAACTCGCCCTCGTACACGTCGCCGCGCTTGACGTCGGCGAAGTGGAAGCCGCCGCCCGTGCCGTTGCCGAAGGTCATGACGCCGTGGCCGTGGGCGACCGACTCGCGGGCGAGGCCCTCGTAGCTGTTTGTTTTTTGTACATTGGTTGGGTTTGGGTTTGGGGTTGTGGTTTCGTTTGGGTTGGAGCGAGGAGGGGGATGCTCGTGAGCGCGACAGACGGGCGGAAGAGTCAGCTGTGGCAGACGAACACACAAACAAAATGGCAATGCCTGGTGACCGTGAGCGGAGAGCGGCGAGAAAACGCCCGCGAGCGCGCGGCGGAGGCGACACAAACACAAAGGAAAGACGAGCGCAAACAAAAAAGCAGGGTCTCGCGCGCCAACAGTCCGACAGACATAGCAGCCATGGCAACGCGAGTGCGGCAAAGGGCAAAAAGGGGGCAAAAGCGCAAAAAGGCGTACAAAGAAAGGCGCGTGTCTCGTTGTGTGTGTGTGTGTGTGTGTGTGTGTGTGTGTGTGTGTGTGTGTGTGTGTGTGTGTGTGTGTGTGTGTCTGTAGAGAGAGA
>Ga0335398_10006427_pt1 | contig 14884 bp, 8 predicted proteins | sample BON03_FD_205742 | JGI IMG/M metagenome (GOLD analysis project Ga0335398, IMG submission 205742) | Freshwater microbial communities from Lake Bonney liftoff mats and glacier meltwater in Antarctica - BON-03 (spades assembly) (version 2) | ecosystem: Environmental > Aquatic > Freshwater > Ice >... | reverse complement strand
TGGTAGCGGATACGGCTTAATCAAAAGCGTGCCTGCAGTGGCAGTGTAATCGAAATCGTATTCCGCATTTTCACGGACGACCTCGTAGGCGTGGATGGCCGGACGGTCGTCCGTCGGGTCGGTGTAAGCGAGCAAAACAAACGGTTCGGAGGTATAGTCCACACCACTTGTGACATTGAGATCGTCGCGCAGCGCGTAAGCGCGGCCCCCGAGGATCGACGGCGCGTGTTCTTCGTTTGGATTGTAGCCAATTTGCGCAGGGTCGTTTTGCGTGTAGATCGTGCCAGCGGCTTGGGCTGGGGGTAGATCACCCGTGCCGATCCCTTGCGCGATCACAATCTGATCGGCATTGGTCGGGAAGGAAACCGTGTAACGGCCGATTTTGCCCGGCACATAGATGTCCTGAAAACCGCTGTTGGGCTTATTGAGGTTAAACTTCTTATACCAATGAACCGTTAATACATTGTCGTCTAGCAATGCATTGACTGGAATGATCGCGCCTTGCTTGGCCGCTTCGACACCCACCACGAACGGATTGAGATAGCCTTCCGGAAAGTAGCCTGTGCCACCGGAAATATAGCCTGCATCCTCATGCCCTGCTGGAGGTGTGAGACGCGTGCCAACCGTCGCCGTGGTATTGATTGGGGAGAGATCATCCGATTCCACGGTGTAAGTGAATTCGCCAGAACCGTCGGGAATGTATTCGGATAAAACATACTCCGTGCTGCTGAGAATTTCTTGAATCGTCATCAAATCCGTGATGCCAGGACCACTGACGACCATGCCGACTTCAAGCCCAGCGGTGCTAGAAACAGTCACCACTGTTGCGGGGAAATCTGTTCGAGAGGTGGAGGTGAGCTTCCGGCTAAACGTATAGTCACCACCAATGCCCGGCGTTGGCGGCAAATCGGTTTGGTAAAGAATAGCTCCGAATCTCGATAAGGTAATCTCGGTAATCTCCCCAAATCCGTCGAGCCCTGAGCCTGAAATAAACATCCCTACCTCAAGCGGTTGAGGCAAGGTAAAAGGCCAGCCGCTGCTCGAAAAATAAGTGGCGCCAGTCGGGGTAGAAATGATCTCACTGGTCACAGTAAGGAAATCGGGCTGTAAAGCAGCGGGAAAGTAATTAACCTCGTAAGTGCCATCGATTATGTGGTCTCTGTCGACGGATGAAAACTCGGTAGGACTAAGCTCTATGATATCACCTCCAATCGGAATATGAGCATAGAGTATGTCCTCGAAACCGGCCGTAGGAGGTATGGTAATCAATAAATCAGCGGGAGTCCGTATAAAGACGTTTGTGACTCCAAAACCATAGTAAAGCGGCGCCGTCGCATCTTGAATATTCTGAGAAAGTTCATACTGCGTCTCATTAATGATTTCGATGATGGTTGCCGTGCCGGTAATGCCTGGGCCGGAGACTTCCATACCGACTGTTAGGTTTGTGGTGCTGGGTATCGTAACAATCGTCGGACTCGTCGTCGGTGTGCTACTGGTTGATTGACGCGCCGTCGCGCGATCTTCCGTCTGCGTATAGATATTCACATACCAGACATCTTCGCTGGTGCTGAACTTTAAGAGTGAGCGGTTGCTCTGAGCGCCGTTGGAAAAGTCCACAAAGAGACGCTGCGTCGCTAAATCGATTTGTGCTTCGGCTTGAGCGGGATCGTCTTGGAAAATAATCTCGGGTAACAAGCCACCAGAGAACGCGACACCCGTTTCCGGCGTGCTGCCGCCCGCTGCCACGGTGTAATGCGCGTAGTCATCCAACTCCGGCGACCAACGCTGCCAATAGCGGTTCTGGAACTGTGGCCACTTGATGCCGAAGATGCCTTCCTGAAGCCAATAGAAAACAACTTTGTTATAGGCATCGACAGAAGCAGGGGCACCGTTATCCGGATCATTGGCCACACTGGTCTCGCGCTCGGCATAATAGACAAGGCTGCCATCGGCTTGGGTTGAGCTGCCGTAGAAGGATGCGGCATCCTGAATGTTTGCCAGCACTGGAGACGCCTCATAACGCGCTTCTCCTGCGGGCGCTTCGGTGAAGGGACGGATCTCGCTGCCCAAATAGACCGGCACCGGCCCGGTGCCGACCGTTGGCACGCGCTTGATGTCGACCACATCTAGGCCGATAAATTCATAGATATTCCCTGCAAGCCGGACGTTACCTAAATATTCAACGAGGATGCGCCCTTCGACATTATAGGCTTTGATCTGCCCGATGCCGTTAAACTTTTCAAACGAAAGCGTCGAGAGATTCGCCGCAGTCGGATTGAAACCGGGGATGCTCACTTCCTCCGCGACCGCTTTGGGCACGGATGGATTATAGACCGGATTGACCGTGGTGATACGCCCATCAGTGACTTGGACTTTCGGCCCATCGAAGCTGCCTTCTGTCCAGAAAATCGTGCGAACTGGTTGCTGTGTGTTTGAAGAGACTGCAAAAATCTCAGATTTCAGTCCGTAATTACCCGCACCGTCGACCGGCAATAAAGTGACCCAAGTGATCGAAACTCTGCCAGGTTGAGAAGCAAAGACTTTTTCCGCGTGTGGGCTGTAGTAGAAACTCGTCGTCGGGGTAATATCGACGTCCGTCGCGAACGTGATATTGGCATTCGGTTTACCCGCAAGCGTCACCGTCGCAGGGCCGGAGCCGTCAACCTTTGTAATCGGCTGGCCGAGCATGAAGGAACCGACTTTGAGTTCAGCTGGCACAGAGCTGACCGTCACCGTGGTGCTGGTCGTGTCGGCTTCGGTGACTACTACTAAGCCCAGCGGAAACAGGACCTGAGGAGTGGGTGGTATATAGGATGCCTGCGTCGTCGTGGAAACGGTGGCCACACTGCCAGATAAAGTTAAAGTCGTTCCAGAGATAGAATCGACTGTTTGCCCCAAAAGGGTCGACCCGACAACCAACGGTGCGGGCACGACATCGACATCGACGGAGCTACCACTCGCACTCAGCACGGTAACGGGCAGTCCCACGCCGAGAATGCTCTCGCCCGGAAGCACGGGTTTCGCGCGCCAATAAGTGGCATCCGCAGGGGTGACCCCGTCTAGCTGGACCACTGGTGGGGTGATCTCATCGCCCATGAAGTAACGCGGGATACCAGACGTAAATGAACTGCCGATCGTCGAACGTTTAAGGACAAACCCATTATCGGAAGTCGATGGATATTGGTTGGCAAAATCGGAGCTGATCGTGCCCGCAACCGCGCCATAGCCTAGCGTCGTGGTCGAGCGCGAATCAATCGGCCCCGAAGCGCCCGCAACCTGTCCAACCGCAGCGAACTGTTCACCTGTCAGCGTCTGATTGTTTAAACTGGATGGTCCAGAGGCTGGCGCATCCTCGCCCGTCGCATCTTGCGCGACGTAGATGCTGTTAAAATTGCCCGCTTTCAGCTCAAGCTGCGCCTGGGCAGACGTCGCCAAAAAGAGTGAGCCGAGAGCCAAGAGGAAAAGGTGCGTTCGGTTCATCATAATGAGCGAAAGTGGAAAGTTGAATACATCGTGCGAGTTGGACACTTAGCGAACAGAGGCAGCGGTTATTGAGCGGAGAGCAGTTGCTCGATTTTGGCGATCTGTGCGTCGCGGGCGGCGTCTTTGGCTTCGAGCTCAGCGATACGGGCTTTCAATTGACGATTCTCCGCCTTGAGTGATGCCAAATCAGATGAGTGAGGCACCAGCTGACGCGCCAACTCTTGTGTCGCTGAGACGTTGAGCATGGCGATGGCGTCGTAATCGACACTGCGAAAATCATCGACTTCACGGCCGTAGACGAAGACAGGGCCGTCCTCGCCAACGAACTCAGTGCGGAACTTGTCGTTATACACTTCAAGGACTTCATATACCTCGTCTTCCTTCTCACTGATGAGTCGGACGCGCTCGCCGACTTTTAGGTCGGTCGCGAGTTGTATCCAAGCATCCTTGGCGTCTGCATTTTCGTAAATGTCAGGAATCGTGTCTGTGAATTGAAGCACTGCCTGCGGATAAACAGACTCCAACTGCTGCGCGACAACCTTCTTCTGAGCCCCAGAGCCCTTAGTGACAGTGTCGATGTAGGTGTAGTCAGTAATCTCGATATTAAGGAGCGTGGAAAGATCGGCGCTAGGGTCGGAACGACCCTGAACATCTTTGATGCGTTCGTCGGAGAAAGCGATAAAGTCATTAGCAATAATGCGGCCAGAAGCGTAGATGGAAAGCTGTCCGGTCGAACTGATGTTGGTGGTATTCCCCAGCGTGGTCTTACTGATGTAGCCATAGCCGTTTAGCTGCGGCCCTGCTCCTGACGCGCCATTAATTTCCAGCTTTGCCTTCGTCGGCGTAGTTGTGCCAATGCCGACGTTGCCACCAGCAGCGACAGTCAATCGATATTCAGACGCGGTATCATCGAAGATATGCAAGCCACTAGCGCTGTTAAAGATAGCGAACTTCCTCGCGTTTGCCCCAGTTCGTTCAATCGCCATTCCAACATTTGACCTCGAGCCAGTAAGCTTCAGTCCGTCATTGTATTCCCAAACCCCTGCTATCGTGAGGCTTTCGCTAGGATTCGTCGTGCCAATGCCGACTTTGCTGTTTTTAACAGTCAAGACAGTCCCAGCTGTATTACTTCCGATCTTCACACTCTGACTCGACTGAGCGGTGTTGATACCGAGATCTCCGGTCGCCTGATAAATGGTGTTTGCTGTATCGATGCCAGAAATTCGCAGGCCATTCAAGCTACTGTATCCCGAGACTGCGAGCTTAGACGATGCGGAGGGATTCGTCCCGATCCCTACGTTGCCCGTCGAGTCCACTACGATCCGTGGGCTACTGTTAGTGTAGAGCCTTAGCGTGTCGTTCGCCAATATACTGAGCGCCCCGTTGCTTACCAGATTGACCTGTCCCGGCGAAACCCAAGTATCAAAGGAACTCGCACCGTTCGTGTGTTTCAGGCCATATCCGCCCGCAGTCGGTGATTGAATAGTGAGCGCTGTCGCAGCGGCTGAAACAATCTTAACCGGATTCTGCTGACTCGCTGAGCCAATTTCGACCTTGCCATTGAAATAACTATCGCCGACGACATTCAGCTTTTTGCTGGCAAGCGGCGAATTGGTGCCGATGCCGACATTACCCGCACTATCCCAACGAAGCGCACTGGTCTCGGTTGCTCCAGTTTTGGAACCCAACGCACCGCCACCCGCACCGTAAAGAACGGGACCACTCATGTTAAACCCACCAAAGGTGCGCCCGGCGTCAAAATAACCGAGGCCGCTGTCGGAAGTATCCAGTTGGAGGCTCGAACCGGAGGCAATGGCATCGGCCGTACCCGCACGGAAGCTATAGGCGGTGCTAGTGATGCGCTGACGCGGCGTGATCGGCAGATCGCTCGCATTGAGTATGCCATCGCCATTATCCACGGTGATCTCGAGATAGCGATTGGAGGTGCCTTCGCCGAAAACTGTGAGCAGTGAAGCGTGCGACTCCGATGCAAACTGAATGCCTTGCCCCAGCAGGACACTGAACTCGCCTTTGGAAATCGTCACCGTCTGCTCCTCCGTCCAAATCAGACCACCCGTAGTCGTCGCATCATAGACGCGGAACAGGACTTTACGATTGACCGGAGCGGTATCGCCCAGGCCGTCACCGGCACTGTCAGTCACGGTGCCTTGATAGTTGAGGAATTCGGGCACGGTTTGCGCGGACAACGCACTGAAACCAAGGCCGAGTGTGGCGAGTAGGATGGCTGTTTTTTTCATAGATATGAGCGGGCGGATTTGACGAGTGTTCGGTTGAAGTGGTGAGATCATTTTAAAAGTGGTTGGATTAAAGGGTTATAAATTCTCAGTGATGACGAGGGTGCCGTTTTCAGAGGCGCGGCGCAGCTCGAAGCTGCCGCTCATCTCGATCGGGTCTTTATGAATGCCGGTGATGGTTTCGGTGTAAGTGCCGCCAATGATAGTGCTGCCCCAACTGGCGACGCTCGCTGCGCTACCGGCAGGCGGTGTCGCGGTGAAGGTGAAGGTGCACGTCCGCGTAATGTTGTAGCTCTCGTCCCCTGCTTCGAGATTGGCAAAGCGGCGGTCTTTGTTGTCGTGGTCGGGGTGATACTGATGCACGAAGGGATTACTCGGATGGTTGAAAGGCACCGTGATGGTGCGCACCAATGTGCCCGGCACATCAACGCCGCCACTGCCGCTGGTCGCCACTTGATCCAGCGGCATGTGAGCGGCGACAAAGCGCTGCGCAGTGGCGAGTGCGTCCTGCTTCAACAGCGATTCTTTTGTCGTCAGGCCCAGCGGATACGGGTCGGCAGCGAGTTGCCCGATAAATACTTGGGACAAAAGACTGGTCGTATTCGACCCATCGTCCGCCACGTGCAGCAGTGTGCGCAGGGGAAAGGCTTTCGGCGTGCTAGTGCCCGCCAGGGGTGGCGGCGAAGTGATCGCCACGCTCGGCGCGTCCACCGCATAGCCGCTGCCGCCGTCGGTAATGGTAAATTCAGTGACTGAGCCGTTCGCCACTGTGGCCGTCGCAGTCGCCTGCGTGCCACCCTCGGCCGGCACCGCGATGGTGACGTCGGGTGCGGCGCCGTAACCGAAACCACCGGTGCCAGTCACTTCAATCTCGGTAATGACACCGCCGACCACTGTGGCCGTTGCCGTCGCGCCGTTCGAGACGCGCGAGACGACACCCGTCAGTTCGATGTCGCCGATCCACAGACCTGCGAGCGAGCCTTTTTCTGCCGTCACCGGTAAGTAGACATCCATCAGATTTGCGCTGTCAGTGACTCGAAGGATCGAACCAAACTGCGTGTTGTCGGCAGCTTCAGACATCGTGGCATCCGCGCGATCCACCGCGAAGCGCAGCTCAATCGTGCTATTCGGATTGATCGGAATCGGCGTGGAGTCGATCGCACTGGGTTCGTAAAGCAAGGTCGATGGGTTCACCGTGAGTAAAGTCAAAGGAACATCGGCTGGCGTCAACGACGTCACCGGATCGAGTAGCGAACTCTGCTCCGCCAAAATGATGGCTTGAGTCGCCGATGTGCGGTTGCGCACCCGAACCGTGACGACCGACCCCGTCCGACCAAAAACGAGGCCATCGGGCTGGCTCACCGTGAACTCTAGCGGACCGTAAAAATTATCCACGACATCGGCCGAAAACCAGTAGGCCTGATTACGATCAAGCGGCTCGCCCGAATTATTTGTCAGCTTGAACGGATTGTTCGTGCCGAATTCACCACCGATATATTTGTAAATGCTCGAATTAACGATCGCTACCGGAAACGCACTGAAGTAAGCGCCGAAGATGGGCTGCGGCGAGGCTTTGGCTGGAAAACCGAGGAGATTCGCGCCGCTGCGCACCCAAGTCGCACGTGGCGGCATTGCTTTTTGCACCAAAGTAACATCGACATCCGCACTACATTTAACCAAGTAGGCTGTCTGTCCCGCAAGTCGCATGTCGCCGCCTTCCGAGCGCCTCCAGACAGCCCACTCGACCGCTCCTGCCGAAGGAGCCAATGGCGTGGCGGTAAACTGCACTTGATCGGCATCGGGATTCCAGGCCCAGACTTCGGTGACCTGAGTAGCGGGCACAAGATTGTTTTCTGGGTCTTCTGTGTCCGGAGTGAGCAAAACGTTATTGATCGTATCGTGACTGGCATCGCCATGCAGATAGATTGCATTCCAGCCAGTCTGCAGACTGTAAGTGACGGAGCGCCACTGAGCCTGAGCGGCCCCAGCAAAGAATAACAATCCGAGGATAAGCAAAAATAAGCGTTTAGAGTGGTTCTGGGGTGAGATTTTCATGGGCCAAAAGGGATCGTAATATTTTTGCTCGGTGCTGATGCTTAGCGCACGGTAAGGCGGTAGAATTCTTTGGTGCTGCTATCAGGAATCACAAAAGCAGAGCGGATACCGACCGAATCGGCCTGGTAGACTTCACTGCCGACGCCCGGTGCACCGATGGTAAAGGCGACTCGCTCCCAATCGTTTCCGGTGAGGGTGGCACTGCGCTCGATGGTATACACTTTACCCGTGATGCTGTAGAATTCGAAACGCACCCGCGACGCCGTCTTCTCTTTGATCTCAAGACTAAAGCGCTCCGAAGCATCCAAGGCAAAGGTGCCGGCAATGTATTCAAAATAGTTACTCGTGCCATCGCCGTCGTAATCCCCATTGCGGGTAATCAGATCAATCGGCCATTCATAATTATCATTCGGGAAAATGCCCGCCTGATACAATTGCCACTCTTCCCACGCATCGGGCAAGCCGTCTCCATCCAGATCCGCGCCTAGGGTCAGATCCAAGCGTGTGCGCTCAGCACCTTTACCGGCGGTCAAGTCTCCCGATACTTCAATCGGGTAGAAGGAATTACCATTCATCTCCACCACCAGACTGAAAAATCCACCCGACTCGATCGCGCTCGACGAATATAAGATCGTATTCGGTTTATTCGCATCGATGCGGACTCGTAACTCGTAGTTTTGATCAACCACCGGAGTGGTGACGGGCGTGCGCCCAACTTCAGTGCCATCCTTAAGCAAAATCAAAATCGCCCCATCTACATCCAGTGGTTGCCCCACCTGATCGCGCACCATCCCATAGAGGGTGTAATACGGCGCGGGCGGAAAAGCCTGCAGCATGGAGACCGCAGCGGCACAGAGAAAAGTGAATATGATGGAGACCCTTTTCATCGTGATTGCTTTGGGTTGCACCGACCAGAAACGGCAGATGATGTCCGCACAAGAGCGGAGAAAAATAGCTGCGAACACTTCGCAGTGAGCAGCATGGGCAGCATGGCCTGAATGCCGAAAGCTTTTTTAGCAACCGGGGTGGATAAACGACCCGCGTGAATGCCCTTCAGGGCGAATGACTGTATCATGATTAAGTTCCTCCAGCAGCACTATTAACACCTTCATGAGAGAGCTGAAGAAGAACAGGAGCAGTGTTTCACGCGATAATGCTATGGCCACAATACTCTCCTACGGAGCAGACATGATTAAATTAGAGGAATTTATAAGGGGCATTAGCCACGGGAGTCAAACAAAAATTTACATAAATTTTAAATTCCTACACCGAACTGTAATTTTAATTCTAATAACTGGGAGGGGGTCGTTAACTCGAATGGGGGGCATGACCTCTTCGAACCCATGTGTCATTCCAAACCTGACTCTTTCCTTAATTATCAAGCTACGGGGTCTTACTCTACCCCTGAATGGTCTGTTCAGGAAATCATCAGCGCCAAAAGTAGTTCACGCTTTCAGCGTGTTTTCCAGTATGTGCTGATATTGTAAACGAACTCCGATCCAGTAAGTGGTCGGCTTATGACTTCATCGGTGGGTGGGTAATACCCCATAGCCCTACCAATGGCGCGCCTGTATAGTTCTAACAAGACGAGTGGATTTACTATCCATCCAACGAATACGAGCCTCTCGAACAATACGAAAACCCATAAAAACTCAGCCGCATGAATACACAAAAATTAATAGATACCGCTCAGGCGATGGTCGCCGACAACAAGGGTTTGCTCGCTATCGACGAAAGCACGGGGACCTGCGATAAACGTTTCGCAGAGCACGACATACCACAGACGGTGGAAATGCGGCGGGCTTATCGAGAATTGCTCATCACCACGCCCGGCATAGCCAAGTCGATCAGCGGCATGATTCTCTTTGACGAGACTATCCGCCAAAAGACTGAGGACGACACCCCGTTTATCAAAGTGCTCACCGAAGCGGGCATCATTCCAGGCATCAAGGTGGACGCTGGAGCAAAGGCGCTTGCCGGACATCCAGGCGAAAAAGTAACCGAGGGTCTCGATGGTTTGCGCGAGCGCCTGAAGGAGTATTTTCAAATGGGCGCACGATTCGCTAAGTGGCGGGCAGTGATTGTGATCGATGACGATCTCCCAAGCCACAGCGGCCTCGAAGCCAACGCGCATGCCCTTGCCCGTTACGCGGCTCTTTGCCAAGAAGCAGGACTCGTCCCCATCGTAGAGCCAGAAGTGCTGATGGACGGCATCCATAGTTTGGAACGCTGCCGTGAAGTTTCGGAAGAAGCCTTGCGCGAAGTTTTCGTTCAACTGAATCGTCAACGCGTCCTACTAGAAGGCATCATCTTAAAACCGAATATGATACTGCCCGGCTTAAAATGCACGGAACAAGCATCGGTGGACGAAGTGGCCGACGCCACAATACAAAGCCTTTTTCGCACCGTCCCCGCCGCCGTTCCCGGAATCGCGTTCTTGTCTGGCGGCCAAAGCGCTGAGCTGGCCTCCGAGCGTCTGAACCTGATGAATGTTCGATTCAAATCACAAATGCCTTGGCAGCTATCTTTTTCCTATGGGCGAGCGATCCAACAACCCGCTTTGGAGATTTGGCAGGGCAAAGAGGCCAATGTGTCAGCCGCCCAGAGTGCCTTACTGCATCGCGCCGAATGCAACCGCATGGCGCGTCGCGGCGAATACTCTGCCGTGCTGGAAACGGAGTTGGGATAAAACCCGCATCAACACACGAAATTATGAGTAAAAATATCGATACAAAAACCTTTCGAGTTCAGCCCAGTGAGAAAGTGGATCTGAGCAAGCGACCGACGTCCGTAAAGCATCTTTTCAAGTCGAAGAAGCAGTATCACCACATGCTGGCTAGCCAAGTGAAGGAACTCAGCAAGTTGCAGCGTCTGCACTATGCATTCGATCGCTCAGCGATGCTGCTCATCTTCCAGGGGATGGATGCGGCCGGTAAGGACGGCGCGATCCGGCACGTCATGTCGGGAGTGAATCCGCAGGGCTGCCAGGTTTTCAGTTTTAAGCAGCCGAGCGCGGAGGAATTGGATCACGATTTTCTCTGGCGCACGGCACGCCGCCTGCCAGAACGAGGACGGATTGGGATATTCAACCGCTCCTACTACGAAGAAGTTTTGGTCGCTCGGGTGCATCCGAAGATTTTGTTGAAGCAAAGGCTTCCTAAGAAATTGCCCCATGGAAAAACCATTTGGCAGGATCGATATGATTCGATCATCGATCATGAGGCGCATATTCATCGGAATGGCACCAAAGTGATCAAATTCTTTCTCCATTTATCGAAGGACGAGCAAGCGAATCGATTTCGTGATCGCATCGATGAACCGGAGAACAACTGGAAGTTGAGCCTCGCGGATGTGGCCGAGAGGAAAAGCTGGACGCTCTACCAGCAGGCCTACGAGGCGGCGCTGGGCGCTACCAGCACCGATGACTCGCCCTGGTATGTCGTGCCCGCCGACAGCAAGAAAAACGCGCGCTTGATCATCTCACAAATCATCCTCGACGCCTTCCACGAAATCCCCATGGCGTATCCAAAGGCGACCGCCAAAAGGAAAAAAGAATTAAAGGCGATTCGCAGCCAGCTGTAATCATGACTAATCGACTGACCAGCCCACACAAACGGGCAGAGCGAACCTGCGCCTTGGTCGGATCAGCCGGCAACCCAGCAATCGAACTTGATCTGATCGAGTGGGACTACGGCGACTTAACTTCGGAGCGATGCGCTTCAGCCATCGTTACACCCCGGAGCGATGCGCTTCAGCCATCGTCGCAGTGCGGAAGCCCCGGAGCGATGCGCTTCAGCCATCGTTACAGTGCGGAAGCCCGGAGCGATGCGCTTCAGCCATCGTTTCACCCGGCGACTCCCTGATGAAAGCAGTTCCCAGGCAGATATTTAAAGGAAAAGCACCAGTCCGACCCCTTCGACAACCCGTGGGCGGCTCTCATCCTCCCCCGCCAATCAAGATGAATCTAAAATTCAGGCATTCTTCTTAGACGATGTTTTCTCACTTGCCCTCTCTCGACCACCTCAGCACTTTTCGGGTCGATGCCTAACGAACTCGAAACAACCAGCAACCAAGTTGAAACCTTTATTCAACGCTGGGAAAAGGCTGAAGCCGCCGAGCGGGCGAACTACCAGATGTTTCTCGCTGAGCTCTGCGACTTGATCGAAGTCCCCCATCCCGATCCCGCCGGTGCGGATAACGAATTTAACCGCTACGTCTTCGACCGCGCGATCACCCGCCAAAAACCGGACGCCAGCTCGACCACTGTATGGGCGGATCTCTACAAGCGCGGCAGCTTTATCCTCGAAACCAAGCAAGGAGCCAACGCCGCTGATTCGTCAGCCGCCATCAGCCATTCGTTCTCTGCGCCAGCAGCGCGCAAAACTGGCCACGGCGTGCGCGGCACCCGCACTTGGGACATCGCTCTAGAAAAAGCCTACAACCAAGCGCGCGGCTACATCCGCGACCTCCCTAGCACCGAAGGCCGCCCACCCTTTCTCATCGTGTGCGATGTCGGCTACGTGATCGAGCTCTACAGCGAGTTCACCTGCACAGGTGGCACCTACGTGCGCTTTCCTGATCCGCAAAATCACCGCATCCACCTCGAAGACCTGCGCGACCCCGCAATCCGCGAGCGCCTCCGCGCCATCTGGAGCGATCCGCTCGCGCTAGACCCGAGCAAGCACGCCGCCAAAGTCACCCGCGAGGTCGCCCACCACCTCGCCGCCCTCGCCAAGTCGCTCGAAGCCGACGGCCACGACCCGCAGCTCATTTCCGCCTTCCTCCAGCGCAGCCTCTTTACCATGTTTGCCGAAGATGTCGGCCTGCTCCCCGAGGGCTGCTACATCAAAGTGCTCCAGCAACTCAAGAAGCACCCCGAAGGCTTCGTCATCACCATCACCAATCTCTGGAAGGACATGGCGAGCGAGGACGATTGGTCGGTCGCGCTCATGCAAAAGATCGCCTACTTCAACGGCGGCCTCTTCGAAAACGCCATCGCCCTGCCCTGCAGCTCCGAGCAAATCGGCCTCCTCATCGGCGCGGCCAAGCCAGACTGGTCGGACGTCGAGCCAGCCATTTTCGGCACCCTGCTCGAACGCGCCCTCAGCCCGCAAGAGCGGCACAAGCTAGGCGCCCACTACACCCCGCGCTCCTACGTCGAGCGCCTGGTCAAACCCACTGTGATCGATCCACTCCGCTCGCAGTGGGATGCGGTCAAAACAGCCGCCGCCCAACTGACCGAGCAGGCAAAGCCCAAAGAAGCCATCGCCGCCGTCAAAGACTTTCACCACGAACTCTGCGGGATCAAGGTGCTCGATCCCGCCTGCGGCTCAGGTAACTTTCTCTACGTCACACTAGAGCACATGAAACGCCTCGAAGGCGAAGTACTCGAACTCCTCGAGATTTTGGGCGATGAAGAACTCACCTTCGAAATGGAGGCCTTTAAAGTGCGCCCCAGCCAATTCTACGGCTTAGAACTCAACGAACGAGCCGTGGCCATCGCCCAGCTCGTGCTCTGGATCGGCTACTTTCAGTGGCACAAGAAAACCACCGGCACCGCCGACACCAAAGACCGCCCCCTCCTGCCCAAACAACAAACCATCATTCAGCAAGACGCCGTCCTCGCCTACGACGCCAAGACCCCGCGTAAACGCAAAGTAGAGGTAGCTTCCAGCTGCCTTAATTCAAAAAACCAGCAAGATACTACTTCAACTATCGAAGAATTCGTCTGCATCTGGGATGGCCGCACCACCAAGACCCACCCCGTCACGGGCAAAGAAGTGCCCGACGAATCCGTCACCATTCCCGTTTACGATTATTCCAACCCCCGACGCGCCGAATGGCCCGAGGCCGATTACATCGTGGGCAACCCGCCCTTCATCGGCACTTCCAGAATGCGCGACGCCCTCGGCGACGGCTACACCGAAGCCCTCCGCAAAGTCTGGAAAAAGGACGTCCCCGAATCCGCCGACTTCGTCATGTTCTGGTGGGAAAAAGCCGCCGAGCTCTTACGTGCCGGCAAATGCCAACGCTTCGGCTTCATCACCACCAACAGCATCCATCAGACTTTCAATCGCCGTATTCTAGAAAAGCACCTCGGCAACGATAAGAACCCGCTCAACATCGCCTACGCGATCCCCGACCACCCGTGGGTCGATACCGTCGACGGTGCCGCCGTCCGCATCGCCATGACCGTCGCGTCCCGCGACCCCGGCCTCGGCGAACTCAACCGAGTGACCCAAGAAACCGACCTCGGCGACGGCGAACAAGCCGTCGAACTACAAACCCAACTCGGCAAGATCGTCGCCAATTTGAAGATCGGTGCGGACCTGGTTTCGGCTGCTCCAGTCGTGGCGAACTCGAACTTATGCAATCGAGGCGTCCAAGTTATTGGAAGCGGTTTTATCATTTCAAGCGACGAATCAAAAGCTCTAGATCCCGATTCTAGCCTAAAACAGCAGTCCTTCATCCGTCCTTATCTTAACGGTAGAGACTTAACCCAAAGCTCACGTAACGCCGAGGTCATCGATCTCTTCGGTATCACTGAAAGTGAAGCTCGCACCAAAGCGCCGTCCCTTTATCAGCATCTTCTAACCTCAGTTAAACCCGATCGGGATCAAAACAACAGAGACTCCTATCGTCTAAAATGGTGGATACACGGGGAACCCAGATCTGAACTCCGCAATTCTCTAGATGGCTTGCCCCGCTACATCGCGACAGTCGAAACCAGCAAGCACCGTTGCTTCACATTCTTAGATCAATCGATCCTACCCGACAACAAGTTGATCAGCTTCGCGCTGTCCGATTCCTATGCCTTGGGAATTCTATCGAACGGAATTCATGTTGCATGGGCTTTAAATTGCGGAGGTCGCTTAGGCTTTGGCAACGATCCAGTTTACGTAAAGACCCGCTGCTTCGAAACCTTCCCCTTCCCCGACCTAGCCGACGACAACCCGTTAAAAGCCCGCATCCGCGAACTCGGCGAACAGCTCGACGCGCACCGTAAGCGGCAGCAGGCAGCGCACCCAGAGCTCACCTTGACGGGAATGTATAACGTCCTCGAAAAGCTCCGCAAAGCAGAGCCACTAAAC
>Ga0335398_10006424_pt1 | contig 14887 bp, 5 predicted proteins | sample BON03_FD_205742 | JGI IMG/M metagenome (GOLD analysis project Ga0335398, IMG submission 205742) | Freshwater microbial communities from Lake Bonney liftoff mats and glacier meltwater in Antarctica - BON-03 (spades assembly) (version 2) | ecosystem: Environmental > Aquatic > Freshwater > Ice >... | reverse complement strand
CCTCCCGCCCCCCCTTTCTTGCCGAGAGAGCACCGGCACCCGACACACACGCACACGAAACCAACAAAACGACCACAAACGAGGCGGATGTATTAGAGTCACTCGCGCGCCCAAAAAAACAAATAAACACCGTGGCGCGAACCCGAGCGCTTTATTCCGCCGACAGCACGTCGCGCCGCACCCCAGCCGTTTTATACAGCTCCCGCCCGCCGTTTCTTTACCATCAAGACAGGCGGGGGGGACGGGCTGGATGGCGCGTCCATTCCTTCCTCTTGTCGTCCTAGTTTTTGTTTTTCCCCGCTGTCGCTTTTGTTCCGTTCTCTCTCGCGCGCTCACGCCAATCCGCCCCTTTCCGCCCAAGACAAAAACGCCCTCTGCCGCACCTCTGAACCAACCTCCTACCCCCAAACGTTGCGTTTACCACTAACAAACACACACAATCAAAAACAACAACAACCCCCCAATAACACCAAAAAATCTCCAAAAAAACACCCCCCAAAAAACCACAAAACAAACAAAAACAAAAACAAAAACCGAAGGCAACTGCGGCCTGACGGTCGACCTGCCCGCCGCCGAGCACCCCAACGACAGCCGCTACGGCCCCCTGTCCGTCCTGTTCGCCGAGGAGCTCGGCCTCCTGCTCGAGGTGAGCCCCGCCGACGCGGCCACCGTCTCCTCCCTGTTCGCGCAGGCGGGAGCGCCGTGCACCGTCGTCGGCCGCTCGCGCCGCGACCCCCTGTGCGAGATCCGCGTGGGCGGCCAGCCCGCCATCTCGGGCGCCACCCCCCTGCTGCGGGACCAGTGGGAGGCCACCGCCTTCGCGCTGGAGCGGCTGCAGGCCGCCGAAGAGTGCGTGGCGCAGGAGCAGGAGGCGCAGAAGGCGCGCAAGGCGCCCTCGTGGAAGGTTCCCTACCCCCTCGCTTTCACGCCCGCGGAAAAGCTAAACGCGGGCTCTGCGCGCGTGCGCGTGGCCGTGGTGCGCGAGGAGGGCAGCAATGGCGACCGCGAGATGTCCGCGGCGGTCCACGCCGCCGGCATGGAGCCCTGGGACGTGACCATGAGCGACCTGATCGACGGGCGCGCCGACCTCGCCGCCTTCCGCGGCGTCGTCTTTGTCGGCGGGTTTTCCTACGCCGACGTGCTCGACAGCGCCAAGGGGTGGGCCGGAACCATCCGCTTCAACGAGCGGGTGTTGGGCCAGTTCCGGGCGTTCTACGACCGCCCGGACACCTTCAGCCTGGGGGTGTGCAACGGGTGCCAGCTGATGGCGCTGCTCGGGTGGGTGCCAGCGACGGACGAGGCGGCCGCGAAGGAGGGGGCGGCGGCGGTGGCGGCCGAGGCGGCGGCGGCGGCGGCGGCGCCGGCAAAAGCGGGCGGCGCGGCGGCTGCCAACGGCGGCGGGCGGCGAAAGGCGCCGTCCGCCCGGGCAGGACCCGCCCCCGTCACGACCGCGCAGCAACTCCCCGACGCCGTGCAGCCCCGCTTCGTGCACAACGCGAGCGGCCGCTTCGAGTCGCGCTGGGTGCAGGTGTCGGTCGCGGAGGACACGCCCGCGGTGATGCTCCGAGGGATGGGCGGCGCCTCGCTCGGGGTGTGGTGCGCGCACGGCGAGGGGCGCGCCCTGTTTCCTTCGGCGTCCGTGCGCGACCGCGTGCTGTCGTCGGGGCTCGCGCCCATCCGCTATGTCGACCCGGCCACGGGGGCGCCGACTGAGCGCTACCCTCTCAACCCCAACGGCTCGCCCGAGGGCGTCGCCGCGCTCTGCTCGCGCGACGGCCGCCACCTGGCGATGATGCCGCACCCCGAGCGCTGCTTCCTCGCTTGGCAGCTTCCCTGGTCGCCGCCTGAGCTGGCGCTCGACCCGTACGGCCCGGGTCCCTGGTTACGGCTGTTTCAGAACGCGCGGGAGTGGGCCGAGGAGACGGCGCCGAAAAAGTCGCGCTGAGAGCGGGGCTGCTCGGCCGGCGCCCTCTCGCGTTTGGTTTTTGGATCGCATCCTTCCTTTTGTTTTGATTTTGGGCCCTCTTCCTGCTCGACCGACCACGCATCATCACGACGCACCCTAGCAACCGACCCCCGCCTCGATTAGCGCGTTCGAGTGTGTTGCGGCGATTCGTTCTCTTTTTTGTTCTTGTCGTTTGAGCGAGCGTCTGCAAGGGAGGCCAGCGACGCCGACAGCAACGCACGACGCCGCGCCGCGCGTTGATGACAGCGCTGTCCCTCGACGCAGCAGCAGCAGCAGCAGCAGCAGCGACGCCCACAATCGTCTCGACCTTGCGGTCGCACCCATCAAACGAACCGATCCGTCTTTGGCAGACAAAAACGAGGCAACGAAAACCTTCTCCCGCGATCCCCTTGGCCTCCTCCTCCTGCCGCCCGCCAAACAAGCTATCCCATGTACGAGCACGCCCTTGTCTGACCGCTCCGCCAGGTTGCCCGTAGGATGGCCGGCAGCGACGGCGACTCGGACGTGTCGTTCGAGCGCGGTGGCAACTCGGCGGGCGACGCCGCCGGCCGCGGCGGCGGAAACGCCGGCGCCGCCGCCGAAGACCCTTATGTTGCCTATGCCCTGACGGAGACGGAGGACGAGGAGCAAGAGCCTGATCGGAGAGCCGCCGGGCAGGTCGAGCAGGTCGACGAGGAGGAGGAGGAGCGCCGGGACTACCACGACGGCGGGGCGCTGCCGGCGGCCAGCAAGGGCGGCCGGGGAGGCGGCGGCGGCGGCGGCGGCAGCGCGTTTTTCGGGCGACGGCTGCCGGGCGGCGGCAGCGGCGAGGACAGCAGCGGCGGCGGCGGATGGCACCAGGGCCCGTCCGCCTGGCAGGACGTCGACCGCGAGGCCCTCGCGGGCGCGGCCGCGGCCCTCATCTCGGCGATCGCGGTCACGGCGCCCACGGACGACCGGTCGCGCGAGGCAAGCGTGCTGCCGGCGCCGCTGATGGGGGGGGCGGCCGGCCCGTCGTCGTCCTCCCCTGCCGGCGCAGAGACCGACAGCGCCGCCGCCGCCGCCGCCGCCGCCGCTGACGCGCTGCGCGATCCCCTAGGCTTTGGGCGCATCGACACGGATACCTGGACGATCGTCGCGGACGACGCGGACGAAGCCGTCGACGACCAGGGCTGGGCCCCGGGCGCCGGAGGACGGTTCCCGGGGCCGCCGGCGCGGGCGCCGCCGGCGGGGGCGGCGGCGGCAGCCGCCTCTGTCAAGCAGCAGCGCCCCCCCCCCAGCGGCGGCAGCTTTGCCGCGCGCCTCGGCAGGCGTGGCGACGGCGCCGTCAAGGGCGGGGTCGTCGGCCGCTTCCTGTCGGAGCTCACGCGAGGGGGCGGCAAGGGCGGGGCCAGGCAACAACAGCAGCAGCAGCAGCGGCAGCTCGGCGGCGGGCGGTCGCCGCCCGCGTCGCCACGGCGCGGCGGCGCCGCCTCCGCCGCGGCTGCCGCGCCCCGCCACCCCTCCCCCCCGCGCCTCTCCCCGGCGGCCGCCGCCCTCGCGCGCGGCGACCTCGAACCTGCGGCTCTCCTGCCGGGCTCGGACGCCTTCGACCCGGCGGCCTACCTCGCGCTGATGCACGGGGGCCTGCCGCGGGCGCTGCTGGCGCGGGGGGAGGCCGAGCTCAGAGACGGCGTCGCGCGGCGGCAGGGGCAGCTCGAGGGGCTCGTGCGCGCCAACTTTGACCGGTTCGTCTCGTGCAAGACGGCGATCGACGACATACACGCGCGCCTCAAGGTGATTGCGGCGCCTGCTGCCGGGGGTGGGGGTGGTGGCGGTGGTGGTGAGGGTGCTGCTACTGCGGCGACGAGACACCAACACCAACACCAACAACAACAGCAGCAGCAGCAGCAGCAGCAGCGGCAGCAGCAGCGGCAGCAGCAGCACCAGCCGCACCGCGCCAGCGGCGTGTCCACCGAGCTCATCTACGACGCCGTGCAGGACGCCCAGGGCGCGGCCAAGCGCGCGTACGGCGACGTGCTCGAGCGCGCACACCGCGCCGCGCGTGCGAGGGCGGCGCAGAGGCTGCTGCGGCGGTTCGCCCCGCTCTTCTCGATGCCGGCGCGCGTGTCCGAGCTCGCGGCGCAGGGGGACTACGACGCTGTCGTGGGAGAGTACCGCAAGGCCAACGCGCTCGTGCGCCCGGCGGCGGAAGCGGCGGCCAGGGCGGCAGCGGCGGCTGCGGCGGCGGCGGCTGAGGAGGAGGCGGCGGCGGCGACAGGAGCGGCGGTGGCCGGCGGCACCACCGCGACGACGACCGCAGCAGCCGCGGTCCCGCCCGCGCCCCCCCGCGCCCCGCACGTCGCCGTGTGGGCCCAGCTGCACGCCGAGGTCGAGCGGCGCGTCGAGGACGCGTGGCGGCGCCTCGACCGCGAGATCGCCAGCCGCGACCTGCCGCCCGCCGCCGCGCCCGACGCGCTGCTGGCGGCCGCCGCCCTGCGCGCCGAGGGCCTGCCCGCCGCGCGCCGGTGCGACCCGGCCGCGCGCTACCTGTCCGCGCGCGAGGCGCACTTTGCGTCCGACGTGGTGGCGGCGCTCGGCGACCTGGCGCGCGAGGTCGCCGCGCTGAGGGAGCGGTCGGGCGGGTTCGGCGTCGGCGTCGGAGTAGGAGTCGGCAGCGAGGAAAACGAAGAGGGGGACGGCGGCGGCGGCCTCGCCTTTGCGGCGGCCGACCGCGATCACGATGCCGCCGCCTCCGCCCTGCCCGGCGGCCTCGACCTGCCCCTGCTGCACTGGCGCGCCGACCCCGAGGCCCCCTTCTTACTGGAGCGCTGCCTCCCGGCCTCGGGCGCCGTCGGCGCGGCCGCCGCGCTGCTGCTCGTGCCGCCGCGGGACGTCTCAGGCTCGGGCGCGGGGGCCGCGCTGGCGTCGCTCGCGGCGGCGCGCGCGGCGCGGGCGGCCGCGTCGACGGCGGAGCCCGACGAGGCCGGCCGGCCTCTCGCGGACGACGCCGAGGCCGAGGCCGAGGCCGAGGAAGAGGCCGCCGCCGCCGCCGCCGCCGCCCGCGCCTTTGCGCACGACGAGGACGGCGACGACGACGGCCGCCAACCTCTCTCCTTATCGGCGTCCTTCTCCTCCTCCAACCCGTCATCCTCCTACCCCTCCGAGGCCTCGCCGCCGCCGCCCCAGCTCGGCTCGGCGCTGGCGCCCGACCCGGCGCCCAGCAGCGCCGAGGCCCTCTTGCTGGCCTCGCTCGGCCGCCTGGCCGCCCTCTGCCTGTCCGCCCTGCCCGCCCTGTGGTCCGTTGTCGACGCGCGCAAGCTCTCCCGGCCCCCGGCCGACCTGCCGTCCGAGGCGGCGGCCCTGCTCAAGCGGGGATTGTCGCGCGCGCCCGCAGTCGCCGGGCGGATGCTCGCCCTATACGCGCGCGAGGCGCGCCGCCTGCTCTCTGCGCTGGCGGCGGCGGGCCCCATGCAGCGCTCGGCCGTGGCCGCCCTCCAAGGTCTGGCGCGGGCGGCGGCGCACCTGCGCGACCTGCGCGCGCCGGAGGAGGCGCTCGAGGAGCTGCTTGACGTGCTGCACTTTGGCCTGGCGGCCTTTGTCGGCGCGCTGTCGGATCACTGCCGCGCGCTGCCGGCGCGCCTGTGCGCGGCAGAGACGTGGCGGGCGTCGCCGCTGCCGGCCGGCGGCGGCGGCGGCGGCGGCGCGGGGGCTGCGGGCGGGGACCGGGTGACGCTGCTGCCGGGGCGCCTGGCGCGCGAGGTGACGGCGGCCATGCAGCACTACCAGGCGCTGTGCCACGCGGCCGGAGGAGGAGGAGGGGGAGGCGGAGGGGGAGGCTGCGGCGGCGGCGGCGGCGGCTCGCGCGGCTTTTCCCTGCCGCTCGACAAGGCGGCGCGGCCCATGCACGCCGCCTTTTTTGCCGTGTTCGACGGGTACGCGCGGTGCAGCGTCAATTTCGCGGCGGCGATGGCCGGTGGAGGAGGGGGCGGCCGCGCTGCCTCGAGCGGGGGCGGGGCGGGCGCGGCGGCGGCGGCGGCGGCCGGCCGACCGTCCGCCCCCGAGCAGCGGCAGCACCCCCCGCAAGCGTCGCCGCTCTGCTCCTTGGCGGCGGTCGACGCCGCGGTCGCGCAATCGCTCGGCTCGGCCGCCGCGGCCGCGCGGGCCGCGCGCGCCGCCGACCCTCTGCTCGCGGCGCTGTGGGACGGCGGCGATGACGCAGACGAGGCCGACGGCGCGACCAGGGGCGGGGTCGCCTCTGCCGCTGCCGCCGCCGTTGCCGCGACGCCCCGGCAGCGGCAGCAGCAGCAGCGGCGGCAGCAGCAGCAGCAGCACGAGCAGGAGCAGCAGGCGCACCGCCGCCACCGCCAAGGCGGCGCCCGCCCCCCGCCCCCCCACGACGTCAAGCTCCTCCTCCTCGCCGCCAACGCCTCGGCCGCCCGCGACCGCCTCCTGCCCTCGCTCGCCCAGCGCTTCCTGCTCGCGCTGTCGGGCGGACGGCCGAAAGAAGTGGACGGGTGCGTGCGCGCCGTCCGGCGGGCGGCGGCGGCGCTCGAGGCCTCCTCCGGCGCTGCGCGGCGGGCCTACCTGGCGCGCAAGCGGGCCGCGGTGGACGGGCTGCTGGACGCGTACGTAGGCGTCGGCGGCTCTGGCGGCGGCGATGACGGCGGTCAGCCCGTGGCGGGGCGCGCTTTGGTGGGCGGCGGAGCAGGCGGCGGCGGCGGCGGCGGTCCGTTCCGCGCGCCGGCCTCTGTCGTTGTCGGCGCCCCCGTGTGCGCGTCTGCGCTGCGCGCGCCGTCGCCGCAGGCGCAGCGGCTCGCCCTGGAGGCCGGGAGTGTCGTGCAGGCCGAGGCGCACGCGCACGCGCGCCGGCACGCCCCCGAGCTGCTCGGCGGCGTCCTCGCGCACCTGTTTGCCGGCCTCGCGGCGAGGCACGAGGCGTTGGGCGGCGGCGGAATCAGCAGCGGCGGCAGCGGCGGCGGAATCAGCGGCGGCGGCGCCCCCCCGCCCTCGTCCCCCTCTCTCCTGCCGCCCGAGGCGATCGCGCAGTACTTTCTGGACGCGTGCTGGCTCGAGGCCGTCCTCGGCCGCGCCGCGCCCCCTGCCGCCCGCGCCGACATGGACGCCTGCTACGACGCGCTGGCGCGGGCGGCCTGCGAGGGCCTCTTGCTGCTGCTGGCGGCGCGGGCCGGCGGCGGCGGGGGTGGCGGGGGTGGTGGCGGGGGCGGGGCGACGTCCTCTTTGTCGCTGTCGCCGCTCGCGCGTTCGCTGGCGCCCGTGGCGTCGTCCGGAGGGGCCGAGGCTCTGCGCGACGAGCTGCTGCGGCGCTGCCGCGCCTTGCTGCCGGACCTGCTCGACCAATCCACGTACACGTTGCGCGGGCTGATGCAGGGATGATGGGGCGAGCGGGAGCGAGAGAGAGCGCGCGCGGCGGCGAACGCCCGACGCGACGGTCGACGCTTGCCCTTTCTGAACAAACGAAAGGGCCCCGCATCCCGGCGTTGCTCGCATCTTATAGTCCTGTATCGTATCAACGCATTCAGCGCCGCGCGCGCCACCGCCAAGTCGCAGAGGGCTCGCCTCACGCAGATCGCGGAGACACTCGAGGCTCTGTGGCTCTCCCCCCCCCCTCCCTCTCTTTCGACCACCCATCCGAGTGTCCGTGACCCCCCTCTTAATCACCCGATTCCGCGACCATGCTCTTGACTGGGAGGCGGGCGGCGTGCCCCGCGCCAGCACGCAGCCGCAACCCAAGGCGGCGCGCCGCAACTCCCCCGCAAGCCGCCGCCGCCGCCGCCGCCCCCGACGTCGCCGGCACGGCGGCCACGCCCGCCGCCGCCTCCCCACTACGCTCGCACACGGCCGACGTCGTCGTCGTCGGCTCGGGCATCGGCGGCCTGTCGTGCGGCGCCCTGCTCGCGTCCGTCTACGGCCTCGACGTCACGGTGCTCGAGGCGCACACGCGCCCGGGCGGCGCGGCCCACGCCTTCACCCACAAGGGGTACCACTTCGAGGCGGGCCCCTCTCTCTACAACGGCATGGCCGGCCGCGGCGCCGACGCCAACCCGCTCGCCCTGGTGCTGCAGGCGGTGGGTGAGGGCGACCTGCCCCTCCTGCGGTACGACGAGTGGCGTGTGCACCTGCCCGAGGGCACGTTCGACACGGGCGTGGGTGCGGACCAATTCAGGGCCCTGGTGCTGACGCTTCGCGGCGAGAAGGCGGCCGCAGAGTGGGACGCCCTCCGCGCCTTCATGCCGCCGCTGGCGCGCGCGGCCACGGCGCTGCCGCCGCTGGCCCTGCGCGCCGACCCGGGCGTCCTGCGCACGGCCGGGGCGCGGTACGCTCGACGGCTGGCGGGCCTCGACGGCGGCGGCGGCGGCAGCCCGAATGCGGGCGGCGGCTTGCCGTCGTTCGGCCTGCCGCCGATCGCGCGACTCGGCGCGCTGACGAGGCCCTTTTCCGAGGCGGTGCTCAACAGGGTGCCCGTCACCGACGAGTTTTTGCGCAACTGGTACGACCTGCTGTGCTTCCTGCTGTCGGGCTTGGACAGCGAGGGGACGATCGCGGCCGAGGTGGCGTTCATGGACTACCAGTGGTACGGCGGCGGAGGAGGAGGAGGAGGGGGTGGCGGCGGCGGAGGAGGAGGGGGCGACGACGGCGGGGCCGGGTCTGCCCCCGACGCGCTGTCGCCCTCTGCCTTCTCGTCGTCCGGCCCCGCCCTCGAGTTCCCCGTGGGCGGCTCCGGCGCGCTCGTCGACGCCCTGCGGCGCGGCCTCGAGCGCAACGGCAACGGCCGCCTCCACCTCGGCGCGCCCGTCGAGTCGGTGATCGTCGAGGGCGGGCGCGCGGTCGGCGTTCGCGTGGCGGCGGCAAAGGGCGGCGGCGGCGCCGGCGCAGGGCGCAAGGAGGCCGTCGAGGTGCGCGCGCGCCGCGCGGTCGTGTCCACGGCCAGCGTCTGGGACACGCTGCCCCTGCTGCCGGCCGGGAGCGTCCCCGACGCCTGGCGCCGGGCGAGGGGGGACACGCCCGCCTGCCCCTCGTTCATGCACCTGCATCTCGGGTTCGACGCGGAGGGGCTGGCGCCTTTTCCTATGCATCATTTGTCGGTCAAGCACTGGGACCGGGCGCGCGGGGGGGTCATGGCGGAGCAGAACGTGGTGCTCGTGTCGATCCCCACGGTCGAGGACGCGACGCTGCGTCCCAAAGGGCGGAGGAGGAGGTGGCGGGCGAGGTCGGCGGCAGGCGCGCAAGGCGAGGCGGGGGACGGCAGCGCGGCGACGCCCGCTGCAGAAAGCAGCGACGGCGACGGCGACGGCGGCGGAGACGAAAGCAGCGGCGCGCAGGCGAACCTACACTTCCACTCGCTGCACGCCTACACGCCCGCCACCGAGCCCTGGGAGATCTGGAGAGACGTCGCCGAGGGCACCGAGGCCTACGCGCGCCTGAAGGAGGAGCGCAGCGCCGTGCTCTGGGAGGCGGCGGCGGCGGCGGTCGGCTGCCCCGTGGACGAGCTGAGGGCGCGCTCCGAGGTGGCGCTCGTCGGCACGCCGCGCACGCACGGCCGCTACCTGCGCCGGGCGATGGGGTCGTACGGCCCGGCCATCCGCGCGGGCGAGGGCGTGTTCCCCTTCGGCACCACGCCGCTCCCGGGACTCGTCATGGCCGGCGACAGCGTGTTCCCGGGCATCGGGCTGCCGGCGGTGGCGGCGGCCGGCGCCATCGCGGCAAACTCCCTCGTTTCGGTCGCGGAGCACGAGCGGATGCTCGACTCGATCGGGATCTGAGGCGGTTTCGGGTCCCTGTCGTTGTCGGCGGGTGGGGGGGGCGTGGGGGGGGGGGGGCGGGCGGGGGGGGGGGGGGAAGGAGGGCGTGGGGGGGGGGGTTTTGGGTGGGGGGGGGGGGGGGGGGGGGGGGTGGGGGGGGGGGGGGGGCGCGGGGCGAGCGGGGTAAGACGAGCCTGCGGTCGGCGTTTTTTTCTTCCGAGCGTGTCGGCAGCGTGTCGCTCGCGGAGCACGAGCGGATGCTCGACTTGATCGGGATCTGAGCAGAGATTTTGGGGGTCCCGTTGTCGTCGGCGGATGGGTTTGGCTGCGGCGTGTCGTGTGCGTCGTCGTTTACAAAACTACCTTGGGCGCGAAGTCCGGGCGGGCGGAGGCACGTGTTTTCTTTCTCGGTTTTTTTTTCACATCAGTGTAAATGAGCTCGGAGCACCCAGGGGCTGTGCCGTCGCGTGGAGGCGTTTTTGGCGCCCGAGTACCTGCGACAGGCGGGCCGGCGCCTCGTCGTCTCCGAGCGGCTGATCGGCAGCGCGCATTCGGCTCGCGCCACCCACGGCGGCGTCTCGCCCGGCCAGCTCGCGACGTTAGCCATCGAGCCTGTGTTTGCGTCGCTTCTGGGGTGTTTCCTGGCGGGCGACGGCGCCGACGCCCTGATGTGCCAACTGGGCGCCGACAAGGTGCGGGCCGTCCTCTGGGCGGCGGGGGCGACGGCGCTGAGCGGCGTGCTGGAGGGCTGGGGCCGAGCCAGCGGGCGCCGCCGGGACTTTCTTGCGGAGCCTGTCGCCGCGGCCGCGGCCGTGGGTCGCGCGCGGCTGCAAGAGGACGCGCAGTCGGGGTGGTGAGGGCTCGAATTTTATGTCTCCGTTCGTATCAAGCGCATGCGCGCAAACTTGCGCAACAGGCCCCGGAGAGCAGACGTCCAGTTGAGGTTGAGGAAATAAAACGATAAAATTGAAACTGCTCGGCAAGCGCGGCACGCTGAACGAGGGGTCGCCATCGTCACGCCGCCTGTCCTCGATGCCGTCAACTTAAACCCGGCCGAGCGCGCGCAAAACTGCTCTTCTTTAATCTTGGCGGAGTGGTTGGTTCGCCTGCTCCCGGAACTGGCGCGATCAACCGCTGGTGTTCTAAAAAGAAAATTAAACCACTTTGATTTTTATGCTGATTATATACCATGAAATTTGTAATAAATAAAAAAGGAAGAAAATGGGAAGACTCAGTGGTTTAGTGGTAAAATAGGCCCCTGCCAGAAGCGCATATACATCCTTGCATAACTCGCAGCTTACGGGCCAGCCCCGAGTTCGATTCTCGGCTGAGTCAAAAGGTGTCATACACCAGATTTTCGTTTTGTATTTTTCGCCGGCGCGAGGTTCGCCGGCGCGAGGACTGATTCTTCCCGTCTATGCTTGCACCCGCAGCACTGTCCTGCACCAGTTCGACCTTGCGGGCCGACTCACGCCACGTTTGCACATCGGACGATGTCGTTGTCGTAAGTTTTGCGCGTGGACGGCAAACCTGGTAATTCGCGTCAAAACTATCTATTTCCGTTTTCTCGACCAGACCCGCAGGCTGGCCCGTATGGTGCGCTTGGTTGCCACGAACGTTGCTTTGGTGCATAACGCACGTGTCGCTGATATTTGAGATGTCGGTGACGGTGTGGGGGAGGAACACTTACCATCGACGCGGCGGCCCGCAAGAATTACTGCTGGAGAAATTACTACTCAGGCTGTTGGCTGGGTGTTGACGTCCCCGCGCCAAAAAACGAACTTTCAAATACTTTCAAGTATACTGCTTCTCTGGGCCCTCTGTTGGCCCATTCGATCAAGCCCGCGTAAGGTCCGGAGGACTGAATCCCCCGCGCTCCTGCTTTATCGCCATGAGCGCGCTCCCGACGCGATGCAACAAGCCTTGCGCCGAAGAGTGCCCCCCCCCCCTTCGCCGCCAAGAGTTTTTTTCCTTGCGCGCGCCCGCGCAGGGCGCCAGATCAAAATAACTTGGGAAAACAGCCTCATCTTTTTCATTGCACACACGCACACGCACAAAACTAGCCTCGACGACAAAGCAGCAGGGCCTCAAGAGCACGACCAAACCTCTCCCCAAGCGGCCCCCCATCTAAAACGGCAGCCCCAGCATGCCGCCCGCGCGCTGCCGCTGCCGCCGCCGCCGCCGCCGCCGCACCTCGTCCGCGTCCATCTCGGCCTCCTCGGCCGCCAGCTCGTCCGCCTCGCTGCCGACCACCTCGCCGCCCTCGCCGCCCTCGACCGGCAGGCCCTCGAACCGCCACTGCGCGAGGCCCCCCTCCACGTGCACCACGTTTGCCGAGGTCCAGCCCAGGTCGGCGCGGCTCAGCAGCTCGTAGGCGGCCTTCAGAGAGCGCGACTCGCGGCCAAAGGCGCGCTCGGGGTCGCTGTACTTGCCGCGGCGGAAGGTGATCTCGGTCTGCATGGAGCCGCCGACCGAGCAGATGAGCAGGACGCCCTTGCCGACCCGGGTCTTGCCGCCGTCCTTGCTGTTTTTGTCGTCCATGTTGTTGGTTTTAGAGCCGCCGCCGCCGCCGCCAAAGAGGCCGCCAAACCACCCGGCGGCCGCCGCCGCCGCCGCCCCGCCGCCGCCGCCGCCTTGGCGCGAGGAGGAGGGCGGCAGAAAGGGAAACTCCTCCGCCCAGCGCGGCACGCGCTCCGTCGCGCGCATCGCGAACGCCGCCATCGCCACCTTTTTCGCCACGTCCCAGGCGCCGTTGCCCGGCTCGCCTGCGGGCCGCTCGTCCAGGTACCGGAACAGCGGCGCGCCGGCGCTCCCCTCGGCGCGCTCGGCCGCGTGCGCGTCAGGCAGCCGCACGTCCACGAGCGTCCACCCGCCCTTTTTCTGCATCGCGCGCGCCTCCTGCGCAGGGACGCTCCTGAGCCCTGCGTCCGCGAGCAGGCCGTGGCACACGGGCCAGGACATGTACTGCCCGCCCGTGAACGGGCGGATCAGGGCCTTGCTCATGTCAAAGGCCCTCCCGTCCTGCCTCTTGTCGCGCACCCACCGCAGGTTGGCCGCGTCGTACCGGAAGCCCACGCGCAGCACGCGCTCGTCCGCCGGGCCGCCATCGTTGTTGGCGGCGGCCTCGGCGGCGGCGACCTTTTGGCTGGCAGGGCGCGCGGCAGCGAGCAGTTTGTCGACCAGGCTTGGGGGCGGCGGCGCTTGCGGCGGCGTGGCCGAGGCGCGGGGGGCGGCCAGGGGGCTCCGGCGGGCAGGGCCGCGCGAGGGGGCGGCGGCGGCGTAGGCCGCGAGGCGGCGCTGGTTGGCACGGATGGCGGGCGACATCGCGCCGCGCGCGCCGCTCAAGGGCGCGCCCGCGCGGAGCATCGTGCTTTCGGTGGCGTTGCCGCTCCTGCCCTCTTTCTCGGCAGAGAGAGATGCCTTTTGGTGCGCGAGTCGCGCGCGCGCAAGAGAGGCGAGGGAGAGAATCGAATTCAGCGGGTGTATGTGTTAGCGTGAGGAGCGACCAGGGCCGATGCGCGATTGTGAAGAACAACAGATGTGGGGCGGATCTTCGTCTCTTGACACCGACGCCGCTCGCTTGCTCGCCGCCCGCTCGCCGCTGAAGCGCCCAACTCCTAGCGCCGCGCCGCCTCCTCCTCGCCGCCTCCTCCTCCTGCTGCTGCTGCTCCGCTCAGCAGCGCCCGGTCGCTGTCCATGCTCCCGCGGCTGCCGTCCAACGCGCGCGGCGACGTCGTCAGCGCAATCTCGGGCGACGAGCCGCCGCCGTTGCCGCCGTTGCCGCCCGCCGAATGTGCGCGCCCCCCCCATCGTCCCGCCGCCGCCTCCGCCTCGTCTCCCTCCCCGTCGCCCGACAAAGAGAGGCTGTCGGCGTCGTCCTCGCTGCCCAGCTCGAGCTCGAGCTCGAGCTCGAGCTCGTCCAGCAGCTCCTCGTCTTCCTCGGCCTCGCCCTCAACCTCCGGCGGCCGCCCCAACTCGAGATCACCCCCTCCTCCTCCTCCTCCTCCTTCCCCCGCCACGACGCCGCCGCCGCCCGCCGCGCCCGCCGCCGCCAGCAGTAGCAGCGCCCGCTCGCGCCGCCGCCGGTCGCGCGCCTGCCGCCGCGCCCGCCGCCCGCGCACGGCCGCGGCCAGCGCCGCCTGCGCGGCCGCCTCGTCCGCGCGCATGGTCCCCGCCAGCGTCAGGATCAGCAGGCCGCACGGCACCCAGCCCGCCACGGCGATGTTGAACGCCCGCGCGCGGCCGACGCGCCCGATCAGAAGCGCCACCGCCACGGGCCCGACGCCCTTTCCCAGGTCGTCCGTCAGGCTCTGCAGCGCCAAGGCCGCGCCCCGCACCCCGGGTGGGTTCACGTTGAGCATCACCGCGCGCAGGCAGGGGCCGGGGACCGAGGCGACGGCGCCGGCGGCCGCCGCCGCCGCCGCCACCGCGGGCACGCCCGCCGCAAGCAGGTCTGCGTTTATGAGCCACAGCACGGGCGCGATGCCGAGCAGCACCGCCGCGCCGCTGAAGGCCGCGAGGGCCTCCTTGCGCCGGTTGTACAGCCACTGCCCGCCCGCGCCGCCCACGAGCACGCCAGCGCCGCCCGCGAGGCCAAAGACGAGCAGCACCATCGTCGCCTCGCGGCCGGAGAGGCCGCGGTCCGCCGAGAGAAAGTCGTTCATGAAGGTGAGCATGACGCCCCACGGCAGGCACCCGGGCAGGCCCTGCAGCACGACCAGGGCGTTCGAGGGGACGCGCAGGACCTGGCGGGCCGAGTCGCGGGCGGAGCGCAGGGCCGAGGACAGGCGGGACAGGCGCGGCGCGCGGGCGCGGGGCGCGGCGGCCGAGGCGCCGGGCTTGCGGGCCGCGGCCGCTGCTGCTGGTGCTGTTGGTGCTGCTGCTTCTGCGGGGGGACAGCGGCGGGTTTCGGCGGCCGGGGTGGGTTTAGGTCGCTGTCGCCGGGCGCTGCTGCTGCTGCTGCTGCTGCCGTTGGCGGCATAGGGGTTGGCCGAGGCGCTGATGCGGCCGTCGGCGGCAGCGCCGTCAAAAACCGCGGGGCGAGGAGGGGGAGGGGCCGCCGACCGCGGCCGCGCCAGCGCCGGCGCCGCCGCCTTGCAGTCGGCAGGCGGGTCCTCCTCTGCCCACGCCCGCCGCTCTCTTGCTGCTGCGATGACCGTTCCCGCCACCGCCGTCGTTGTCGTTGCCGTTCCCCTCGACG
>Ga0335398_10006423_pt1 | contig 14887 bp, 15 predicted proteins | sample BON03_FD_205742 | JGI IMG/M metagenome (GOLD analysis project Ga0335398, IMG submission 205742) | Freshwater microbial communities from Lake Bonney liftoff mats and glacier meltwater in Antarctica - BON-03 (spades assembly) (version 2) | ecosystem: Environmental > Aquatic > Freshwater > Ice >... | reverse complement strand
AAATCCCGATAGCCTCCGTTTTCCTCGCACCAGGCCCGCGCATGCCAGCGGTAGCCATCGTGGCCGAAGGCGTGCGGAGCGATCCAGCGCCAGCCCGCTTCGCGGCGGCCAGTCATCGAACCGTAGCGGATCCGCACCCGTTGCCTGTGCAACACCGCGAAAAAGACCGCCCGCTGCACTCCCAGCGACGCTCCGCGGGACGGCAAGGCGACGCGCGAGACGCTGGCGTTCTCCTCAGCCCCGGAAGTCTGAGTGATTGGAGGGCCGCTGCCCCCGCCGTTCAGATAGAGAGCGAGGGCCTCCTCGAGCCGGGGAGAATGGAGCTGACAACTCATGTGCGGCTCACCGCGGTAGCATTTCGCCTTCAGATCATAGCGGGCCGCGAGCGGATTCATTTCAAAATAGCGCTGCAAGTCGGCGCTCGCCTGGGCAAGCGAGATGCCGAAGATCTCCCTCAGATCCTTGCGCTTCACCTGACCGCGCCACCAGAGAGAGCGCTCGATGAAACGCAGCCGCTCCTGCGCGGCCCAGGCTTCGGGGTTGTTGGTGTTTGACATGGGGGAGTTGAGGCGTTGAGGCGTTGAGGCGTTGAGGCGTTGAGGCGTTGAGGCGTTGAGGCGTTGAGGCGTTGAGGCGTTGAGGCGTTGAGGCGTTGAGGCGTCCTTGGGCGAAGTCGATCCGATGGAGTCACGCTCTCGTATAAAGGGGATTATGATTAAGGAGTAAGAATAAGATTACGAGAGCGAGGCGGGCTTGCCTGGCCCGAGGTCCCGCCTCACGTGAATATCAGGCTATCCTAATGGTTTTTCAAGGGAATGGGAAAAAATTCACGATAAGTCGTTTTTATTGATTGATTAGTTTTAGTGGGTGATTTAATTCAGGGGACGAATTGAACCGGATGAGTGGACGACACGCTTCAACAGGAGGGAATGCCGGCGGGTTATCAATGATCTTCCCAGAAATTGGTAGGGACGCCTCGCCGAGGCGTCCGCCGCCCGCGCATTCATCATTCGGGGCAGAGTCAGCGAAAGGCCGGGTTGCCGGGATGAGTGCGATTCAACGTTATCGGCCCCGACAAAATCCGAAGCGGAATACGGGCGATCAATTTTTCGCTCGGCGATCCAGGCTTCGCAACGCAGATCAAACGATTCCCCTTGTCAAAAGCCGCCCGTCAATCCCAGACTCTGGGAGATCAGGTTGTTCGAAATTAAAACTCCGATTCTTCTATGCCACTTTCGTTTGATCAATTCTTCACCGACGCGACCGGAACGCCTGCGCTCCCAGAGCCCGTAGCGGATTCCGGCGATGACCGGCTCACCACCGAAGAGCAACGGCTCGTAGCTGCCCTGGTCGTGGATGGACTTAGCATCCAGAACCGCTTCCACCCGGAGCCGCGCTACGAGGAAACCGGTAAGGGATACTTTGAAAGCCGCAGCGTGGAGGAGATCCAAGCAGCGAAGAAGAAGCGAGATGCCTTTTGAAAACGGATTGCTTCAATCACTTCTTCTTGCCCATCGTCGTCGAGTTGAACGGGCCATTTGATTCTCTCAAGGACAGTGCCTTCCAACATCGACCAACCTATATCTAAACAAATGAAACCAACGCTAGATCTAACGACACTCCAAGCCGCTGTTCGCGGCAACGCCGCTGCTTTTCGCAGTCGAACTGTTCTCCAACCCGCTGGCGGGGAGGGTGACAAGGTTTTTCCACCGACCTACGCTGGTGCCGTCTATGCAACGGAAGAGCGCCGCATCAAAAGCGATGACGGAAGTTGGAAGTCCGTCCCTTGTGTTCTTCTTGACTCCGTCCAGTCACAAGCAAACCGTTTGGAGGAAGCGCTTCAGCAGGCAATTGATGACGGAACCCTTGCAAATGTGATTCCAGTAATTGAAGTGGATTTCTCCGGTGCCAGTCTTCTCAACGATGTGAGGCGGGTGACTAGCTTGGAAGCTCCCCACCGTGCTTCGGATGCAATTCTACGAGACGGGCTGCTGGATGGTGTGCCGTTTAGAAAATCAGTAGAGGGTGAGAAGCTCAATCATGCCAGCCTTTCGAATGCCACTCCTCTTTACGAGATCTGCCCGACCGCTCTCATTTTCGGCATTTGGGACTCCACTGGACCGAAAGGTGGCCTTGGAGCGAAGTTTCAGCGCGCAATCGTATCCGAAATCGTCGGAGTGAACTCGCAAGTTGGTGTGAAAACGGGAAGCCGTATCGATCCCTTGCAGATTCGCGCTGCTGCCAAAGTAGTGAAGTCCAAGGACGGCTACGTCCTCGCAAAAGACGAGAAGGAGAAGGGCGCCGTCTCGCCCTCCGAGGTAAATCACGGAAACATTCCCCCGGACATCAGTCCTGGCGGTGTAACTATCGAATACGCCGAACAAACTGCTGTCCTCTCTCTCCCTGCTTTGCGTCGTCTTCGTTTCCCAATCAATGAAGGGGGGATGAACCCGGAAGTTGACGCTGCCGGCCGGACGGTCTTGGCTGCCCTCGCGCTTGCCGCGGCCGCTCTAGCCGTGGACAACGGCCTGGATCTGCGTTCCCGTTGCCTCTTGTGGCCGGTCGGACCGCTCACTTGGGAGTTGCTTGAGAAACCCGGCGAAACGCCCCGTGAGTTCACGATCACCCGGGAGTCGTCCATTGCCCTGCTCAACGAAGCGATTGAATCCGCTGAGGCTCTTGGGCTCAAGTGGCGTCGGGAGCCGCTTAAGCTCACTCCCGCCCCCCAACTCGTGGATCTCTTGCGTCGCAGTCAGGAGATCGCCTCTGCCGAAGCACCTGACGCTGAGTAATCAAGATCATGATCGCTCTCGGTATTCGCTATCTCACTGGATATGTTGTCGCAACTGACGCGGCGAATCGAACTCGTGTCGAGTGGCCGCCGCATCCGGGACGGGTCTTCATGGCTTTGGTGGCTGGGTGGAAAGAGACGAAGCCCCGGCCATCTGATCCTGATGAAGCGCGCACCGCATGGGATATCGAAGGCGAGGCACTTCGCTGGCTGGAAAATGAGCAGCCGCCAGCCCTTGCTGCATCGCAGGACGATCCGCGTTCAGTCGTTGAGGTGTATGTGCCGCCGAATGACATGGCGAGTAACAAAATTACGGTGATCCCTGCATACCGCACCAACCGCCAGCCGAGGACTTTTCCGCGAACCCGGCCTCACGAGTCTGACGTTTATTTTCTCTGGCCGGACTCTGAACCAAACGACACGATCCGGGCTGCTCTGGGGAGACTCTGCGCCAAGGTGATTCGGGTAGGACATTCTTCCTCGCTCGTGCAGGCCTGGATCGCCGAGCCGGATCAGACCCCTGTTGCAACATTGATCCCTGCAGATGGACCCCTCACAGGTACCGGAATGCGTCTGCGAGTTTTTGGCCCTGGCACGCTTGACTATCTCGAAGCTCAGTATCGCAGCGATACCATTTCACGATTTCACGAATTGTCGGGCCAGATCGAAGTAGCCAAAGGAAAAGAAAAGAAAGACATCGAGGCGTCCTTCGCTGATGAATTCGGTATTGCCTGGCGAAAATCTCTTGCACCGCCCGAGCCGATGCGTCCCGTATTAAGTTTGACGAAAAACTATGTGAAACCGGGCGAGAGATCCCGTCCCATTGCGGAATCGTGGTTTGATTCCAATATGCTTGTACTTGCAAAACAGGAGGGGCCAAATCTTGGATTGGAATCCACTTGGCAGCTCCTCACCGCCCTACGCGGGGCTATCGAATCAAAGTGCCAGCCTACGCCTGAGTGGGTGAGCGGGCATCAGTCTGGAGGCGCACCTTCGGAGCATCCGCATCTAGCCCTGCTGCCTCTGGCTTTTGCGGGGGCGGAACACGCCGATGGGCATCTCCTCGGAGCCGCTCTAGCCTTCCCTCGTGGGATCACCTCAAACGAGCGCGGGCGTATTCTCGGGCCGCTGCTCTACGATGCTTCAGGATTGGCGAAAGATGTTGAACTCACCCTCGGAAAACTGGGAGTTTGGACATTACGTCTCGAAGAGCGAACCTCGCCACCCCGGGCGCTTCTACCAGAGACCTGGACTGAACCGTCTTACACTTGGGCCAGCATTTCACCGGTAGTTCTAGATCGTCATCCGAAGACCGATCCGTTGAAAAACAGCAGCGGATGGGTGGCGGAAATCACCGAGATTGTTGCCTCGGCTTGCGAGCGCATCGGCCTGCCTCGCCCGGTCGAAATCGACGTGGACAAAACCTCGTGGCATAGAGGGGCGCCACGTTCGAAACCCGGCCCTGACGGGTTCCCTCTGATGCCGCATAAGCTTGGGGCCCCCGTACGGCCGCAGACCCACGTGTGGATGAGATTCGATGTCCCGGTTCGAGGGCCGGTCCTGCTCGGAGCGGGCCGTTACCGGGGCTATGGCTTTTGCAAACCATGGCTGAGAGGAGACCGTCCATGAATCAATTAAACGCATCTGATTTCCCTGAGTTTTTTCAAGCCATGTGGGGTTATCCGCCCTTTCCCTGGCAGACGCGACTGGCGGAGCAGGTCTGCCGAGGAGTTTGGCCAAGTTATCTTGACCTGCCGACTGGAAGTGGAAAGACCGTTTGTATCGATATCGCGGTTTTCGCGCTCGCAGTGCAAGCGGCGCTAAGGCCAGAACAACGAACTGTCGGGCGGCGGATCTTTTTCGTGGTCAATCGCAGAGTCATCGTGGACGAGGCGCATCGGCGATCAACTGAGATGGCGGAAAAATTGAGGTCAGCGATGACTGCAGAGTCCGACGGAATTCTCAATCGGGTCGCCCGTGCCTTGAGTTCCCTTTCCGGGTCACTCGAAAACCAACATGCGAGTCCACCTCTTGACTCTGTTCAACTTCGCGGAGGCATCTATCGCGACAACCGATGGGCCAGATCACTCACCCAGCCAACGGTGATTGCTTCGACTGTGGATCAAGTGGGATCGCGCCTTCTCTTTCGAGGGTACGGAGTCTCTCCATGTGCCAGCCCAATCCACGCGGTGCTGGTCGCACAAGACAGTCTTTTACTTCTCGACGAAGCTCATATCAGTCGTCCCTTCGCGCAAACCCTCGGATGGGTGAAGCGTTATCGGCAAATCGGTGGTGGACAAGATTCGGATTCAGATACGTTGCGGCCTGCTCCGTTTCATTTCGTGCAAATGACAGCAACGCACCGTGTGGGGATTAGCGGTAACGAAGATCCGGTTTTCGGGCTTAATGATGAAGACCTTGCCAATAAGTACCTTAGCGCTCGCTTGCTTGCTGAAAAGCCGGCAAAGCTGGTCGTGGCCAAAGGGGTCAAGGGTAAGCAAGCCACCACGAAGCTAGCAGCGGCGATCAGTGAAGAGGCTCTCGCGATACTTGAAGAGAAAGCTCCACGATCTTTAGCGGTGATGGTCAACCGAGTGGCTACCGCACGTGAAGTCGAAGCGATACTTGAGAAGAAACATCCGAATTGCGTGACCCTGTTGATAGGAAGAATGCGCCCTTTGGACCGTGACATTGCTACTGCGGAAATCTCGAAAGAGCTCAAAACCGGAGCACGGACTGACTCAGCCACTAGCGGACCTTTGCCACCTAGAATCGTAGTTGCCACACAGTGTCTTGAAGTCGGTGCGGATCTCGACTTCGACGCATTGGTTACCGAGTGCGCCAGTCTCGACGCACTTCGTCAGCGCTTCGGTCGGTTGAATCGTGCGGGAGATGACTTCATCCCAACTGCGACAATTTTGATGCGGGAAGACATGATTGAACTGTCGGACGGAAAATTGACCGATCTCGACAAGGTAGGAAAACCACTCGACCCCGTTTATGGAAACGCTCTCAGCCGAACCTGGAACTGGCTTCAGACCCAGTCGGAAGGAGAAAGCGCGAGCGTTGACTTTGCCATTCAGTCCCTCGGACTCGCCGTGGCCAAACTAACACAAGAACAGCGGGAAAAGCTAAATGCGCCGTCACCGGATGCACCGATCTTGATGCCAGCCTATCTTGACGCCTGGGTGCAGACAAATCCAAGGCCTGTTCCCGATCCAGATCCCGCAATCTTTCTTCACGGTCCTGACAACAGTCAGCCAGAAGTCCAGATCTGCTGGCGCGCTGACTTGCCCGATCTTCCCGATTTCACCATCCTTAGTGAAGAGGGTAAGGCCAAAGCGAAACGTCGTGCGGCCTTCCAATGGCAGCAGGCGATCAGTCTTTGTCCACCGCTTACAACCGAGTGCCTCGCGGTTCCCATCGCGGTCTTTCGGAATTGGTTGTTCAAGCGTGAAATGATCGAAGATAGCACCGGCGATTTACTCTCCGGTATCGAGGCAACTGCGGGCAGTGGTACTGCCAAACAACGGGCTATCGTCCCTGCGATGACGTGGCGAGGGTCGGGGGAAAGTGTTTTCATTGAGTTCTCCAATCAAGTCCGCCCGAACGATACGATCGTGCTTCCCGTTTCCGTTGGTGGGTGGAGCTGTCTCGGGCATGTGCCCGGAGGCGTGTGCGATCCTTCCAACACCCTGAAAGCAAGTGAGCAACCGTCGATGGAAATGCTTTCAGCACTTGATTTGGGAGACTTGGCCTTTGTGAAACGACGACGGCGACAGATTTTGCGCCTGCGTCGTACGTTGATTCCCGGCGAACTACGGGGAGTGTTCAAGGAACTGTTGGAATGGGCGGTAGATCTCGATTCCAACTGGAGGTTGAAAGATATACGCGAGGCGCTCGAAGAGGCAGCCGGCCATCCGGCAGTTTCTCGCGAGTTTGCCGAAAAATTGCATCAGCTCGCAGACAAACAGCTGGGACTGATCGTTACCCGATACGCGGATGGTGGCGGCGTCTGTCTCCAGAATCGACGAATCAAAAGGTCACATGGTTTCGATTCGATCGACGATGAAGACGATTCACTTTCTGTTTCGAACACAGACGGAATCGTAAGCTTGGAAGAACATACTCGACATGTAGAATCGCAAGTTCGAGCAAGCATTGAGGCCCTGGCAGTTGGTCCGTGTGCTGGTGCTATCCTTGCGGCGGCCGTGTGTCACGACTGGGGGAAAGTGGATCAGCGCTTCCAGGCACTCTTGATGCGCGGCGACGCCACCGCAGCAGGTGCGTTGAAAGAGCCAATCGCCAAGTCGCCGCACTTGGCGCGAACTCATCAAGAGCGCGAGCAAGCGAGATTGCGCAGTGCTTTGCCGAAAGGATTCAGGCACGAAATGCTTTCCCTGCAACTTGCGCAGAAGAGCGGCGTCGAAGCCGGGATCGTACCCGGGAAATCCAGTCTTCGTGATCTCACGTTGCACCTTATAGCGAGCCACCACGGTCATGCCCGGCCGTTTGCTCCGGTAGTGTTGGATGTCGATATTCAACAGGCGGTGCTTCCATCATCGGAGCGTTGGGCTGCGTTGACGATGACTCCGGATCAGCGAACCGAGCTACCCGCGCATCGGCTGGATTCCGGAGTAGCCGAGCGTTTCTGGAGTTTAACACGGAACCACGGGTGGTGGGGGCTCGCCTATTTGGAGGCCATCCTCCGACTCGCTGATCAGCAGGCGAGCGAAGCGGAAGGACGGAAGTCAGAATAGTGAACTAGGTTAAACGGCAAACATGAATCAATACACTAACGAAAGCATATTGACAGGGTTGGATGGATCGAATCCGCTCGCGTTTCTCGCTGCATTGGGTGCGTTCCGCATTCTTTCTAAAACGAAATCAGGGAACGGGGAGTTGAGAATGTCGTGGAGGAACGATGGGTCTGCATGGAGGCCGGTAATTTGGCTCGGAAGTTCCGTTTCACGTGACGAATTGGCGGCGCGGATTTTCAACCATTTGGCGACAATGGCGGATCACCCGGTCCTTACCTTCAGCAAGAATCTCAGGCTTCCGCAGAAACATCATCGGCATCTCGCGGACCTTGCGGCAGCCAACTGGATCTCCGGCGAAGATGTTATTTCTCAGCAGTTTCTCAGTGCTTTCGGGTGCGACGGTATTCTCGATGAGAACGGACTCGTTGCAGATACAGCTCTCCGCACGATGGGTGGCGGCGGTCACCAGGATTTCATCAAGTTCATGAATGATCTAGCGAAATCTACGTCTGCCGAACAGATTTTTGAAGCACTATTTGGTCCGTGGAAATATGCCGACCCGACGCCCAGCTTGCGCTTTGACCCGATAGATGATCGCCGCTACGCACTTCGTTGGAAGAATCCCAGCCAGGATGCCATTCAGACGGTAAGGGGGGCAAACCGTCTTGCAATAGAAGGAATACCTTTGATCTATGTAGCCCCAGTTCGGATGAAACTGGAGACCTGTGGGTTTATTGGGCATCGAAGCAACAATACGTATTGGTCTTGGCCGATTTGGGGAACTCCGATTAATCTCGAGGTATGCCGCTCCCTACTTGCTCAGCGTGAACTGATTTCGATCGACAGCGACACAACCTCGCTTGCTCTGTCTCAACGTGGAGTGTCAGCCGTATTCCGCGCCCAGCGAATTACAGTCGGGAAGTTCCGCAACTTTACGCCCGCTCAGCAGATCGCTTAAGTTTTGCGTGCTTTGTTCGTTGGCGCTTCCCTTGGAAAATCTGCCGAGTCTAATTTGTAAACCCACCTTCAGTGATGACCTCCCCCTCACCAAACCCGCCTCACCCCATAAGCATCGAACTGTCCATCGCTGCCGATCACTTCGAGCCCCTCGACGAGCGCCTGCGCGATGAGCATGCGGTCGAAGGAATCCTTGTGGTAGGCGGGGAGATCCTGGATGCGTCGGCAGTGCTCCACCTCCACCCGCACCGGCATCAAACGAAAACCTTCGCCGCCGCTTCCTCGAAATCGCGTTCGATCTCCCGATCAAGCTCCGGGTTGTTGCTGAGGTATTTCAGCGCCTCTTCGGAAACCATCCCGGCCAGAAACCCCGGCCTCCGCTTTGGCGGTTCCGGCAACACCGCGACGAGCCGAACTACGGGTTTGTCGCGGCGGGCGATGACGACCTCTTCACCGCGCTCGACGGCGGCGAGCAGCCGCGAGAGCTGCGTTTTCGCCTCGTGGATGCTGACTTGCATGATGCCAACTTAGGTAAGATGACCAACTTTGTCAAACCTCGCCCCTTGCACCAATCCTTGCCCGGAAACGTTCCGAATCTTTAAATGCCATGGCCGTCGGCGTCTCAAGTAACCTACCCGAAGAATGGGCGACCGTGGACATGGTGAACCGCTTCACCTTCTGCCCGCGCCTCTTCCATCTCATGTATGTCCAGGGTCGATGGGAGGACAACACCCACACGGTCGAGGGCAAGGACGTGCATCGGCGAGTGGATCGCATCGAGCATCTTTTACCCGAATCGAGATCAGCAAACGGCGGCGACGAGGACGAGCCGACCGACTCACCCAAAGCCAAAAGAGCCAAAAAAGGAGAAGAGCCGGACGATGCCGACCCTCCGCCCGAGATCGCCCGCAGTGTTTCCCTCGGCTGTGATGACCTGGGCTTGATGGGGAAGCTCGATCTCGTTTCCGCCGACCCCGAGGGCGGCGAGGCGGTGCCGGTGGAGACAAAGAAGAGCCGCGTGCCGCCGGTGCCCGAGCGCAGTTACCTGCCCGAGCGCGTCCAACTGATGGCGCAGGGCCTCTTGCTTCGCGCCCATGGCTACCGCAGTGAACATGGCTATCTCTATTTTGCCGGGAGTCGGTCGCGCGTGCGGGTGGATTTCATTCCCGAACTGGAATCAGAAACCCGCGCGATCATTTCGGCAGTGCGGGAAGCGCGCGCCTCTGTCGTGATGCCGCCTCCCTTGGAGGACAGCCCGAAGTGCTGGGGCTGTTCTCTCTGCGGGATCTGCCTGCCCGACGAAACCAATGCCTTGCGCGCTGCGGCGATTGCGGAAAAGGATGAACCGGTGAGCGAGACGGCGCTCGATGAAGAAAGCGGCGCCCCGGAGGAGTTCGGGGAGAGGAGCGAGGGCGGACCGGATGTTCGCCGGCTCTACGCGGCTCGCGACCGGGCGATGCCATTTTACGTGCAAGAGCAAGGGGCCCGCGTCGGTAAGTCTGGCGAACGCCTCAACGTGACGAAGCTGGGGGAGAAAATCGGCAGCGTCCGCCTTATTGAAGTCAGCCAGGTCATCCTGATGGGGAATGTCCAGGTGACTTCGCAGGCGCTACATTTGCTGATGGAAAAGGGGATTCCGGTGGTGCATTTTTCCACCGGGGGCTGGTTTCACGGCATGAGCCACGGCGTCGGCATCGAGAACGCCTACGCACGTTCCGCGCAATATGCCGCTGCTGCCGACTCGGCTCTTCGGGTCAAATTTGCGAGCGGAGCAGTGCGCGCAAAACTGGCAAATCAGCGGGCCCTGCTGCTGCGCAACGGTCAGGGCAGGGAACGGGACGAAGCGGTCGCGACTCTGGCAAAACGGCTAAAGCAGGATGAGAGCGCCTTCCATTCACTGGGTGAAGTCCTCGGCTGGGAGGGCGAGGGGGCGGCCCTCTACTTTTCAGCGTTTTCCTCGATGTTGAAAACGGGCGAGCTGCCCGAGTTCGGTTTCTCTACCCGGAATCGCCGCCCCCCCAAAGATCCGATCAATGCGCTTCTCTCCTTTGCGTATGCGATGCTCGCAAAGGAATGCCTCGTTGCCTTGTGGGCCGAGGGACTTGATCCCTGGTGGGGGCTCTATCATCAGCCCCGGCACGGGCGGCCGGCTCTCGCACTGGATCTGATGGAGCCATTCCGTCCGATCATCGCGGACAGTGTCGTGATCACCGCCGTCAACACGGGCATGGTGGGGCCAAAGGATTTTGTCGTGAATGCGAACGGCTGTGCCATGCTTCCGAGCGGGCGAAAAGGATTCCTTCGCGCCTGGGAGCAGCGGCTTGATCAACTCTACACGCACCCCGAATTTGATTACCGCTGTTCGTGGCGCACCATCCTTCGTATTCAGGCCCGGCTACTCGCGCGATGGTTGCGGGGCGATATCCCGAATTTACCATGGCCAGTCGTTCGCTGAGAAACAACCGCCGTCTTTACCTGTGTACCTACGATGTGTTCTCGGACAGCGCCGGTGACAAGCGCCGGAGAAATCTATACGAACTGCTCCTCGATCACGGAGAGCATGTGCAGTACAGCGTCTTTCTCTGTGAGCTGACGGGCGGCGAGCGGATCTCCCTGATCTCTGTTGCAAGACGCATCCTCCACGAAACGCAGGATCAATTGCTCGTGGTTGATATCGGGCCCGAGGACTTCGACTGGACGGGGCGACTCAGTTGCCTGGGAAAAGCGTGGACGCCAAAGGTAAGGTCCTTTATTATCTGACTCATCCTGTCGCGAATCGGCGGGAGGCGGGAAATCCGGCGCGAGCGGTCCAGTGGTCCCGCAAACCCGGCCACCGCTCGCGATCTTTGACATCCAATGATTTACAAGTAGTATCTGCCTATGGTTGATGCTCCATTCGGACTGTATTTTGTCCACCTCTCGCAAATAGTGACGGAAGTCGCTGAAGGAGAGAGAGTTTTGTACCAGACTATTTCCGCGCCATCACTGGCGCGGTCCCATTGAAGCATGTTCACCGCGTCCCCCTGGTTGCCGCCGAGGACCAATTTCCGCGCCATCACTGGCGCGGTCCCATTGAAGCATCCCAATGTTCAGATGACGGTATACATGATGCCGTATTTCCGCGCCATCACTGGCGCGGTCCCATTGAAGCGATAGACGCCTCACGGCATCCTCCCGGTTTCGGCTCATTTCCGCGCCATCACTGGCGCGGTCCCATTGAAGCAGGAGTGACTGCGCTGCCCCGGCCATGGAGCCCGCGATTTCCGCGCCATCACTGGCGCGGTCCCATTGAAGCACCCCACGGCGGCATCCTCCCGGTTTCGGCTCATTTCCGCGCCATCACTGGCGCGGTCCCATTGAAGCAGGAGTGACTGCGCTGCCCCGGCCATGGAGCCCGCGATTTCCGCGCCATCACTGGCGCGGTCCCATTGAAGCTATGCGTCCTGATAAACTGGCTTGCTCAACGGGTCATTTCCGCGCCATCACTGGCGCGGTCCCATTGAAGCACAAGCAAGAGGTTCGATGGCATACTGTTTGTATGATTTCCGCGCCATCACTGGCGCGGTCCCATTGAAGCGCCACGCTGATAGTCGGCCACGATGAACGCTTGTGCTCATTTCCGCGCCATCACTGGCGCGGTCCCATTGAAGCATGATGTCTACGGACTGACCATGATCTTCCCATCCCCATTTCCGCGCCATCACTGGCGCGGTCCCATTGAAGCTGATCGACGTAGGCCAGATCGAACGATTTGCCCACATTTCCGCGCCATCACTGGCGCGGTCCCATTGAAGCATCCCAACGAATCCCGGCAGAAATACTTCAGGACGATTTCCGCGCCATCACTGGCGCGGTCCCATTGAAGCAGGTAGAGCAGTTTCTGCAGGGCAGGTTTCGCCAGCATTTCCGCGCCATCACTGGCGCGGTCCCATTGAAGCAGGTTTCAGTCGTCTCAATCCCTGCCGACGATTCTGATTTCCGCGCCATCACTGGCGCGGTCCCATTGAAGCACCGCGCTGGATCAATGGCGTCATTCGGTCGAGACGATTTCCGCGCCATCACTGGCGCGGTCCCATTGAAGCAACTTGAAAAGAGCGTCCCAAAATGGCGCGAACTTGATTTCCGCGCCATCACTGGCGCGGTCCCATTGAAGCATGGTTTTGAGAATCGCGTCCTCGGTTGATGCCTGAATTTCCGCGCCATCACTGGCGCGGTCCCATTGAAGCACCACGAACGAAGTTTCCCTGCCCGGTGTCGCGACGCATTTCCGCGCCATCACTGGCGCGGTCCCATTGAAGCATAGCGGACTCTCGGCCGTGGTGGAGCCAGGGCATCATTTCCGCGCCATCACTGGCGCGGTCCCATTGAAGCAGCGAATAGCGTTTCGGCAGGAGTCACGAAGAGCAAATTTCCGCGCCATCACTGGCGCGGTCCCATTGAAGCACGGCAAGCCATGGCGAGGAATTGTTGACGTGGTTATTTCCGCGCCATCACTGGCGCGGTCCCATTGAAGCCGGAAAGACGCCGTGCCTTTGGTGGTCCTAACGGAAAATTTCCGCGCCATCACTGGCGCGGTCCCATTGAAGCTTGCCAACGGAACTCTAGCAAGCCTGATAGCAAGGCATTTCCGCGCCATCACTGGCGCGGTCCCATTGAAGCAGGACTGCTAGCACGTTTGCATTGCCGTTGTCGATCATTTCCGCGCCATCACTGGCGCGGTCCCATTGAAGCATCCATCCGGGCGGCAGGCCATCAACGTATTTGACATTTCCGCGCCATCACTGGCGCGGTCCCATTGAAGCGTGCCGGAAAGCACGGTGACCTCGTAATCGGCGAGAGTATTTCCGCGCCATCACTGGCGCGGTCCCATTGAAGCATGGACCAGTCGGGAAGTCCCCTCATTCGGTAAGTGAATTTCCGCGCCATCACTGGCGCGGTCCCATTGAAGCAAGACCCGTAGCGCCGGTATCTCCCGTGATACCTTATTTCCGCGCCATCACTGGCGCGGTCCCATTGAAGCCCAGGCGTGACGCCGGGACCGGTGCGCTTTTCTCTGGATTTCCGCGCCATCACTGGCGCGGTCCCATTGAAGCAGGTGGATGGGAAGGTGGGTAAGCTGACGTGGTGGGCATTTCCGCGCCATCACTGGCGCGGTCCCATTGAAGCTGGTCGATGTAGGTCTGCGCAATGGCGCTGGCGTCGAATTTCCGCGCCATCACTGGCGCGGTCCCATTGAAGCACGAGTTGCGCCGCCTTCGATGCCTCGTTTAAAGTCATTTCCGCGCCATCACTGGCGCGGTCCCATTGAAGCAAGCAACTGGAGGCCATGGGCCGAGTCACCGTGCTATTTCCGCGCCATCACTGGCGCGGTCCCATTGAAGCATCTCCCCAGAATCCGAGCCGTTGCCATCGTCGCGCATTTCCGCGCCATCACTGGCGCGGTCCCATTGAAGCACCAGATCGACCGCATCATCAGAACCTACCCAAACTCATTTCCGCGCCATCACTGGCGCGGTCCCATTGAAGCTTCATTGTCGCGGTAGTCGTGGCGGTGGCGAAGATGATTTCCGCGCCATCACTGGCGCGGTCCCATTGAAGCAGCGATACGCCGTCCCCAAACCGATCACCGTCGATATTTCCGCGCCATCACTGGCGCGGTCCCATTGAAGCTTCGCGCCCATCATCTCCCACCTGACACCGGGATTAATTTCCGCGCCATCACTGGCGCGGTCCCATTGAAGCTGGTCGGTGATGGCCGAGGCAGTCTGGTCGGAGGCGATTTCCGCGCCATCACTGGCGCGGTCCCATTGAAGCAGGCCAATAACCACACGAGGAAATATTGCTCAGTCGAATTTCCGCGCCATCACTGGCGCGGTCCCATTGAAGCTAGACAGGGGATCGTGGTTCCGCGTTCCGTTTTCAAATTTCCGCGCCATCGCTGGCGCGGTCCCATTGAAGCCCGAGATTAAGGACGGAGGCGCACCCGCTTGGATCAGATTTCCGCGCCATCACTGGCGCGGTCCCATTGAAGCTCCGTGAAAGTCGTCGCCACCAGGCCCAGCCCGTCGATATTTCCGCGCCATCACTGGCGCGGTCCCATTGAAGCAAGCCACCGTGGATACGGCGGAGGGGACTACGCCAAATTTCCGCGCCATCACTGGCGCGGTCCCATTGAAGCCGAGCAAGGCTGGACGCGGATGGCTCGCCGGAGTACGTATTTCCGCGCCATCACTGGCGCGGTCCTATTGAAGCTGCAGGGAGGGTCGAATGGTCAGGCAGGCTGAAGAGGCTGTCGGAAGACTCACTCGTTAGCCGTGAATACCGGGTTCTCCTGTAGCCGGTCTCTGTGAGGCCGGTCGTGCGTCCAAGATGCAACGTT
>Ga0335398_10006411_pt1 | contig 14918 bp, 18 predicted proteins | sample BON03_FD_205742 | JGI IMG/M metagenome (GOLD analysis project Ga0335398, IMG submission 205742) | Freshwater microbial communities from Lake Bonney liftoff mats and glacier meltwater in Antarctica - BON-03 (spades assembly) (version 2) | ecosystem: Environmental > Aquatic > Freshwater > Ice >... | reverse complement strand
GACTCACCTGCGCTACGTACACCAAGACGCTCGCGGCCAACTACCCCAACGTCGTCGGCAAGTCGTCGCTCCCGTCCGACGCGTCGCTCACCAAGGCCTACGAGGCGTCGCTCGACAAGAAGTCGCCGCCTACCGAGGTGCTCCTCAAGGCGTACGGCTCCAAGGTAGGCGCGCTCATCGGGTTAACCCTGCCGTGCGCCCGGCCCGACATGGCTGCGGCAGTTGGCTATCTCGCTCGCGCACTCACCTTCCCGACAAAGGAGATGGACGCCGAGGTCGACCGCTGCTTGCGCTACGCCATCGGCACGCCGGATGTCGGCATCACCTTTGATGGCGCGCGCGGCGGGACTCTGGTCGCCTACTCGGACTCGGACTGGTCAGTAGTCCACTCCACGTCGGGCTACTGTATCATGCTCGCCGGTGCGCCCATCTCGTATACGAGCAAGAGGCAGCAGTGCATTGCCTTGTCCTCGACCGAGGCAGAGATTATGGCCGCGTCGCTGGCCGCGACAGAGATTGCGTACCTGCGCGAGATCTTCCGCGACCTCGGCCTCTACCAACCGGACGCCACCGAGCTCTACGTCGACAACTCGGGCGCGGTCGAGCTCGCTCGTGAGCGCAAAGTTACGCACCGCTCGCGCCATATCACGCGCCGCCAGCTCCGCGTGCGCGAGTACGTGGCTGAGGGCATCGTCAACGTCCGCCGCATCGCGACTGCCGACAACCCGTCCAACATCTTTACCAAGCCGCTCGGCCGCGCCTCTTTCGAGAAGCATCGGTCGTTGCTTATGCCCGAGCCCTAATAATAGATAGAAGAGCTCAAGATTGCTCTGAGGCGAGCAGCTCTAATTCTTTTTGAATGATCCGAGCTCAAGATTGCTCTGTCGAACAGCTCTGTCTTCTTTTGTCGTCTGGATTTGTGTTGTGGTTCCGTGGAACCCAAGGGGGGTGTTGCGGGGGTCATTCCCTCCCCCCTTGGTATTCCCGCTGTTGTGTGTGTCTTGTGAATGTGTTTCCCCGAAGGTCGTTTCATCGACCTTTGGGAGGACGAACTCAAAACTGCGCGGCTCATTGCTCGGCCCCGCTTGCGCTCTCGCCTCTATGGATTTGCACTTTTACTATATGTGTATCTAAGCCGCATATATAGGCCGCGAGGCAGGCAGGCGGTTGAAGTGGCCTCGAGGAGACGAGCGGCCCCACTTCCAGAAGCAGATCCTAGTGGCGAAGTTACCCGAGGCGGGCGGGCCGAAGAGGACCGGCGGTGGTACGAGGCCCATGTGTGGGCCGGCGGGCGCGAGGTCGGGCGTGTCAATAGAGACACGCCACCAGAGAGGCGGTGTCGGAGCACTCGCGAGGAGACGAGCGGCCGATCCTAAGAGACTGAAACCAACGGCGGAGCGGAGGTGCCTGGAGTTGGTACAAGGCCCGTGTGTGGGCCAGTGGGGGCGAAGAGTGGCCGTGCCTGGGGATGACACGACAGAACTATGGGGCGGTGGGCCAAGGCACGCAAGGGCCCTTGGCGGGAGCCTGCCCTGCTGTGCGCTTCTAAAGCCGCAGCCGCCAGTAAAATTCGCGGCGTACAGCGAGCGGGCGCACGGAATGAGGCAGCTGGTCCGCCCCGCTATGCGCCTCTAATGCCGCCGCCGCAAGCGAAGTCGCGGCGTGCGGTGCACAGGCGCACGGGATGAGGCCGCTCTCACAGACCTGGAGCGATGCTAGCCCCGTTATGCGCCTCTAACGCCGCCGCCGCAAGCAAAGTCGCGGCGTGCAGATGAACTTGAGCTGCCGCTATGCGACCGCCAGCGCTCTGGCCGGTATGACAAAACAGACTTCTTGCTGATTGTAACTCTGGTTGCGAAGTCCGTTACTGCTCTGTACCGACGGTACAGAGCGGTTACACTACAACACACTAAAAAGGTATCCCGTTTCCACTTCCGGTGGAATGAGCCCTGCTCCTAATCCTCGCGTGGCAGTGCCCCTGCGTTAGAGTACTAAGCGCCGTGGCACGCTGCCCTCCTGGCTCGGAGAGAGCCCTTATGCCGGCACGAGGTTGGGAGCGAGAGCGTCTTGGTAGCCGATAGCTAGAGACGCGCGTCGGCTACGCATCAGCGCCTCCCTGCTATTACTACTACTGCTAATGGGCCCCCGCCGTAGCCCGGGCCGCCGCGCACCGCTCGATCGACTTGGCAAAGAGATCGGCCGGGTTCTCGGCGGTGGGCACGTGCGCGACGGTTACGACGCCGAGGCCGCGGAGCTCGCGCATCTTGAAGAGCTTGCGGTCGATGTGGCGCGAGTTCTGAGCCGAGTTGAAGCGGTGACAGAAGTCGTAGGCGACCTTGCTGTCAGTGTAGACCTCGATTGCCTCGTCGATCTCGTAGCCCAGGAACCGCAGCAAACCGATGATGTACAGTAACTTGATGGCACAGTCGGCCAGCGCGATGAGCTCGGCCTCGCCCGTCGACATCGAGATGCAGTGCTGGCAGCGCGACGTGTGCGCGATGGCCCCGCCGGCGAGCATGATGACGAAACCGGTCGTCGAGCGAGTCGTGGTCCAAGTGGCGTCGACATAGGCGCGCAGCTTCTTGGCGCCGTCCGTGTGCGCGCTGAATGTGGTGCCGATCTTCTTGGTGTGTGCGAGGTAGACGAGCACGCGCTCGAGGTTGGCGTAAAGCTCCTCGGTGCAGATGGTCAAACACGTGCCGCAGAGGCCGAGGGCGGCGCTGATCTCGGGACGCCACTTGATCGCGTGTAGAAGCGCGCCGAAGAGCGAGCCGTAGCGCTTCTTGAGCTTGTCCGTCGGCTCGGGGCGTAAGGTGACTGCCGCCTCGTAGTTGGCGGTGAGGTCGACCCCGGCGGGCGTGTCGCCGTACGAGCCAGGAAAGCGTTTGGAAGAGCTGTAGGCGTCGACGCCCGGTAGATAACGCTCCACCGTCGAGCCGATGTACGTGTCGCAGCGGAAGGTGGTGGCGTACGGCCCGTGGCTGACGCGGCTGGTGCCCAGAAAGTAGGTCCTCCTCAGGGTTCATCTCGCCGAATTTGATCTCGAAGCGCTCCTTGAGCCGGCTCTGCACGCGCACGGCGAGCTCGCGCGCCGCGGGCGTCGGGTCGTTGTAGAGGCGCGCGTCGTCGACGTACAGCGCGTAGGTGACCCGACCGCCGCCGGGCTCGGTCCTCGGCTTCGAGCGCAACGTCAACCCAGGCCGACGGGTTTGGGCGCGACGAGGAAGTCGTTGAGCGTGCGGTTCCAGATGGCGCCGGCGTCGGCTTGGCCATAAAGAGGCAAGAGCATGAGCCAGGGCCAGGGGAACTCCACCGGCGGCCGCGCCGCCGGGCTGGCGGCCCGTCGAGAGCGCGTCGGCGGCCGCGTGGCCGAGCACGCCGCACTTGCTCTCAAGCTCGTTGGCGCCTGCCGAGAGCGTGTCAGCGGCCGCGTCGTCGGGCGGGCGGCCCGTGCTCTCGAGCTTGATAATGGCGCCTGCCAAGAGCGCGCTAGCGGCCGCGTGGCCGAGCAGGTCGCGCTTACTCTCGTTCTTTGTTGGCGCCTGCCGAGGGCGCGCCAGCGGCCGCGTCGTCGGGCGGGCGGCCCGTGCTCTCGATCTTGATGGCGCCTGTCGAGAGCGCGCCAGCGGCCGCGTCGCCGATGGCGCCTGTTGAGAGCGCGCCAGCAGCCGCGTCGCCGCGCGGGCGGCCCGCGCCGTAGTTGCCCAGGGCGTGCCAGCGGCGGGTGTCGTCGTAGTTGACTTGGTGCTCGTAGACGTGGGCGCCGCGGTGTGCCCACGCGTAAATGACGCCGGGCGGGCCGCCGTTGAGGTCCCAGCTTATGATGATGCGGCGGCTGATGTAACCCTTGAGGTCGGCGGCGGGCTCCTCGTTGCTCGAGTCGCTGCTGTGCTCCTCGATCCCGGCCGCGTCGACGCCCCCCCGGCTTGGGGAGTCGTCCTCGTCGGCGCTGCCGTAGCCCGGCGCGTCAGACGCGGGGCCAGGCTGAACCTCGATGTTCTCGATCGCCCCGCCCTCGGCGCCGGCGACATCGTCCTCGGTGTTGATCTCGCGAAGCGGGGAGACGTCAGCAGGCGCGGCGGTGGTGGTGTTAGACTGCGTGTCATCAGCAAAGAGGATCTCGCCCGACGAGATCTCGTACCCCCCCCCGGCAACACGCTTGACGCCCGGGAAGCAGTCGGCAACAGACTTGACCAAGTCGGTCACGATAATGGCGCCTGTTGAGGGCGCGTCAGCAGCCGCATGGTCGAGCAGGCCTCGCTTGCTCTCGAGCTTGGTGGCGCCTGCCGAGGGCGCGCCAGCAGCCGCGTGGCCGAGCAGGCCGCGCATGCTCTTAGGCTCGTTGACGCCTCCCGAGAGCGTGTCAGCAGCCGCGTCATCGAGCGGGCGGCCCGTGCTCTCGAGCTTGATAATGGCGCCCGCCGAGGGCGCGCCAGCAGCCGCGTGGTCGAGCAGGCCGCGCTTGCTCTCAAGCTTGATGGCGCCTGCCGGAGAGCGCGCCAGCGGCCGCGCCGCCGAGCGGGCGGCCCGTGCATTCCAGCTTGGGTGCGCCTGCCGAGATCGCGCCAGCGGCCTCGCCGCCAGGCGGGCCGCGCCTGCTCTCCAGCTTGCCTGTCAAGAGCGCGCCAGCGGCCGTGTCGCCAGGCGGGCGGCCCGTAGCGAGAGAGAAGCCGCCGGGCTCCTGGTCCTGCTTGGCCTTGTCCGGAACGTAGTTGGGCTCCTCTGCTCCGGTCCCATCGGCGCCCCCCCGGCCTGGCGGGTCGTAACAGTTGGACGCGAAGCCGCACTCCAGTGTGTCGCCAGCACAGACGAACAGTGTTGCAATTCACACCCCATATTCGTCGTTAAGAGAACTGCTTTTCACACTGGCGCGCGGCGCACTCGCAAACCTTGCTCGTCTGGAGCAAAACCAGCCTGGAGGTCGCGGCGATGACTGCAACCTGTTCGAAGCGGGCGCATACGCCGGGCCGACCCTGGCCATGACGCACAGCGAAGAAGCGAGCGACTCCACTGATCCGGAATGGTTCCCAGAGGCATCGCCGCGCGCCGCAAAACAGCAGCAGAGCCACTCGACCACACCGGTAAGCTGCGCTCCGCGCGGCTGCGGCGACGCGCTCCCCCGCCCCGCCATACCCCATGTAAGGCTGTTCCGCCGGGTTAAGAGTTGGGTTCCGGGCGGCTGGCCGTCCACGCCTCACCTACGCACTGTCGCCCCCGCCCACTGCAGGTGAACACGCTTGCGCTGGTACCGGCGGAGCGCGAGCGGCCACCGGTCGGTTGAGCCAACCTGAGCGGCGGGTGCGGCGCGGGGAGCAGCAACACGCGGGCAGCAGCGGCGCGGCAGGCAGCGGCGCCCGCCACGAGCAGTACGCGGGCGGTGCGGACGGGTTCACCCTTAACCCGACGCCGATGCCGAGGAGGCGCTGCTGAGGCGCTGGATGATGAGAACGACGCCGATCTTTTCGACACCTGGGCGGATGCGCCGAACAACGCTGCCCTTGCCTCTGTCGCCAAGCTCTGGGCCACCCTAATCAAGTATGCCTTGTGGTGCTGCACGAGGACTTTGACGACGGAGCGCGAGCGCATGGGCAAGAGGGCGGAGGTGGCCGATAACGCGTGGGTCGTGGCCATCACCAAGCACAGCAGCAACTCCGCGTCGTCCAACTACATCACTAGGTCTACCACCTAGAGTTGCTAATCGTCCGCCACGGCATGCTCGCGCGCGGCGACGACGAGCCTGGAGCACCAGAACCGTACGATACGAAGGCGCTCTCGAAGAAGCTTGCCTACTTCGGCGGCAGCTCGGACCCCGACAAGAAGTTCGTGACCAAGATGAAGATGAACGTGACGAGGCAGGTGAGGCCTGATGGTGTCATGACCGATATCTTCGAGGTGGTCGATAAGAACAAAGGCAACAATGTCGGCCGCGACAAACAGATTGCGCAGATGCTGCTCACACGCGGCCTGGTGAGAGGGAGGCGCGCAACCGCGAGGTCGAAGGTTATGCCACTGGAGGACGGTCAGAAGCGAGAGGCGCTGATCCAGGTCAGGATGGAGGAGCGGCACAGGCAGCGCGGGGATGTGGCGGGCAAGGTGGGCGCGCCGCTTCTGAATGAGTGCAGTGCGCGGTGTGTGTGTGTTTTGTGTGGGGCGGGGTCTGACTGAGTCGTCCGCCTCGGACGGCTGAGCGGCTGTGATGTTAATGGCCCCTCGGCTGCTATGTTGTGAGGGGAGCTTGGTGTTTTGTAGGGGTATACTCATCATGTGCTCGAAGTGTGAGTCGTTGGGCTGTCTGCTGTTATTATATTACTATATTATTATTTAATTATTTAATTTTTAAAATTAGAACATTAGAACCCCAAAATTGTCCTTCACGTGAAAATGTAAAGAAATCGCGTTGCTTGTTTGCCAATTTTCGTTCGAATCCACCGGCGAGACTGGGCCAGCTTGCATCAGGCGTGCGACGTGTCAATGCCTCGCGTGCCCAGCGACCTCGTGTAAGCTTGAGGCAACATCCCTCGTCAAAGGAGCGGTGCCTCGACCCTCATTGGTGTCGCCCAGGGCATTGGCGCCCTCATCGGTGGACGCCGAGCCACGCAACGACCTGATCTTAGCGTTCTGGGCGCGTTGAGACCGCGTAGACGCGCCCCAAACTTGAACTACAACCTGCCTCGACGACAGACACCACAAGACAACACCCGCGCAGCGCTCACCGCCTCGATGACCCTTTCTCAAAGTTGCCATTGATGGGAGTGAAAAACACGTTGCAATTGGTGTATGGGAGCGGAATCGCGCGCGAGTCGTGCCTTGAAACTCGCAGGGTGCATGTGTAACATGATTTGCAAGAGCTGTGCACGCTGGTAGAGGCGCTCCGCGACCAGAGGAATAAAATATCGAATTAAAACGGAATTGGGGCTTAGATTGCAACACTGTGGATCTCGTCAGACAAGATTTTGTACGCCCCCCCGGCGACATGCTGGATGCCGGGAAAGCACAAGACGAGGAATGTAACTGAGCCGCCGGTGATGCCCAGGCGGCCGGCAGCAGCAATGCGCGGCGGCTCGAAGCCATCGCCGCCAAAGGCCCGATTGGTGTAGACACGCCGAGCTCGTGTGCGGCGCCTGCGCCCGCCAAATAGGCTTCTGAGTTGTGCAGCCAATTGAGGCCGTGGCTGGCCGATACGCAAGGCACAGCAAATCCTGGCACTACGCGCGTGATGGTGTCCGCAGTGGAGACGGCGTGTGCGGCCACGAGGTAGGCGAGGTAGGTGAGAAGGAACCCAATGATGACGGGCTGCATGTGCCGGACCACCGCGTTGAAGGCCCAGCGCGCCGCTGCAATGAAGCCATTGGCGCCGTCGCGGCACGGCTGGGTGTGTGCGAGGGTGGCGCTGGCGCCGGTGGTGACCGCGTCGGCCGCTGCGAGTTCGCGCACGGCGCCTGCGCCCGACGGAGCGAGCGCGGCGATGCCGCCCGCCGTCTCCTCGACGATGGGCGCGAGCGCCTGTGGCGCGTCCTGCCAGGAAGTGAGGTCGACGCCCGCCTCGGCGGCGGCCTCGGATGCGCCGTCGCTCGACGAGTCGCTGCTGGCGTACATGAGTTCGGCCGCGATGGCGAGCCACTCCGGCTCGGTGCTCTCCGCCCGAGGCCCAACTGGCGCGGGCGGCCTGGGAGCGCTGGCAAGCTTAGCGGGCGTGTTGCCCGCTGGAAGGGGCGTGCCGAGCTCGCGTCTGGTCGTGGGCAGCGCCTCGGTGCTCGTCTCGGGCGGCTCATTGCTGAAGCCGAGAGCAACACCGGCCTTCATGCCGGTCTCGGCAAAGGCGTTGCCGTAGAGCCCATCGTGCTCCCCCCCCGTCCTCGAGCGTCGCTGCCGGGCTGCCGCGCTCGGGCAGTACGGGCTCCTCGCCCGCCGCCAGGTTAATTCGGGTGGCGCGTCGTCCCGCCGGTATCTTTTCTTGGCACTGCCGTCGAGCCCATCGAGCGCCTCGTGCGTGCGCCGCTCTTGCTCCTCGACGGCGACGTGCTGCCTCTGCTTGATCGGCTCGCCGCCCGTCGCGACGGCGGCGGCGATGGCGACGGGCTGCCCCACCTCGATCACGGCCGCGTGGCCCTATGGCTCGCCGGGCGAGCCACCATCGCCACATTCGACCCACTCCGTCTGCGCGGGCCCCTCGCCCGCTGCCGCAATATGCGCGTAGTACTTGGCCGAATCCTGCAAGTAGTCCCCGCCAGGGCCTGTCCCGCCCACACAAAAGGCCGACCCCAGGCTAGAAAATTCTGCCGAAACAGAAGATCCCAGGTATCCTGGGGCCCCGGGGTTAATGGGCGGGAGCGCCGGAGAGGTCGTAGCGAGTTCTGCTTGAAGAGCTTGTTGAGGCGTAGTTGATGCTGCTGGTAGACCGTGCTCGGCAGACCGCCAGGCCCGACCGGGCGCGGCTTCCTCCTCGAAGAAGATGTTTGCCTTTTCCTCGACGGGCGCTCCGTCGCCGCTGCTCGAGATGGCGTACGCCTCGAGGTGCTTGGTCCCTTCTTTGAGCCAATCTGGCTCCGTACAGTCGAGGTAGACGTCGTCGAGCACGGGAGGCTTGAAGAGTTCGCGACTCACCAGGCGGTAGGCCATGTGGCCGTCCCAGCACCCCTCCCAAGAGTGGCCCGCGCGCGCCTCCCGTTCCTCCTGCGTCGCCATGTCGCAGCGGCAGCGCAGCTCCGCGGCGAGGGTCTTGTTCGCATCCTCCACGCTTTTGTAGAGCATTGCGTAGATCTTAGTGGCGTCCTCGCAATAGATACGACAGCGCTGCTTGTCGTTCTGCGCGTTCTTCGCGTGCTGCGCGCGTAGCGTGCGCCGCGACTCGTAGCTGGTGTCGCCCGGAGCTAGTTATGGAATCTCGTCCATGTCCATGTCGATGAGCATCTCGGCTCTCGCGGGTGCACTGCCCTTCTTTGCTGCTGCTAGCAGTCCTATCGCCGCTAGCACGTTGTCCACCGATCGCAAATAGTCGACGCGGTGGTGTGCTTGTTGCCGGCTGCCCGATGAGTAGCACGGCAGGGTCATCGTGCCCGTTTATGCAGCTTGTCCGGCGCAATTGTCGGAGTATTCCGTCGCAATCATCGCGTACGTCGCGCGTGGCAGGTGCCGCTACCACAGATGAACTTGAGCTGCCGCTATGCGACCGCCGGCGCTCTGGTCGGTACAACAAACAGACTTCTTGCTGATTGTAACTCTGGTTTCGAAGTCCGTTACCGCTCTGTACCGACGATACAGAGCGGTTACACTATAACACACTCAAAGGGTATCCTGTTTCCACTTCCGGTGGAATGAGCCCTGCTCCTAACCCTCGTGTGGCATAGCGTGGCAGTGCCCCCGCGTTAGAGTACTAAGCGCCGTGGCACGCTGGTGTGCGGTGCACGGGCGCACGGAACGAGGCCGCTCCTACAGATGCGGAGCGAGGTGAGTCTTACTATGAGCCTCTAATGCCGCCGCCGCAAAGCAAAGTCGCGGCGTACGGCGCACGGGCGCACGGAATAAGACAGCTCCTATAAACGCGGAGCGAGGTGAGCCTTACTATGAGCCTCTAATGCCGCCTCCGCGAGCAAAGCCGCGGCGTACGGTGAACGGGCGCACGGAACAAGGCAGCTCTGATAGAGATAGACGTCTAGCTGCCTCCGCCAGCGGCCGCGCCCTGCAGGAAGAGCGGACACGGTGCGCGAGCGGCGGTAGGGTGCCCGTCGTTTAGCCTATGACGGAGCCGGGGCATGACACCGCCCCGAGGTGGATCAGCAATAGCGCTGAGGCTATGGAGACCGGGCGCAAGACACCGCCCCGTGGTGGCGACGCAGCTCTAGCTATGCCGCGTCGTCGATGTCGGCCCCGTCCTCCGCAGTGCGGGTCGCGGCACCGAGCTCGCCCGACCGCAAGGACTCTTGGAGCGCGGCGACCCACGCGTCCGCGTCGAGCAGCGGCAGGTGCGCCGCCACGGTCGAGTCGACCGTCTGCGTCATCAAGCTGAGCACCCAGTCGCTGCGCTCGCCATCATTCATGCGCGCATAGACGAGCAGGGACTCCTTGTTCTTCCAACACAGGATCGCCATGATGCGCTCCATCAGGCATTTGGCCGCGCAGAGGGCGCACGCGAGGTAGATGCGGAACGAGTGGACGCTGTAGCCCTTGCACGCCTCCACAGACAGGCGAGCGCCGTGGCGGAGCAGGAGTAAGAAGGCCTGGTCGAGCAGATAGTGGTGCCACTCCTACCCGAGCACCGGCCCGAAGAGCGGCGTCTTGGAGCGGACGGCGTCGACGAGCCCGGCCGCCGCTGCCGCAAGCTCGAGCGCAATGAGCGAGCGGCAAGCGTTGTGGGGCGCGTCGGGCGAGTAGGGCAGCCACGCGGGCTTGGAGCCAAAGGACTCGCCAAAGGCGTCATTCTTGAGGATGCCAAAGACCAGCCAGCAGCCGTCTCCGTGCGCGATGGCGAGGAGTGACACCGCAGACGGCGCCGCGAGACGCTCGCCGTTGATGCACCACCGCAGCGAGGCAAAGGTAAGCTTGCCCCGTTGGAATGGGGACAACTTTGTCGGCTTGGAGACGTCCGCCTTGCGCATGTCCGTTTCCGCCACCACGGGGAAGGTGGTAGGGTCAATTATGAATAAAAATAAAAAAATACAGTGTGCAGAGCGTAACGTCTGTTGAACTTGTTAGAACCGCCTCACCTCTGGCATTTCAGAGCTGCCGGGGTCACTGCGCGCTGGGAACTCCTCGCGCCGACCGGTTAATGTAAAAACGATTAAAAATGCCATGTTGGTCCCATTTGCACCCATGTGAGGCGCCCGACCTTGCCCGTTGGTGCATCTGACGCGCCCTGACACACAGCACATGCCTCCTGCCTCGCTCCTACACAGCTCGGTCGCGCTTGGCACCGCTGTCGGCAAGAAAAACAGCCAGCGGCGGCCAGGAGGGCCCAGTCACGCAAAATGCGAAGAGACGGGCCAGACTGGCGCGCAGCGGGCAGATCTTCGTCGCCAAGCGCCAGAATACGATGAGTACGCAAGGATACCGTCGAGACGCCGGCACCGCATCGAACATATCGCATGGTCAACGTCAATGCGGTGCTGCCCGGCTCGGCGAGCAGTACCAAATGTGTAACCTCAGGACGAGCGCGGCAAGTGACCCAATGCAAAACGAGACCTGCATCATGAGAATACGCATTATGTCCATTCCGGCGGCTGATATGTTGAAGGTAGCATGTCTTGCGCATCGCCCATCTTCATACAGGTCCATGTTGACCCGGCGGCGAATTTCATGAAGGCACTGGGCTGAGGCGGCAAGCGTGCACCGGACTTTCGGCGCGCCATCACCAGCACACCGACGCCGTCCCGCTGACGGTTCAGTCCGGTGCATGGTAGCAGCATTGGGTCTCCCGGCGCGGCCGGCAGCGAGCCAGTTCGATCGAAGCTAGCGCCATTTTGAAAAAAAAAAATCCTCCCCCGGCGGTATTTTGCTAGGGACCAACCTGCGACTATACCCACCTCGGTATTAAAAACCAATTCCAAAAATAGAACGCTGCGCGCCCACACCACCTCGGCACCGTTCAGCTCTACTCGCAGCCATGTCCAAGGCGCCCGAGGAGGGCGTGTCGCGGTGGCAGCAGCGCAATGCGGCCAAGGCGCACATGTACGCTACGTCCAACGAGCAGCAGGGCGGCGGGAGCAGCAGCATCTCCTCGCGACGGATGATGGCATCGGCGGTGAGTAGCAGCCAGTAAAACTGCCAAGCGCGGCCCCGCATACATCCCGCACACCACCTCGCACGCCTCCGCGTCCCATCGCGCACGCGTCGCCAGTGAGTGGCAGCTTGAAGCTGCGGCTGGTTGCACTGAAAACAGCACCGTCCTCTCCCCGCCTTGCGTTCGCAGGAGTCGTACGCGCCCCGTGTCGGCGGCGACTGGAAGGGCCGCGCGTGGGGCCTGTCCAGCACCAAGGTTGGCGGGCGCAAGGGGCGCATGCCTGGCGGCCGGAGCGGCGAGCTCTTCTACGGCCAAAAGCGCGGATTTAACACAGACGTCGCTCCAGACGACCCCGTCTCGTTTCTGGGCCGCGGGAAGGGCGGCGGCGATGGGGGAGGTAGTGGTGGTAATGAGGACCTGCTGAAGAAGGCGCGGGAGATCAAGGCGCGGCGGGAGAAGGAGCGGGCCGCCAAGTTGGCCAAGAAGGAGGAGGAAGGGTCGAGCAGTGACTCTTCCTCCTCCTCCAGTTCCTCCTCCTCCTCCTCTTCCTCCTCCTCAAGCAGCAGCAGTGGCAGTTCCAGCAGCAGTGGGTACAGCAGCGACAGCAGCAGCAGCCGTGGCAAGAAGAAGAAGCGCAAGGGCGGCACCGCTGAGAAGGATGGTCTAAAGAAGCGCGGCGACAAAGAGAAGACTCCGAAGGCTGCTTCCGAGTCGGCTGAGCCCAAGCGCAAGAAGCCGCGCTCCTCCGACACTGGCGCTGCGGTCGCCAAGAAGAATAGGTCAGACACGGCCGACGCCGCGCCCCCGAGCGAGCGCGGCGGCGACGGTGGTGGCGGTGTGGGCGGTTCCTCGTCTGGCCCCACCGACACCCTCGCCGCCCTCTCCTCCCTTGGCCGCAAGCCGCCCCCTCCGCCGCCGCCCCTCGCGCGCTCCGACACGAGCGCCGCCACCGAAGACGAGTCCGCCGACCGGCCGGTCGCCGACGCCACGCGCGAGGCCGAGGGTCACAAGGCCGAGGAGGCTCCGCGTGGCTCCCCTGCGGCACCCGCAGCGGCCCCAAAGCGCAAGCCGCCCCCGCCGCCGCCACGTCCGCCGCCGCCACCACCGCCACGGGCGCCGCCGCCGCCGCCTGCCACCGAGGGGGCTTCGGCAGGCAGCGCGGTGCCCCGTGGGGACACGGGAGAGGCGCGAGACCGCGGGGAGGAGGCGGGAGACCGAACGGAGGACACGGGCCGCACCTCGCGTTCCGACGCCTCGTCGGCCAACGCTCTGCTCCCCCAGGCGATACCGCAGGGGGGTCCACAGCCGAGCGGGCCGGCGGTCGGCGCGCTCGGGCAGCGGCTGCCTCAGGCGGGGGGTGCGCGGCGCGGGAAGAAGGACCGAGGGGGCGGTTCTCGCAAGGATTCTGGCGGGAAGTATTCTGGCGGGAAGGGCAAGCGCGGGACGAGCTCGGGCTCCTCGAGCCGCTCCGCCTCGTCTGGCGGCTCACGATCCGGATCCTCCGGCTCGTCCAAATCCGGATCCGGATCGTCCAAATCCGGATCCTCCTCTGGATCCTCTAAATCTGGATCCAGCTCGCGCAGTGCGTCGCGGGACCGGTCGCAGCCGCGCGGCAAAAAGGGCGGGAAGAAGGCGGTGGACACAGACGGAGGGAGGGGGAAGGCGCGGTGAGGCGCGAGAACGGGAGGCTGTGGCTTGGTTAGAGCCAACTGGAGGTGGCCGATGGGGGGAGTCGCGACGCGGGGCCCCGGTGTGAACCGAGGGGGTGTGAATGGCGGGGTGGGGGGTGAACGGAGGAGGTGTGGAGGGTGCGTTGCTTCCTCCGTTGGTGAGTGGAGCGAACTGAAACGAGGCGCCCGAGGGCGCAGAGAGGGTTGGTTGGCGCGTCGTGGGTGGGTGGGCGATCTGGGACCTGGCTGACTTTGGCTCGTGGCGACGCCTCGCCGCAGCAGGGGGTGGGGGTGCGTCGCACAGAGGAGGGCGAGTTGTGGACAAGAGGCGACTGTTCTCGTTGAAGGCGACCGACACAGTGGACTTTTGTCCTCCAACGGGCGCGCGTCAACGGACGGTGGATGTGACGAGTACGGCCGGGACTGCGATTAGATGGCAACCGACATAGTTACCGTCTGTCTCAACAGGGCGCGCCAACGGATGTACGTTGGTCCTGACGCGGGGCGGGCCACGCGGGCGTTTGGGCCATGGGCCATGTTGTGGCACGAATAGGACTGGGCAGGGGGTAAGGGGCCAAAGCGATCTCGCCGAATGCACGGCAGGCGTTGGGTGGCGATTGAGGAGAGTGGGGGAGACGCAGTACATGATCGGCAGAAGAGTCGGGTTCGGGTACCTGGCGGTGGCGCGCCGAGAGACCAGGGGAGCAGAGGGGGCGTGGGTGTGGGTGTGATTGAGGTGTGTGCTGGAAGATGCAGATGCAGTATATTCTGTTATTATGTATATGAGTATATGTATAATATGTATATGTATATGTATATATATTATTGTAACGTATTTTAAGTTTTTAGTTACAAACATACATACACAAAAACGACAATACTGCTTATGTATTATATATATAATATTATATGTGTATTATTATATGTATCAGCAACACACAACACAAAATTCCAATTGCCAATTGTTTTATTGCACTTCACTTCTCACTTCATTATTTTCAAATATTATTTTCTGTATATAATTTATTGAAATTAAAGTATAATTATATATTCTCCACTTCCACTGCTATTATATATATATATAATATCCTGGTGGCACCCTGCTTCAAAAAATCTTTTATAAGATTAGAAGCTGGGTACCCAGCCCTCAGATGCCATATTGGTCACACGCACACAACACACACGACAAAAACAAAGACGACACAGGCAACAGCAAAACACCAAAACACTCACACACACACAAGACACACTCACGCAACGACGAGCGACAACGGGAGGAAGAACCTCACCCAGACCCAGCGACTTGAAAAAATACCGCCGGGACTTGAAATTTTGCGTCAAATGGTCCTGAGACCAGCGACTGGATTCTGGTGGAGCGGCGGCGCCGCGGGAATCCCGCAGCCCTTTCGCAGCATCAGCTTCACGTTGTCCAGGAGCGCCAGGCGCTCGTCGCCAGACGCTCCGCCGCCAAGCTCGTCGCCAAACGGTCCGCCAAGCTCAAGGCCAGGCAGCTCCAGGAAGACAACGTGCGT
>Ga0335398_10006410_pt1 | contig 14919 bp, 8 predicted proteins | sample BON03_FD_205742 | JGI IMG/M metagenome (GOLD analysis project Ga0335398, IMG submission 205742) | Freshwater microbial communities from Lake Bonney liftoff mats and glacier meltwater in Antarctica - BON-03 (spades assembly) (version 2) | ecosystem: Environmental > Aquatic > Freshwater > Ice >... | reverse complement strand
TCAAGGGGGTGGGCTCGAGGCTCAAGGTGTGCGCAATATGTATGTATATAGATAGATAGATATAGGTGTCCACAATATATATGTATATAGATAGATAGATGTAGATATATGTATATATATACATATATATATATGTATATATATATATATATATATATATATATATATATATATATATATATATATATATATATATATATATACATATACATATATATATATATATACATATCTATTGTGAACACCTATATCTATATATACATACATACATACATACATATACATGTGTGTGTATGCATGAATATGTATACATACACATATATAAAGATATGGATATAGATCTATAGATATAGATATGCATATGCATATATGTAAATATATGCATATGCATCTATATATATATATAACGCTCCAGCCCAGCATCATCAGCGTCAAGGGGGTGGGCTCGAGGCGCAAGGTGTGCGCAATATATATATATATATATATATATATATATATATATATGTATATATATATATATATATATATATATATATATATATATATATATATTTATATATATATATATATATATATATATATATATATATATATATATATATATATATATGTGTGTGTGTGTGTGTGTGTGCATGAATATTTACACACCCACACACATCGATATAGATTTATACATATATGTATATACATATATATATATGGGTTAGGTTAGGGTTAACCCGAGGTGGGGAGCCTAGGTCGTAGGCGTGCCCGGGTCCGGTCTGCTCTCGCAAATATGCCCTCTCCTTTTGTTCTCATTTTGTTGTGGTCTCTCATGGCATAGACGTACGGTTATAGGGTTAACCCCCCCCCCCCCCCATATCTCCTCACCAGGATCGAACGATCCAACTTTTACCTCTACCTTTCCTCTGCCTCTTTGGTTCTCGCATACCCGCTCACTCGGCCCACCGCCGTGGCCTTGACATTGGCCCTGGCTCCTGCTCCTGCTCCTAGCACCTGCCCACACATCGTCTCATACGACTTCATTCAAGTCTCCACCCCGCGGCGTGCTTGCTTGTCGTGGCAGTCGTGGCTGCGCCTAGCTAGGTAGGAGTTGGAGTTGGGATTAACCCGATCTGGTTTTCTGCTTTTCCTCAGGTGGCCTCGGAGCCCGGATCGTACCTCGCACGCGTGCGGCAGCACATGGCGCTAAAGCAGAAGGTGACCCAGTGCGTGCGCGAGGCGGAGGAGGCCAAGCGGATGGCCGAGTGCACCTTCACGCCGCAGACGCACGAGCCACCCGCCTACGTGACGCGCATCGCACGCTCGATGGCGCTGGCGAGGAGCGCCAAGGAGCCCGAGCCGCCCGCCAAGCCGGGGTGGCGGTAGGGATGTTGGGGGGTGGGCGATATTGAGGCATTCGTATGTAAAGAGATCACCCTCCCTCTGGCCTCTGAGGGTATGGTGTATGTGGGCGGCAGGGGATTTGGAACTTGGGGAGGGGGGGCGGCGAGTGGAAGGAATTGGGGCGGCGGGCGTTTGAGTTCGGCTTGCAGCAGGGCAGTGAAACTGGCTGCGTGGCTGGTCGTAATACGTAATACGTTCCTGGTGCTGGTTGCCGTGCCGTGATGGGTCAAATATGAAATATATAATACATAAGGAATACAATATCATGTGAATTATATTTTAATAATATATATATTATTATGATGTACTTATTAAATTTTGTAATAAACAAATGTGAAGGACTGGTAGTGATGTAGTTGTAGTGGTAGTTGTAGGCTTATACTTATAAAGATTAATAAAGAGTAGTATCCTATCACATCAGGCATATATGGCAGAGCTAGTACAAATACACACACACCTTTATTATATATGTATATACTATAATATACGACATATATAAATAAAATATATAAATATATATATATATATATATATATATATATATATATATAAAAAAATATATATATATATATATATATATATATATATATATATATATATATACATATATATGCACTAAACACACAGCACAGCACACACACACACATTAAAACGTGGTTCTTGATTCGTTCACCCCTATAGCTATATAGCTATCCATAGTTTATATCATCCAGCCTGTCAGGCCTGTGGCGCTGGCGTGGTGAGACCATCAAACATCGTGCGGGTGCGCCCGGGTTTAGGCCATAGAGCCCGTAAGGGCAGGGGACACAAACTTTTATTAAATTTGGGGCACAAACTTATTAAATTTGGTATTCATGGGTATTCATGGGTATTTCACGAGTATGTGGAAGAAATTTGTGGGTATTCAAAGCATTTTACTCCAAAATTGGGAGGGTATTCGTGTTTTGGGGAAGGTATCCGTGTATTTTTTCGATATTTCCAAAATGTTTGAATACTTTTTTGAATAATACTTTCGAATACTTTGGGATACTTTGGAATGCTTTGGAATACTTAGGAATACTTTGAAATACTTTGCGGAATACCTATGAAAAAAATGGAATACCAAAGGGTATTTATCTCGGCGGGCTAACCCTGAATACTTTTCGAATACCCTTTGAATACCATGGAATACCCATGGAATACCTTCGAATACCCGGGTATTCGAGGTATCCCACGAATATCATTGAATACCTCGCAAACATCGTCGAATACTATTGAATACTATTGAATACTTTCACAAAATTCGGGAATAGTAATATAAAACAATGAATACTCATGAATACTCATGAATACCAAATTTAATAAGTTTGTTCCCCAAATTTAATAAGTTTGTGTACCGAACCCAGCCCGTAACTAAGCCGGTCGAAACGCTGCGTGGCTCGGGTTAACCCGCGAGTACTAGATACCTAGACCTAGGTATATACCTAGACCCCGGCTATAATAGGTACAGGTACAAAACATCCACAGGCAGAAAAACAGACCCGCATGGGCACAGAAAAGCAGATCTCTATCTCTGAGTCGGTGCACTCCCATCACTAGAGCTAGAGCGGCACTCTAACTCTATGATCTGAGATCTTATGGGACGAGCGTGAAGATCTCAAGATTGCAAGGCTCCAGTCAGAGATCTGCTTTTGGGATCTGGGATCTGCTGGCTGCTGGGAGGGGGAGGGTGAAATCAGAGATCAGATATCTGATCATATAGCATTAGCATGCGATTATCTCATAATAGTATGAGTACACTATACTGTAAAGGTGGACAGAGATATCACCACTTACCATGTATATGTATGCGACGGGCCGTGTGGCAACCTCTGTCTACAAGTTGCACGTCTGTGTACCATTTTTGCTAGGCTGGGCCTGACGATGACTACGAGGTAGGTAGAAGTATAGGAGGTAGGAGATAGATGGTCATCCCCCCCAATCGAATAATTTTTATTTTATTTTATTGAATGAGCCGGTATGTGCAAGGTATTCACACTACACACTACACATTTTCCGAATGCTCACAGTGCCACGTACTTAATTATTGCTGACTGACTGCTGACCGCTGACTGTACGACCGTACTGTACAGTGTGCTGCCGAGCCACACTTCTTACTTCATCATTAACACTACTATGGTATGTAATTTTTTTACTGTGGGCGGGGGGTGTCCGAGGGGTCAAAGCTCAGCTTAACGCTTAATAACGGACAACGACGACGATATTGGGGGTGACGACGGCGACTTCGACTTGTTTATTATTAAATATTAAACGGTTGTTGCGCCGTTGTGCTTCATTTGAGTTCGTTCATGTGTGTGTGTGTCTTCGTCTTCATCGCTTGCGTGTCGGTTACCTTTTTTTATCGTGTGTATGTGGTGCGTGTGTGTGTCGTGTGACCTGTTTCCTGTTTCAAATTTCTCTTTGACTGGAAGGGGGGTTCAATGTAAAACAGAGAGGTCGGGTTAACCCGGCGTGGTGATGGTGATGGTATTTTCAAAAAAAATATGTTTACTTACACTTATACGACTGCTGCTAGACTGCTGTAGTGCTGCATTGCATAATATGCATATGCACGCTATTGTTACTACATATACTTTATTAATGAACTTCGAACTGCTACGACTATTGCTACCTACTACCAACTATTAACTACTAACTACCCATTATTCTAACTACTACTACTACCTACTACTACTAACTAACTTTAACTTTAGTTAGATTAGACTCAAGGCTCGACTACAATACAGCTTGTAATCACAATACTGGTTACGATTACACCTTTTTTGGTGTAAATTTTATGATTACACAGAAAACTTAGTAATAAACTCTTGAGTATTTTTTTAAAAAGTGATAATTACTTAATCAGTAATCATACAATACGAAAGCCCATTAGCGGCGGGTGAACAGGTGTGTGTGTGTACTACGCGTGTATGCGCGTATATAGCTGTATGTGTTTGCTCGCGTGGGCGGGGACCGGGGAGAACGGGGCACGCATCGCAGACATGACACACAGCCCCCATTTTTTTTCTAGACAACATCCCCATCATGTCCGTTTTTATTTTATAATACAGATAACAGGAAACATACATAGTATACACGCATACACATACCGCGACCGCCAATACACCATAATCACCAGCCATCACACCCCGTTCCCTATATATAGATGCAGTATATATATAAAATATATATATATATATATATATATATATATATATACACACACATATATTCTTTTTTTTAGCTGAGTGGGCAAAGTTAATTAATCAAGTAGTGTGATCTAATAATCATTTCTTGGTTACTCGGTTTTACGAAGTAATCATTCTGTGATTATACGTAAAACTAAGTAATCAAATCATAACTACAACCAGCACCCTCGTAATCAATCGTATTGTCTGTATTGTAGTAGAGCCTTGATTAAACTAACTGTATACTTACTTCTCCTTTTACTTAGATCTATATAGATAGACCTAGACTAGCTAGTAGCAGGTATAATTTCCTTTTTTTATACGTAGAGAGGTTGGTACAGTAACAGTAGGTAGGTAGAGAGTAGGTAGGAGGAGTGATTTGAGGGTTTGGGGGTACCGTTAGGTCGAGAAATAAATAGGGATCAGACAGGCTGGGCCCAGCCCGTACCACATGGCAAAATGTGTATACGGTACTCTATACATATACAAGAACCACAGGCACAGGAGAAGAACATGCCAGTTCTGCATTTTCCTGCTGCTGCTGATGATGTGCTTACCCCCACAGTGCACCCCCCCCAACCCCCAACACAGCAGCCGACACGGCCCACATCGGTCAAAACCCCACACGCACTTTTGCTGCCTGCACTGTGCCTCGACTGGATGGCTGCGTATTGCGTACTGTAGCGTACCGATGATTACTTACTAAAACAAAACTCTGCGACGGACTGGGTACGTCAACTCTGCGCGTCCATGGCGGTGGTGGCCTCTTTTTGTTCCAAAGCTCGGTCGCTAAACCACTCTAGCTCGCTTGGCGCGTGGCGCGCGCAACAGAGCAGCGCCCTTCCTCAATATACGCTGCCACCGCGGTTAACCTGGGGCATTCACGCACCTTCCGGATAACAGTAAAAGTCAAGCATGCGCGTCTAAGTTTCTCGATATCGTGATATCGAGAAAGGGTTAACCCGTAGAGAGGCGAGTAGAGAGTCGACAGGGCCTATAGTTTAACGTTAAACCGAGATTTCCGGCGCTTACAGTGATCAAGACAAGGTGTTAAAGGTTTCCTTGAACAGTCGTCTGAACACTAGGGTTAACGGCTGTTAAAGTTAAAGACTGCTCAAGGTGTTCAACTGTTCCAACACTGTTAAAGTAGGAAACATTTATGGAATTTCTGGTTTTATGGAAATTCTGGAGTTTCCAGAGAAAATCTTACTGTTCAAATGCGGTTGCGGTTGTTCAAATCACTATTCAAATGGTTCAATCTGAACAAATCACATATCTCCTTGAACAGTTGCTAGGTGGAGGTGTTAAAGAACCGTGAACACCTCGGAATTGTGGTGTTAAAGGAGGCGCCGTTAACACACACTTGAACGTTAAAGTATCGGCTCATCGGCTCTGCAACCAGCCCCCCCCCCGAGAGTGGGAAGAGACGCCGCTCCCATCCCGGAGCTCCTCTCGGACTCTCGGGAGACAGCCCGCCGCGAGCTCCAACGACATCCCCTTGCAAGGCGAGGGATAACCATTAACAAGCGATTTTTTTTACAGCCTGATAATTGTAAAACTCCTTAGTTGTTGGTAATAGATTGAGTTTTCCAGCCGGCTATTAACAAGTTGTTCATTGTTAATAGTTAATAGGTCTTGGCCCGATGATTAACAAGTTATTTTCACACTTCCGTCTTCCGTAGTCCATCCGCAGCAGGTCATTAACACACTTCCGTCTTCCGTAGTCCATCCGCAGCAGGTCATTAACACAATTAAAATGCAATAGAAACAGCAACAGCAAGAGGAATCCAAAAATCCAAGATATCTATCCAGCAGGATATCGCCCGGATTCTAGAATTATTGGGCTATCTGTGTTGTCGTGGCTCGTGGTATGTATCTATTTGCCATGTGTCTGTGTCTGTGGCCACAGTCCGTGATATTCGCGCTTGGGGCAGGGTTTGTTTGCTCAAGCTCAAGCTGCTTGCTGCGCGCTCTAATGCTCAACCGCTGGCCTGGCCTATACACTGGCACTGGTCTGCTGAGCCTACTGTTGCTGCTGCTGTATGGTGTCATGGCATGGTGTCGCATGGTGATGGTATTTGGTGTATGCTTCATTTAATGCTTACTCTATACTGTGTACTGCACATATGTATCATGTGCATGGTTCGTGGTGTGGTTGACAGTGTGGTGTGTAGTGTGTAGTGTGTTATAGTGTGTGTGTGTAGTGTGTTATCGTAACCGTATCAGTAGCAGTAGTGTACGGTGTATAACAACAGAAATCCTGTGTTGTTATGCTGAGTAGCTGCTAGCTGCAGCAGTAAAGAGCGATAGCAAACCCACCACAGCAGGGCCAGGGGTATGGGGCAGGGGTGAAATGGCGCCGCAGGCAATTTTTTTTTGGGGGGGGGCTTGTTAATAGAATACAAGTAGTTATTATATAACAGGTAAAACGGTAAAACTAGTTTTGAACTTGTTGCTTGATAGTTATTAGTTAGTTTTATCCTGCTGTTAATAACTACTAATGATCAAAATATGTTAACAGGCTCAACTTGTCGCCCCTAGCCTTGTCCCCTTACCCTTAGCGATATAAGCGAGACACATACTCCAATCTAGCTCTGAAGCTCCCGAAGTGTATGTCTACCATAGAGCTACTCGTAGAGCTAGCTAGGGCGTGTTTGAGGTGCTCGTACTCTTGGGTGATAACCCAACATAGCAGCGTTAACCAATCTGGAGGCAAAATGGGAGAGTTGAGGCAAGAGGGTATCCTTCCTGATCTTTACGAGCATAGCTAGGGTCTGTGGTCTGTTCGTGTGCTACTCGTAGCTCTAGGCTGACCGTGGGTCATCAGCAGAGTCTCCAAAGACATCCCTGTTTGTAGGGTCTCATATGAAGCAGAGTGAGTCCTCGAGTCCTCAGATGACAGAGTCACAGTCGTTTTTGTTGTTGTCAATCCTTCATATCATATGGTACGTCATACAATTTACACCACAAGAGCCGAGCGCAGAGCGCAGAGCTCAAGAATCGCCCCGGCGCCAACGGCGCCAGCAGGTGGCCAAAAGACCAAAGGTTACATCGAAGGAGAAGATCTGGCCGCCGCCAGTATCAGGAGAGGTTCCTCTCCTCTCCTACATCCCCTTACTCTCCTTGAGCAGAAAGAGGTCAAAAAAAAAGATAGTGGTAGAGTAAGCGCTCGTCGTACTGTCGTACCGTACCGTAGTCATACTCGTATATATATATATATATATATATATATATATATCCCCACATTTCCAGGCACAACTTGGATTGGCTCAAAAATTGGCTGGGTGCGCAGCATGGACCAGGCGAGATGGCCCGAGCCACACGGCGGCGCCCAGGTCGAAGAAAGAAAGTCGGCCAATTTTTTTTGGTGTGTCTTTTGGCCAGTACCTGGCCGTGCCAGCAAATTTTGCTGAGCTTGAAACGAGACGGGCGGCGGCGCACCCTCAGAGTGCAGTGCAGCGAGCAGAAGTGGCGCTGCGCACCGTTCGCGTCAGCAAAAACAAAAAAAGAGGTGCAACCGCAATTCGAACGCGGGATCTCAGTTAACAACCCTGCTCCACCCATGTTTCCTTTTTTCCCCTGTCTCCATCTCTTCCAGGTGAAATTTTGGATGATTTTCGATCTTTTTTGACTACCAGTGGGGTCACGTGACCATCGGTAACCAATATTGCAGGAAGGGTCTGGTAACCAGCCAGTGCACTAGAGTAATCAACATCATTCTTAGACGATCCGCCATCTCAGTTTTGCCGCAGAGCCCCGCACGGCGTGAGGTTTTGCTGCACAGAGCACGGAATAAACTCATCAGGAAACCAGCCCGTACCCGTACGTACGTAGCTCTATACTGTACGGAGCAAGCGGCAAGTCGCGCATACGAGTAGCCATAGAGCTAGTAGCCGATCTCGGCCTCGAAGAGATTGTCTTCATCATCGAAACTCAGCCGCCGAGCACTTCGTGGCGACTTTCTCCTCGGTACGAGTAAAGCTACGAGGCTGATCCTGCCAAAAGGCGCCCTGCCGACAAGCCGATTGGCGAAGCTCGAAGTCACTTGAAGTCACTCGAGTTCGTCTCCTCGGCCCTCGCCGTGCGCACAAAGTCGGTCCGGACTGAGGGAAGAAGGTCCCCCTGGGTGAGAATCGCCGCGTGCGAGCTCGCTGGACCGATCGGCGGCCTTTGCCGTTGGGGCTGCTGAAGTCGGCGTACCCACCGACCAGCCCGCTCGGTGAGAGGGGACCTGCGCGGGGTGATTCTCACATCCCAGCCCTTCTACATAGCCTGAGGACGAAGACTCTCGCTCCTCAGCCCAGTCGCGCACAAACTCGAGTGACTTCAGCCAGGTTTGTGCTCAGTGGGTGCGGAGTCTTTTTCGCTGAAAAAAATTCAGCACGATGTTGCCAGCTTTGCTGTTGTACGAGGCTGATCCTACCAAAAGACGCCCTGCCGACAAGCCGATTGGCGCAGCTCGAAGTCACTCGAGTTCGTCTTCTCGGCCCTCGCCGTGTGCAGCAGTCTGTCGGGACAGAGGCAAAGAGGTCCCCGTGGGGTTGAACGGCCACGCCCACGCTCGCTGGACTGATCGGCGACCTTGCCGCTGATGTGCACTGACGTCGGCGCACGCATTGCCGACCAGCCCGACAGGCAAAGGGGAAGGCGCGCGGGGTCGTTCAACCCCTACAGCCCTTGTGCATAGCCTACTGGTCAAGACTCCAGCTCCTCAGCACCGTCGCGTACGAACTCGAGTAACTTCAGCCAGGTTTGTGCTCAGTGGGTGCGGTCTTTTTCGCTGAAAAATTCAGCACGGTTTTGCAAGCTTTGCTGCTGTATCTCAAGACGCGGTTACTGGATGGTCTGCACACGAGCCGTGGCTGAACACGTCCGGTGCCGCCTGCCGCCGTGCTGGTGCAAAATTGTGCACTGGGCACGGTCATGGCGAATAAGCCAACAGCAGGGCGTCTTTTGGTAGGATCAGCCTCGTAGCTCGTACTCGTATGAGTAAGTACAGCGGTGCAGGGTCACCGATGTTTTATTTATGTTTTACGTTTCCAGGCACAACTCGGGTTTATCAGCTTCAGTTGACTTAAAAATTGGCTGGGTGCGCAGCATGGACCAGGCGAGATGGCCCGAGCCGCACGGCGGCGCCCAGGTCGGAGAAAAAAATGCGGCCAATTATTTTTTTGGAGTTTTCTTTTGGCCAGTACTCGGCCACGCTGGCGACTTTTGCGGAGCTTGAAGCGGGACGGGCGGCGGCGTGACCACGGCGTGCAGCAAGGTGCGCTGAAACGGCGCTGCGCACCTTTGTCGCCAGCAAAGATAAAAAAAAGGAGGTGCGACCGCGATTCGAACGCGGGATCTCGGGTTAACCCGAGCTTGAGCAAACAAACCCTGCCCAAAGCGCCTATACCACTGACTGTGGCCACAGACACAGATGTGTGAGAGCACAGCAGCAGAGGCGGCAAACAACAGACAGAGAATGAATGCCACAAGAAACAGGAACGGCAAGCGGACCACAGGAGTTTGCAGGAACGACCCACACAGAGGGCTGCGGAAAGCGGCCACAGGAGGCCGCAGGAGCAACCCACGCAGAGGGCACCATGACTCACACAAGAAAAACACACAGACAACAGACACACGACAAATAGACACATACCACGAGGTTACCCGGCGCGCCTTGTCAAACAGGGGTCGAACAGCATAGGCTGTGAGATGGGTGCGCGGCTCTATGTGAGCGGCACGTTTGTGCTCGCGCCGCATGGAGCCCGGGAGGCCCCTACGCCTACGCCCCTACCCCTAGCCCCAGGACAGGCGGGCGCGCGGCCCCCCGATGGCGGCGCGCTGTGTTCTCGCATTGCTCAAGGAGGGTGTACATGTACACATATACTTATAGTTAGGTGTTGATGTGTTTATAAAAATTATGATACAGCAAGAGTGGGAAGGAGCAAGGGCAAGGGCGGAGAACCCGCGGCGTCCGCAATCGCGCACAAAACATCAGCCCCGGGGAGACACGACATCACAAGGGAACAAAAAAGGAGAAGATTCACACCGGGAAACACAGAGGGGAGAGGAGCAGACACCGGAAAGGGCCGGGAACAAAGGAGCCGAACACAGCTGGTGCTGCTGCATCCACGCAGCTGCACACAGAGGCACGAGACACGAGACACGAGCGCAGAGGGAGAGACAAGCACAGGCCATCACACCCGCCAAAACGCGGCTCAGAACCAATCTCAGCGCAAAGGAATACAGGTAAGTCACTAGTAAACAATGGTGTTCAAGGTATCATATCAATCGGTCCAGCAGCCCACGCAGCGGGAGCCCCCCACGCAGGTGCCACAGTAATCACTCCCGATGTGGTGCTTTGGGCAGACGGTTTCGATGCCGCTTTGGAACCGGGATCCGCAGTCGGCATTGCGGCACTTGTGCTGGTAGACGGGGGCGCCCTTCTTGATTGGCCCGGTGCGCGTCGCCTTGGTCGCCACACCGGCGTTGAGCTTCCCGTAGCCGCGCATCACCTCGCGGTCGGTGCGGCGGCTCGACGCCGCGCCCCACACCTTGAGCGTGGTGCGGTAGGCCTCGTCAAGGTCGGCCTGGTGGTCGGGACCGAGGGGCACGCCCGGCTGAGGCCGCGGGCCGGTGTAGCCGCCCGTCTCCGCGACCGTGGTGCGTGTCTCGAAGGCGCGGCGCTCCATCTCGACACGGATGCACTTCTCGAACTCGAGCTTCTCGACGGCCGAGAGCACGGCGTCATATGGAAGAGGTCCTTGGCCGCCGTACCCGCCCGACCTGGCCGCCCCCACAGCCACTCGCCGGCGCAGCTCCACTCCGCGCGCGGTGTCGTACAAGGTCTTCTGGTCAGGCGTCAGCTTCGCAGACAGCGGGCACGGCCCCTTGTAGCCTCCAGCCCGCGCCTCCGCCGTCCACCGAAGCTGCATGGTCTCCTCCCACGAGACGCTGCCCATGAGGTTGCCCTGCTCCTCGAAGTACTTGAACTGGACACCCCCGCGGTGCTTGAAGACGATCGACAAGGCGGCGTCCCACCGGCGGCGCTCCTCCTTGGGCATGTTGCCCTCCAGCGCCACGCAGATGTGGCAGAGCTCGCCACGGCGACGCGGCTTGCTGGTCGGGACGCCGTCCGGCAGCGCGGCCCCGTCGCTCACGCCAGGGATGAGCAGCGTGTAGGGCATGTTCGCGCGCTTCGCGGCGAGAGCAGCCGCATCGACCGCGATGAGCGAGGTCCACTCGGAGGCCACCTTGCCACAGAGCAACATCGAGGCCCCGGTGCGCCCGGCCGCAATCTCGTCCTCGAACTGCCCAGCGACCATCTCGACGTGGGAGTCCCGGTACACGACTTGCTCCTCCCGGCTGAGCTTCTTGAACAAGTGCTTCTTGAACGAGAAAGGTTCGAGCCTGCCGTTGCCGTTGCGCGGCACCTCGTGGTTGCAGGCCCCACCAAAGGCGTCAATGGCGACCTCGAATTGCTTGGAGAAGACGTCGTGGTCGGCCAGGTCCAGCGACTGACCCACGGCGCGCTCGAGGACGGCGGTCGACGGGTCGCCCGCGTGGCCGTTCGGGTAGTGGTAGCCGGTCTGCTCGCTGAACCTGGAGGGGTAGTGGCCCGCGAAGACGGTTGTGGTTGCGCCCGCCGCGTAGGCCAGGGCCGTTGTGCGCAGAATCGGCAGGTGCAGCGGGCGGCTCGAGAGCTTGTAGAGCAAGGCGGCGAACTTGAGCCAGGCGCACACGGTCTTGGGCTTGGCGGCCTCGAGGAGCGCAAAGTTGACGCCCATCTTGTGGTACTCGGCGGCGAGGCCGCGCGGCATCTGGTTGATCAGGAGCCGCACGTCGGGGCGCACCACGCCCGCGCCGAGCTTGCCGCGCAGGGTATGCAGGTAGCCCTCGTCGGCGTCGTCAGCTCTACGGTCACCCAGCAGCACGAGCAGTGGCGAGTTCTCGGGCAGCCGCACGATTGGGAGCGGCCCTTCCAGCTTCGGAGCGGGGGTGTGCTGCGGAGTGCTCCGGCTGGCCTTGCTCGAGGTACGGCCGCCGGGCGTGCTGGACTTGCGCTTGGAGCCGCTGCTGCTGGCCTTGGCTGGCGTGTTGACGCGGCGAGGCGCAGGCAGGAGCGCGATGGAGGGCGCCGCCGCGCCCTCCATCGACTTGTCCTTAGGCGGCGGCTGTGGTGGCTGGGCAGCAACCGGGCACGGCGCAGCACAGCTTGGACGGCTAGCTGCAGACGGCGTCGGCGGCGCGAGGGCCGCGACCGGCGTCGGCGTCGGCAGCGTATATTGCGAAGGGGCGCTGCTCTGCCGCGCGCGCCACGCGAGCGAGAGAGGTTTGCGAGCGAACATTGGAACAAAAAGCACTCATCTGACGAACCCCGCAGAGTTTTGTTTTAGCGCAATCACCGGGGTAGAGCTAGTAAAAGGGTGAGGTCCCCGGGTACCCCTAACCGTTGGACGGATAAACTTGGAAAAGCGAGCGCCGTTTTAGAAATAGCGACTGTCGATCGCTATTTGTAGACAATCTCTTGTTAACCCGAGGCCGCGAAGCGCTCCTGCGTCGTGGAGGCTGCGTCCAGCGAAATCGATCCCGTCTTCAAGGAGCACGTCGGGTTAACCCGACGGGCTGGGAAGCGCTCTGCGCAGGCTGCGTCGACTCGGCGCTCGCCGGCAGCGGTCCCTCCGCGACATGGCACGCAGCCTATCAACACTAAGAGGGGATGTCGTTGGGCACATCTGCGGCGTTACTGAACACCAACTCTATAGTATCCGCGGTTTTCACCACCTCTACATCTCGAACGGTGCGGTGGCCAAGTGGTAAGGCGGTCGACTGCAGACCTTTCTGGCAGTCATCGACAGATCCCGCGTTCGAATCGCGGTCGCACCTCTTTTTTTATTATTTTTGCTGACGCGAACGGTGCGCAGAGGCTCGCTTCTGCGAGCCTGCACTGCACGGCGTGGTCGCGCCGCCGCCCGTCTCGTTTCAAGCTCAACAAAAGTCGCTGGCACGGCCGAGTACTGGCCAAAAGAAACTTAAAAAAAAAATCGGCTGATTTTTTTTCTCCGACCTGGGCGCCGCCGTGCGGCTCGGGCCATCCCACGGGGTCTCCCCTGCGCACCCAGCCAATTTTTGAGCCAACTGAAGCTGCTCGGCCCGAGTTGTGCCTGGAAATGTGAAAAAAAAAAAACGACACACTACAGTCAAGTACGTACTCTACTCTATATCTCAAAGCTCCTAAACACACTCTCCCCCGCAAACACCCACACGCACCGCACTAGCACACAGCACACGCACAAAAAGCACCGACCCAGTTTATGGGTCGGTATCACTATCCGCTACTGGAGACCGCTGCGGTGCAGAGCGTTGGATTGCCCTGGCTCGGCAGCGGGCGTCGAGCTGGCTCGGCAGCGGGCGTCGAGCGTCGAGCCGAGCATGCGAGAATTCTCACGGCAGATGACAGCCGAGACGTGACGCTCGTAGCGGAGCCGGTCGTTGATGACGGCCCAGCCTGACTCGCCGTTCTTGCGATACTCTACTCTACACAGTACGAGTTATCTACCGTAGATAGCTCTACTCTACTCTAGCTCCGCGCAACTATCTTAGGAATGAGGGCATATGTGCCATGGCGGTGTAGTGTGTCGCGGAGGGCTGGAACGGTGGGAGAACACGGCCCAGGGCGTCTAGAGAGCTACTCTAGCTTTACTCTGGGAAGAGCGGCCGAATGGATGGTTTCCAAGGTTCCCGACACCGCACGGGGCCGACGAGTGGCTCAGAGTGACGGCCTCGTCGCCTCGTCCGCCTGGCCGACGAGTGGCTCAGAGTGACGGCCTCGTCGCCTCGTCCGCCTGGTTAACCCCTACGTCATCGATGACTGCTGCGTGATGTGCACATCTGCAGTCGACCGTCTTACCACTTGGCCACCGCACCGTTCGAGATGTAATGTTGGTTAAAACAGCGGATAATATACGGTGGGTGTTCAGTAAGGCGAACGCACCGCATAGTCTGGAACGGTACCCGTAGCGCAGTGTGTGCAGTGCTGCTGGCTGTGTGTTGTGTGCTGTGTGCGCTGTGGGCCGTGTCGGCTGCTGTGTTGGCGGGAGAGGTACCCTGTGGGGGTAAGCATATCATCATCATCGAGTCTCGAGCCTCCTTACGAGTAGGCGCCGCCCCCGTAAAGGCGGGGACTCATCATCAAGGACGAGCCGTCCTTGCAGCTTACGAGTACCGCCCTTTCAATCGTACCCGCGCACATGTGCACATGCCGCTCTGTGCTAAGGGTGATGATCTGCTTACCCCCACAGGGTACCCCCCCCCCCCCCCACCACCCGCACCCCCCAGC
>Ga0335398_10006409_pt1 | contig 14919 bp, 9 predicted proteins | sample BON03_FD_205742 | JGI IMG/M metagenome (GOLD analysis project Ga0335398, IMG submission 205742) | Freshwater microbial communities from Lake Bonney liftoff mats and glacier meltwater in Antarctica - BON-03 (spades assembly) (version 2) | ecosystem: Environmental > Aquatic > Freshwater > Ice >... | reverse complement strand
GAGAGAGAGAGAGAGCGAGAGCGAGAGAGAGAGCGAGAGAGAAAGAGCGAGCGTTCGAGAGAGAGAGAGCGAAAATGAGAGAGAGAAAGAGATGTGAAGATGAAGGATGTAAAATTTGAGTGCTTGAACGTGTTGCGTGTAGGATGTGACAATAGAGCGCTTGAATATGTAGGAAGTGAGCAGTGAGTGCTTGGGTGTGTAGATGTAATATAAGCCAATTTGCTCTGTAGATGTAGGATGTGAAAATCAAAAGCATCCAGGCTGCTGCTGCCTTCATTTGAGTGTCGCAGATTCTCGGAGAACACAATCGGGACATTACGAGCATATCGGGCATACATCGAGCCTTTTCTCGTCAACAGCACGCTACGCACGACGAGAGCAAGACACGCGCATCACAAGAATCGATAGCAGAGAGGGGAAACCGACAGAGGGGAGGAAAAGGAGAGAGGAAGCTTACGTAAGAGTCTTCGATGAGGTTGACGAGGGGGGTAAGCACAGCCTCAAAGCGCTCCTTGGTCATGAAGCCGAGCGTGTCATAAAGGAAGCACCTGTGCACGGCAGCGACAGCCCACTCCACACACTCTTCGCCAAGCTGCCATGCCACACGCACACCGTAGAACATGTTAGACAACAGCCACAAGACGCACACAGCGCGCTATCACAGCCAATTCTACACTACACACGCAGCACAGGCAAAAACCTGCAAACATGCACAAGAACGCGCACATGCTACCTCGCACAGGCGACAGCGGAGGCGCACAATCATCAACACACCACTACATACTTACTTCGCGCACGCGCAAGGGCAAAAGCACTGTCACACTCAGACGTGCTTACCTCAAACGTCGGGTCAAGCATACCATCGTCAGACTCGGCAGGGCGACTCCTCTTCTTGGCCGACTTTTCTGGAGCGGCAGAGGATTCGGCAGAAAAGAGGAGCGGGAGCGGGCGGAAGAGCGCGCGGCGCGACGAGAGCATGACAATTAGAAACTCGATAACGTATGAGAAGTAGGGCACCATGATTGCCTTGAGCCGTTGCCCGAGCACATCAATGACCCTGCACAGCACCACGTGGCGACACATGACGTGCAGCTGCCGTTCACTGTCCTCAACATTCGTCGCCTCGCGTGCCTTGCTGCTTCTTGCAGCGAGCGTCGCCGCCGTGTCCTCGCGCGCACTTGCCCAATCCACCATCTTAAGGAAGAGCGGCTTAAAACGATTCTCATTCAACTTGAGCACGAGCGCCTCGAGTGCCTTGAGCACGGCAGACTCAATAGCATGCGAGGACAAGAGGCCCCTGCCGGCGCGGGCGCCTTTGCCTTCGCTGACGGCGGTGGGCGAGAGCACGACGTAGCGCACGTCGAGCGACTCGAGCAACAGCCGGAAGAGCTGCATGTAGTAGAGACTGACGTCCTTCTCCACGAGTCGCGAGCACAAGAACTCGACCAGCTCCATGAGCGCCACGGCGCTGGCCTCAACTGTCATTTTGCCGCCCGACACGCCCAGCGCCTCCTTGCACGAGCGCTCGAGAGCGGGCACCATTACTCGCGGCGCCACCAGCGTGACTAAGTTTTGGCGCGCTTGCTGCGCGGCAGCTCGCACGTCGCGATCGCCCTCAGTTCCCACCACCGCAGGATGCAGGAAAAGGCGCAGCATCTGCCCCACTTGAGGTGTAATGAGCATCGGGATCTTAGACACCACGCGGTCGAGTGCCAAAATGGCGCCCTGTGTGTGTGTGTGTGTGTGTGTGTGTGTGTGCGCGCGCGCGCGTGTATGTATGTGCGTGTGTGTGTGCGTGTGGGCGCCAGACCTCACTCGAGCAAGGTCTGCAACAAAGAAAAAAACGCGACCTCAAGGTCGCTCGAGTTCGGAAAAAGTTGACTGCATCTCACCGCTCCAGACCTCGAAGTCGCTCGAGGTACGCGCATCCCAAAAAAAACGCGACCTCGAGGTGACCTCGAGGTCGGAAAAGTTGTCACAGATTCCGCCATCCCAGAGCGCGCGCGAATACACACACAGAGATTCTCTCTCTCTCTGTCTCTCTCTGTCTCACCCACACAAACACTCACACGCGCGTGCGCACACTAACATACACACAGAGGTACAGCGCGGGCATGGGCGCGGGCGTGGACGCTGGCGCCCACACGCGCACACACATGCGCACACACACGCGCATACATACACGTACATGCACGCACACACACACACACCTGCGCCTGCAGCAGCGACTCGTCGTCAAGCTCCACCGCCCGCGCCTTAGTGCGGCGCGGTGAAGACAGATTAGATGCGGGGCCCAGCGCACGCTCGAGCACGGCAATTAGCCCCGGCACGATATCGTTAACGTGGTTGATCATCATGGTGCTGCTGTGCCACACCATGGCCGCCGCGCATGAGCATGCGCTTGTCGTGACAGATGCGCTCTCGTGTTGCAGCGCCGCCACGACGGAGCCGACGACCTCATCGAGCGCCGCCTGGTTGCGTGTGTGGCTTCCGAAGAGACGCGCCAAGTGCTCTATACTGCACAGGCTGAGCTGCACAACGAGCGCGTTGCGTTTAACTTCCTTGGCACTGCCCTTGCCAATGCCAGTGCTCGCCAGCGTGCCCAGAAGCGGCATGAGCGACAGCATAAGCGCCTGCATCTCCAACGACAGGCCACTGTCCAGCAGCTGCAACTTATGGATGAGACACTGCAACGCGCGCTGCTGCACGTAGCCATCCTTGCGCGACATGAGAGTCTCGATGGTGCCCACGAAGCCACTTACTGACAAATGCCGACCCACCAATTGCTGGGCCTCGTCAAGGCGGCGCGCGAGTTGCACCACGAGCGGCGCCTCGGCCACACTTTTTGCATCCATGGAAGTGAGATCCAGCTCGGTGTCCTCCTCATGCACATCCTGTATCAAGTCAAACGATTGAGTCTGCAGATATAGGGGCAAGGTCGTCGCACCTTGACTCCTTGGCCACACTCTCACACAAACGTACACACACGCAGTAGAACACACATCCATACTCTTCGAAGCCTAGAGGGGAAATACTTGTATAAAATAGAGAATGATTGAGAATGCGAATACAGGGGCAAAGCCGGCAAAGACTCGCATAAGTTGTGTCGCCGTAGAAATGAGTGCTGTCACTGCTTACTCATTTTAGTCTATCGGCTATTGATGTATCCTGTCCAATGATTGAGTGTGGAGATACAGTGGCAAAGACGGTACAGACTCTCACAAGTTGTGTCGCACGTAAAAACGAGTTTTGTAAATGTTTACTCTATTGAGTCTATCGGCTATTGTTGTATCCAGTCAAATTAGTCTGGAGATATAGGGGCAAGGTTGTCACACCCTGCCTCCTTGGCCACACTCACACACAAACATAACCACACACAGGAGAACATGCCTCCACGCATAGACACCAAATCCCAGAGCAGAATATACGTATGGAATCGAAAATGAATGAGTCTGCAAATCCGGGGGCAAGGCCGTCACACGCGACCTTGAAGTGGCCTCGAGGTCGGACAGTGTTGGCACAAATTCGGCCACTCCCGAGCTCGAGCTACCTCGAGGTACGCGCATCAAAGAACAAACGCGACCTCAAGGTGGCCTCGAGGTCGGAAAAAGGTTGACACGACTCGCGCTCTGGAGCTCGAGGTACGTATAACACCAAAAAAAAAACGCATTCTCGAGGAGTCCTCATAACATGACCTTGAGGTGGCCTCGAGGTCGGAAAAGGTGGATACGAATTCCATCATCCCGGACCTCGAGGCAGCTAGAGGTAGGCGCATCAAAGAACAAACGCGACCTCGAGGTGGCCTCGAGGTCGGGAAAAAGTGGTACGATTCGTTCTCTGGAGCTCGACCGCACTAAAACCTTCTTGGAACGCAGCGGGAGTCGAACCTGGCAACTAGGAAGGACCTGGCTGCGGGGCGCGCGGCGACGGAGCGCTTTAGCGCACAGTTGCAACTGTGCGCTAAAGCGTTCTGTCGCCGCGCGCCCCGGACCTGGAACGTGTTCTGGTACTGATCCAACATGCCCATTTTGTTTGAGATGATGGTACAAATCAAACAAAAGAGGGGCATAGGGGTCAAAAACCCGCATCCAAGAAACTTCTGGTGCAGGGTAGCTCGAGGTAGGCATACATAAACCAAAAAAAACCCGACCTGGCTGATGCGCTGCTGCAGCACGAGCACCTTTTCAAACAGGGTCAGCAGCAGCTCCTGCGCACCACCTTCCTCCTGCGCTGGCAGCGCCTGTAGCAATCCCGCAAAGGACCGCCCGCCCAAAGTGCCGTTGAACACCTGTATCAGCCGCTGTTGCATCCGCTGCAACTCTTCCACACTACCACCCGCCGCTGAAAAGGCTGTGTTTTCGCACGCCTTGAGCCCATTCGAAGACGTCGGTACGGCGGCAAGCGTCTCTAGCACCAACAGCATGCTGCTCAACTGCTTTTCGAGCGCAAATTGTCCGCAGATCAAGATGCCAAACGATATCATCTCAGCCTCCTTGTCAGCGCCCACCTTTGCGAGCAAGAGTGTGAGGAATACTTGGAGAATGTTGTCGTCTTCGAAAAGCATGAGCAGTGTGGTAAAGAGGCGTAGACGCCGGTGCACAGGGATCGAGGGCAACGAGTTGACAAAGACTCGCAGCAGCGCTATTGGCTGCATGCCGTTTTCGACGAGCGGAGGAATAATGCTCTTGATAGTCTGCTCGATGACGTGGAACGAGTACTGGTCGTCGTGCACCAGCCCGCTCTCACCAAGGAAGGTGAAGACTGCCATGACGTGCGACAAGACACTCTTCGGATGGCTGCGCGCGAGCTCTACAAGACAGTTGAGCGCCTCGTGGCGTGTTTGCGGGCTAATTGCCGAACGGATACACATGACCAGTGCCTGCATATCCACCCCGTGCTCTTTGTCCTTTTTGTTGGCCTTGCCGCTGGCAGCAGTCGTCTCGCGCGACGCCTGCAGAAGCGCAAGGATAGCGCCCAGTAGACTCTGCGTGAGCGACTCGTCGCCGTCTTCGGCTCCAAGTGTCGCAGGCCGGCTTTCGTTGACGCTTGCCAAAACTTTGAACAGGCGTGGCATCAGCTCCAGTACATGTGCAGGATCTTCATGTGCCTGCAAGGTGTCGAGGACCACCAACGCCTCAGCAACGGCAGGAAGTACAGCGCTAGCGTCGTTGCTGGGGCGCTCGGCCTTGTTCTTGCCGCGCTTTCCCGCTTTCTGCTCTACTGCATTGGCCGCCTCCAGCTGGTTGCACAGCGAGGCAAAGAGCATTTCTAAATGGTCGACAGACAGCGGTAGTCTACGTAGCCGTTCTCTTGCAGCTTTTGACAAATTGGCTTGTGATTTGCCGGCAATACTGCACAAGTCCGCAAACACCTGCTGGCACGCCTTGTCGTCAAGCGACTGAAACAAGGGCGCAGACACAGATTTGATCAAGGTCTCGAGCCAAATGCCACGCGACGTCCTATCCTTGCCCGATCCTCTAGTTGCAGCAGCTGATGACGCGCTGTTGCCATCCGCCGCCGCATGTGCGTGTCGTGCCGACGCATCCTGAGCTTCCGCATGGATGGAGTCAACCAGGGGTGCCATGAGCTTGGGTGCCTTTTTGCCAGCAGATGACATTGCCACGTCAATGCCGTTGCCATAGGAAAGGCGCACGGCGATGCGCACCAGACGGAGCTGCAGCGCATGTTTTGCAGGATCAGCTGCTGCTTCCTTTGCGGCCTCCTCGCCACGACCCTTGTCGGAGAGCGAGAGCGTCGAGAGGGAGGCAAGCAGCTCCTGTGCCAACGGCAAAACCACTTTAGGGCGCGCTGCGTGGTGCAGGTCTTCGAGCAGAAGCACCTGGGACATCAAATCCTCTGTGCGCAGCTGCACCGTCTGCCGGATCAACAGCTCTTGCATGCTTTCTTTGCTTGCCTCTGACAGAAGATGCGAGAGCTTGTCATCGGCATTCTCATCCTCGTCGTCTGTGTCCATCTTCTCGAGCAGCAACGCGCTTTCTAAAAAGGTCGGGAGATGCGCAGAGTCGCTCAGCAATTCGTCGCTGCATGATACCAGCGCCGAGAGAAAGCCCACCAAATCCCCTGCTGCCACAAGCCCCAACAAGGGCTCCTTAGGCCACTTGATCTTCCCGTCCTCATCCTTGCCCAGCGCCGCGGCAGCACGCAGCCACGTCACTGCAGCGTGCCGCACCAAGGTCTCCTCGTCATGGAGTGCTGCCAAAACTGACGGCAGCGCCTGCGCCACACGGCCCAACGCCTCGGTCCGTGTGGCTGTGCTACTCTTCTGCCCCTGCAGCATGGACGCACCAATGTAGAGCGAGTGCGCACGCGTGTTCTCGTTGGCGCGCTGCGCGTCGCGCACAAACCACGAAAGGAACGGCAACACTGCCTCTGAACCCAGACGTCCCAACAGCTGCTTGATGTGTGCTGAGTACTCAGCCACCGAGGCAGTTGCAGTGAAGGCAATAAAGAGACGTCGCAAAAGAGCCACTTCGCGCTGGCCTTTGGAAGTCATATCAGCGGCGGGCTGTTGATGTTGTGTGCACACCGCTTCACATCAGTTGCTCAGTCGCTACGTTTGGCATGGCGTGAGGCCATGCAACTTGCACACACAACAAATCTCTCGTGGGACAGAGCAGGCTCTTTTCACACACACCGACTCTGCAACATGTCACAGAAATAAACAAAAGACCTGGCCCGCAAAGTCGAGGGTGACCTTGGCCGGTTTCAGAACCTCCAGAACCACCTTCCACAGCGACAGATGCAACTTGTGCCATGACTCGACACTCGTCACGACCTCGGCAGGAAACAGCTTCTCAAGCACCTGCGCAGTGAGCTCTGTGTCGCTGTCGTCCTCTGAAATGTCTGACGCGCTGCTCGGAGGCGCGCGCACGTCGCCAGAGCGCGTCTCGAGCACCACACACAAGCTCTCCACCGCATGCAGCTGATCCGCACCCTTGAGCGCCTCCATCGCCTTTGACAGCACGAGTGCCTGTGGTAAAATTTCTCAACTATTAGCTCTACAGTGATTGTATACACATCACATTTGGAAGAAGCTGAGTTTGGAGACTTTTGCCAGCACGAGCGCTTTAGAATTTCTCCACAGTGCGCTCCACAGGGATTGTGCAGCTGTATATGCATGCTCAATGTGGAGTGGAGTGTCTGGTACATTTCAGAGTGAGCCGACTTTTGAGAATGCCCACCCCTGCAGAAGATGCTGCGCACCCCTCGCGGCCAGCAGGCAGACATTCAGAAAAGTGAGATCGCTACTAAATTTACCATTCACTATCGACAATCACTCATACAGACTCACTGTACTTATTGAAGAACATCACTCATAAGTGGATTTTTTCAACATTGACTGCAGAAAACTGTCCGAAGATTCACTACAGAAAATAACTTGTAGAGATGAGACTTTTGAGATCGGCTTATGAGAGTGTATACCTGCAGAAGACGCGCACCACTTGCGGATAGTAGCGCTAGCATACCGCCGCGTTCCTGCTCATCTCATCACCACGTCAGTTGTTCAGGGCATACACGCACAGCCCACACGTGATTGATCTCTTTTATATATGCCAAAACTCATTTACATTGGCTAGGATGAGGATCCAAGTATGGGTATGCAATGGGAAGAGATCAAGACCAACAGAGATGTGTGTACAGACAGACAGACACGTGTAGATAGATCGATAGACAGATTCATGGAAAAATTTGACCTCGCTGTCGACACGCAGCATATTGTTGCTCAGAGCGGCGACAACACGCAGATTCAGATCCCAATCCGAGGTCTCAGCGTGAGGCGGCTTGTTTGCCGTCTTGACAGGCGTCTTAGATTTCTTGCTGTCCTTGTCCTTGCCACGCGGCGTACCAGAGTCGGAGGCCTGGGATCGCGAGGCTTTCCACTTGTTCCAAATCTCTTCGAGTCCGGTGAAGAGAGGGTGCGACACCGCCGAGGCCAGCTTGAGGGCAAGTGTATTGCGGCGGCGTGACTTGGGATACACCATAAGGTGCCTCAGCAGCACTTTGGCCACGTGATCAGACAGCTCCGGGCGCTGCTCTAAGAGCGTGCCAGCCATAACGCGCAGTGCTTGCTCTTGGAGTGCGGCACCCTCGCTGGGGTTTGCCCACTGGCGCTTGCCTCCCCGAGCATCCGCGGCCGCAGATAGAGCGCGTACCAAAGGCTCTGCCGGCACTACTACAACAAGCTTGTCCCAAGAGAGAGCTGCGAGTGCAACAGCCGCATCGTCGTCGTCAATACGGCGCAAAAGCGCCTCGGCCAAAAAGGACGGCGGCGAGTCGGCATTGACCGTCTTGCTCAGCCGGCTGACAGCCGCAAGACGCACCGCCTGCGCTGGATGCTCGAGCGCCAGCAGCAGCGTCGTGCCGCCCTCCTCCACTGGGCAGTGGCGGGTGCCATGAAAAGTCTTGGAAAGGAAATGCATGAGCCAGTCCCTCTGGGCTCCCTTGTACTGTGCAGGAGCATCACCATCCTCGTCGCTCGCATCTTCTTCACTTTCTTCAGAGTCAGCGTCCTCGTCCATCTTGTCGGCACCACCCTTGCTTGACAGCTGCCCGCTGATGAAGGCATCCATCTGTTCGGGGTAGCGGTTGCCCAATTCACACAAGACCTGCCCCAACTGCTGCACACCTGGATGCTCGCGCGGCGAGCTTATGCCCTTCTCCTTACTGCCGTGCAGCTTGCGGCACATGTGTGTCACTTCGCTCGCAATGAGTTGCACGAGCACCGCGTCGAGAGGCACTTCTGCCACCAGCAGACGCAAATCCGCCAAACATTTCTTGTCCGTCGGTGCCCTGCGCACAAGCGCTGGGGTCACGACGGAGATCAAGTGGCTAGCGTCAACTTGCTTCGCCACCTGCGCCAGCATCGTTGCAATTTCTCGAATCCGCAGCACCGACTGGATCGCTGCCTCCGAGAGCTCTTTCGGACGCTGATAATGGCAGACGGCAACGAGCAGCAAAAGTGAAGGGAGCGGAGCTTCTCTGTTGGCGTATTTGGGAATGATTTCCAACACCGTTTTGAGCACTTCGGGCGCCAGAGTGACTTTTTTGACAAGGGATGCCAGGACCATGTAGGCAGAGGCCTGCAGGTCATTGGCGTTGGAGGAGCGCAGTCCTTCAAGGAGCACCGGAAAGATTGCTTGCGACATTTCCTCAGGCACTTTGCGCGTCGTCGTCAGCAGCTCTACACACGTTCCAACAAACAGCCCCAGAGTCACTCGGGGCGCATTGGATTCTTTAGCAAGATCGCAGATGAAGGTGAGAACGGCGCGGTCAGCTGCACAGCAAGCGGCAAGGACAGTGCGGGAAAGGGGTGCGCCAGTCTTCTTTACGCCATTGAGAAAGAGCCAGCGGCCCTTGGGCTCGATTAGGTGCACCAAGCGCACAAATTGTGGCGTCGAGTGGTATGGCAGCGTGCACATGAGCAAGTCATCCACATTGTGCTCCTGTAATCCCGTAAAAAAAACCTGCTGTCAGAGGCAGCGACACGCGGAAAAAACAGAGCTATCTGCTCACAGAGCAATACTGATAGACAGAACGCTCTTTGAACGAGGCGGCACTGACCTGGACACTGTAGTTGCGGATGAGAAATTCGAGCACTTTGAGCGACGGGCGCAGCAAGAAGTAGGGCGAGAGCGCCTTGAGGAGGCCGCGGATGGACTGGTTGAGCGACTTGAGCACTTCAAACGACTGGCTATCGCGCCTGAAGTCGGCTGCGCTGTGCGAGAAGAGCAGCTTTTCATACCTGCGCAGCCCCACGAAGAGCACGTCACGGGGGGGTGGTTGCACAGAGGCACGCACACGAATATAGTGCTGCAAGGATCATGTCTCCTAACTATATGCCACACAAGCACTGCCATAAATTAAAGTCTCTCACGCCCACAAAAATTCCTGGTCAGCTGACGAGGAATTTGCGGGTGTGCGGCGACTGGAGAGTGCGGTGCTTGGGTACGCGGCACAAATTTTGGAGGCTCAACACAGCGGGGCAGGGCAGCTACTTGTGGAGCGACGGGTCATGCTTTTCAAGCTCTGCCAGTCCGCTCAGTCCGATGGAGTGGATAGCCTCTGCGTCGAGGTCGGCGGCCTCTGACGGCGAAAATAGAAGCGAGGGCCGCTGCTTGAGACCTCCAGCATCACTCTGGGCCGCCTGCGACGCTGTCGGGCGCAGCGCCGATAGCTGCGCAGCCAGGCTCGACACCATGTCGGCGACGGCTTTCACCAACGATTCTGGGCACGTGCACTAGTGCAGCTTGGCGCGCTTTGGCAAAAATCCTCGTATAGTCTTACCCACGGGCCGCGGGACGAGGACATGGTCACTGACGTGCGCACAGGTGTCTTAGTAGGGAGATTCGGGAGACGTTGAGTAGGGAGACTCGTAGCAGGTGGATTGTTGGCAGGGATATTTGATCTCTCCTATCGATGTGTCATCGATATCAGTAGGAGAGATAACAATCTCTACTATCAGGAGAGATTGATGTGTATTCATGAATACACACCAATGAATACACACCAATCTCTCCTGATACTCTCTCTGCCAATCTCTCCTTATAGGCTCTCTGCTCTCAGGAGTGATTGGTCTCTGCTATCAGGGAGAGATTGGTGTGAATTCATTCATTCGCCGTTGCTGTGCTGATCCATTTGTGTTTCCTGGGTTTTGATTCGAGCTGCATGGCGCATTTCCTTGACTGGACTGGACATCGTCTGTATTCGTCTGCAGGTAGTGCCGAGCGCGAGCAGCTCTTGGAAATGTCGGAACTGGTGCGGGAGGTCTCGAGAGACGTGAGCCCGACGCAGTCAAAGGGCCCGCCCACTGTCACGCCCACCTTCAAGGTGCCGCAGGTGGCGGTCGCCCTCGTGTTCCTGGTGGGTATTCTGGCGTACCCGGCGGAGATGGAGATGGACGGGTCGCCCGTGCCCGCGGCAAAGCGCTGCCTCGCTATTCTTGTCTGTGTATCGACGCTGTGGGCCACGGAGGCGATCCCGCTGTATGTCACGTCACTGCTCATTCCAATTCTCACCGTCGCCACGCAGGCGCTGCTGCCGGCGTCAGCAGAGTGTGCGCCGACGGACGTGCAGTGCAAGCAGGCACGATTCACGCCGCTGGCGGCCCCGGCAGCGGCCAAAGAGATTTGCGGCCAGTTTTTTGACCCCACAGTACTGCTCTTCATGGCCGGCTTCTCTATTGGCGCAGTGCTCGAAAAGTTTAGGCTCAGCAACATGATTGCCAGCTTGCTTCTTAAGCCCTTTGGGAACAAGCCAGAAAACGTCCTGCTCGGCATCATGTCGCTGGGCTGCTTCCTTTCGATGTGGATCAGCAACGTGCCATCGTCAGTACTGTGCGTCAGTCTGGCACAGCCGATTGTCAATCAGCTGCCGCAGCGCGATCCCTACGCTAAGGCCTTGCTTATCGGGATTGCCATCAGCAACAACATTGGCGGTATGACGACGCCCATCGCCTCGCCTCAAAACGTCATCGCCTTCAACTGGTGCGGGCTGGCAGGGAACGGCATGTCATTTGGTGGCTGGCTGTGTATCACTGTGCCATTCTGCAGTGTGCTGCTCCTTTGCGCCTGGTTTGTCATCCGCGCGCGCTACCCGCCGATGCTGCGCGTGCTCCAAATCTCAGAACTCACGCGCGAACAGCCGCGCATGAACCGCGATCAAATGCTCGCCCTCATCGTGACCACCTCCACGGTGCTGGCATGGGCCTTCTGGAAACCGCTTGGCCTCGAGCCCTATTTTGGGTCCATGGGTCTTGTGGGCCTTGTGCCAATCGCGTTTTTCTTCACCTCGGGGCTCCTGGATCGCAACGACTTCCACAACGCTCTCAACTGGTCGGTGCTCATCCTCATTGGCGGCGGGCTCGCGCTGGGGCACGTCATGGAGCGCTCATTTTTGCTGCAAATCATGTCCACGACAATCCAGCGCACGCTGTCGGGCGCATCGCTGTGGACGTTTACCGCGGCGTTTTCTGTGTTTATGGCGGTGATTGCCAACTTTGTGTCGTCGACGGTGGCGGCGATTATCATTCTGCCAGTGGTAGCGAGTGTGGGCAAAAGTGTCGGCAGGGCGAATCTCATGATTATTGCCTCAGCCCTCATGGACTCCGCCGCAAGTATTACACTCTGCAAAAGAGCCCTAACGTCCGAAAAAGAGCCCTATGTACCCGCGAAAGAGCTTTATTACATGCTATTACACCCCGCAACCTCTTTGTGTCTGTGCCTGTGTCTGTGTCTGTTTGTGTGCTGTACTTTCCCCCACCCGCCATTCCTTTCTTTTCGTCTTTCTCTTCTTGCCCCACCCCCCACGTTCTTGACATTTCGCCTTTGTGTGTGTTGCACTCATCGACATATGTAATTGGTTCGTGGCTGAGATATTATGCCATAGTTCGTGACTCATTCGTATGTGTGGTATGACTGATGTGTGTGGCATCAGTGTGGCGCGGCAGCGAGCTTCGTTTGTGTGACATTATGTTTTTGGTTCGTGACTCATAGAATATGTTCGTGACTCATAAAATACTTCGTGACTCAATATGTGTGGCATCAGCGTGGTGCGGCAGCGAGCTTCATCTGTGTGACATCATTTTTTTGGTTCGTGACTCAGATAATATGTCATAGTTCGTGACTCAATGTGTGTGGCATCAGTGTGGTGCGGCAGTGAGCTTCATCTGTGTGACGTTATTGGTTCGTGACTCATGTAACGTATCATAGTTCGTGACTCAACGTGTGTGGTATCAGTGTGGTTCGGCAGCAAGCTTGATTTGTGTGACATGCCTCATCCATATGTGTGCCATGACTACTATTTTTTCTTTTCACATGTGCCATGCCTCGGCATTACCGGTTCATTTACATTTACATGTGTGACATGCCTCATTCACATTTGTGACATCCCTCATTCACATGCGTGACATGCCTGATTCACTTGTGTGACATGCCTCATCCACATGTGTGACATGCCTCATTCACATGTGTGACATGCTGCATTCACATTCGTGACATGCCTCATTCATATGCGTGACATACCTAATTCACATGTGGGCCATGCCTGATTGACATGTGTGACATCCCTAATTCACCTGCGTGACATGACTCATTCATATGTATTACACGACTCATTCACATATTTGCCGTGCCTCATTTTTGTGCAGTGGCATTACCGTTCTCTTCATTCGCACTTGTGACATGCCTCATTCACATGTGTGACATGCCTCATCCATATTTGTGCCATGATACACTCATATGTGTCCATGACCCATGTCTGTGCAACTGGCAGTACCGCTCTCATCATTTACATGTGCCACTTGTCTCATTTGTACATGTGTGCCACACACGATTCATATTGTGCCACAAACGATTCATATAACAAACTTCATCCACTTGTGTGCTCTGATTGACTCATATGGGTGCCATGACTCATTTCTGCGCACTGGCATTACCGGTCTCATTATCTACATGGTGTGACATATCTCATTCATATGTGTACAATAATCGATTCACTTGGCATGCCTCATTCACTTGTGTGCCATGACTTGCTCACGTGTGTGCCATGACTCATTTCTGCGCACTGGCATTACACGGTGTCATCATTTACATGTGTGTGAATACACTCATTCATATGTGTGTAAGGAATGATTCATGTGACATGCCTCATTCACTTGTGTGCCATGATTGACTCATATTTGTGCCATTACTCATTTCTGCGCACTGGCATTACACGGTCTCATCATTTACATGTGTGACGTATCTCATTCATGTGTGCGCCACACACGATTCATATGACGTGCCTGATTCACTTGTGTGCCATGACTGACTCGTATGTGTGCCATGACTCATTTTGGCGCACTGATATTACACAGTCTTGTCATTTACACATGTGACATATCTCATTCATACGTGTGCCATGACTTATACACATGACATGTCTCATTCATACGTGTGCCATGATTGACTCATGTGTGTGCCATGGCTCATTTCTGTGCGCTGGCATTTCCGGTCCCATCATTCCCGAATGCCAATTCGTTTGCGGATATGATGTGCCATGTGTGCCATGACGTACTCATATTTGTACCACGACTCATTTGCAGTGGCATTACCGGTGTCATCATTGTGTGACATGCCTCATTCATACGTGTGCCGTGACTTACTCAGAGGTTTTTCATGACTCATTTGCGGTGGCATTATTGGCGTCATCTTTGTGTGACATGCCTCATTCATACGTGTGCCGTGACTTACTCATACGTGTACCATGACATATTTCCTGTGGCATTACCGGTGTCATCATTGTGTGGCATGTCATATATGTGCTATGACTTACTCATATGTGCACCATGACTCATTCGCAGTGGCATCACCGTTGTCATCACTGTGTGACATGCCTCATTCATACGTGTCCCGTGACGTACTCATACGTGTACCATGACTCATTTGCAGTGGCATTACCGGTGTCATCATTCCCGAATGCCAATTCATTTGCGGTCCAGCGCTCCATCACCGGTAATGGAGTTTTTTTTTCAAAAGTTAGCTCGCGACTCATCTTACCATATAAAGTCACTGTAGCACCGACTTTGGGTGACTGGTACACAAAGAAAATTTGTACCAGAGAATTTGTACACAAAGAGAATTTGTACCAGTCACCGACCCCGATGCCAGCTCTCCATTACTGGTAAACTCTCTGTCTCGTTTTCTCTCTCTTCTCTCTTTCTCTCCTCCTTCTTTCTCTCTTTTTCTTTTCTCCCTTTTCTCTCTCTCTCTTCTCTTTCTCTCTCTTTCTCTCTCTCTCTCTCTTTCATTCTTTCTCTTTCTCTCTCTCTTTCGCGTGCGCTTTCTTTTCTTCTCTCTTTCTCCCTCTTGTCCTGTTCTGCTTCTCTCTTTCTCTCTCTTGCTTTCTCTCTCCGTCTCTTGC
>Ga0335398_10006408_pt1 | contig 14919 bp, 9 predicted proteins | sample BON03_FD_205742 | JGI IMG/M metagenome (GOLD analysis project Ga0335398, IMG submission 205742) | Freshwater microbial communities from Lake Bonney liftoff mats and glacier meltwater in Antarctica - BON-03 (spades assembly) (version 2) | ecosystem: Environmental > Aquatic > Freshwater > Ice >... | reverse complement strand
TCCCCCTCGTCAAAAATTTGCACTGGTCAGGATCACGATCTCGATCAGCCCGCTATCTTCTCTCACCTCCGCCAATGCTCATACACCAGTTCCTAAATAACATTTTCACACCTTCAAAGGGCTGGCCTGCGGGGTAAACTCTCCGTCGATCATTTTCGAACCCTTGGTGTCCATCACGCGCGAATACGCCGCACCGGATTTCAGCACATCCAGCACGACGTTCGGTTTCAGATCAAATGTCTTTGCGAAATGCAGCCCCTCGGCCAATGCGGCTCGATTCAGTCCCAGCACCAGATTGGCCACAAGCTTCATTTCCTGGCCACTGCCGACCGGGCCGAGATGATGGATCGTGTCGGAAACGGCCTCCAGCACCGTGCGGCTTTTGCACAGCGCGTTGGATGATCCGCCAACCATCAATACCGCTTCACCGCGACGAGTCATCTCACTGGAACCGAGTACCGATGCATCCACCAAAGCGACATCCCGTTCGGCAAGTCGTGCTGCCAGCATGCGAGTACGTTCCGGATGACCAGTGGTCGTATCAATCAGAACGGTCCCCGGTTTCAAATCAGGAGTGATTTGGACTAGAACCCGTTCCACGACATCCGAGTTTGGCAGACACAGCATGATCGTCTGCGATGCCATTGGCAGGTCACGAATTCGCAGCGATGATTGTCCTCCCATCGCTGCGAAGGCATGCAGGGCTTTCTCCGACACGTCATACCCCACGACATGGTAGCTAGCTAGTAGCAGGCGTTCGGCGAGTGCTGTGCCCAACAGCCCGATCCCAATCAAAGCCACAGTGTTTTCCATTCGCAGTTCGTCCGACATTCACGACTCCAGTTTGCCGCTGGCGGATGCCGATTCGCTACCGTCCGGCGGCGCGTCTGAGGCATCCATTGCTTCCAGCGATTCAGATAATTTTGGCACAAGCAGGATGACAATCATTCCAGCCAAATAAATCCAGCTCATCAGTGAGCCGATCTTCGCATAGTCGTTCTTCAGAGACGCCACAAAACCGGAAATCGTGAGAATCACGACAGCCGAGATAATTCGCCCGGAATTAAATGAGACGCCGCTTCCTGTCGCTCGCACGCGAGTGGGAAACATCTCCGGCAGAAACAACGGCAACCAGCCAAAGTACACCGTCGCCACAAGTCCCAGCAGGAAAACGGGCCCCATGAACTTCCAGTCTGGTGACGGCTCAAGCCGTAGAAAGATCAGCTGCGCCAAAATCAGTGAACCAAGGCTCACCGCAAAGTACGTTGTTCGACGTCCGAACAATGTTGCCAGCCAGCCACCGCACAAACTTCCGATGGCAGCACCGATGGCCCAGGTCGTCTGAGTATCCGCCTTCAGAGATTCCTGACCGATCTGAGCACCAACCTGACCGGCCCAAGGCAGAATCCACTTTTGCGAACCCCATGCGCCCAGCAGCGGGATCGTCCCCAGTGCAATCCCAGCCAGCGTGTATTTCAACAACGGAGGCCGCAGTACCTCAACCAGCGGTGTGGATTTCTTTGTGGTGGATTGCTGACGCGCCAGCCAACGCGGCGATTCGGGAACACACAACAGAACCCAGACACCCAGCAGCAGCGGAATCGTCCCCAGCAACATCATCCAGCGCCAGGAATCCGGAGTCAATTCGTACTGCGGCGCCATAACGCCGATTTGTTTCACGACGATGCCCAGCAGTGCGATGCCCACGTTGGCGGACGTTCCGATCAGTCCGGCCAGTGTTGGTCGCGATACGTCCCGCCAGGCTTCTGACACCAAAGCGACTCCGGCTGGCCACATACCGCCAATTCCCATGCAGGCGACAAATCGCATCACGCACATTTGCAGCGGCGTGGTCACGAAATAGCTGAGTCCCGTAAACACCGCGTACCACACAATGCTGAGCGACATCGCTTTAACGCGTCCGGCGTAATCCCCGAACCAGCCGAAGACCCAGCCGCCGAGAGCTGCTCCAAACAAAAACGCCGCGATGTAGCGGGCGAACCATTCCCCGACGATTGCGTTCAACCGGTTCGCGGCTTCTTCTTCCTCGACCGAACCGTCCTCTTTCGACTCCAGAGTACGCCGCGCTGACGTTACCCAGCCTGAATGGTTCGAATCTTCCTGCAGCATACCGATTGTCACGGATCGAGCTGACAGCGGCAGAAGCGACATTTCCCAGCCAGCAAACATCCAGCCCAGAAACGCGGCTGTCAGTACGAGCCACCGTCCCTTCCGGTCCATCACAAAAGCATTATGTTCGCCGTCTGCCATTTTTCTACCCGACCTCGTTTTTCGCAAAGGATATACGTACCTCGTGAAAGACTATGCAAAACTCGCGCAGGATGGCAGCGATTAAGACAGGGTACTGCGGTCCGTGAGAGTATCCACGGTTGGGACGTGACAATCGGTAGCACATTCTGGCGTAAGCTGTTTGTTCGTCGAAGCCTTCGAAAACGCGTGTTATGATTACTACAACATCAACCGATCGCCTGCTAGTGAAGGGGTTTGAACAGTTTCCCATCGCTGTGTGGCACCCCTTGTTCGAAGGCGTGCCACGCAGCGATTATCAGTGACGAGCTCACAGCCCGAAGGGGCGATTTCATAAGGTCGCCGGTCGCAGATGCTTGCTGACCTAATTTTTTGTAGCATTCATCAACGGCGTCTTCGTCGGAAACGTTTCCTGAAGTGAGTGCAAAGACCAACGACAAGCGAGGAATTGCAAATGCCAGAGCCAACACGTCGAAAGTTCATTCACTCCGGCGCAGCAATTGGATTGTCGGCGGTTGTCTATTCTCGTGTCGCTCGTGCCGCCGCGAATGGTGCCCAACCGGTTATCGGGTTCGTCGGTTGCGGTGGGCGGTCCAGAGGTTTACTGACCGGATTCCGTGACGATGCCATCGTCGCATGGGCCTGTGATCCGGATAAAAAACGTGCGACAGATTTTCAGCAGGTATCTGGTGCAAAACAGGTGACAGGCGATCTGCGGCGTGTGTTGGATGATCAATCGGTGGACGCCATCGTGGTGGCGACGCCCGACCATTGGCACGCTCCTGCAGCCATCATGGCGTGCGAAGCAGGGAAGCACGTCTATGTTGAAAAACCATGTAGCCACAACTTTCGCGAAGGTCAGTTGCTGGTGCAGGCCGCTCGGAAAAATGGCGTGGTTGTGCAACACGGAACGCAGAGTCGCAATGATTCGTTGATTGCCGGGGCAATTCAGATGCTTCGCGAAGGCATAATCGGTGATGTGTTGATCTCCAAAGGATGGAATATCCAGCGACGCAGAAATATTGGGCACGCGGACGCGACATCGCCGCCGACTGACGTGGACTACGACACATGGGTTGGGCCTGCCGAATTTCTGCCGTATCAATCCAATCGCTTTCACTACGACTGGCATTGGTGGCACAACTTCGGAACCGGCGACATTGGGAATGATGGCACGCACGAGATGGATATAGCTCGCTGGGGACTCGGAGTCGAAGGATTGCCGACGACCGCATCGGCGATTGGTGGAAAGTTTTACTTTGACGACGACCAGCAATTCCCCGACACGGCCACCTGTGCATTTCAATGGCCTGGCGACGGCAAGGTTGGCCAGCAAAAGCAGCTGATCTTCGAAATGCGGATCTGGTCGAGAAATCATCCTCACAATTGCGACACTGGCGTCGAGTTTTACGGCACGAAAGGAATGATGTTTGTCAGCAAACGCGGCAAGCTGAGTGTCTGGGACGACTCGAATAAACTCATTCCGAATCCTGCACCGAAACAGAAACCAAAACTTGCCAAAAATCATCAGGTCGATTTCCTGGAAGCGATCACCTCCGGTCAAACGCCGGCCGCTGAGATCGCGATCGGGCATGATTCGTGCAGCTTGGTTCATTTGGCCAATATCTGTTTACGCACAGGGCGGTCGCTAAAGATCGATCCGCAGCAACAAACGATCCATGACGATTCGGAAGCCACCAGTATGTTGGGCCGCAAGTATCGAGCGAGCGGACATTGGTCCGTACCGAGTGTTTAACCGGAGAGCACGAGATGAGACAACAATTATTCGCACTGTTCCTGTCAACGTTTGTGGCTGTTACTGCAACGGCACAACCGCCGCGGCTGAGCTTCACACAAACCGAGGGCCAGCTTGCAATCAATATCGACAACCAGTCGATCGCCTCGTACGTCTACGACGACGAAGTGATTCTTCGACCCTACTTTGCTCACGTCAAAGCTCCGGGCGGACTTCAGGTGACTCGGAATCATCCGCCAAAACAGGGCGACCGTGACGATCACGCCACAATGCACCCGGGGATCTGGCTGGCATTCCGTGATCTATGCGGTGACGATTTTTGGCGTAACAAAGCGCAGGTGAAACACGTCAGGTTTCTCCAGATCCCGGTGGCGGAACGCAATGTCGGTTCGTTCATCCAGCAAAAACGATATCTGCGACCTGATGGTTCGGTCGTCTGCGATGAACAGTTTCGCGTTGCCATTCGCGTCGACGATGACGGCTACTTGTTTCTGTTGGAATCGATCTTCAGTTCAGAAAACGAATTCTACTTCGGTGACCAGGAAGAAATGGGGCTGGGCGTTCGCGTCGCAACAACGATCAGTGAAATCGGAGGCGGTCAGCTGACAGACTCCACCGGCCGCCAGGGCGCAAAAAACATCTGGAGCAACGCGGCTGAGTGGTGTGACTATAGTGGTCAGATTGGCGGCCACCCAGTGGGCATCACGATCATGTGTCATCCGGACAACTTCCGCGAAAGCTGGCTTCACGCTCGTGACTATGGTCTGGTCGCCGCGAATCCCTTCGGCCGCGCCGCGATGAACAAGGGCCAGCCGAGCAAGGTCATAGTAAGCCCGGGTGAAACACTCAGCCTCCGCTACGCCGTCTGGATTCACAAAGAAATCAACACGGCAGCAATCAACAAGGTGTTCAACGAATACACTCAACCTGCACAATAAGCCCGCGAAAGTACTTTCGGAACATGTGTGAGACAGATGAAGTGTCACAACGAATGAGTGGCACAAATTCTGCGGTAGACCGAACCAATCGCAGCGCTGTTTCGGCAAGGTAATTGTGGCGAAACTGTCGTTGAACTGATCGCCGGAGCGTCTTGGCTCCGCTGCTTGATCCGGCCTACGTCACTTTGGTAACTTTCCAACATGTATCCAGTGCGTTAAGTTTAGGCTAGTGTCTGACCGTAAAGCTCTCTGAGACGATGACCGTGGTCGATTGCGGGCGATTTTTGTAGCGAAGGATTGAGGTTGATTGGGTTGAGTGCCACGAAACGTGTGTCGCGCCAGCCGATTGGCCATCGAAATACGTTTTTTAACCAGGTCAGCGCGGACCGGTAGCCGAAGGTCGTCGTTGATGTGTGCGTTGTGGTTGAAAGTCACGCCGACTTGCGAAGCTCGTCGATTCCTCCCAGACACCGACGGTCAGCAGACACCGACGGTCAGCAGACACCGACGGTCAGCAGTCACCGACGGTCAGCAGACACCGCAGAGCACCATGGTTCTCACACAGATCCGGCAGCTTGTCAAAATTCAGGTTACAGCCCAGCCGAACAATCGCCATGACAAGAATCTGCCAGTAATCGAATCCTTCACGGCCCGTGTCATCGCGAGTTGCCCTGTTGACATCATCGGCCACAAGCTGACACAGGCGATCTCGCAGATTCGTGTGTCTGAAGACGTGTTTTAACGCTTCCAGAATGGGTATAATTTCGTCTCGGCAGTTCAGATTCAGTCTGAACTGTTCGATCGGCTGACAACCCAGTCGCCCCTGCGTCTCATACGCTTTTCGCATCGATTCATTCTCTGAATGATTTTTGCGTGAATTGGTCTTCGTCAACAAATTCAACGCGTGAACCACGAAAGTGGTTCAATCTTCGAAGAATGTTTTGCAACTTTTCACACGCGCCAAAACGTAAATCCGCTTTACGATCAGACACTAGACTAGTGGAATCGCTATACTCGGCTTCATCCTGCAGGCACTCATGCTGCCGCTCAATGGTAAAGCAAAATCACACATAGAAAACCTGCCTCACCACTCATTCTCATCGTGAATCAAATGAAAAATCCCCAAAGCCTCAAATCGTATTTGCTGGTCGCGCTAATTCCTCTCTTTTCCATCTACCCGGCCGGCGCCGATGAGCCGAAACAAGGGGACGCGGAAAAGCTGGATCTTGGCCACGACGTTATGCTTGAAGTTGTCTACATCCCGCCGGGAAAATTCATGATGGGCAGCACGGCGGCGGAAAAAGAGTGGGCGACCGGCATCGAAGGGGGAGCCCAACCGGGAACCGCGCGAGAGAATTATGAAGGTGTGCCGCGGTCGATGCAGGTCAGCAAGGGATTTTGGATGGGACGCACGGAAGTCACAATCGGCCAGTTCCGGCAGTTCGTGGAGGAGACAAATTACGTGACCGACGCGGAGAAGTCGCTTGGTTGGACGCAATGTTTTAATCATAAATGGGATCGCTATTATTACGAATCCACAATAGTGCACCCGTGGGAAACCCGGGAGGACAAGAGCTGGCGTGATCCGGGTTTCAACATGCCGATGAAGGACAACTACCCGGTTGTCTGCGTCAGCTATCAGGACATGAAAGCCTTTTGCCATTGGCTCACCGACAGACAGCGCAAGGCAGGCCGACTGCCCGAGGGATTGGAGTTCCGCCTTCCCACCGAGGCCGAATGGGCCTATGCCTGTCGAGGCGGGAGTCAGGAGAGTCATTATTTCTGGTGGGGAAACGATCTGATGGAGGGTAATGGCAGACTCAACATCTCCGCCGTCGACTTGCTCCCCGGGCGAGACACAATTTGGCCCTTGGCGAATGCTCCGTGGAGCGACGGCTTTGCCTTCCTGTCGCCCGTGGATCACTACGGCCAAAGGGGACGAAACGGCTTTGGTCTCGCGGACATGTGTGGCGGCGTGTGGGAATTCGTCCTCGATCAGTTTGATCCAGAAGGAGGACATGAGGAAGTCTACTATGAGGACACGCGGCAGTTTTCTGTGTCGAGTCCTGTTTGCCGGGGCGGTAACTACTTTGATGTCCCAGGCAATGCGCGTTGCGCCGTCCGGCTGGGCATCGCGAGCGTTTCGTATTCCGACTCCCGCGACGGATTCCGGATCTGCCTCGGCGTCCCCCGACAGACCGTGCCCGTTCCTCGAAAAAACTAGACTGGCAGCACATATTGTGGCGAAACGGTGCTATCCGGGACCTGCATCGAAGTTTGGTAAAAAGAAAGCCGCACCCCGTCAGGTGACTCTTGCTAAAGACCTGCCGGTAATCGCGATGGACGACATTCAGGCCCGATTAATCAGGCCCGATTAATCGGGGCCTGGATCGAGGCATTCAGTTTGTCCCGATCGAATTGATTCGAGCCGAGCGCGCCGGCAATTGAGAATCCGTCTATACTGTGACGCCCTGATGACGTGGGATCAACCAGTTTAACAGTTTCCGGAAATGGAGTAGAATCCTATCCGGATTGTCAATCATCAGCGAATTCATCGGAGCTAAAGCCGTGCAGTTTCCCCGCCTTTTATTTATCTGTTCTTCCATTCTGTGCGTTTGCACTTCAAACGAATTTTCCGAAGCCGACGAAGCCCCGGACGGGCCGAAATGGCGGAAGCATACGATTAATGATCAGTCGCCGTTTGAAGCTGTCGGAGTTGCAGACTTCAATGGTGACGGAAAACCGGACGTCTTCAGCGGAGATTCCTGGTATGCCGCTCCGGACTGGACACGACACAAAGTCCGCGACGTGCCGCCGGGCAAGAACCCGCACTACCACGAAGACTTTGCTGACGTTCCGCTTGATGTCAACGGGGATGGCAGGGTTGACATCGTTACGTGCGCCTACTTCAGCCGAAAGATTTTGTGGGTGGAACAACCAGACGATTCGACCAGGCCGTGGACCGAACATCTGATCGACACGCCGGGCTCCATGGAAACCAGCTATCTTGTTGATCTCTATGGTGATGACACACGCGTCTTTCTGCCCAACGTGGGCGGACAAGTGGTGTGGTATGAGCTGGCGGCGGCGAACGCGAAGTGGCAACAGCGACAGTTGTCAGCGGAGGGCGCTGGGCATGGCATTGGTCACGGAGATATCAACAGTGACGGCCGGATTGACATTGTGACTCCCAAAGGTTGGTACGAACAGCCAACCGATCGAAATGCCGACTGGAAGCTTCACGCCGAATTCACGCTGGGTGCAGCAAGTATCGAAATCATCGGTCATGACTTCGATGGCGACGGAGATACCGACATTGCCTGGGGAATGGGGCATGCATTCGGTCTGCACTGGCTGAAACAAACAAAAAATGCGGATGGCAAACGAACATGGACCAGGGAAGATATTGATACCAGTTTTTCACAGGTCCATGCGCTACATCTGGCCGACTTTGATGGCGACGGTGAACAGGAGTTTGTCACAGGTAAGCGTATTTACGCTCACTCCAGTGAAGCCGGTGCAACGGACAAGCCATGTATTTACAGCTACAGGTTCGATCGCCACGCGTCAAAGTGGAACCGGAGTGTCGTTTATGAGGGAGAACCCGCGTCCAATGCTCCAGCGAATGCCGGACAGCGAGACGCGATGAAGGACTTCCCACGCGGATCCGCCGGGACGGGACTTCAGATGGCCGTGAAGGATTTAGATCAGGACGGCGACATCGATATCGTGGCGCCCGGCAAATCAGGCCTCTACTGGTTTGAAAACCTGCGCATTACCAAGTCCGCGGCGGCCAATTAACTATGATTATCGACGGGGACTTGTTGCCGTTGATTTAAGTTTCATAAAAACAACGCGTCTGCGCTTTTCCTAGCTGGCACGTAGAATTCTGAATCTGCTGATCGTCGTTGTTCCGTCTGGATGGTAACCTGAAAACGTTACTGAACACTGGATCTGTCTATGAATATGACTACTTGTCTGATCGCCACTTTGATTCTTGCGATCGCCAGCTTTGTTGAGGCGGGGGATCCTGTGGTCGAATGGCGGTTTGATGGTGAATCGCAGCCGGGTGCTTGGCAGGGCAAATTCGGGACTCCTGCGGATGGGCCGCGTGCTCCGCGATATCCGAAGTTTGGTACGGACAACAAGGCGGCAGCCTTCGTTGGGCACGAAGGCTGGATTCTTGTCAAAGACCACGAACGTGGCGGCTTCACGAATATCCGATTCGGTGCCGGCGACACCTTCGCATTCGAAGCCTGGGTGAAGACGAAATCCGTTACCAAAGGCCAGATGATCTACATCATTGGCAAGGGACGACACGGGAAGCTGGGTGAAAATCTCGGCGAGAATAATCAGAACTACGCCGTCCGACTTCAGGGGACGACGGCTGGTGCTCAACTCGGTTTTCTATTCACCAGCCAGCATCCCGGAGCAAAGAAGCACGACTGGCACCGCTGGTGGAGCACCGCTGAGATGCCGCTCACAGGCTGGCATCACATCGCTTTTGATTTCACCTTTGGCAATGCCGACAGTTTGCACGCTTACATTGACGGCAAACCGACGGAGGGTGTCTGGGATCTTGGTGGCGCGACGAACCTTCCCCCCGTGCAGGATACCGATGATCTTGTCATTGGAACCGGATACCAGCGCAGTTCCGCTGCATCGTTTCAGGGCTGGATGGATAACATCGCTTTGTACCGCGAAGCCTTCTCACCGGAGGTCATCACGCAGCGTTACGTCTACGTTGCACCGCCGCCGGCCGTGACTCCCAAAATGATTCCGGCAGGCAGGGTGCTGATACAGATCAGTGAGGACGGAGTTCCGGCCAGCAATGCATGGCCCGAAGAGCCGCAGGTCACAGAGACTTATCAGGAAGACGTCTTTGGCCTGATCGATCTGCCGCAAAAGTATGTGTCGACCGGTGTTCGAGGCGATCGTGTCAATCCGCTGCATCTGCGAGCTTCTGCGATGGTGAAACTGCCACTGGGCAAACACCGTCTGCTGCTGCGTGGCCGAGGAGTCTGCCGACTCATCATCGATGGAAGGAAGCTGTTGGAAACTTCACCCCGTCCAACAGATCCCGCCGGACACGGACTGCTTTCCGCCCAGGACGATTACCTCGACCTTGGTCCCGAATTCCGCTTTGCCCCTCCCGGCAATCGTGACGCCTGGTGTGAATTCGAAACCGAAGGCGGCGAGCATCTGGTGATTCTGGAAACACTGGTTGGCGGGGTCACTGGCAAAAGCAGATTTCGACCGGAACTCGGCGAAACCGTTGTTGCTGTGTCGCTGGCAGGCAGCGAAGACTGGTCGCTTCTGTCGCCCGGCCAGCGTCAGGTAGCGTACACTGATCAACAGTGGCCCATCTATGAGGCGGAACGCCTTGCACGGTTTGCAAAGATGAATGCTCAGGCCCGTGCCGACTGCCGCGATGCCAATCATAATTACTGGGATCGGCGCCAAGTCGCCGCTGATAACTGGCTTGCCAAGACCGAACGGGTGGAGGTGCCGGATTTGCCCGCCGGATTTGCCGCCAACAACGACATCGACCATTTTCTCGCCACGAGGATTCAAGCTGTGTCGCTGCAATCAAACGATAACGAATCTGCCGGCGTGGACTACTTCAGAGAAGTCCGCCCACTGCTGGAGAAGCGCTGTTACAACTGTCATCAGGGAACCAAAGCGAAGGGTGGCCTGCGACTTGACGATCATGAGTCTGCCCGCAAAGGCGGAGATTCTGAAGGCCCGGCCATTGTCGCCGGCAGAATCCACGACAGCGCTCTGATCCTTCGTATCACGTCTAAGGACGAAGACGTCGTGATGCCTCCAACGGGCGACCCATTGTCGGATGAAGAAATCGCTCTGCTCAAACGCTGGGTCGAAGGTGGTGCGGTATGGCCGCAGTTCAACGTCACAAGTTTCAATTCCACGCCGCTCGCCGATGATCTGAGTTTTCTCCGACGCGTGACGCTTGACACTGTGGGTGTTACGCCCACCGAAGCTGAGATCGCCGCATTTCGCGCAGACAGCCCGGAGACTCGCCGCGCCAATGTCATCGAACGATTACTGTTCGATTCGCGTTGGGCCGATCACTGGATGGGCTACTGGTTGGACGTGCTGGCCGAGAACCCCAACATGATCAACCCGACGCTGAACAACACCGGGCCGTTCCGCTGGTGGTTGTACGAATCATTGATCGACAACAAACCCGCCGATTTGTTTGTCACGGAATTGATCCGCATGGAAGGCAGTGAGCGGTCTGGTGGGCCGGCCGGTTTCGCCACCGCCTCACAGAACGATCTGCCGATGGCCGCTAAGGGGATTATCGTGAGTTCGGCGTTTCTCGGTGTGGAAATGAAATGCGCTCGCTGTCACGATGCACCCGCGCATGTCTCAATGCAGGAGGATCTGCTGCAACTCGCTGCGTTGTTGAAACAGGAACCGATCAAGCTGCCTGAATCCAGCAGCGTTCCTCTCGGGCGATTGGATCAAGCAGACCGTCAGCCGCTAATTCAGGTGACTCTGAAACCCGGCGTCGTAGTGCAACCGGCTTGGCCCTTTGCCCGCTATTGCGACGAGAAGGTTGCCGACACGCTGGCTGAGCATCCGGAGAATTCCCGGGACAGACTCGCCGCACTCATCACCGCTCCACAAAACGAACGCTTCGCCCAGGTCATGGTCAACCGCATTTGGCAGCGGCTGATGGGACGTGGCCTGGTGCCTGGTGTGCACGACTGGGAAAAGAGTGGTCCCACCCATCCCAAGCTGTTGCGGTGGCTTGGTCATCGGTTCGTCGCGTCCGGCTACGACGTGAAGACCGTCAGCCGACTCATTCTGAATTCTCACGCCTACCAACGCGCTACGGATCCCACGCTAATGGAAACCAGTCCGTTGTACGTTTCGCCCGCACCACGACGCCTGACGGCAGAACAAATTGTCGATTCCGTGTTCCACGCGACTGGCACGCCCTTCGATCTGGAGGAAGTTAGCCTCGACATCGATAGCGTCCGAGCGGTTCAGATTGCACTCGCCCTTGGCAAGCCGCGGCGTTCCTGGATGCTGGCCTCAATGTCGAACGAACGCGACCGCCCCAGCCTGTCTCTGCCACGGATTACGGCGGTCACGAGTGTTCTGAAAAGCTTCGGCTGGCGGGGCGCCCGACAGGATCCGCGCAGTCTGCGTGATACGGAGCCCAACATCCTGCAACCGGCCATCCATGCTAACGGAGTCATGAGCGTTTGGCTGACGCGGCTCAGTGATCGCCACGGCCTCACGCAACTCGCACTCGAAGAGCAGCCTCTGGAGCAACTGATCGACCGCCTCTTTCTGCGACTGCTAACCAGAAAGCCATCTGCCGAGGAGAAGGATCTCTACGCTCACTTTCTGTCTGAAGGATACGACACTCGCATTATTCCCGAATCAGAACGCAGCGTACCAACGCCTAAGAAACGCGAACCCGAGCAATACGTGAGTTGGTCGAACCATGTCGATGGCCCGGCCAACGCTCTTGCCGTACAGAAAGAAGTCGCAGCCCGTCGTGGCAATCCGCCCACCAATGCTCTGAACACTGACTGGCGCGAGCGTATGGAAGACGTTCTGTGGGCTGTTCTGAATGCGCCGGAATGGATGTACACACGATGAGGCTTTAGTGCGGCTGTCCCCCAAACCGACAGCCAGTATTTAGGACAGCCTTTCCAGGCCGTCGAACACAGGCACCGATGGCCTGGAAGGGCCGTCCCCGGATCAAGAGCTCGATCAACAAACAGAATGACTTCCATGAAACGACGAGACTTTCTAACGCAATCCAGCGTGCTGACCGGCGCTGCTCTGGTCGGACCGTCCGTGCTGGCTGCACCGCCCGGTGTAGATGTGCCGAAAGGCAAAGCTGAGCATGTTATCTTCATCTGGCTTGGCGGCGGAATGTCGCAGATCGACACGTTCGATCCCAAGAGTCGCGGCAACTCGAAGGCATCCCCGAAGGCGGCTGGTTCCGAGTATGACACCGTCGAGACTGCCGTGCCGGGCGTGAAATTTTGCGAACATCTGCATCGCACAGCGATGCTTGCCGATCGCCTCACCGCGATTCGGACAACCAATCACCACCTGATCGACGAACACGCCTTCGGCACGAACTTCGTACATACCGGTCGCGTGACCAGTGGCAGTGTTACTTATCCGTCACTTGGTTCGATCATCGGCCACGTGCGCGGCGCGGCAAGCCCGGATGTTCCCGCCTACATGCTGATCGGCTATCCCAACGTCAGCCGCGGTTCCGGGTTCCTCGGCGCAAAAGCCGGGTATGTCTATCTGGTCGACACCGAAAGCGGCCCTGCCGGATTCTCTCGACCGGAAGACGTCACGCCAACCCGCGTCGAACGCCGTCGACAACTACTGCAACCTCTGACCGACCGAGTCCCGGACGGTTCTGTCATCGCACAATACCGGGAAGCACAGACGGAAGCCCTGCGGCTTGCGGGGCCGGAATTCATGCGTCACTTTCGCCTGAAAAGCGAATCTGCCGATGTGCGCAATGCGTATGGCGGCGAGTTCGGGCAGCGGTGTTTGCTCGCACGTCGCCTTGTTCAGGCAGGCGTGCGTTTCATCGAAGTCTCACACAATCTAAACTTCATCAATGGCACCGGCTGGGACACTCACAATGAAGGCCAGCAGAATCAGCACCTGCTGATCCAGGAACTCGATATCGCATTGTCGGCTCTCATTACTGACCTCGAGCATCAGGGGATCCTCGACAAAACACTCATCGCGATCGGCACCGAATTCGGCCGGCCCGCTGTGTACGATGGTCGCGGCGGTCGAGGACACCAGGGCAGTTGCTTCAGCCTGCTGCTCGCGGGCGGTGGCCTGAGACATCAGGGTGCCTACGGCGTGACCGACGAACTCAGCAAAAAGATCATCGAAACCCCCGTCTCCGTCCCCGACTTCCATGCCACAATTCACGCCGCTCTTGGCATCAATCCCGCCCTCGAACTCTTCGCCGGCTCTCGCCCAGTTCCCATCACCGACCACGGCAAACCCATTTCGGCTTTGTTTGGGTAAACCGTCCGCGGTGCAGGTCGGTTACAGCAAAACGAGCGACAAGCCGGAATACATCGGCTCAGGTTTCTGCACAACTTAGTGGCTCGATTCAACTCCAAGCGTTTGCGGACCACCGTCCGCGTTGATCACCAGCACTACGGGATGCCCAGACAGCGGGGCACTGATAGAGGTGGCGGATGGCGGCACGGCTAACGCGCACTCTGGGAGCTCTTAGCAATCGGGGTTGACTTGCGCTGCGGGCTTGTTTCGGCGATGATGTCTGGCTCGAGTTTTGAGTCTCCCACACGTCTTGTATCAAGCCACTGCCATGCCCCAAAGTATTCAGGCATGTTGATTCTCTGCTGGAACAATTTCAGGCGTTAGAAGACCCACGCGTCAACATCAATCGCCAACATCTGCTGGGTGACTTGATCGTGATTTCCATCATGGCAGTCATCGCCGGAGCGGACGGGCCGTTGGCTATCGGAGCATGGGCCGAAAATAACAAACGGTGGCTCACAAAAAGGCTCATACTGCCGCACGGAATACTGCCGCACGGAATTCCGTCGCACGATACCATCGGACGACTGCTGGCCGCGTTGAAGCCGTCGGCCTTTCAACAGTGTTTTGAATCATGGATCGCCAGCGTGAGTGTGCCCGATGACGTTGTTGATCTGAACCAGATTGCGATTGATGGCAAGGTTCTCAGACGCAGTCATGATCGACGCCGCGGACTTGGCCCGCTGTGCTTGGCCCGCTGTGCTTGGCCCGCTGTGGCTCGTCAGTGCTTGGCCCGTCAGTGCTTGGGCCGTTGATCGAGGCATGAGTCTCGGGCAACTGGCCACGGACGAAAAGTCCAACGAAATCACGGCGATTCCGGAACTTATCGACAGCATTGAAATTCAGGGCGCCGTCATCACC
>Ga0335398_10006405_pt1 | contig 14926 bp, 10 predicted proteins | sample BON03_FD_205742 | JGI IMG/M metagenome (GOLD analysis project Ga0335398, IMG submission 205742) | Freshwater microbial communities from Lake Bonney liftoff mats and glacier meltwater in Antarctica - BON-03 (spades assembly) (version 2) | ecosystem: Environmental > Aquatic > Freshwater > Ice >... | reverse complement strand
CCACCCACCCCCCCGAAACCAGCCCACCTACGCCCACACCCATGGGCCGCCCGACCGCCGCGTTCGTCGACGCCGCGCGCCGCGTGCGCGAGCTGCGCACCGAGGCGGCCGTCGAGGAGGGCGCCCTGGAGGCGGCCCTCGAGGCGGCCGAGGACGCAGTCCGCGAGGGCGAGAGCGACGCGCGCGACGACGGCCGCGACGTCGTCGACGACGCGCAGCGCACGATCGAGCGCTCCGAGCGGCTGAGGGACCTCGCGCTCGAGCTGCGCCAGGCGTCGGCCGACCTGCTGCGCGCGGCGCGCCTCGCGGCGCTCGCGGCCCTGGACAGGATGGTGGCGTCGGAGCAGCAGCAGGAGCAGCAGGAGCAGCAGGAGCAGCAGCCGCGGCCGCCGCCGCTTGCGCCCGAGCAGCCCCGCCGCGCCGTCCGCCCCCCGGCCCACGACCGCCTCGCGACCGAGTCCGGCCTCCTCGCGCTCCGCGACGCGCTCCTCGAGGCCGGGCAGCAGGGCCCGGCGGGCGAGGGCCGCGAGCAGGACGGCCGGCCGGGCACCGTCGAGTGCCGCATGTGGTGGCTACTGGATGAGATCCGCGAGCTGGCGCGCGAGACGGTCGCCCACTCGGGCTGCGGTCCGGGCGGCCGGCCGGCGACCGACGACGGCGGGCGCGTGCTGGCCATCAGCTGGGCATCCGCGCGCGAGGCCGTGGCCGCGCGCGGGGAGCACAGCCGCGCGGCGCTGACGTGGCAGGCGGAGCAGCTCGAGCGGGCGTGGGGCTGAACACAAACACCTTTTTCCAGGGGAAAAAGATCTTTGATCTTGGCGCGCGACGGACTACTTGTACGAGACAGAGAATGCGAGAATGCGAGAATGAGAGATGATGAGGAACCTTATGAGAGAGAGACATATGAGAGGGGACTTGCTCCGGCGCGTCGAACCGGGGATGCCAGCAGAAAGAGGACGAGGGCGAGCAGGGACGAGCGAGCGCGGCGGCGGCGGCGCCGAAAGCCCGTCCGTCGCTCGCCCGCTCGTGTCGTTCAGACGCCCTTGCCCGTACTCCAAGCCACCAAGCCATCCTCGCCCTCCACCTGGGCCACAGCCGCGAGCCCCTGTCGGGCGCAGAGTGGACGAGGGCGAGCAGGGACAAGCGAGCAGCGGCGGCGGCGGCGCGGAAGCGCGCCGTCGTCGCTGCGCCGCCGGTCCAAGACCCGCGAAAAGAGAAGCCCTCCACCGAGGGCCACGATGCCTAGATTACCCCTCCTCGTCGATTTGATAGCACTGCAGTAGACAGATTCCCGTGGAAACAACCATACGCCTAGAGCAGCCCTTCGTTTGAGCGCCAAGTTCAACGGGAAGCGTCCGCGCGCGCCCCCCCTCACCCCGCCCGCAGCATGATGGAGGCGCTCGCGGCGGCGGCCGGGGAGGCGCCGCCGCCGCCGGAGGGATGGACGCCGCAGGCCGAGCGCGACTGGACGGACCTGCTAGAGCGCTTTGACGAGGTGCGAACCCGCCGCCCGCCGACGCTCTCGGGCGCGCCGCCGGCGCCGACGCTAGCCCGCCACCAGCCGCTTTTTCCAATCGTCCCGCCAATCTCCTTACAAAAACGAGCAAAGCAACAAACACTCGCACCAACAACAAACAGTCCATGCGCCCCCCGCCCGACCACGCGCGCGTCGTCCAGCAGGTCCTGGCGGGCGTCCGCGCGGCCGTCGAGCCCCTCGTGCACGTGGCGCTGCTGTCGCGGACGCCGGCGCCGACCGCGCCGGCGCCGTCCGGCGGCTACGGCGGCGGCGGCCGGGCGCACCTCGGGATCCACCTGGCCGGCAGCAACGCGAGCGGCCTCGTCACCGCCAGCAGCGACGTCGACCTGTGCCTGTGCGGCGACGTCTGGTACGACGGCCCGCCGCCCCCGCCGGACGGCGCGCCCGCGCCCGCTTACAAGCGCGCCCGCCCGAAAAAGGCGGCGCGGCAAAAGGGCGGCGGCCCCGGGGCGCCCGCCGCGCCCCAGTTTCCCGCCGTGCTCACGCCCGTGCACCGGCTCCCCCGCCCGGCCCTCGAGCTGCTCCTGAAGTTGGTCGCGGCCCGCGCGAGGGTCCTCAGCGAGGGGCGGCGCGTTGAGATGCGGCTGGCGGCGCGCGTCCCCATCGTCGCGTTTGTCCACGCGCGCTCTGGACTCGAGGTGAGCGTGGGCCCGCCGGCGTCCGCGGGCGGGGCGACCGACTTCAAGGCGCGCTTCCTGCGGGCGGCGGCGCTGGCGACGTGCGAGGGGCCGCCGGCGGGGGCGGGGGCCGGGGCGGGAGGGCGGGGCGGCGGCGCGGGCGGGGGCGGGCGCGGGCGCGGGGGCGGGCGCGGGGGCGCCGGCAACGACCGCGGCAACGGCCCGCCGGACGGCGGCGGCGACGACGGTGACCCCTGCTCCTCCTCGCTGCTCGTGCGCCTGTACCGCCTCGCCAAGTGCTGGGCCTCGGCGCACGGCCTCAACGACAGCCCCAACGGCACGCTCAACAGCTGGTCGCTCTCGCTGCTCGTGCTGTTCTACCTGCAGCGCCAGGGGGCGGCGCCGCCGCTGTGGTGGCTGGCGCACGGCGGCGGGGCGGGTGGGGGCGGCGGCTTTGGCGGCTGCTTTGGCGGCGGCTTCGGCGGCGGCGGCGGCGTCGGCCGCAACGGCCGCAACTGCGGGGACGACGGCCGCGGCGGCTTTGGCGGCGGCCGCAACGGCGGCGACGGCCGCAACGGCGGGGACGACGACGAGGCGGCCGAGGCGCTCCGCTGGGGCCCGCGCCCGCTGGCCGAGGGCGGCGGGCCGGGGCGGCGCCATTCGACGCCGCAAGACCTCGAGCGCCTGCTCGCGACGGCCGAGCGGCGCGCGAGGGAGTGGCGCGCGCAGCGCGGCGGCGGCGGCGGCGGCGGCGGCGGCGGCGGCGGCGGCGGCGGCGGCGGCCCCGGTCCCGCCCCGGCGCCGCCCCCCTCCGTCCCCCTGCTCTTCTTCGGCTTCCTGCGCTTCTGCGGCGCCCTCTGGTCCTGCTGGGCCGGAATCCCGCCGGCCGCCGTGACCGACGCCGAGGCCGCCGCCACAGGCCGGCCCCTGGCCGACGAGGCGCGCCTGTGCAGGGTGTCGCCGTGGCACGGCGCGCTCGTCCGCGGCTCGGCGCCGCCTGACGGCCTCGCGGCCGAGCCCTGGCCGGAGCGCAAGCGCTTTTGGTTCTCGGTCGAGGACCCGTTCGACGCGCGCGACAACGCGGCGCGCACGGTCGGGGCGCTGCGCCCGCAAAAGGCGGGGCGGGCGGCGGCGGGCGGCGGGAAGCTCGAGGCCGAGAAGGCCGGCCTGCGCGCCTGCTTCATGGCCCTGCTGGCGGCGCAGTCGGCCGCCCTGACCTCTTCGCCCCTGGCGGCGAGCCGCCCGGCCGCCGCGGCCCTGTGGCTCTTTTGCTCGCGGCCGGGGGCTGGCGGCGTGCTCCCCCCGCCGGGCCTCTTGCCGCCGCCGCACGCGCAGGGGGGCCCGCTCGCGCAGCAGCAGCGCGCGGCGCTCGAGCGGCTCGGCCAGGCGCAACGGGCCGTGCGCGGCGCGCCGCCGCCCCGCCTCCTGGGCCCCGGCGGCCCCGGCTTCCCCCAAAACGGACCCGCCGCCGGCGCCAGGCAAAAGGAGGACGCGCGCCGGCGCCTCGAGGCCAGCGAGGAGCAGTGCGAAAGGGCGGCCGCGGCCGCGCTGCGCGCCCTGGGCGCGCCGGCCGAGCTGCCGCTGCCGCCCGCGCTGCGCGCCTTCTCCGCGGCCTTTCTCGACCGCAGGCGGCGCGTTCAGCGCGCGCGCGAGGCGCTGGCCGAGGCGCGCGACGGCGCGGGCCTGGTGGCGCGCGCGCGCGCGGCGCGCGACGCCGCGCTGCTCGCGGCCGGGCGCGTCTTTGACGCGGGCGTCGTCGTCTCCGTCGCCATGGGCGGCGGGGGGGCGCCGGACGCGTCCCCGCCGCGCGACGGGGACGGGGGCGAGCGGGCCGCCTCGGGCCCGAGCAGCGCCTACGCGCGGCGCCTGGAGGGGCACGCGCGCGAGGTCGCGGAGCTGGCCGTGCGGCTGACGCACGCGCACTACGTCGCCGCCAAGAGGGCGCCCGAGGTCAAATCGCTGCTGCGCAGGGCCAAGGCGAAGGCGGCGGCGGCGCCTCGTCCTCCTGCCGCGGCGGCGGCGGCGGCGGCGGCGGCGGCGGCGGCGGCGGCGGCGCGGCCTGCTTCTTCTCGCAGCGAGGAGAAGGAGGAGGAGGAACACGAGGAGGAGGAGGAGGAGGAGGAGGAGCGAGGCGCCGCCGACGACTCTGACGACGACGGCGCCGAGCCGGGCGCGCAAGAGGAGGACGAGGACAACGACAACGACGACGACGACGACGAAGACGACGACGAGGACGACGACGACGACGAGGACGAGGACGGCGGCCAGGCCGTCGCGGCGGCGGCCAGCGCGTCCGCCCTCGCCAGGGCGCTCGATTTGCTGCGCGCCGCCTTGACGAGCCCCCCGCCTCGCGACGGACCCCCCCCTCTTCCCCCGCCGCCGCCGGGCCCCCCCATGAGCGCGCGCAAGGGCGCGCGCGCGAGAGAGAGCGCGCTCATCGCCGAGCTCACCAAAAAGCTGCGCTCGGAGCTCGGGCGCCTGTGCGAGGCGGGCATGGCCGCCGCCGCCGAGGCCCGGGCGCCGCCGCCCTCGCCCGGCGGCGGCGGGCGGCCCGGCGGAGACATCCCGGCGCAGGCCGCCGCCCTGCGCGCCGAGCTGTGGGCGCCGGCCGAGCGCGCCGAGCGCGAGCGGGGCGACGCCTGGGCGCGCAAGACGGGGCGGGAGGAGCGCGACGCCGACCCAGTGGCGCGCGCGCGGGCCGAGCTGGCCGCGGCGCGGGCGGCGACGGCGCCGGCGTCGGCCGCGCGCGCGCTGGTCGCGGCCGTGATTGCGGCGGCGGCGTGCGGGGGGGTGGGGCGGCCGCGCGCGCCCGACCCCGCGCAGTCGCTCCCCGAGCCGGCCTGCGCCGCCGCCACCGCCACCGCCGCCGCCGCCGCCGCCGCCGCCGCCGCCGCCGCCGCCTCGTCCTCGTCCTCGTCCGCGATCCCGCAGCCGCTGGTGCGGGCCGCGGGCCCCCGGCCCGCGCCAGTGCCCGTGCCGGCTGGCGTGCGCGTGGCGGTGGCCGTGGGGACGACAGCGGAGAGGGCGTCGACGACGGCGGGCGCGGCGGGCGTGGTGCGCGGCGGCACTGGTCGCGGGGCGGCGGCGGCTGCGAGGCCGGCGGCGGCGCGTCCGGGGCGGGATGATGCAGGCCCGGCCGCAGCGGCCGGCGCGCGCGGCCCCCAGCGGCCGGCGCGCGCGTTTGCGCCCCTCGACCCGCCACGCGGCCAGCAGCAGCAGCAGCAGCACGAGCGGCCGCAGCAGCAGCGGCACCAGCACGAGCGGCCGCAGCAGCAGCAGCACGAGCGGCCGCAGCAGCAGCAGCACCAGCAGCAGCACCAGCCGCGGCACCAGCAGCAGTACCAGCAGCAGCAGCACAAGCAGCAGCGGGCTGTGCTAGCGTCGGAGCGGCCGCCTCCCCGCGGCCGTCCGCCGCCGCAGCGGCCGCTGCAGCGCGCCCCGGCGCCGCCGCCGCCCGACTACGCGGCGCCGCCGCCGCTCCTGTCGTCGCAAGACTGGCGCAAATCCGAGCACCAGCAGCACCACCAGCACCAGCAGCAGCAGCTTCAGCACTGGCAGCAGCAGCGCGAGTTGCTTTTCGGATCGTGTCCCTTCGCGGACGAGCCGCCCCCGCCCCCGCCAGACCCGCCATACGCGAGCGGCGGCGGGCGCGGCGGGGGACGCGGGCGCGGCGGCGGGGGGAGCGGCGGCGCCGCCGGCGGCGGGCGCGAGGGCGGTGGCCGCGGGGCAGGAGGGTGCGGGCGCGGGCGGGGGCGCGGGCCGCCGCCGCAGCAGCATTACCAGCAGCAGTACGAGTGAAGCTTCTGCTCGGGGGGGATTGGTCTCGGCAGCGAGCGAGCAAGGGGGTCGTCGTCGTCGGCGTCGTCGCGCCTCCTCCCTTGCCGTGGAATCAATTGGCGAGACCTGGCCGCCCGCCCGATCGCGGCTGCGACCCCGCGGGGTTGTCGCGATCCCCGAGGTGACCGCGTGCGTCTCGTGCGTCCGCTAAAGCCGGAGATCGGCGATTGGGGGAAGATACAAACATTTTGTTTTTTCTTGGAATCCAGGAGACGTGGACGCCCCTCTCCGGGGACGCCTCCCGAAGATCCTCCCCTGAAATCGCGCCGCCTCGCCGATCACACACCCACCAAACGTCCCACGCCCTCCCGATTTCGCCCATCGCTAAAGCCACTGGCGCACGTTCCAAGAAAGCTCTCTCTCCTCCCTCTCTTTTGCCCCCCGCAAACAGACCCAAAAACCAGAGAGATGGCCACCGTCGCCCGCGCCACCCGCGTCGCCGCGCGCCCCACGGCGTCCCGCCCGGCGCTCGTGCCCCGCCGCCGCGCACCGGTCGCCGTCCGCGCGGCCCTGGACACCCAGGTCGTTGTCAGCGCGACGACCATCGCCGCCCTCGCCGTCGGCCGCTTCGCCTTCCTAGGCCAGCAGCGCGGCCGCGTCGCCCAGGCCGACGCCATCGGGCCCAAGTCGGGCGGCGCCACCTACTTTGAGCGGCTGTCGCAGGACGCCAGCTTCATCAAGACCACCGGCGACCCCGAGGGCTTTGGCATCATTGACGTGTTCGCGTGGGGCGCGCTCGGCCACGCGGTCGCCTTTACCATTTTGGCGGTGTCGTCGTTCACGTCGTGAGGTGCGCGGCACGCGCGGTTTTTGCTCTTTTGGCCCGTCGTTTTCTAGAAGTGCCTTTTGCTCTGGTTTCCCCTAAAAGCGAGATCTTGTGACGAATTGGAGCTTGTAAACAGGGGGCGTGTAAAAGTTATCACTGAACAACAAAGTCAAGCCGCGGAGCAGCGCCCCTCGAGCGAGGGGAGTGTTTGTCCTTGCGAGCGTCGAGCGTCGACGCTCGCGACGGGCGCCGGCGCCACCTCGTGCGTGTGCTTTGCTCGAGAGCCAACCCCTGCTCTCGCGATCGACACACAGTGTGACACGTCCATTATCATCCATCATCTAGTACTTGCGTTCGATCCATTCTCCGCGCTGCGATTCAAGCACCAGAACGCCGAAAGGGGTGTCTCTCCCTCCCTCGTTACCCACGCGCGCCCAACTCTCAAAGGCTTGATCGACCACACGGATCGACAAGTCGAAGAAGCGGTGCAGCACAGCCATGGCGGCGGCGTCGGCGGACGCCTTGATGCGCGAAGCCCCGCCGGTCGCCGCCGCCGCCGCGCCGGGCGTTGCCGCCGCCGCGCCCGCCGCCTCTCTCCCCTTAACGTTGTGAGTCAGTCGCAGTGGTGGGTCCTCGCGCGACCCTTCTTCCCCCGCCCACCCTCGTCGCCTCGCACACGACCACGCTGCCCGCAGGACGCCCTCGCCAACCAACCAATGAAATCACAATCATGATAAAAATTCAAACCCAACAAATAACAACAAAACAGCCGCGCGTCGGTCCCCATGGCGTCGGCCGAGGCGGCGGACGTCGTGTGCCGCGCGGTCTCGGTCGACCCGGAGCTGCGGGCGGGGCACGTGCGGCGGGAGCTGCGCGCCGAGGGCGCGACGCTGGTGATGTGAGTCGGCAGCTGGCGTTGTATATTGCGGGCGGGAATGGACGGCGTTCTGCGCCGACGCCCGTGTTTTCCGCCTCTCGACGTTTTCTTTTCGTTCCGATCAAACGCGGCTCAAACCGACCCTTCCCCCTTTCGCCCTCGGACACCAACCCGCAGAGAGATGGAGGCGGACGAGGCGCGGCTCCTGCGCGCGGCCGTCGGCGCCCTGTTCGACCTGCTGGGGCTGGCCGCGCGCGCCGTCGAGCGGTTTGGGCCGCCAGCGCCGCCGCCTGCCCGCTGCGGCTGAAACAGAGAGGGACGAAAAAGGACGTGCCGTGGAAAACGGAGTGGACAACCCCAATCCCCTGCGAACAATGTGTGAAACGAGCGAGTGATCCGCGGACGGTAACAGGAGGGGGCATCGACCTGACCATCGAACGCCGATGATTGGAGAGACAATGAGGCCTGGATGGAGGAGCAGCAATCCACCCCTCCGAGCCTTCTGCCGCCCCGACGCCGCCCCGACGCCGCCCCGACGCCGCCGCCGCCGCCGCCGCCGCTTCAATATTAGGTTCGGTCGGCCCTCGCCCCTCGGCAACCACTCTCTCACCCCCCCCGCTAGTTAACCCCCTCCCCCCTTTTCGGTTGAAGAAGAATGGCTCTCCGTCGCCTCGTCCCGGCCGTGTGGTCGCTGCGCCTCCAGGCGGCCGCCCAGCAGGCGGCCCCGGCCTTTGCTCCCTCGCTCCTTCGCGGCTTTGCCTCTGGTGGGTGGAGGGCTCCGCGGGAGAGGGAGGGAGCTCGACGATTTTGATTCGACGTGATCGCGCGCGCTCGCGCCGCGCTACAACCCCCCGAGGCCGTGATCAGCGAGATGTCGATCGGGAACATCACGTCCTCGCGCGCGCGCCTCCAGGCTTGCCGAAAAAGAGAGAGCGAGCGTCGCAAACAAGCAGCAATCAAGAAGGACGTTCCTTGGGCGTTCCTTTCCCTCCCGTTTGCCCAAAGCTCACCCGTACCTCAACCGCCCCCCCCCCCTTCAATCCAACACAGTTGCCGCCGATTGCAAGTACGCGTCCAGCCACGAGTGGGCCAAGCCCGAAGGGGACATCGCGACCGTGGGCATCTCGCACCACGCGCAGGTACGGAGGAGGACGAACAAGCGAGCGAGCGAGCGCCGACGCCGACGCGCGCGCGCCTCCTCTCTCTCTCGCCGTTTTTTTCCTCACTGCGCCCCAAACATCGCCAAAACCGCAACCACAGGAGGAGCTGGGCGACGTCGTGTACGTCGAGCTCCCGGAGGTCGGCGCCACCGTCACAAAGGGCGAGACCTTTGGCGTCGTCGAGTCGGTCAAGGTGCGAAGCAAAGCGAGCGAGAGCGAGAGAGGGCAAGTGGGCGCCCGACGGACGGCGCCGCCCGCCGCAACGCAAACCGCAGCCGTTTCGAACCGCGATTTGTCGTCTCGCATCCACAAACAAACGCATCGCTAACACACACGCACACACACGCACACACATGCATCCTCCCAACCCAAAAAACAAAAAAAGGCGGCGTCCGACGTCTACTGCCCTGTCAGCGGCGAGGTGGTTGAGATCAACGCGGCGCTGGGCGACGAGCCCGCCAAGATCAACGGGGAGCCGCACGCCGGCGGGTGGATGATCAAGGTCAAGATGTCGGATAAAGGACAGCTGGACGCGCTGATGTCGCCCGCAGACTACGAGAAGCACATCCAGTAGTTTTCGAGTTCGTTCGACCGCGCCGGGGCCGCCCGCGTTTTTTTTTGCTTGTCGCGCTAGCGCCCCCTCTTAAATTAAAAACGACGAACGACTCGTATATTCTTCGGTTTTTTGAATATAAAAAACGGCTCTAAACCGAGCTCCTACTCTTTACTACTCCCAAGGCGCCTTGCCCTTAGCCCCCTTGCGCACCGCGTCCCGGTCGACCGCGTCGACCAGCCCCTCGTTCAAGACCTCGTCGACGGCCAAGGCCGCGCGCGCGGCCGAGGCGCCGCCGCGCGCGAGGAAGACGCCGCTCGAGGCCGGCCTGCCTGCGGCGGACGCGATGGCGACGACCAGCACGCGCAGCAGGCCGGACAGGGCGACCTCGTCGTACTCGCCCGAGCCGAGCGCGAAGAGGCACACGTCGCTGGAGGGCAGCAGCACGAAGCAGGCGCCGCGGAAGGCGCCGCACGCGTCGCGGCCGTCGGCGGCGGCGCCGGACGTCGCGACGCCGCTGGCCTCGGCGGCCTGCTGGAACGCGGCGCGGATCTCGGCCTTGTCGAGCTCGCTGTAGCGGTCGTAGTAGCGCTCGTAGAGGACGGCGCCCTCGGCCCGGGTCGCGATGATGAGCGCGTGCACGCGGCCAAAGTCGTCCATTCTTCGAGTTTCTTGTCGAGGCGGGGGGCGGCGGCGGCGGCGGGCGGGGGCGAGGCCCCGCGCGCGCTCTCCCCTCCTCGCCGCTCCTGTTTCTCTTCTCGCGCGCTCAGAACTCCAGCTAAAGGGTTGGCTGGCGCGCGCGCCGCAGGGATCGGGACCCCACTGGACCCTCGTGTCGTGGCGGGGCTCCACGCGGCGGGCAGCAGCAAGCCGCAGCGGAGAGGAGGGAGGCGAGCGATATCGTCGTTTGTGATTATTGTTCGCGCGTGCGCGTTTGCGATCGTCAGTGACTGATTGGTGTGCGATTGATTCTTGTTTGCAGGCGCGAAGCAGGTGTGACAAGTGTGCGGCAGACTCGGGCGGTGCGCCAGCAGTTGTGGCGCTGGCTTCGAGCCGAGCGCGCGCACGGCAAGCGTCGCCGGCAGGACGACGCGGCGACGCCAAGCTGAAACGAGAGAAACGGCTCATCAATTTACAAAATCTTTCGCGGCGGTCAAAGAGGGACCGCTCAAGAGGCAGATATGGGCGGGGGCAGAACGCATTCACCTGTCATCTGTTGGGTGGAGAGGCTTTTTTGTGGCGGCAAGGACGGGCGTGGAAAGCGAGGGTGAGCGTGAGAGGCGGGGGCGGAGACAACGACGGCGCCCCTCGACTCCTGTTCGCAAAACAAAAGACGAGTTCTCCTTACGTGCCATCGTCGTCTGTTGCCGTAGATAGCGCATGATCGTCGAGATGAGGGGAGGGGTGAGGCCGAAAGAGAGTGCCAGGCGAGGAAAGGAGGGGGAGGGGGGGGCCGGGGGTTGGCGCGTCAGCAAAGAAAAAGAGAAGAGGAGGGGGAGGGAGGGGCCGGGGGCCGGGCGCTCGCGCTCTGCTCTCCTCCTCCGCTGGCCTCGGCGCGTGTTGCCTTACCCCCAACCCCCCCTTCCCTCCCCTTTCCTGCCCTCTCTGACGCCGCTCTCTCTCTCTCTCTCGGACCGCACCCCGTGGCCTGCTAGGTGCCGTCGTCGTCTGCGGCCGTGTGAAGAAAAAAAAGGGGGAGAGGAGGGGTGTTTGGGGAGGTCGGCGGGCGGGACAAGGAGCAGAGAGCGGGGGGGGGCGAGACAGAGCGAGCGAGGCAGGCGGGCGGGGGAGGGCGGCGTCGGCTGCGGCGCGCACGAAGGCAAAAACGAGAGGTCAAGCTGCGCGCGCCCTCGGCGGAACGACCCCGATGGAGCGGTCGGTCGCCCGCCTCCCCCCGCGTCCCGCCCTTTTGACGTAATCCAACCGCGCAAACGAAAAGACGAAGACGACGACGACAACCGACGACGCGATGACTCACCGAGCGACCAGAGCGACAGCGCGAGCCGGTGCCGGTGCATCAGCGCCCGCGCGAGGGCGGCCGGCGTGCGCGAGGCGAGAGCGGCGCGCGCATCCTTGGCGTCGGCGGCGCGGCCGCGCTGGCGCGCGCTGCCGCCGGCGGGGGAACGGGCGGGGCCTGTCCTCGCGCCGGAAGAGGGCCCGCTTCCTTCGGCGGCGGCGGCAGTGCCGCTGCTGCCGCTGCCGCTGCCGCTGCCGCTGCCGCTGCTGCCGCCGCCGCGCGCTGTCCGCGCCGCCGATGCTGTTCCTGCCCCCGACGTTCCGCCTGTTGTCCCTGTTGCTGCTGTCCTGGCCGCCCCGCCACCGCCGGATCTTGCTGCTGCCGCCGCTGCTGAGCTGCCCCATCCCGATGGCGCGGAGGCGGCGGCCGCGCGTGAAGCGGAACAGGCGGAGGAAGGCGAGGCACCACCCCCAGCGGCAGCACACCCTCCCCACGACTGCGCCGACGCCGCCGCGCGCGTCCCCGCGCCCTGCGCCGCCGAGAACGCCTGGCGCGCGAGGCGGGCACCCGCCGCGCGCGCCGCGCCGCACGACATCCTCTCTCTCTTCTTTTGCGGGGGAACTCTTCTTGATCAAGTTGAGCAACTCTCTCGTTTTCTTCGTGTTGTCGCCGGCGTGGTGTGCGTCGTTGTTTTGTGTCGATGTGGCGCGGTCGTGATTGGTTCGTTGGATGCATACGATTGCGGTGGGCAGACGAAGGGGCGGGCCGACGTCGTTCTTCAGCGTCGTGGATCCACTTGCTCTGCACTGTGTTGCCTCCACCAGCAAGTGATCGATCGGTCGCGACAGCTCCCAACAAGCTTGCAAGCCAGCATTGATCACCAACCGGACGGCGACGACGACGACGACGACGACGACCATCACGACTTTGACATGACGAAGAACGACCATTGACCGGACGCAAACACACGACTAAACGCACGGAAACGCAATCCCAAAATTTGACCTCTTCTTTCGCGAAACAAGAGACGCAAGGCGCCCCCTCTTACCCTCCACTCGGCGTGTCCCATGGATCGCGACCGGCGCCGCACGTCGCAGGAGCCCGTCGTCGGCACGGCCCTGCGACTGCCACAGCAGCAGCAGCAGCAGCAGCAGCCGCAGCGACGCTCCAGCAGCGGGCTGTCGCCGCCGCCGCGCGCCGCGTCCTCGTCGTCGCCGGGCGGCAGCGGCGCAGGCGGCCTCTTTGCCTCGCTGCTGATGCGCACCACGCGCTGGTCCGGCGCCGGCGCATCGGCGGCACTCCCCGCCGGGGCCATGACCGCGCTCCACTCGGCGGCCCAGCGGGTGGGACGGGCCGAAGGCGCGGCGGCCGCCAGCGAAAACGGGGACGGCAGCGGCAGCGGCAGCGGCGCCGGCGGGGGCGACGCCGCGCTCGTGCCGTGGTCGACGGTCGAGGAGGTGCTGGCGATGGCGGCCGACGCCCTGCGCGCCAAGCAGCGCACGGTGGACGCCCTGCTGGATGCAGCGGGCAGGCGCGGGGCGGCGGTCGAGAGCGCCTCGACAGCGCCGGTCGCGATCGCCGCCGCCGCCGAAGCCGCCGCCGCCCTCCCGCCCGCCGCCGCCGCCGCCGCCGGCAGCCTGTCCTCCTCGCTCGACCCGGACTCGGCCATGCGGCTCGTGCGCCGCTGCGAGCGCGCCGAGGAGGACTCGGCCGACCTGCTCGCGCAGCTGGAGGAGCTCCTGGCGGCGCGCGCGGCCGCGCGGCGCGACCACGACGACCTCGGCCGCCTGGCGGGCCTGCTTCTGGCGGAGCGCGAGCTGCTGGCCGAGCGGCTGCTGCTGAGCTCCGCCTCGTCGTCCGGGGCCGCCGCCGCCGCGTCCTCGTGGGGGGGGGCGGGAGGGGGGCGGAGGGGGCGGCGGGCCGCGGGCGAGGGGGACGAGTTGGCGGCGGGGGCGATCGACGAGGAGGAGGAGGAGGAGGGAGAAGAAGCGGAAGAGGAGGGCAGCGGCGAGGGCGGCGAGGAGGGAGACGAGGACGACGAGGGCCGGCGGCAGCGCGTCCTGGCGCGTCAGCAGCGGCGGCGGCAGCAGCGGGGCTCCCTGAACGGAGCGGCGGCAGGAGCGGGAGCGGGAGCGGGATCGGGGCAGGCGGCGGCGGCGGCGGCGGCGGCGGCAGGCAGCACGAGCCTGATTCAGGCGGTCGAGGCGCTGGTGGAGGAGGCCGGGCGCGCCCGCGCGCTGAGGGCCGCGGCCGCGTCGCTGCTGCAGCACCACCGCGCGCGGCGGGCGGCCTGGCGCGCGCGCGAGGCGGCGCTCGCGGACGCCTTGGCGGCCTCTGCTGCCGCGGCGGCTGGCGGCGGGGGCGGCGGTGCCCACGAGGCGGCGGCGGCAGCGGCGGCGGCGGACGCGGCCACCGCTCTCGCCTCGCGCCTGGCCGCGACCTGCGTGTTTTCCTCGGGCGGCGCCGCAGCGGCGGCGGAGGAGGACGCGGAGGACGCGCGGCTGGAGCGTGAGGTGGAGGCGGCGCTGCGGCCGCAGGAGCCGGCGGCGCTCCTCCTGGGCGGCGGCGGCGGCGGCGGCGGCGGCGGCAGCAACCGGGGCGCGTCGCCGCCGCCGCCGCCGGCGAGGCAGCAGCAGCAGCAGCACGAACCGCAGAAGCAGCAGAAGCGGCAGCAGCAGCAGCACGAACCACAAAAGCAGCAGCAGCAGCCGGTGTCGCAATTGCACGCGACGACGAGCGGCACGGGCGGCGGCGATGCCCCGACGGCGCCGCTTGAATAAACCGAAACTCAAAAGGTAACCAATAAACCAAGGAGGCCACCAAGGAGGCCTCATGGAAACGACCAATCGCCGTGAGAGTGTGTGTTACACGTTGCGTTTTTGCGCAGCGCTATAATTGGTCTCTCCAAGAATAAAAGCGGGGCGTGCGAACGACAAGAGGGAGGGTGAGCGCGGGGCGCGGTTGCTCGTCTCGGCGTTCCTTTTCCGCGCCCGTCGCCCTCCGCGGCGTCGCCCGCCGTGGCGCGGGGAGGGCGGGGGGATTCCAGCGTGAGTGAGTCGGTCGGTGGGGGGGGCGTGGGAGGGTAAATCGCCGGGTGGGTGCGCCAGCAGGTCGTCGTCATGGTGTCGTCATCTTTTGAACGTCGTTCGTTTTCAAGTGAGCGGCGGCGGCGGCGGCGCAAAACCGGCAGTCTGCCGGGCGACGCCGCCGCCCCCCCGCGCTCGGCAAAGAACAAAACGAGCGGGCGAGCGAGCGCGCGAGAAAAATATCGCGTTTTCCGCTCACTTCTTGGTGGCGACCTTCTTCGCCTTGGGGGCGGTCTTGACCTTCTTGGCCGCCTTCTTCGCGGGCGAGACCGCCTTCTTGGCCTTGGGCGAGACGACGGCCTTCTTGGCCTTGGGGGCCGAGGCGGGGGTCTTGGCGGCGGGCGCGGCGGCGACGGGCGCGGCGGCGGCGGCCACGGGCGTCACGGCCTTGGCGGCGCTCTTCTTGGCGACGGGCGTGGCGGCCTTCTTGGCGGCCGACTTGGGCGTCGCGGCCTTGGCGGCGGGCTTCTTGGCGCTGCTCTTCTTGGCCGACGCGGGCTTCTTGGCGCTCTTGGGCGCGGACTTGGGGGTGGTGG
>Ga0335398_10006404_pt1 | contig 14927 bp, 16 predicted proteins | sample BON03_FD_205742 | JGI IMG/M metagenome (GOLD analysis project Ga0335398, IMG submission 205742) | Freshwater microbial communities from Lake Bonney liftoff mats and glacier meltwater in Antarctica - BON-03 (spades assembly) (version 2) | ecosystem: Environmental > Aquatic > Freshwater > Ice >... | reverse complement strand
TCGCACCTTGAAAAGGGCGTAGTAATAGAATTAGACATGGCCACGTAAAAGACCTGTTGTACCGTTAATGGAGTTCCAGCTAGGAAAACTGAGAGGTGAGGAAACAAGGAGGTCATACATGGCAGTTCGCACAGCCACGGAGATTGAATTGTTTTCCCATACTGGCTCACCAATTGCACCGCTGCTAGCATTACTGGTTCCGGAGCAGGGCTCATGGAAGTATCCAGTGTTTGCAGCGCCAATTTCACAATGGAGTCCAAATAATGAACATACACTTGGGGTGATTCCACAAAAGTATTCACAACAGAAGAACCGTTTTCCAGAAACGAAGCCACTTGAACGAACCATGGAAAGAATCCAGCAACTACATGTAAACTCTCCACGTGTAGCCTTTCAAAGCTAGACCCCCGCGAATACCATCTATGCTGATTGCTCAACTCGCAAACTTGATATGCCCAAGTGAAGAACTGCTTGCTGCTATTGAACATCGAAACGAATAATTCTGGAATTGAAAACCATCCTGTCATCTTACCAACGATCGCAAGCAATGAAGCACAATCAGCTGCATTTTTGTCTGTCCCATTTCCTGCGAAAATGGTTGATAGATTCGTTTCCAGCTGTTGACCTATATACGATACGAGAGGTTGAACACCTCTGGATGATATTGGATTGGGTATAAATGCAATATTGGTAACGAGCTCGACCACGCGATCCAGGTACCTTTCTATATCCGATGATCCTCGTGTTGTCACCTCGTGAGACTCTGACGAATCTTGATCAGGGTCATCACTCAACTGATCCAAGAGAGGAGCAGCTTTACTCCATAAAAGGCGGTCCACAAGTTGAGGAAGCATGTACGTTAGCAGATCAGTGTACTTGATGCAAAGCGAACAAGGGGGGCTCTCGCCCAAGACATCGCATTTATTCTGGGTGTATTCGCATAAAAATTCCCAAATATCTAAAGTATGCATAAAATCGTCCACATCCGATTGCCGCAAAGTATATTTTACTAGGAGTTCCATGAAACTATCCATTGGAAAATTCGTGGATTCAAGTTTGCGCAAATGCTGTTTCAGAAACAAGGATATATATCGGGTGTACTGATTGACATAGTCTTCCGCCACTCTTTCGAACGCAGAAGAGTCGCCTATTAGGTTTTCCAAATTTTCTAACACACCAGAAGATAATCGAATGACGAATTCTGCAGTATCCTTCGGGACGAACTTTTTTTCTAGTAGCTCATTGAGGCATGTTAACGCCTCAACAGAATGAGGGCTTTCAAAACATGAAATGTATCGCAACAACTCATGTGTAACACATGGTGTCATGCTTTCCGATATCGGGACCCAGGCCATTAACTGAATGATAATTTTGAAACACGTTGAAATCGTACTGTCACCGCTAGAACTAATTCTTTCTCTAAGTAGTTTCGATAGAAGGTTCATGATAGCAAGGAATTCAGTACATAAGAAAATACTTCTGATTTCGGACTTTCTTTTAGTGGTCATGCCGGAATTATCAGAGGAGAACTCCTCCACTGTGACGAGTAGCAGTGCCAAGCCTGGAGCCCTATTCCCTCGAGCTATCACGGCTTTAATCTGGGGAAAATAATCAAGATATCGACCTGGCCAATCCTGTTTGGCAATTTCAGCAATTACGCTGCTTAGTTTACGTGTGACGTATGTTGCAAGCGATTCGTATTTATCAATCAAGTATTGAAATAGAAATACACGCACTTCGTCCTTGTCGATCTCGCTTTCCCATCGACACCGAATCGAAACTTCCAATGTTTGACATGCAAACCACAACGAATAATCACTAGAGGTTTCATTCAATACACGACAACAGATTTGAATAATCCCAGGTTGAGCTTTAAACCGTTCCAACTCAGCTTCTACATGCATCAAGTCATTTCAAACTTCCAAGTGCAAAGTATACGTACCAATAGATCGCTTCTCCTCATTGTCAGTTTGAGTACCGTAAAACCGAATCAAAGCATCATCCAACGCTTGGAGCGACATGATCCAATCCCCTTGTACTGGGGACCTATCCAAATCAAAGCTGTTGCATTGGGGACCTATCCACGTTGTCGTGGGGACCTCCCCGTCCCCGTATTTGTCCACGAATGATGGAATTGACTCGATGGTATTATCGGCAGATGGCGACTGCAGATATCTTGGAGCCTCTGCTTGTAGAATGGTCCACCTCGCCACATTTCCAGCAGGAGGTCTTTGAAACACTTTTTGAAGATCCGGTGGTTTTGAAGTGCCCAGTTAGTGCCATTTATCGTTTTCGAGTTGCGAAAGTGATTGTTAAAATAGTTGAGGATCGAGGCGATGAAGTATTAGAAGATTTATTAATGGTTGGTTTAATTCTATTGTGTTTATGTGCTGCTGTGTTTATCTATGTCTCCTAGGTTGTCCTTGAAGGGTTGTCAGTAGGTGACAGTCATAGTGAGTATTGCTATCAGACATTTGGGTTTGTTAATAGTTTGGATGCAGAGGATGTTGTTTGCAGCATTCGTGTCTGTGCGAGGTCTATGAAGCACGTAGGTTTGGTCGTAAGTTTCGATCGAAATTAGTTTATTCAAAGCAACGCTTATTTATCTTCGCAGCCATGGGAAGCTGCTTTATTACTCGGAGATTACACAGCTGCGAACGCAAGTGAATTCACCGGTAAACACGTTTTGGAACTTGGCTCGGGTGTTGGTTTGAATGGAATACTTGTTTCGAAGTTATGTTCACCTAAAAGTGTCACAATGACGGACTATGAGCCGATGGTACTTGACAATCTGCGCTTTAACGCAGAGCTGAATTGCAGCAATGATATACAGGTAAAAAAACTTGACTGGACGAATGCTCAAAGCGATTTAGATAAAATCGATATTACTTTAGTGGCAGATTGTGTTTATGATCCAGCTTTAATCCCTCCACTTCTGACGTTGTTAAGCGGCATTTTGCATTCCAATCGCAATTCGTTTGCCCTCTGTGTCACCACGGAAAGAAACCGGGAGACGTTTGAACTCTTTTGCACCAAACTGGAATCTTCGAACATTCAAATTTTAGACGAAACACAAGCGTTGAAAAATTCAGATTCCCCGGAGCTCTTTTCATACGCAAAGTCATTTGTTTTATTTAACAAGTTCATAGATCGGTCTTCAGTCCGCCTTTTTAGACTAACTGCTTAACAAATGATTACTTCAATTAAAAAATATATACGATACCCTTAGTTTGGTGAGATATGGTGATTGAATACAAACCCTTTTGTCAATACATATTGGTTCTACCCAAATGTACACATTTCAAATTCAACCTGTCTGGAAAATGACCACGTTTGTGATTCGATAATTCTTTGAAAAATGACCGGGGGGGCTCTGCTCGATTGCGTCAACATTTTAAAAGTAGCATGTCCCGAAGGCGTGCTAGTAAACCCGAGGTAGCAAAAGCGACTGTCATAAAAGGGATTAAAAAGAATCCAGAATGGAGAATATGGTCTGAAAATCCAGATAAAGCTTGGGCTGAGAAATGGTTTCTAATCTACTCGCCAATTTGGCCGCTTTTATTTGGAGCATGGACTATTTCCGGGCTGCATTTGCATGCTGGTGATGCTGGTAACATGGCAGTGACTTTTCTGTTCTCGTTGCCGAATATCTTGGTTCCGGCGTTATTCTGTCCTTCGCCGTTGGTCTGGTATGACACGTATTGGTTCAAATTCCTTGTATGGATTTGGATATTTAGCTTCGTTGCATCGTATTTTTTCACCGAGTATTTTTTTGATGTACTTGGTATGATTTACAAGTTTCCTCATTTATCTTGGAACTTTGATTCCGTATTGGTTGGTTCTGGGACTCAAGTGGTTCCAATGATGATGTACGTTCACGCTTGGTACTTCTTCATCACCTATCATACTTGCTCTGTGATATTCATTCGTATGATCCGAACAGCTCCTGTGCTGAGAGACTTTGGTGTGGTTAGCACAGTGTTTTCAGTAGTTTTCTCTGCGTGGCTGTTTGCCTGGGGTGAAATTTACGGGACAACTTTGGAAGCAATCGAGGAGCAGTTCGCTTATAAGGATATGAACTGGGCACTCACATGGGGTGCTTTGTGCTACTCGTGCTACTTTATATCCAGCTTCCCCATGGTCTTCAATCTTGACGAAACTCCCAATGAAAGATGGACGTTAACGAAGACAATAGAAAATTCTCTTGCGGCAAGTATGATGGCTTTCATTTTATTAGATGTCGTTTGCCAGTTTGTGGTCACGGATTGGAAATATAAAAATGTCCAGAATTAAATATAATTTTTGAAATTTAATTGATTTTGAAAACAGATAGTATGGTCTACAATCCCTGTTTCGATGACAAGCAATCCAAGCTGCTTCGATGCCATGAAGGAAAGCATTCATGCGGTTGCTCGTGAATGCGTGGAGAATGCTATTCAAGGTAACGAAGAATATCACTGGAAGAAGGTACGTGTATTGTGGATGTCTGAAATTCAATTTGAAGTCGTTTTACCAGATGGATGATTTAACTCGAACAATTCCTGATTTGTGCACCACCGGTTTAGAGAAATTCTCGCCGGAGTTTAAATTTGTTGGTGAGTAAGTTGCTTCTAAGATGACTGAATTCGTTTATATTTCGTGAGTATAGTTAGTTGTACAATACTTCCTAAAGGAAAGAGTTTCGGGATGCATGCTAGCAACTCTTGCGTATGGAACTCTGATACTGATGGATATTGTACAGTTCAATGGGAGAACAATTCCATATTCTGTTTGGTTAATATATTTGGTATCCGTATATGATATAAATTTTAAAATATAGATTTCCATTGTTGCATTGAACAGGAATTTGAAATAAAGATTGGGTTTCATGCTAAAAATAGACCATTTAGGAATTTAACATTGATGATTCTTTCGAAACTCTGATACAAATACTACGAAAAAGATGATGATGTACAGTTGAAGATTCTAACAAAGGCGTTTATTTTGGGACATTGATGCAGCGTGAAGAAGCATGAGCTCAAGAATATCTTCATCCTCGGATTCCTCCATACTCTCTTCCTCTTCAAGGAGCTTGGAAGCAAGTTCGGATAACACTTTAGGACGACTTTCTACTCTGTCTTCCGTGAGGTCTTCAGCCATCATTTTTTCACCAACAGACTTCGTATGTACTTCGTTTTCTGTCCTGTCGTCGTGGAATTGTTTGATGGGTCTAGAAACTACCAGACCCAAACCAGGCAATAGACCTCGACGCTCAGCATCTTTTAAAGTCCCTAACAAAGCATTTCTTTCTCTGCGCAGGGTGTGCACTTCGTCGTCTTTACGCTGCAATCTGTCTTCCAAATAGGAGACTTTTGAATTTTCCATGCTCGTGTAGGCATTCGTTTTCTGCACGAGATCCTTCCTGAGGGAATGAATCTCCATAGTAAGCTTACTATGATCATGCTTCAAATTGTCATAATCCATCCTCAGCTGCTCAAACTTTTCGTTTTCCCTTTTTGAAATTTGTTCCACTGCTTGGGACATCGCCATTTGGTGCGTTGAATATTGCTCACTGATGCTCTGCTGCAATTCATCTAAACTTTGGTTTAATGCAGATATGGTATTGGAATGCATTTGACTTTGGGATTTTGCTTCATTCAAAGAAAGAGATAAACGGAACTTTTCTTGGACCAGGGATACGTTTTTCTGCTCTGCCTCTGTAACCTTCCTAAGCATCAATTTCGAATTCACCGTGCTCTGATTCATAGCATCTCTGGTAACGTGCAGTTTATATTGTAAGCTCTCAAGACGCTCTTGAAATCTATTAAACGCTCTATAAGAAACTACTTTCGGATTGAATTGTAACTTACCTGCCAATTTTGTCACCAATACGCTCAATCCCATAACATTCTTTTGAATATCTTGCAGCAAGCTGTTTAAGAAGACTTTCAACAGAGGCTTTTTCATGCTGAAGCGATTCACATCGACTTTGAAGATCGAGAACCTGATTTTTGAAATCCCTCTGATGTTGGTGGCTTACTTTTGTCGCTACTAATGTTTCTTCAATTTTATTTTCTCTATCCTTTAATTCAAGTTTCAATTGCTCGCATTCCCGCTGTAGATCAAATCGCCCCTTGTTGTAGAGGATCTCTGTAGTTCTATTCTGAACCATTAAGGCATACACTTGTTTCCGCCAAGCTGCTAGAAGGTCCTTGCTAACCAACCCACCGCTTGAGATGGCAACAATACGTTCTTGAGCAACGATTAATTTCTCCAGAGATTCAATTCTCACGGCTCCATCATTTCGCTGCACTTGTTTCGTCAACATTTGGTTTTCATGCAGCAACTCCCTCTTGTCATTTTCCAGTACGCCTATCCTCAACTTCAGAGCATCAATCTCCAGTAAAACAGCCCCACTACTATGAGATTGTTCCATCGCCTTGAAACTCTGATAGAGAATGTCAAATTCCTTCTTGTCCACGAGCTCGGCCTCTGTCTGAACGCTGTGAGCAACATTTTCCAACTGATCCGTTTGCAAGTCAACGGAGCGGTTGATCACCTTTTGCGTCTGAGTAGAGACGAAGCATTTAACACCTGCTTCGGATCCAGCTTGGGCCTCCTGATCTGTCACCAATGTAGCTTGAGTTGAACTCTCTAAGGAGAGCGGGACGAAACTAGCTTGGACTTCCACACAGCTAGTTTGTTTCAGATTGCTCTCGGATGAACAAATATTCTCATTATCAATTGAATGCTTGGAAGAAGAAATTAAACGAGCTCCGTCTAGAATTCGCAACCAAGGGAAAAGCGTATCAATACTATTTCTGTACTGTTCTCTTGTGGACAATGGAGTTTCAGCAAGAACAAGTTCTTGTAAGGATTCCCGTAAACATCCTGTTCATATATTAAAAATAAAAAGCTATCAAGTAAACTACATACCTATATCATGGATGGCGTACATATCATTCAACGGATTTCCTCCAAGATCAAGGAACCCAACTGCTAGCTTCTCATCCGTCCCAATGACGGTACTAATTCTATTATGACTCAAACGAACAGTTTTCAACAGTGGCAAGTTTGAAAAACAATTAAGATCTAAAATGGAAAGGCGGTTTGACGACAAGTCTATCTCTCTAAGATTTCGTAACACCGATAAATTCTCGATTCTTTGAATCTCTAACAAAAGATCAGCAAGGTCCTTTGATTTAAAATAAACCTACCGTTGTGAGACAGATCTAGTTCGTCTGCGCCTGGATAGTCCCGCTGTATCTTCTTAACCAGTTGCATGGAAATGCTTCTGGCAGCCGTCATCGTCACACCAACGTTTTCAAAACAAATACCAGTACTCAACGTTGATACAGGGTATCTAAAACGAGCTTATGAATTTCATGACCACCTATGAGGAGTTCACCCAGCTGCTAAATGGCGTTACAAATTGCAGCGACGAAGAAAAGGCAAAGAATGGTTTGCAGGAGCTATTGCATGTTTTTGAAATGGAAACTATGACGGAACGAGTAGGATTATTAGTGGACAACAAACAAATAGAATGTTGGTCTAGTGGAGGTACAGAGGACTTGTGTGACGGTGGAATTCTCACGGCGTGCATGACTAAACTGATTAAACGGTTTTCTACGAATGATGAAATTTTAACTTCAGCATCAGAGATTATCTCGATGAGTTGTGGTGAGGTAAGTTGCCTATTGGAACGATGGAATGCATTCACGATGTTTCAAGACTGCTCTGAAGAAACGAAGCGTGCGACTGACTTTAGACGCGGATAACGAATTGTTACTGGATTTTGCGTTACCCTGTTTTGCAGCTGGAGATGTGGTACGTCGAAGCGTTTTAAAATGTTTTATTATAAAACAGTCAATTGATATTAATGCAGGGTTTCAGGATTTGGGCGAGTTCTAAAGCGATTTGCTCCTGGATGATTCAAAATGCCCAAGCCTTTCGAGAATTTTCAAACCCAGTCAATTGCATTGAACTAGGTTGTGGATCATTTCCCCTGGTGGGTTTAGTGTGTTCTGATGTTCTCAAGGCAAAGTCATTGGTGATTACAGATTATAATGAAGAATGTCTTTTATTGGCAAAGCAAAATACCGATGATTGCAAGAAGAAGAATCCGCAACGGTTCGATATAAATGTCTTATCGCAAGTTTTGGATTGGTCCGCAATCTCCAATTGCCCGAAAGCAGATTTCATTATTGGGAGTGCATGTGTGTACGAAGAAGCGCATGCAAGAATTCTTCCAGGGGCAATGAGGCGCTGTGCGGCAGATACAGGCGCCAAAGCATTAATTGCTATTCACGATGGCCATTCAGGATTTGATAGCTTCCTAGATGAATGCCAGCAACAAGATTTTATTATGGTTAAGCATATTGGTCCTATTGAGGTTATCGAGAATAGTCGCAGCTCCAATGTCCATTTTTTCTTTTATCAAATCAATGCTGCAGTTGTACAACTGTAAATACCGAAGCATGTCTCAATTCTGAGATCTTAGACAGCAGGAAAAAAAATTGTAACGGCATCAAAAAAACACACAAAATGGAGGAGGCAAGGAGGATGTTGTGCGAAACGAGGATAATTCTATCAGAAGCAAAAAGTGACTTGGATGAATGCATGCGTCTCCAAAAGGTACGTTCGTCCCGTTTCAGTTTGAGCTCCTATATCTGACTTGCTTTCAAAATAGCTGCTCATTGATAGGAAGCAAAACACAACCAAAGAAAATCCAGCTATTTATTCAAGCCCCGAAGAAGAGTCGCGACCCCGAGTGGCATCAGAAGCACTTGTACAGGTGAATAAGTTTGGTTTTGTTTTGAAGATTCCTTCAGAACCTGACGCAACAGAACGACCAAATGAAGATGCCGTTTTTTCAGAAGATGACTATGCCTCAGAAGATGAACGACCTGTATTCACTTCTGGTCTCAATTTTAACGGTAAAGAAGACCAGGTTCTAGATGCGCCTCCGGTTTTTTTCGAAAGCAATTCAGATGACGAGTTTGAAGACGATGAAGACTTGGAGTTGCTTTTGCCTCCTAAGAGTGTAACCAGCATGATGTCCATGAGAATTTTAACCAAAAAAGAAAGTAAGCAAGGGGATGATGATGAAGTTGATCCAGGAGAACCGAAAGCTTTATCCAAATCTGGCTATGTGAAAAAACTGCCCAGCAAGACTTTCGCTTTCGCCCATATGCGTTGGTTTTTTCTAGCCGGAGAATCTCTTGGTTATCAGAGCAAAGAGGACAGTTTAATACCTAAGAAGTTGATCAGCTTAACCAATGCCAAATGTGAAGGTGTGAGGACGAGGGAACAGAAGGTACGACTGGTTGTCACTTACGAAAACAAGAGGCGACTGCGAATGTGTTTCGGACTCGATCAAAGTTTGTTGGAAGCGTGGTGGGTATCAATTCAGAACAACATTTCATTCGCCAATTTTAATCACGCGGTTAGAAACAATCTGGATAGTAGAAGGCGATCGATGATTGGCACTGATATAACCGATAATAATGGTGTTGAAATGGAAGCGAAATCATACTACGAAATTCTAGGAGTACCACGGGAAGCTACTGGAGGGCAGATAAAGAAAACGTATTTCACTCTTGCAAGAAATTGCCATCCTGATAAAAATCCTGATATGAACGCAGATGAATTCGCAGAGATCGGCCGAGCTTACGCAGTTCTGATGGATCCGCAACTTAGAACGAATTACGATCTATGTGAGACAGTCAAAGCAGCTTTCAGAAGAGGAGTATTGGCTACCTTAAACACCAGCAATGGCGCTGCTAGACTCATGGCTTTTTTCTTGGATGACAAATACGAGAATTTACTATGGCAGGATCACTCTCGAGGGACCGTTTTAAAATTAGGCTATTCAAGGCTCGAAACAAGGTTTATGGCAAAAATCATTGCTGGGGAAGATATGCCTAAACTACCACAGCCTATCCAGTTTCCTCTGCGGTGTTTGTTTATCAAGATAACAGAACATGCCAAGTCTCTTGGAGGAAACAATTTACTCATAGAATTTGATAACGAGGATGCACGTAATGATATTATGGACGGTTTAAGAGTATTTAGATGCGGGAATAGCATGTTGTTTCAGCAAAACTTAGACAAAATGAAAGCTGAAGGTAAACGATAAGATCTCGGACCTAAATTTATAGTTGAGCGACACATTAATATAATAATAAAATAGAGTCCAATCAACTCCATCTTGTCCTTTAAATTTATTAATTAGTATAGAGAATTGAATTAAACTTGATGGTATTCATCAATACGAGTTCATTTCTTTAAATTCCTCTTGAGCTTTTTCCATCCAAAGGTCATCGTCCTGGAAAATATGGTAACTATTTAGTATATCTACCAATTTGAGGGAGTTCACTTGTGAGTGTAAACATGCGGATAGGATACAGCGGATTGCAGGCGAATACTTGGCTGATTTATCGAATACCGTCACATTGAAAACGATATCAGGATTTTCTTCCTCATGGTTGTTAATCTGCCACCAATCTATTTCCTGCATAGCCACTCTGATGGTTCCAGGACCAATAGCTAAAAACTCCAATTCATCAGGACATTGAAGTGACAAGATTGACGATTCTGCTATGTGACATCTCCACAGCTTTCCAAAGGTAGCTGTCGGGAGTAAGAGCTTGAACCTGGTTCCTTCAACAACGGTAAGACCCGCCTCGGCATCTGCTCCGCTGTATGTAACAACTCCATCAGACGCTATTGAGCTCGCGCTGTTGCTGTACACACCGAGCAGCTCCCTAATGATAGTCCCAAAGTCATGCATTAACTGCTGCTCACGGGTTCGACTCCACTTCTGAATCTCCGAAGCAATGCATTTTGAACCCCATGCGATCTTACCAAACAGCAATCGGCTTCCTCCCTCCGTAAGAAATAATTGTTTGATATCGACAGAACGCGTGATGCTGAAAGTACTCTGACATACAATGTCGCTAAATCCTGAGAGAGTTTGTCTGACAATTGATTGGAATAATGGCTGCGATTCATTAAAAATTCCATGTTTCCTATTTCCAATGTTATTTCCTTCAAATAACATTTATAATGAACGAGAAACAAACTTACCTGATTAAATCCGCAACAGAAACCATTTCGCTGTTATATTGATAGTAGAGTTCCAAATTTTTAGAATGACCCATCCACAATGGAAAATATTTCGAAAGTGCAAGCTCGCGATGAGCAGCATGACAATTAGATGCAAATACCAGATCATCATCCAACGCAGTTTCCGATTTTAAGTCGATAACCTCCACGTTTGCCCCGTCTCTGGTTTGACCCAGTGTGCATAAAAGGCTCGGAGCTGCATGTCCCATACGATCTGCTATTTTTAAGGCCGACGTTTTCCTAACTCCATGGCGGTCTACTAAACGAACAGTTCCTTTCACCCGTAAAGTATTGCACATTCTTTCAACATCAAGTCTTTTTTTCCTTTGATAATCCAGGCTATTCGTGAACAAATGCACACTGCTCTTACGCCGAGTCAAGAATTCCTCGCGGTCAAGTTGCTCCATATGGTTTATTTGCTTGCATGCTTGCTTGTGATCCTGTTGCAAGATCAACAACACGGATAGTAATTGAGCCGTTTTGGTAGCGTCGGGACCCCACTCTTCACATATCTTCTTTAAATTTGAAATCTTCACATTTATTTCCTCCCCAAGATTGTTTCTACCACCTAGTAAAACCCCATCAAGAAACGAATCAAAAGAAAGAACTGCATTCTCGTCACCGAAAGATATAGTTCGAGACCATATTCTCTCAGCACGTCTGGCATCGTTCACATCCAGTAGGTCTGAGGATATCATACTTTCTCGAAACGAGTTCCATTCTAGTTCGTTGCTTATATGGCCCGGAATCGTCACGCAACTTGCCTCAAATAACTCGCGAACAACTTCCATCTTGGGTTCAACCGTTTTTTTCTTCAGAATTATAAAAAAGGTCCGTTATGGTGCCACTAATAAGCGACCCCAATTTTAACATATTATTTTATGTGAGCCCTGCTCTGGGTCCGTTGTGAATCTGTTTTAAAGAATACAAATAGTCATGACTGAAGGAAAGCAAGACGATGTGGAAAGCAAGAACAAGGAGGAGGAGGAGGAGGCTGACTTGGCTAAGCAATTGTTCGAGAAGAACAACGATGAAATTTCACAGCCCAAGTTTCAATCGGCTGCTGGTTTAAAGGAACCCAAGGATGACGCTGTAGAATTGCCATCCGAGTTAGCTGACCCCAAAGTAATGGAGTTCCTCCGCATATTAGACGAATACCGATTGAAATGCGAGGACGAAGGGAATTATGAAGAGGCCGAGAGAGCGAGTTCCCAGCTTGATAATCTACGTCAGCAAGAAACCAAGCGCCAACTTAAAGCGATCACTGCGCGACAAATAGCTGAGCGGCAAGATATTCAAATCGCTCACAATATGCAATTCGCCGAATTCAACTCTGCATGGGACAAGTATTTGGATGAATATGATCAAATGTCACAGCAATATATCAAGCAAATGACAGAACGACACTCCCAAGAGCTTCGAAATTTTCAGGAGTCGCTGCATCAGAAAATGCTGGATAAACCACCAAAGTTTTCCCGAGAATTGTTAGAATGGCGCAGACGCCAGCATATGTTGGCAAAACAAAAAAACTATACAGAAGCACAGAAGATAAAAGGGATTGCTGATATGATGGAGGCGAAGGAAAGAGGAAGACTGGACAATGATTGGCAATCCGTCTTCGCTACTAAAGAAAGCAAATATAGATCACAGCAGCAATCAGAACTTAATGCTCTTCTAAAACGTATTGAAGTCAGGAGAAAGCAACATTTGACTCAAAGAAATTTAGACTCGACAAGACTTTTACAACGTAATAGAAACGTGCAGAGTGTTCTGACTTCAAAGCAAGCAACCGAGAAAAGATTGGCAAAAGATGATATAAAAACAAAGATGTCTAGACCTCGAAATGGAGTTTTCGGCTCTACTGCTTTGGTTGATAAATTTTAATTATTTTAACAAAACAAAAATCGATTATTTTAAAGCACTTCAAGTAGTGGATAAAAGCCATCAAATGCTAATTTTTTATTAAACAAGAGTATCTTGTTGAAAGAAAAGTGCCTGATGGCAATCCGTGAGGTAATCAGAAGCAAGAACATTATGCGGAATCACTGAATTCACATTATATTTCTCCTGATGAAATTTAATTGCATCCCTCGACTTGACAACTATGTCGCCTGCAAACACCTTCCAAGAAGTAGCCACTAAAGCATTTAAAAATACTTTATACATTGACGTCCCTCTCTCTGCATCCCCAAAATGATCTCGCATACCTACCAAAAATCTCTGCAATAGCACCTTAGTATCCGTACCCCATTCAGCACCAATACCAATAATGAAAGGAATCAAAATGTGACCAGAACCTGTCGAAAAATCTTCATACTTCAACTTCTTTAGCTTCTCCTCAGAAATTAGAACCTCGTCAGGTGATAATCTTTCATAGGATTTCGCAAATGGATCAATAAAGGAAACATCTATACCTAAATTGAAATCCCGTCTGGACCCATTAACTGCCATAGAACCACGGAAATGAGCATCTTAGAATTTTCCATTACCAGAAGGATTGCAATTGTACACCCGTTCACCAACAGAATCCACCAAGTTAGCATATCGTGCAAAATGCCGAAGAATCAGAATAATCCTGTTCTGAGGAGAATAGAGTGTATGATTTGAATGACAACAAGCCAGATGTAAGCCTCCTTCAAACAGAACCTTCTCGTCTTTGTTTTCACCAAATGCGCAAAACTCAATGTGTTTCAAACCGGGAATCGTTTGTCTAAACGCCTGATTGAAGTACAACTGAAACTCATCATTGCTGATGCGGCATTGTACATTCGAAGTCGGAAGATAAAAAAGAGACCTCGCATTGGTTTGTCGACCTAAATAGAACAACCGAATTAAATCTATTTCTTCCACACAAATACGCTGTTGCACCGAACCCTGGGGGACCTATTTGTCTTCTCTCTCGACTCTTCAACAATTCAGAAGCACATGCAAATGGATTTGAAACTGGATATTTTTAGTGAATGTTCTTTGGGTATAATTAAAGCCGTTTGATGTACTTCTCCAGATAGGAAAAACTGCAATCAAAGTATTAGCAATCATTCAGCTCCAAATATCGACATTCGATATAATCAACGAGGTGCACCAAAAATTCTGAACCATTTACTACATCAAAACCAAATTCGATATATAGTATAATGAGCACACCCAAGTATGACCATCCACCTGCTACTCAAGAAGCAGTGTACGCGTACCCTGCCCTAGCTGAACCTGTAATGTCAGCTCAAAGCCAACAAGGACGTCCTTCAAGCAATGGTGCCCCCCAAGTTGTATATGTGCAACAACAAGTTCCTGCTGATCCGAGACTAGCCATGCGCGGTATTCGTCCTGGGGGGATGTATACTCGGGAGACTTACTGTGGTGTTGTTTCTATTCTCATCGGTGTGTTTTTGCTTCCTTGTATTTGCTGTTGTCCAGTTGATTCACAGGAAGTTTATATTGAACCTGGTACGGGGAGACGCGTGGTCCTATCAAGCGGGATTTAGAATGTTTATTGATTGCGTTTTGAAGAATTTGAAAAACGGATCACTTTGTCTATTAGTTGGCGTAAATAACAAATTTATATTTAGCCCATTTTCAAGCTTTTCTTCTCATTCCATTTGAATTTCTTCTTGAGCATTCCCACCGGTTTCCAGCTCAAGCTTTGATCGAGACCAATAGTGAGTGATTCAAGAAAAACTTATCTATGAAGAGGGTATCAACATTATTTCACCAAATTAAATATTTATGTTAACTTGTCTTGAGCAGATTCACTCTCAAGATCTAAATGTATCTAATTCTAAATATGCTTTTCATAATGTTAATAAGAATAAAGACGACTTCAT
>Ga0335398_10006400_pt1 | contig 14929 bp, 14 predicted proteins | sample BON03_FD_205742 | JGI IMG/M metagenome (GOLD analysis project Ga0335398, IMG submission 205742) | Freshwater microbial communities from Lake Bonney liftoff mats and glacier meltwater in Antarctica - BON-03 (spades assembly) (version 2) | ecosystem: Environmental > Aquatic > Freshwater > Ice >... | reverse complement strand
TATCGATAAGTTTAATAAAGAGCTTCCAATCATGAAAGCTTTAGTGAAAAATGCAATAGATATTTATAATAATATTCGACCTCATTATTCTAATTACATGCTGACACCAAACCAAATGCATCAACAAGATGAAATTAAAATGAGAACCTATAAAAGAAAAAACACTTGCAAAAACGTTTTTGCAAGTGTTTAATTAATTATTTTTACCAAATAATCTGTATCGATTATTTAGGACGGGACAATATTGTTTTTTTCTTTGCGTTTTTCTCTTTATATTTGTAGTCTATAAAACAACCAGATGGATTTTAAAAATACAAGAGCATTTGCTCAAGAGTTAGATAAACAAGACGAATTAAGTAAGTACAAAGACGAATTTATTTTTCCTAAAGTAAAGGATAAAGAAGTAATTTACTTTACAGGAAACTCTTTAGGCTTACAACCTAAGACTGCAAAAAAATATGTGGATGAAGTAATGGACGATTGGGCAAATCTTGCTGTAGAAGGACATTTTTATGCAGACAAGCCTTGGTGGGATTACCATGAGAGATTTTGCGAACCTTTGGGTAAAATTGTAGGTGCAAAACCTTCAGAAGTGGGTGTTATGAATACATTGACCGTAAATTTACATTTACTAATGGTTTCTTTTTATAGGCCAACCGCTAAAAGATTTAAAATTATTTGTGAAGAGAAAGCCTTTCCAAGTGACCAATATATGTTTCAAAGTCAGGTAGATTTTCATTCTAAAGGAGTAGGTTTCAATAAAGAGGAAGCAATTGTTGAAATTTCACGTAGAGAAGGAGAACACAATATTAGATTAGAAGATGTACTTTCTAAAATAGAGGAAGTAGGAGATGAATTAGCGCTTGTGTTAATTGGTGGTGTTAATTATTATACGGGTCAAGTCTTTGATATGAAAACAATTACAGAAGCAGGGCACAAAGCTGGTGCTTATGTAGGTTGGGATTTAGCCCATGCAGCTGGAAATATTCACTTAGAATTAAATAATTGGGGAGTAGATTTTGCTGCCTGGTGTAGTTATAAATACATGAATTCAGGTCCAGGAAATGCATCTGGTTATTTTGTGCATGAAAAACACCATAATGATCCAACTTTATCTCGTTTTGCAGGTTGGTGGGGACACAATAAGGAACGCCGTTTTTTAATGGAACCAACTTTCGATCCAGCAAAAAGTGCAGATGGATGGCAAATTAGTAATTTACCTATTTTATCAATGGCTCCTTATCTTGCATCAGTGCACATGTTTGCCGAAATTGGAATGGAAAAATTAATTAAAAAAAGAAACTTAATTACTTCTTACCTTGAATTTGTTTTGCACGAAATTGATGCAGAATTAGAAGAGGCTAAATTTGAAATTTTAACTCCCGCAAATCAAGAAGAAAGAGGTTGCCAGTTATCGGTATATTTACATGGACAAGGTAAAGAATTATTTCATTATCTTATGGAAAACGGTGTTATCACAGATTGGAGAGAGCCAAATGTTATTCGTTTTGCTCCAGTTCCATTATATACATCGTTTGAAAATATGTACGACTTTGGACAAATCTTAAAAAAAGGTATCTTGAAATAGATTTTTAGATAATTCGATTTTGAAAAATCAAATTATCTAAAAATCAAAAGAGTACAATCATGGATAAACAGCAAATCATAGAAAATTTTGACCCAAGTCAGCCTGGATTACCAGACGCTACTATTTTTGGTCTCCCTTTTTCAGCAGAACAATCTGAAATCATTGTAGTACCTGTTCCTTGGGAAGTTACGGTGAGTTATGGTGCTGGCGCCTCAGAAGGACCAAATGCAATTTTGGATGCATCTTTTCAAGTAGACTTAAACCACCAAGAATTTCCAGAATTATGGAAATTAGGAATATTTATGGATAAAGCACCAAGTCATTGGAAAGCAAATTCAGAGGAATATAAAAGTCTAGCGCAACCAATTATTCAGGCTTTAGAAGAAGGGAAAGACATTGCGGCTTTTCCTGCTTTACAAACAGACTTAAATAAAATTAATAAAGTTTGTAGAGAATTACATACAGAAGTAAAAGAAAAAGTGCAATATTGGATGCGCCAAGGAAAAAAAGTAGTTTTATTAGGCGGAGACCATTCTACTCCATTAGGATATTACGAAGCTTTGGCAAGTCAGCACGAAGATTTTGGAATTTTGCACTTAGATGCGCACATGGATTTGCGTATTGCTTACGAGCAGTTCACTTATTCTCATGCCTCCATTATGTATAATGCATTAAAATTACCTCAAATTTCTAAAATTGTACAAGTTGGAATTAGAGATTTTTGTGAACAAGAAGTTGAAGTTGTTAATAAAGAAAATGGTCGTGTTTTAGTACACACAGATTTAGACTTAAAAAAGCAATTATTTGAAGGCAATACTTGGCAACATTTATGTGATCATATTATTTATTCATTACCAAAAAAAGTATGCGTTTCTTTTGATATTGATGGAATGAACGCTTTATATTGTCCAAATACAGGAACACCAGTTCCAGGAGGATTTTCTTATGAACAAGCTACTTATTTATTAAGTCGCTTGGCAGAATCCAATAAAGAAATAATTGGTTTTGACTTGGTAGAAGTGGCACCAGGTGAAAATGGAGATTGGGACGGAAATGTAGGTGCTAGAATGTTATTTCATATGTGTGGTATGTTAGCAAAATCTCAAGAGATGAAGGTTGGGAATAAAATAAATTTCAAAAAATAGTTATTTGTAAATTAGACCGTTGCAATTGCCACAAGTCATTAACCAAAAAAAAAAATTAATGAATCATTTTATTGTAGAACAATGGAAAGAATTTGTTCCTGAATTTGTGATGGTTCGACGTTATAAAATTTCTAACTTAGGAAGAATTAAAAGTTTTAATCAAAATTTAGAGGACGAACGTTTATTAAAAGGTACTAAATGTGATGGATATCCCTACTTAGTTCTAAATGGGAAAAAAGAAAATAAACCGGTAAAAAAGAGCATATCGATTCATTTACTAATAGGTTTATTATTTATTCCTAAAGAAACGGAAGAAAAAAAACACGTTCTTCATCTTGATTATTCTAGAATTAACAATGTAATTACAAATTTACAATGGGCTACTTATGATGAAATGATAGCGCATGGAAAGAAAAGTCCGCATGTAATTGAAGCAAAAAAGAAGCTAATTGCGTTTAATAAAAATAATGACGGCAGAAAGTTAACCGTAAATACAGTTAGACGTTTAAAGAAAAAATTATTAGATCCCAATAGAAAAACACGTTACAAAATTTTAGCCAAGCAATTTGGTGTTTCAGAAATGCAACTACACCGCATTAAAACAGGAGAAAATTGGGGACATATTATAGTATAATTTTATAGGAGTATTTGGTGTTAGTACAAATCCATGTTTTCAATGATATGTTGTGCTTTTTCTTTAATTTTCGTCAGTTCCTCAGGTTGCATTTTATTTAGTAAGGCAAGCATCATGCTCATTCTTTGGTTTTTTGCAAAATATTCTCTTTTATCATCTAAAAAATTCCAATACAAACTGTTAAACGGACACGCTTTTTCTCCTAGTTTATCTTTAACATTATAATGGCAACTACCACAGTAATTACTCATTTTATTAATATAACTTCCAGAAGAAACATAAGGCTTTGTGGCTATAATTCCGCCATCTGCATATTGACTCATGCCGCGAGTATTGGGCATTTCAACCCATTCAATTGCATCAATATAAACACCTAAATACCATGCATCCACTTCATCTGGATGCATTTGCGTTAGTAAAGAAAAATTTCCAATAAGCATTAAACGTTGAATATGATGTGCATAAGCTTCTTCTAAACTTTGAGAAATAGCTTTTTGCAAGCAATTCATTTTAGTTTTTCCTGTCCAATAAAATTCTGGTAATTTATGGTAGTTTTCTAATGCATTCATTTTACTATAATTTGGCATTTCTTTCCAGTAAATTCCCCTTACATATTCTCGCCAACCTAGAATTTGACGCACAAATCCTTCTACTTGTGAAAGGGTAATCGCCTCCTCATTTTCATGATAAAAACCAACAACAGTTTCAATAACTTCTTTTGGGGAAAGCATTTTACTATTCATAGCAAAGGATAATCGAGAATGGAATAGAAATTTTTCATCTGTATGCATGGCATCCTCATAATCTCCAAAATGAACCAATAAATTCTCACAAAAATAATCTAATTGCTCTAAACATGCTTTTCTTGAGGTTGGCCAATTAAATTTATTTACTTCTATTTTTCCGAAAGTAGAAACATTCGCTTCTTCAATTTCAGCCAAAATTGTTTTTATACTCAGGTCAAAATTTAGTGCATTAGGAATAGGAACTTGTCCTTTGTATTTCAATCTGTTATCTTTGTCAAAATTCCATTGATTGCCTTCTGGTTGCGAACCTTGCATTAAAATATGATGTTTTTTTCGCATCATTCGATAAAAATTCTCCATTAAGAGCAATTTTTTGCCTTCAAAAAAATCTTTCAACTCTGTTCTTGAAGTATAAAAATGTTCGGTGTCAAATGCTTCTGATTCAATTTTTAGAGCGGTGCAAATTGTTTTTAGTTGTACATCTAATCGATATTCATCGGGCAATTGGTATTCGAATTTTTCAATTTTATTTTCAGAAATAACTTTTAAAAGCACTTTTTCTAAAGCCTGTTGATTTTCGTTATCAGAAATTTTATAATAGAGCACTACATGACCAGCTTTTTTTAAATCTTCAGCAAAATTGCGCATCGACAAGAAAAAAGCCACCACTTTTTGAATATGATGTTTCACATAATCTGTTTCCTGACGCATTTCTGCCATCAAGTAAATGGTATTTTCATCTACTTCTTCCAACCAAGAATGCTGACTATTTAATTGATCTCCAAGAAGTAAACGTAGTTTTTTCATAAAAAGGTATTAAAACAAAATAGGTTAAAATTTTAGGGTGTTAAGAAGTTGGATGCTTAAAAATTTAATAAAATGTTTACAAAACACTGAAAAAAAGTTTAAAGCCATAATTTTTGAAAGGCCCCATTTCTATCATACATTTCAGCTTGTCTTTGTATATTAAATTTTCTATCTCTAGGATCATTTCCCACGCCAGCATTGTAAATCCAATTTCCATAATTAGAATGTACGTCATAATCAATAAGCATACTTTCAAAATATGCAGCAGCAATTCTCCAATCTTGTTCCCATTCTTTTGCCCAAAAACTTGCTACATTTTGTCGGCCACGATTACTCATAAATCCAGTTGTAGCTATTTCTATCATATTGGCATTTACAAAAGGTTCTTTTGTGTTTCCAGAAATCCATTGGTTAAATGCTTTGGTGTTAAATTTCCAATCGTATTTGTTTGTTAATATTCCATCGAGATGAAATATCTTATTGCCATGTTTCAAGGATATATATTTGAAATAATCTCGCCAAATGAGTTCGAAAATTAACCAATAGGTATCTTCATTTGCTTCAATTTCTACTTCATATTGTTTTAATTTCCAATAAATAGTTTTCGCAGAAACACTTCCATTAGCTAACCATGCGGAAAATTTCGAACTATAATTAGTTCCAATTAAGCCATTTCTGGTTTGTTTGTATTTTGAAATATTTTTTGTTTCCCAAAAATAATTTTCTAATCGTTTTGCAGCTTCATTTTCTCCACCTTTAAACGGAAAAGCTGTGTTTGGATCCATTTCAAAATCTTCAAATCCTAATTGTTGAATAGAAGGAACTTGTGTGGTATTTTGAACTCTATTAGAAAGTAGTTGTTTTTCTATAGATACAGTTGGATTTATGGTAACTTCATTTTCACATTTCTTTCGAAAGACAGTAAATACTTTCGGGATATCTTCTATTTCATAAGGAATATCATTTGGATGAAATAAAAATTGGTCATATGTTTCTACCCATTTTATTGCTGCAAGATTTTCAATGTTTTGTAAATTTTTTAAAACTTTAACTTCTTCACTTGTCCATTCTTTTTGAGAATAAACAGTATCAATTTTATAATCTTCAACTAATTTTGGAATAATATTCTCGGGCTCATCAAAATAAACCAATAAAGAAATGTTTTTAGCTTCTAGATTAACTTTCAGTTCTTGAACGGATTCCATCAAAAATTGCGCTCTAAATTTTTCGGTTTTCTTAAAACCATATTTTGTTGTTGCAAAGTGTCTAGGATCAAAACAATAAACGGCCAAAACTAGTTCGTTATTACAACAAGCTTTTTTTAAGGAGGCATTATCATTTACTCTCAAATCATTTCTAAACCAAACTAGATTTTTCATTTAGGTTACTTTATTTTTCTATAAACAGAACGTATTGCTATTTTCTGACTACTAATTCTTTTTACTTCTTCTGCATTTTTCACCACAGTATTTTACTGCATCCCAGTTTTTCTCCCATTTTTTTCTCCATGAAAAAAATAATCCGCAAGTTTCACATTGCTTTTCAGGCAAATTCACTTTTTTATGCGCCATTTTTCAGCATCGATTTCACCATTGAGTTGGGTCTTGCATATTCAAAACGGTCTATTAATTTAGGCAAACAATAACCATCTAATCCATTAATAGCTACTACATTTCCTTTTTCTAATTGCAACCAATAATCAGAATTTAACATATTTTCTTCAAAATAAATTTCTTCAATGGATGCAATAATATGGATGCAACCGTTTTCAATAATTGGATATTCACTCATATATTTACATAACAACCTTACTGGACTCTCTTTTACAAAGGGCTGTTGAATGTTTTCTATATATTCTGATTCGATGTTACTTTCCTTAAATTCAGATACTTCTTCTAAATAGTTTGCCGAGGTTTGATGTGCTCTTTGAATTAAATTTTCAGTTATGTGATTTACTGTAAAATAACCAGTTTCCATAATATTTTTATAAGTATCTCTTGGAACTGTTGCCGGTCGCATAATGAAACCTAATAATGCAGGATTACTTCCTAGATGCGTTATGCTACTAAAAATTGCTAAATTTTCTATTCCATCTTTTGAAATGGTACCAATTAAGTTTGCCGATTTATATCCTGTTACAGAATTAACTAAGTTTAATCGTGCCACTTTATCCATTTTAGCGACTTCTTCCTTATTAAATGTTTTCATCTTTTAATTTTGTCTAACAAAAATAGCGAAAGATTAAACAATAACCTTTCTTTTTTGTAAAAAATGTTGTTTTGGGTTAGTTGCCATTTTTTTATTACTTATTTTTGTAAAACAAATATTTTAAAATGCAAACACCAAAAAAAATTGCTATTGTTGGAGCTGGTTTAGTTGGTTCTTTATTGGCAATATATCTTAAAAAAGCGGGTCACACCGTTCACGTTTTTGACAGAAGTTCAGATATTAGAAAAATTCAATTTTCTGGACGTTCTATAAATTTAGCTATGTCTAATAGAGGTTGGAAAGCTTTAGAGGAAATTGGCATTGCAAATGAAATAAAGAAAATTGCTGTCCCTATGGAAAAGAGAGCAATTCACATGATGGATCAATCTCTAAGTTATCAAAAATATGGTAAAGATGGTGAGGCTATCTATTCTATATCTCGTGGTGTATTGAACAGAAGAATGATAGACCTTGCAGAAGAAGAAGGTGTGGAGTTTTTCTTTGAACATAAAGTTTGGGATGTTACACTTGGCGAAGCAATTTTACATATCGGAGAAGAGGAAAGAGGAGATTGGAAACCGTACAAATACGATATGGTTTTTGGTTCAGATGGTGCATTTTCTAGAGTTAGACATAGAATGCAACGCCAAAGCATGTTCGATTATTCGCAAGAATTTTTAGAAGTTGGCTATAAAGAATTAAATATTCCAGCAAATGCAGATGGTTCTCATAAATTGGATAAAAATTCGCTACATATTTGGCCACGTGGAAATTTCATGCTTATTGCATTGCCAAATTTAGACGGAAGTTTTACTTGTACTTTATTTATGCCCTTCAAAGGAGAAAATTCTTTTGAAGAACTAGATACAGAAGAAAAGTTAGTTGTCTTTTTTAATAAATATTTTTCGTCTACTAATGATGTAATAACAGATTTAGTAGTAGATTTTTTCAAAAATCCAAAAAGTTATTTAGTAACTATGAAGTGTTTTCCTTGGACATATATTGATAAGGTAGCTTTAATTGGAGATGCTTGCCATGCTATTGTTCCTTTCTATGGTCACGGTATGAATGCTGGGTTTGAAGATATTACTATTTTGTCTGCGTTAATGGGCAAATATGGAGACGATTGGCAAGCTATTTTTACAGAATACGAAAACTCTCGCAAACCAAATGCAGATGCAATTGCAGAATTGTCTTACCGTAATTTCATGGAAATGAGCTCTAAAACTGCGGATCACAAATTTCACTTGCAAAAAGAAATTGAAAAATGGTTTTCTGAAAAACACCCAGATAAATGGACCCCATTATACAGTAGAGTAACGTTTAGTCATCAACCTTATGTTGAAGCTTTAGCAGAAGGCGATAGGCAAAATGCCATCATGAAAGAGATTTTAGAAATAGAAAACATAGAGAAAATTTGGCAAACAGAACCTATCGAACAACAAATTTTGCAATTATTAAAAGAATAAAAATAGAGAATAAAAGACATTCTTTTATTCTCTATGCACTTTGTTAAAGTCAAAGGCTGGTTTGCAAATTGCAATGTATTCACAAGATTCATCAAATGGATTAGAATATTGCACTCTAGTATTTGCTTCAATTTTTATAGATTGACCAGCTTCTAAAATAATAATTTCATCTTCAATAATAAATTGTTTCCTGCCAGAAATTATATAAGTGTATTCTTCAAATTCTGGGGTTTGAAAAGGTTCGCTCCATTTCGGAGGTGCAATCATGTGCGCAATTGAAATATCTTTGTTTCCCGTTGTTGGAATTCCATGATGTTCTTCAATTAACTTTCCATCAGTGGTTGGGACTATAAAAGGGTTTTTTTGAATAAAATATTTTTTCATTTTTTTGGAATGTGTTTTTGTAAAACTTTTTCAAGTTCAAAAATGTATTGTTTATCTATGTTATCTAAAGAAAAAGTAAGTTGTGTGTTGTTTTTATTTTCAATTATTAATTCATTCAATTCAAAGTTAAAAGATTCAATTTCAGAGAAAATAACTGATTTCGATTTTGAATTAATCTTAATATTTCCACCTTTTTTATTCCAAACAAAATAATTTTTATAAAAGAAATTTTTAAACTGAGGAAATAACCCAATAGCACTGCCCAAATTTAGTAATATCCATAAATTTTTATATTTGTCAGAAAAAAAAGCAAGCGAGCCAATTATTGCAAGAATAATTCCAACAACAACTATTAAAGTATCTAAATTCTTTTTGAAACCTAATTCCGTAAATTTTATTCTTTTCATAAAATTGTATTACATCAAAAGTATACTTTTTTTCTTATTTACCATTTCATTTGGTTTTAAAACGATAATCTCAAAATCTAAAAATCTATATTTAATGCTTACCTTTGCACTCTATTTTAAAGTACAATGTTAGATAAACAAACACAAATTGCGGTAGATAAAGGCGAAATGTTGCCTTTAATGGAGGAGTTTTACACCATTCAAGGAGAAGGATATCACACTGGTACAGCAGCTTATTTCATAAGAATTGGCGGTTGCGATGTGGGCTGCCATTGGTGCGATGTAAAAGAAAGCTGGAACGCAGAATTGCATCCACCAACAAATACCAACATTATTGTTGAAAACGCAAAAAAATATGCGGAAACTGTTGTAGTTACAGGTGGCGAACCTTTAATGTGGGATATGTCTGTTTTAACTTCAAGATTAAAAAAACAAAATCTAAATGTTCACATAGAAACTTCTGGCGCTTATCCGGTAAGCGGAACATGGGATTGGTTTTGTTTATCGCCTAAGAAAATGAAACTACCAGTTGCCGGTGCATATGCTATTGCAAATGAATTAAAAGTAATTGTTTTTAATAAACACGATTTTATTTTTGCCGAAGAACAAGCTGCAAAAGTAAATCCAAATGCTATTCTTTTTTTGCAACCAGAATGGAGTAAAAAAGAAGAAATGACACCGCTTATTGTTGATTATGTAATGAATAATCCAAAATGGCGCATTTCTTTACAAACACATAAATACTTGAATATTCCTTAAATATGAAGCAAGTAATTTTAATGATACTTTTTTTTATATTTTCATTTGGGTATTCTCAAATTGGAGGATAAGATGAAGTTTATTTAGGTGGGGATTTAATAGACGCTAAGTTTCAAGGAGGAGGAATTGATAAGTTCTATGATTTTATCATTGAAAATTTTGATGTTTCAACGGTTGAAAAGAAAGGGCAAATTATTTTTACATTCAATGTAAATGAACTTGGTGAAATTAAGAATATTAGAATATTACGTGATTTAGGGACTAATTCTGCTATAGAGTTAATTCGGGTTTTAAAAAAAGCAACTAAATGGCAACCTGCAAAAAGAGGAGGAAAGCCAATTAGTATTCAATTGAAAATGCCATTAACTTTTAATTAGTTAAACGAGCTAAATAATCAAAATGCTCACCTTCCATAATTAACTCGCAATTTAAATCATTAGCAATTGCTGCATTTTGCAAAGTATTATAGTCTAAATAAAGCCAATCAAAAGTCTCTTCGGTTTCTTCTTTATATTGTATTGTAAAAGTTAGCTCACCATAGTAACCATTTCCATTAATTTCGTAAGCGCCATCTTCATCTTGGTCAAACATGTAAATAATGTCTGACGAATCAATTAAAATTTGTCCATTTTCCTTTAAAAGACTTTTTAATTTTTGAAGATATGTTGGAATCTGATCTAGTTTTCCAAAAATTCCTGTTCCATTCATCAATAATAGAATAGTATCATATTTTTCATTCTGATGAATATCAGAATCTAAATCCAATACATTTACAACTTCCGCATTTTTTAAACCTCTTAGTTTACAAGCTTCAATAGCATTTGCCGAAATATCTATTGCTGTTACTTCTAGTTTTTTTTCATTCTGAAGATATAAAGCATGACTTCCAGCACCAGCGCCAACGTCTAAAACTCTTCCTTTAGAAAGTTCCAATGCTTTTTGTTCTAATTTTGGCATTGTTGTATATTCCCTAAATAAATAGGCAACACTCATTTCGTCAGCTTCAGAAATGGAAGTTTCTGTACTTATATCTTCTGGATTATTGTTGGTTTGGTAGTCTAAAATTGCTTTTCCAAAAAGGTCTTTCATAAAAATAAGGTTAATAGTTTTAGAAGTTTATGAGTTTAAAAGGATGAAGTTGTGTAGTTTTGTAAAATAATCATCAAATAAACAAATTGATACACCCACAATTAAACATTCTTCCAGAACTTGCCAAAGATACGCATATCGAAAACAAAAAGTATTTTGATAAGCTAAAAAAACGTGCTCCAAAAAATTTGGATAAAGTAATGCAAGATTTACACGATGCCGAATTTAAAAAAACGGACTGTTTAGATTGTGCTAATTGTTGTAAAACTACAGGTCCGTTGTTTACAATTACTGATATTGAACGAATTTCTAAAAACTTCAAACAAAAACCACAACAATTTATTGCACAATATCTTCGTGTAGATGAAGACAACGATTATGTGTTGCAAAGTGTGCCTTGCACTTTTTTAGATAGCGATAACAAATGTTTTATTTACGATATTAGACCAAAAGCTTGTCGCGAATTTCCACATACGGATAGAAAGAAATTCCAACAAATAACCGATCTAACATTAAAAAATGTTGAAGTTTGTCCAGCGGCTTATAACATTGTCCAAAAAATGAAGGAGAAATTACCTCTTTAAAAAGTGGTCAGCATTTAGTTTTAGTATTCAGTATTTTTAGTTTTCTAAATACAAACTTGTCATTCCGTTAGGAATCTCTAAAAATCTACTAAATCTGTGTTCCAATTTTTTTATAATTAAGATAGAATAGATGCATTTAGTATAAGACATCTTGATCCTTTTATAAAACAATTTATAGCTGTCTGCTTAGCTTATTAAATTGAAAAAGGACATACGGATAACCAAATTAAAAGGATAAGAATAGATTTTATCTTTTATAATTGCTGATAATTTGCTAAAATATGTTTAACCTGCGTGCTAACCATTGCATTAATATAAGATTCGGATAGTCATCTAACATAAAACGTATTGCAAATAGAAGTTTTAAAAATCTTTCTTCTTTCCTCTTTTTTTATCATCTTCTTACTCATATATCAAATATTTACTTCTCATTTCTTTAAAATCAGTCAAACCTTTTTGCCAAGAATCTCTAATGTTATTTTCAGAAACACCTTTTTCAATTTGTTCTTGTAGTTTCTTGGTTCCTGCTAATTTGGTAAAAAAAGCATTAAAAAATTTCGATTTGTCAGTAGTTTCAGCATAAGCTTTCATTAACCATTTTAATTCCAGTTTGTTTACGGGTTTTATTTGGGTTAAATCTTCTCCATAACACGTTTCTCCGTTGTAAGTTGGATCTTTTGCACCTTCGTTCGGTTGTGGCGTAAAGCTAAAATTTCCTTTATCTAAATAAGGAGAACCATAAATTTGAAATTGTTTTTCAGTACCACGACCTACACTTACATTAGTTCCTTCAAAAAAGCACAAACTCGCATATAAATTTATTGCTTGTGCATTTGGTAAATTAGGCGAAGGCTTTACTAATAAGTCGTAAAATAGATTTCTGTTATAATTCAAACAAGAAATTATAGTTAAGTTGCATTGAACTTCATTTTTCAACCACTTTTCACCATTAATCATTTTAGCATATTCACCAATAGTCATTCCGTGCAAAACAGGAATTTGGTGCATCCCTACAAAACTTGTAAACTCTTTTTCTAAAATAGGTCCGTCCACAATTCCACCATTTGGATTTGGTCGGTCTAAAACAATAAGCGGAATATTTTTTTCAGCACATGCTTCCATTACATAATGTAGAGAAGATATATAGGTATAGAAACGCGCACCTACATCTTGCAAGTCAAAAACCATGATTTCAATTCCTTCTAATTGTTCTGGTTTTGGTTTTTTGTTATTTCCATAAAGTGAAATAATAGGCAAACTCGTTTTTATATCTTTTCCGTCTTTTATAACTTCACCAGCATCAGCAGTTCCTCTAAAACCGTGTTCTGGAGCATAAATTTTTTGAATGTTAATCTTTTCAGAAAGTAAAAAATCAACTAAATGCGTTTTATTGGTTAAAATTCCACTCTGATTTGTTACAATTCCCACTTTCTTATTTTTTAAAAGAGGCATGTATTTGCTGTAATTATCGGCACCAGTTTTAATTTCTAATTCAGTTTCCAGTTTTGTCTCTTTCGACTTTTGATTTTCGACTTTTGATTTTACTGAATTTCCACAGGCAAAAACAATTAAAACAAAGAATAAAAACGTATTTTTGAACATCATTTTACAGACCATAACAATTTGAATTTAGAATATTTTATAGCAAAACGACTTATTACTGCTAAAAGTTATAAAAGTAGTATTTCTTCTCCAATAATTAAAATTGCAATTGCTGCAATTTCAATAGGTATTGTTATGATGATAGTATCTGTTGCTACAGGAGTTGGTCTTCAAAATAAAATTAGAGAAAAAGTAGCTGCATTTAGCGGACACATAGTAATTACAAATCACGACGATAATCAATCTCAAGCAAATACTGTTCCCATTTCTATTCACCAAGATTTCTACCCAATGTTTAAAAACATAGAAGGCATAAATCATATTCAGGCAGTTGCGCACAAAGCAGGAATTATAAGAACAGAAAGTTCCGTTGAAGGAATTATTTTTAAAGGAGTAGGTAAAGATTACGTTTGGACAAACATAAAAGAATATATTACACAAGGAAACTTACCTAATTATAAAGACAATTTAAACGAAGAAGTTTTAATTTCAGAATATATAGCAAATAGACTTCAGCTTAAGTTGGGCGATAAGTTCAACACATTCTTTATGAAGGAAAGCGGAAAAATGCCTAATCTTCGAAACTTTATAATCGTTGGAATTTTTAATTCTGGTTTCCAAGAGTTTGATGCTACTTATATAATAGGAGATATTAGACATGTACAAAGAATTAATAAGTGGAAAAATGACGAAGTAGGAGCTTTTGAAGTTTTCATTAACGATTTTACTAAGATTGACGAAATTGGAGACAAAGTATATAAGGAAATTCCGCCTATCTACAATAGCGTAACTATAAAAGAAAAATTCTATAGTATTTTCGAATTTTTAAAATTGTTCGATTTCAATATTATTGTCATTCTTATTGTAATGGTAATTGTAGCAACTATTAATATGATAGTAGCACTCTTAGTTCTCATATTAGAACGAACCCAAATGATAGGAGTTTTAAAAGCATTAGGCGCAAACAACTGGAATATTAGAAAAATATTTCTCTATAATGCAGGTTTTTTAATATTTAGAGGCTTGTTTTTTGGTAATCTTATTGCCCTGGGCTTGTTATTGCTTCAAAAAACATTTGGAATAATAAAGCTCAATCCAGAGAGCTATTATGTCAGCGAAGTCCAGGTAGATATAAATTTGCTGCATATTTTATTATTAAATCTTGGCACAATACTAGTTTGCTTGTTGGTATTACTAATTCCGTCTTATATAATTACAAAAATATCTCCAGTAAAAGCCATCCGTTTCGATTAATCATTTTCATTTGAAGCTTTATCCTGCTGTCCACTATATCTTTTTGTAAAAAAAACAAAAAGGATGTCGTTACCATCCGGGCTAGGGCAATGGTTTTCAAAAAGACATTCACTTATATATAGTATAAAAAAATACTCCTTTTACTATTATTAGATTCTTTGGAGTACCTTAATCTATCCAAACATTTAAATTTACATTGCAACAAATCACTAAATCCATAAATTCACGGAAGTTTAAATCCATTTAAATCTTT
>Ga0335398_10006396_pt1 | contig 14942 bp, 13 predicted proteins | sample BON03_FD_205742 | JGI IMG/M metagenome (GOLD analysis project Ga0335398, IMG submission 205742) | Freshwater microbial communities from Lake Bonney liftoff mats and glacier meltwater in Antarctica - BON-03 (spades assembly) (version 2) | ecosystem: Environmental > Aquatic > Freshwater > Ice >... | reverse complement strand
TTTAAGTTATGGGTGCGTGCACCGCGTATACTTATACTTTTCATGCAGCTTCCGTATAAATGATCTGACGGATGAATATACGCCAACCGACTACTATGACGCAAAAACAAAACACTACATCCACAATGACCCGTTTAGAGAAGCGCAGTGTAGCGGGCTTATCAACTATCTTTGCCCTACGTATGTTGGGTTTATTTATGATTTTGCCAGTCTTTTCTCTGGCAGCAGGCCAATATAGCGGCGCCACGCCAATTTTGACTGGTTTAGCCATAGGCGCCTACGGTCTTACTCAAGCCTTATTACAAATTCCATTTGGCATGTTGTCTGACCGTATTGGCCGAAAACGGGTCATCACTATTGGTTTATTACTTTTTGCTGCTGGTAGTGTTGTCGCTGCATCAGCCGACTCTATCTATATGGTTATAGCCGGCCGCTTATTACAGGGTAGTGGCGCGATTGCTGCCGCTGTTATGGCGCTTACTGCCGATCTGACTCGAGATGAACACCGCACTAAAGCCATGGCGAGTATTGGCATCAGTATCGGCCTGTCATTCTCCGTCGCACTAGCCGCTGGCGCCGCGCTGGAACATTGGATTGGCCTATCAGGCATATTTTGGACTACCGCCTTATTGTCACTCGTTGCTATTGCCATATTACATCTATGGGTGCCCACCCCCACACGCCTCATTAGCCACCGCGATATTGAACCCGTACCTAAACAGTTCCTTAAAGTATTTCGCAATGCCGAAATAATGCGTATGGTCTTTAGCATCATGATTTTGCATTGTTTGCTCACAATCAGTTTTTTTGCACTGCCAATTGCCTTGCTCGAACATGCAGGTTTACCAAAAAACCAGCATGCGATGGCTTATTTACCGATATTAATCTTAGCGTTTATTAGCATGGTGCCATTCATCATCATCGCTGAAAAATATCGCAAAATGAAACCAATATTCTTAGGTGCCATTGCCACATTGGCCATCGCCGAGCTTGGCTGGAGCATGTTATCTAACTCTATTGCAGGCATGCTGTTTTGTTTATGGTTATTTTTTACTGCATTTAATATTTTAGAAGCCAGTTTACCGTCACTAATGTCAAAACTGAGCCCGCTTGCCAACAAAGGCACCGCTATGGGTATTTATTCCACAGCTCAATTTATGGGTGCATTTATTGGTGGTGCGTCAGGCGGTTTAGTATTCAGTAAGCTAGGTGTATCGGGCGTATTTATCGCCGGAGCTGTGTTATCCATAATCTGGCTAATTGTTATCTTACCAATGAAACACCCCAAACATTTGTCAACCCGCATCATTTATTTACAGAATGTTTCCACCAGTAATGCTAATGATATAGCACAGCAACTGAATGACATTTCAGGTGTAGTTGAAACAGTCATCGTCATTGAAGAACACGTCGCCTATGTTAAATTTTCACCTGACGATATCGATAGCGACGCATTGGATGCATTTATTGCTCAAGCATCGTAGAATAAACCTGCTTAAAAATTAATCACGCTTAAGGAGCATACCATGTCAGTAAATAAAGTAATTCTTGTAGGAAGACTCGGCGCAGAGCCAGAAAGTCGTGCCTTTCCTAATGGTGGCTCCATTTGTAACTTACGCCTTGCTACTTCAGAAAGCTGGAAAGACAAGGCAACTGGTGAACGCAAAGAACGCACTGAATGGCATCGTGTCACCTTAAACAATCGTCTAGGTGAAATTGCCCAACAATATCTACACAAAGGTTCACAAATTTATATTGAAGGACGTATTCAAACACGTAAATGGCAAGATCAAAGTGGTCAAGATCGTTATTCAACCGAGATTGTTGGTGATTCAATGACCATGCTTGATACCAAAGGCGGCGGCGCGGGTGGTGGTTCTGCAGACGATTATCAACAAAATACACCTCAACGAAATTCATCGGCACCACAACAGGGTTATGCTCCCCAACCAGCATCACCTTCCGCTGGCCCTGATTATGGCTCACCACAAGGTGGCGCAGATTATTTGGATGATGATATTCCATTTTGACGGACACCCTCAATATAAACGTACAAAATTATCTCTGAGACCACGTATAACGTGGCCTTCGAATATTTCAGAGATGTAGTATGTTTAATACCAGACCCTTGTTCCAAACATTATTGGCAATCGCTGGGCTAGCGCTTGCCTATTATTTAGCGGCTAAATTAAGTCAACCACTTACTGCGCCACCCAGTAATGCCAGTGCATTTTGGCCTGCAGCAGGCATAGCCTTAGCTTTAGTATTAAAATTTGGCCCTAAGGTACTGCTGGGTATTTTTATTGGCAGTTTAATGATGAACATTGAGTTTTACGGCTTAAATGCACTGTCGTCACCTAGTACATCCATACTATTATTTAGTATCATCGCCTTGAGTAGCACTTTATTTACCTATTTAGGCTACACGTTAATTCACAAATATGCCCGCTACCCAGACCCACTGATTTCTCAAGTCAGCATCTTAAAATTGCTCGTACTTGGCGGCCCTATGCTGCAATATTACCCATGATAATAAGTATTAGCGCATTAATCGTCACCGGTATCATCCCAATAGAGCAGGCATTATTTAGTAGTTTTACTTGGTGGCTAGGCCATAGTGTAGGCATTTTTATTATCACACCATTAACATTACTGTTTTTTGATTTGCCAGGAAAAACCGATACCGATCGGAAATGGATTGTTACTATTCCCGTCATCGTCGCACTTCTAATCACCATTAGTCTGTTTCAGAATAGTGTTGATAATGAAAACCAGCGGCTCCAAATGGATCTGGATTACCACGCAAGCACTATTGCTGCAGGACTGAACCGAGAAATTAATACGCATATCAATCTCACTCAATACCTAAGAGATACCATCGTCACTCAAGGTTATATCGAGTTAGACAACTTTATCGCAGCCACTCATTCTATTCGACAATTACATCCCGATATCCAAGCCATTGTTTGGGATGTCATCGTAAAGCATAAAGAAAGAGCGTTATTTGAAAAGCAGATGCAAAAAATTCATCATCTTAACTATCAAATCACCAAACGTGATGATCAAGGTAATATGATTCGTATTGAAGACAAGCCAGAATATGCGGCTATTGCCTATGTCTCACCCTATGAAAATAATGAAAAAGCACTAGGATTTGATCCAACCTAAAATCAAGAATTAGAGACATTTTTTTATGCTGCTCGTGACGGTGGAAAAGCCATAATTACTAGTAGGGTCCGTCTTGTTCAAGACGGCAGAGATCGTGTCGCGATCATTAACTACTTACCCGTTTATAAACAGGGGTACTTATTAGATACTATAAACCAACGTCAAATCGCTTTTATCGGTAATCTTGCCAGCATTTACTATCTGGATGATATGATTGCTAACGAACTAAACGCACATCCGCTACTTGATGTTGATATTACTATCCTTGATATCACTGAACAAGCACGCCCTGTTGAACTTCATTCATCGAGAGTAAACGCGATGACTGATAACGATTTCACCACCCACTACTCCACCCATATCGCTGATCGAATATGGCAAATTAAGATCACTCCTTCAGCTGATTATTTCAAAAATAATTATTCTAACAATGTGTGGATAGTGCTATTTATCGGAATGTTATTTACTGCAACACTGACCATTACCTTGATGATATCAACTGGACGTCGAGCTCGTACTGAAGAAATTGTCAGTGAAAGAACGGCAAGCCTTCATAAGGCTAAAGAAGAGTTACGGTTACTCGCGGTAACGTTTGAATCGCATGAAGCCATTATGATCACTGATGGTAATAACCAAATAATGCGTGTCAACCAAGCCTTTACTCAAATGACAGGCTACACACAAGAGGATGTGCTGGGCAAAAATCCTCGTATTTTATCTTCGGGGAAACACAGTGCGTCTTTTTATCAGAATATGTGGCAACAGCTCAATGAAAATGGCAGCTATGAAAGTGAAATATGGAATCGTCGTAAAAACGGTGAAGTCTACCCAGAACGTCATACTATTACGACTATTTCCGATGACTCAGGCAAGGTCATCAATTATGTCTCTATTTTCTCAGACATAACCACTCAAAAGGCCCATGAAGATCGTATTCAATACCTTACTTTTTATGATCAGCTCACCTCATTACCTAACCGCCGTTTATTACTCAACCGTTTGCAGTACAACTTGTCGCTTTCACAACGCAATAAGACTTATGGTGTTTTGATGTTTCTTGATCTTGATGATTTCAAAAAGATTAATGATTCTCTAGGTCACGAAGTGGGTGATGAACTTTTACAACAGGTCGCTACACGCATACAACAACCCCTTAGAAGAGCGGATACTGTCGCTCGTTTAGGAGGCGATGAGTTTGTCATTTTAGTCGCCAATCAAACGTTAGAAGGTGAAGCTTTAATCGAGTTTTCATCGAACCTCGCAGAAAAGATAATTGAGGCATTTCAGCAACCATTTAATATTAAAGGCTATGGGTATCATATTTCTACCAGTATCGGCATAACTATCTTCCCGCCTACGGGCCAAACGGCAATATCTATATTGAGTCAAGCCGATACAGCCATATATAAATCAAAAAAGACCGGCAAAAATACCTTCTGTTTTTATGAACAGACGATGCAAACCATTGCTGAAGCAAAGTTAGTACTAGAACATGACTTAAGACGAGCGATTGAGCAACGACAGTTCAGCTTAAACTACCAACCGCAAGTCAATAATTTAGGCCAAGTTTTAGCGATTGAGGCCTTATTACGCTGGCGACATCCTCAACGTGATTGGATTTCACCCGCTGAGTTTATTCCTCTTGCCGAAGATTCTGGGCTCATTATAGCTATTGGTCAGTGGGCATTAATTAACGCGTGTACCCAGCTACAATCATGGCTACGAGAGGGTATAGAGATACAACATATCTCAGTCAATGTCAGCCCTAAACAATTCCGTCATGCCGATTTTATAGACAATATTAAAACAGCATTAGAACAATCGGGACTACCGGCAAACAAACTGATGTTAGAAATAACTGAAGGTATTGTTTTAGATAATGTTGAAGACACTATTCAGAAAATGGATACCTTAAAACAGATAGGCATCCAGTTTTCAATTGATGATTTTGGCACCGGTTATTCATCTTTGTCCTATCTCAAACGTTTGCCGATTGATGAGCTAAAGATCGATCAAAGTTTTGTCCGTGACATTACTACCGATAAAGATGATGCTGAAATAGTGGCTACCATTATTGCAATGGCAACACACCTAAACTTAACGGTTGTTGCGGAAGGCGTAGAGAACTTTCAACAACTTGAATTTTTAACGACAAATGGCTGTACTTTATTCCAAGGCTACCATTTCAGTCGGCCCTTACTCGCTGATGATTTAAAGTCTTTTATTCAAAACAATAATACATAAAAAAGCCCTGATATTTATTCAATATCAAGGCTTTTTAGTTGATAGCCTTGTCCCGTCCTGAAATAAGTTGACACATTGAGGACTTATTAATGAGAACAGCCGACAATAAAAGCGTTAAACGAACTCAAGGTGATTATAATCTAGGCTTTAAATTAGCCATCGTTGAACAAGTAGAAAAAGGCGAACTGACTTATAAGCAGGCTCAAAATCAATATGGGATCCAAGGGCGCAGCACTGTCTTGGTCTGGCTACGACGATATGGCAAGTTAAACTGGTATCGGCCAAAGAAGACGACTATGACAAATCAAAAAGAAACGCCTACCCAACAGATAAAACGGTTAGAGCGAGCATTAGAAGATGAACATCAACGGAACCTAATTTATAACGAAATGATCGACTACATCGATAGTCAATACGGTAGTTCTATTCGAAAAAAGCTTTTACCCAAAGCGCTAGAAGATTACAAGAAAAAAATACAGTAAGTTTGGCTCAATCTTGTCGGCTCTTTGGGATATCACGTCAATCAATTTATCAACACTTAAGTCGCCATAAACAGCGACAAGTATCACTTGAACCACTCCAAGCGATGGTTCAACAAATACGACGGTATTTGCCTCGGTTAGGAACAAGAAAACTTTATTTCTTGCTTCAAGCCCAACTTGAAGAAAGCAACATTAAGATAGGTCGAGATGGTTTGTTTGATTATTTACGTCAGCACTCGATGCTTGTTAAACTTAGGCGCAGCTATACAAAGACAACCGATAGCCGACATTGGATGAAAAAACATCCAAATCTGCTGAAGACATTAAAAGTGTATAGGCCTGAGCAGGTATTTGTGAGTGATATTACTTATGTTGAAAGTGATGATGGTGTTCACTATTTATCGCTGGTAACAGATGTGTGTTCTAGAAAAATTATGGGATATCATTTAAGTCATGATATGAAAGCATATAATGTTGTTAAAGCGTTGAAGCAGGCCATTTCACAGAGGAGGACCCATTTACCCTTAATACATCATTCTGATCGGGGTTCTCAATATTGCTCAGAACTGTATCAAGATCTGCTTAAGAAGAACAAAATCACCCCATCAATGACGGATGGTTATGACTGCTATCAAAATGCATTAGCTGAACGAGTTAATGGCATACTGAAACAAGAATTTTTGCTCTATAAATGTAAAACATTTCAAGATTTGAAACGATTGATAAAAGAATCAGTTCAAGTTTATAATAATATCAGGCCACACCTTAGTTTGGGAATGAAAACGCCAGATATTGTGCATAAAAAAGCCAACGACTTGCCGTCGCTGGCTTAATTTTAACCGTCAACTTATTTCAGGACGGGACACCTTTAAAGGTTATCGACGTTTTAGTTGTTCCAAATCTCGCACCGCACCCTTTGATGCAGAGGTGGTTAATGCTGCATAAGCTTGTAATGCCAAACTCACTTTACGTTCACGTTGAACAGGTTGCCAAGCAAACTCACCTTTTGCTTCCATGACAACACGACGTTCGGCCAATACTGCATCGGAAACATCGACTTTAATGATGCGGTTAGGAATATCAATCACGATAATATCACCTTCTTCAACTAAACCGATATTGCCACCTTCAGCTGCTTCGGGTGACGCGTGACCGATAGATAAACCTGATGTGCCACCTGAGAATCGACCATCCGTTAACAAAGCGCAGGCCTTACCCAGACCTTTTGATTTTAAATAGCTGGTTGGATACAACATTTCTTGCATACCTGGACCACCTTTCGGCCCTTCGTAGCGAATAATAACCACATCGCCCGCCACAACTTGTTCCGTCAAGATCGCCGTTACAGAAGATTCTTGCGATTCAAAGATTCGCGCAGGACCAGAAAACGTTAGATTAGAATTATCTACGCCAGCCGTTTTAACAATACAGCCTTCTTGGGCGATATTACCGAATAGCACCGCTAAACCACCATCTTGACTATAAGCATGTTCAATATCACGGATACACCCTGCTTTGCGATCTAAATCCAAGCTCGGCCAACGGGTACTTTGACTAAAAGCTGTTTGAGTTGGAATACCCGCAGGGCCCGCTAAATAACGTTGTTTAGCCACTTCGCTATCGCTGCGTTTAACATCCCATTTTGCTAAAGCATCGCCTAAGGTTGCACTATGCACTGTCGGTAAATGTGTGTGCAACAAACCACCCGCTGCTAATTCAGCCAATATACTCATCACGCCACCCGCACGGTGTACGTCTTCCATATGATATTCAGGTGTCGCAGGTGCCACTTTACATAAATTTGGAATGTGGCGAGATATACGGTCAATATCAGCCATCGTAAAATCAACTTCGGCTTCATGTGCTGCTGCTAGTAAGTGTAATACTGTATTAGTTGAGCCACCCATTGCCACATCTAAGGCGATTGCATTTTCAAATGCTGCTTTAGACGCAATAGAGCGTGGTAAGGCAGATTCATCATCTTGTTCGTAATAACGTTTAGCTAACGATACAATTGTGCGACCGGCTTCTAAAAACAATTGTTCGCGATCAGCATGAGTAGCTAATAACGAGCCATTACCTGGTAATGATAGACCTAAGGCTTCAGTCAGACAGTTCATCGAGTTAGCAGTGAACATTCCTGAACATGAACCACAGGTTGGACAAGCGCTACGCTCTACTTGGGCTAAATCTTCGTCACTGACATTTTCATCTGCCGCTTGCACCATGGCATCAACCAAATCTAACTTGACGTCTTTACCTGCCAGTTTAGTTTTACCTGCTTCCATCGGGCCGCCTGACACAAAAATCACCGGCACATTCAATCGTAATGCTGCCATCAACATGCCTGGGGTAATTTTGTCGCAGTTCGAAATACACACAATGGCGTCCGCACAATGTGCATTGACCATATATTCAACTGAGTCAGCAATAATGTCGCGTGATGGCAAGCTATACAACATACCGCCATGACCCATCGCAATACCGTCATCAACAGCAATCGTATTAAATTCTTTCGCAACACCACCCGCACGTTCAATTTCACGCGCAACTAACTGACCCATATCTTTTAAATGCACATGACCAGGAACAAACTGGGTAAATGAGTTGGCAATCGCAATAATCGGCTTACTAAAATCTTCATCCTTCATGCCCGTAGCTCGCCACAAAGCGCGTGCGCCCGCCATATTACGGCCGGCGGTAGAAGTTCTTGATTTATATTCAGGCATGCTCTTTCTCCAAACAAATATTATAGTGTTATGTAGCTGACATCGAGTTTGCCAGCAATTATTTAGCAGGATTTTACACGCAACTTTGCAACCTTGCTAAGACTAGGATAAAAAGAGCGTTATGAAAACAATACATAACACTCCCATATCTAGCACTTCCGCCACAACGACCAGTTGGTTTCGTACCGCGGCACCTTATATTCATGCGCATCGTGGCGCGACGTTTGTTATTGCCTTTGATGGTGAAACAATAGAGACCCCAGGCTTTGATAGCCTCATTCATGATTTGGCATTATTAAGTAGTTTAGGAATCAAACTGGTACTCGTTTATGGCGCAAGACCACAAATCGAACAGCAATGCCACAGCCAAAAAGTTGAAGTACACTATCATCAAGGGCTGCGTATTACCGACGATGCCAGCCTCAAAATAGCCAAATCCGTAATGGGTAAATTACGTATTAACATCGAAGCTAAACTGTCTTTTGGTCTGCCACATACGCCGATGGCGCATGCTCGCATTCGTTGTACTAGCGGCAATTTAATTACCGCACGCCCAGTCGGTATTAGAGATGGTATTGATTTTGGTCATACCGGAGAAGTACGTCGCGTTGATATCCAGGGCATTAACGATCAATTAACCTTAGGCAATATGGTCTTGTTACCTCCTTTAGGTTATTCACCAACAGGTGAAATATTTAATCTTGCCGCAGAAGATATTGCCACGGCGGTGGCGACGGCATTAACGGCTGACAAACTTATCTTTATCGGTGAAGGCAATCACGGATTGCCGCGAGAATTAACCGTACAACAAGCTGAACAGATTTCACCAGTGGCGGCGGCGCCCTACCCATTCAACGCTGCCATTCGAGCTTGTAAATCGGGAGTGAAACGTGTTCATCTACTAGACCGCTTGCAAGATGGCGCTTTACTACAAGAGTTATTTAGTCGCGATGGCGCTGGCACATTAATCACTGCTAAATCTTTTGAAACGATTCGTCAGGCGACCATTGATGATGTCGGCGGCATTCTTGATCTCATCCAGCCATTAGAACAAAACGGTACCTTAGTAAAACGTTCACGCGATTTATTAGAAGTGGAAATAGGTCATTTTACCGTCATGGAACGTGATGGTTCCATAGTCGCCTGTGCCGCTTTATATTCTTATCAGCACAGCGATGTTGCTGAATTAGCCTGTCTTGCTGTTTCCAAGGATTATCAAAGTCTAGGACGAGGTGATCAACTATTGTCAGCCATCGAACAGCAAGCTAGCAACCTCGGTTTAAATGCACTTTGTGTACTCACTACCCAAACAGCTCATTGGTTTATAGAGCATGGTTTTAATGGTGCCGACATCAGCGACCTACCGATGGAAAAGCGAGCTTTATATAACTATCAGCGAAACGCCAAAGTATTCAAGAAAATACTTGCTTAAAATTTTCGCTGACTATCAACCCGTTTTTTATATTCTGGAAATAATAGCGGCGCTAATTCATGTAGCGCTTTTTCATAAACACGGCGTTTGAAAAACACGATTTCTTTCGCCGGTTGCCAGTAATTTTCCCAGCGCCAATCGTCAAACTCGGGTTTATCATGTCGCGTCAGATTCACATCCGATTCACTGCCCGTCAATCGCAATAAAAACCAGCGTTGTTTTTGACCAATGCACAACGGTTTATTGCCATAACGTAAATAACGCTTGGGCAATCTATAGCGCAACCAACCACTGGTCATGCCGAGTAATTCAACATGTTCGGGGGCTAATCCCACCTCTTCCATTAATTCACGATAAACAGCTTGTTCCGGCGTTTCATCCGCTTTTATACCGCCTTGCGGAAACTGCCATGAGTCATGTTGCGCACGTTGTGCCCACAAAACTTCATTATTATCGTTGCAGAGAATTATCCCTACATTAGGCCTAAAGCCATCTTTATCAATCACAATCCTACATCTCTCGTTAAAAGAAGCCACCGCTCCCATAACGTCATAATTTGTCAATACTTCATAGGTTATCACGGTATTCAATCCATTTTGCCTTACAATAGTGACTATTTTTTAATTCGTGAATTTAATCGTAATGGCATTAGCAATCTTTGACTTGGATAACACACTACTCGGTGGCGATAGTGACTATTTGTGGGGTGAGTTTTTAGTTGAAAACAAGCTGGTTGATAGCGAAAGTTATCAGTGGGCGAACCAACATTTTTATGATCAATATCTTGCTGGTACCATGGATATTTTTGAATTTTTGGCTTTTCAACTAAAACCGCTTGCCGATAATAGTTCGGCTGATTTAGAACGTTGGCGCACACAATATCTCGTTGAAAAAATTGATCCCATTATCTTACCTGCCGCACAAAAACTAATTGCCCACCATCGTCAACAAGGCGATACTTTGTTGATCATCACCGCAACAAACCGCTTTATTACAGCACCGATTGCTCAAAAATTAGGTATTCCACATTTAATTGCGACAGAAGCAGAAATGATCGAGGGCCTATACACAGGTAATGTCGCTGGCACACCCTCCTATCAACACGGCAAAGTTGAGCGTCTGCAAGACTGGTTAAGCAGTCAAAATCAAACCCTTGCAGGTAGTTATTTTTATAGTGATTCTCACAATGATTTACCGCTACTAAATATGGTTGAACACCCAATAGCCGTTGATCCTGATCCAAAATTATTGGCTATCGCTCAACAGCAAGGTTGGCAAACGATCAGTTTGCGGGCATAAAGAATAAATTGAAGGTGCTTACGTTCTAGGTAAAGCCAACTAATAGTTGGTACAATTCCTCTTTTAAATTCACAATCAGGCAGTCAATCATGGAATGGGAAGTTGTTATTGGGTTAGAAATTCACGCCCAACTCGCCACCAAAACTAAGATATTTTCTGGTGCTCCAACTGCCTATGGCGCGGAACCCAATACACAAGCATGCGCTGTCGATCTCGGTTTTCCTGGTGTTTTGCCTGTACTCAACCTAGAAGCAGTGAAAATGGCCATCAAATTTGGCTTGGCAGTGGACGCCAAACTCACTGATCGTTCGGTATTTGCTCGTAAAAACTACTTCTATCCTGATCTGCCAAAAGGTTACCAAATCAGTCAACTTGATTTGCCAATTGTCGGCAAAGGCCAGCTATCTATTGAACTAGAAGATGGTTCTGAAAAAATAATCGGCATTACACGGGCTCATCTAGAAGAAGATGCGGGTAAATCGTCTCATGAAAACTATCCAGGTCAAACCAGTATTGATCTTAATCGTGCCGGAACACCACTTTTAGAAATCGTTTCCGAGCCCGATATGAGTAGCGCTAAAGAAGCCGTTGCCTATATGAAAAAAATCCACTCTTTGGTGCAATACATAGAGATTTGTGACGGCAATATGCAAGAAGGCTCGTTCCGTTGTGATTCTAATGTTTCTGTTCGTCCTAAAGGACAACAAGAACTAGGTACTCGTGCCGAGCTCAAAAACATTAACTCATTCCGTAATGTAGAACGCGCCATCAATATCGAAATAGAACGTCAAATTGAACTGATCGAAGATGGTGGAACGGTAGTTCAGGAAACACGTTTATACGATGCTGATAAAAATGAAACCCGTTCAATGCGCAGCAAAGAAGAAGCAAATGATTATCGTTACTTCCCAGATCCTGACTTATTACCTGTTGTTTTAGACCCAGAACTCATTGAACAAATTCGTGCAACTTTACCTGAATTACCGAATGCTAAACGTGATCGCTTCATTAATGATATGAATTTATCTAGTTATGATGCCTCAGTACTAACTAGCAGTCGCCAACTTGCTGATTATTATGAAGCCGTTTTAATGGCATCAAACAATCAAGATCCAAAACTGTGTGCTAATTGGATCATCACTCAATTATTAGGTGCATTGAATAAAGCCAGTTTAGAAATTGCTGAATCACCTGTCAGCGCACAACAATTAGGCGGTTTATTAATTCGCATTAGTGACAATACCATCTCGGGCAAAATTGCTAAACAAATCTTCGATAGCCTGTGGAGTGCCGAAGGTAGCGATGCCGATAGTATTATCGAGGCTCAAGGTTTAAAACAAGTCACTGACTCAGGTGCTATTGAAACCATCATTGATGAAGTAATGGCAAATAATCAGGGGCAACTTGAACAATATCGCGATGGTAAAGAACAGTTATTTGGCTTTTTTGTTGGCCAAGTGATGAAAGCATCAAAAGGTCAAGCTAACCCTGCACAGGTAAATGAATTATTAAAAGCCAAACTTGCTAGTTAATTTCAAGAGTTCAACACATAACAAAGGCGGTATTCCTTAAGGAATATCGCCTTTGTTATTACGTGTGGTTTAGCAGGTATTGACTCCCAGAAATCATTGCAGCTAGTTTAGCTGAGGGAATAACTGAAAAAGCAATGCTGATAATTAACTGGCTCCATTTACCATAGCTATTTAAGCGCCTTCTTTATGGGAGCCGTTTTTATTCTTCACCTTCCCCTAGACCAATAAAGTGAGGTAGTATCCGTTATCGATTTCTACAAGACATAGCACAACTATGTTTCAGAAATATTTCACTGACAACTCAAGCAAGAGTAAATATGAAGTTTCAACAAGAGCATCTTTCTTCAAAAATGACCCTAAAGTCATTGCCCTCAAAATCGCCATTGCCAGAAGCGAACTGGGTGTTAGTATTTGGGTCTATCAACAAATTTAAAGATCGCAACTTTGCTACTACATTACAAAAACGCTATCCCAATGCTCAAATAATTGGCTGTACTACTTCTGGAGAAATCACCGACGAAGGTGCACACGATGATAGCCTGCATATTACCGCTATGCTTTGGCAGCGTAGCTTGCTTAAGTTTGTTATTAAACCCATTAATAGCATGGCGCAATCTCATGCTCTAGGTGCACAAATAGCAACTGAACTTGCTCAAAATGATCTTAAAGGCGTATTTGTATTAAGTGATGGTTTAAATGTTAATGGATCCGAACTAGTAGAAGGCTTACAACAAGTATTGCCGGAAATACCAATCACAGGTGGCCTTGCTGGCGACAATGCGGCATTCACCCAAACATTGTTGCTCAACAATGACAAGGTGTATGACAAAGTAGTTATTGCCGTAGGTGTGTATGGCAAAAATGCCGTGGTTACTAGTGGCGCACTTGGCGGCTGGAGCCCTTACGGTCCACCTCGCAAAATCACTCGTTCATCAAAAAACATCGTGTTTGAATTAGATAACAAACCAGCACTACCTTTGTACAAAATGTACATTGGCTATTATGCCAATACTTTACCAGCGTCAGGTCTTAATTTCCCATTTGCTATAATGTCTGAAGACAAAAAAATTGCCGTTATCAGAACGTTGTTAGGTGTTGATAATAAAAATAATAGCCTAACCTTTGCAGGTAATGTCGCAGAAGGTTCAACCGTGCGCTTTCTAAAATCAGATCATGACCAACTCGTCAATGGCGCCAGTGAGGCTGCTCGCCAAATTTTAAACAAAGATATTAACGTCAATGACAAAGCACTCGCTATTTGTGTGAGCTGTGTCGGTCGTAAATTGGTCATGCAAGAACAAGTTTCAGATGAAGTCTTTGCCGTGCAACGTTTATTAGGCGTTCAAACCGGCATAACGGGGTTTTATTCCAATGGTGAGATCTGTTCTGGCGAACGTGATGGTGAAAGCATGCTACATAACCAAACGATGACCATCGCTTATTTAAGCGAACACATGAGTTAGTTATCACATAAGCAGTTCGCTTTAATTAACCTTAAAGTGAACTGCTTTTCTGTTTTAAACTAATTCTCTCGCAGCGGCTAATAATGCCAAGCGAGCAATAACACCATAAGCGTAAAATCGGTTTGGTTCCGCATCTGGTTGTTCGGATTTATCTGGCGAATTACAAGGTTGGGCGAATGCTAATGGCTCAAAGTGCATGCCTGGTGCATTTAAATTCTCATTAATACCACGTCCGGTATGTACACGATAGAAGCCACCGACAACAAAATGGTCGATCATGTAAATGACGGGTTCGGCTACCGCCTTCTCTTCGCCTAATGTTTCAAAAGTATAAACACCTTCTTGTATCAACACATTTTCAACACTCAGTCCTTCTTTTGCTGAGGACATCTTAGTGCGTTGCTTACGATTCAAGTTCACAATTTCATCTGCACTTTTGACCATCATAATCCCCATACCATAAGTACCTGAATCAGACTTAACTACTACGAAAGGGTCTTTATCAATGCCATACTCATCATATTTCTGTTGAATAGATGCCAGCATATTCTCAACATTTTTGGCCAAACATTCATTACCGAGCCGTTCCATAA
>Ga0335398_10006393_pt1 | contig 14944 bp, 15 predicted proteins | sample BON03_FD_205742 | JGI IMG/M metagenome (GOLD analysis project Ga0335398, IMG submission 205742) | Freshwater microbial communities from Lake Bonney liftoff mats and glacier meltwater in Antarctica - BON-03 (spades assembly) (version 2) | ecosystem: Environmental > Aquatic > Freshwater > Ice >... | reverse complement strand
CGTGACGTGACTCATTCATATATGTGACGTGACTCATTCATATGTGTGACATGACTCATTCACATGTGTGATGTGACCCATCCATATGCGTGACGTGACTCATTCATATATGTGACGTGACTCATTCATATGTGTGACATGACTCGTGCATATGTGCGACATGACTCATGCATGTGTGACGTGACTCATTCATATGTGTGACGTGACTCATTTATATGTGTGACGTGACTCATTCATATGTGTGCCATGCCTCATTCATATATGTGACGTGACTCATTCATATGTGTGACTATGTACCACCGCCGACTACATCTCGCCTGAACTGGTGTGTGTATGTGTATGTGTGTGTATGTGTATGTGGATATAGTGTGTATATATGTGTATATAATATGTTACATGATTCATACATATGGGGTGGCTACGATTGGTAGGCTCCTTAAAATTATAGGTCTCTTTTGCAGAATATCGTCACTTTTATAGGGCTCTTTTGCAAACGAGACCTATAATTTTAAGGAGCCCACTAAAAATAGCCACCCCGTACCCCCCCACAGACTACATCCCGCCTGAACTGGTGTGTGTATGTGTGTATGTGTGTGTATGTGTGTGTGAGTGTATATGGTGTGTATGTGTGTGTGTTTAATGTGTGTCGTGACTCATTCATATGTGTGCCATGACTCATTCACATGTGTGACATGACTCATTCATATGTGACACATGACTCATTCATATGTGTGACATGAATCATTCACATGTGTGCCATGACTCATTCATATGTGTGCCATGACTCATTCACATGTGTGACATGACTCATTCATATGTGGCACATGACTCATTCATATGTGTGACATGACTCATTCACATGTGTGACATGACTCATTCGTATGTAGGACATGACTCATTCATATGTGTGACATGACTCATTCACATATGGGACATGACTCATTCGTATGTAGGACATGACTCATTGATATGTGTGGCATGACTCATTCACATGTGTGCCATGACTCATTCATATGTGTGCCATGACTCATTCACATGTGTGACATGACTCATTCATATGTAGGACATGACTCATTGATACGTGTGACGTGACTCATACGTGGGACGTGACTCATTCATGCGTGTGGAATGGCCCATGTGTGTGTGTGCCGTGACGCATTCTATTTGGTGCAAAGACTCGTTGATTTGTGTGACATGACTCAATCATATATGTGACGTTACTATAGATATATGTAATTCTAATAAGATAGACTGGTTATATGTATGTATCTATATACATATGTACATATATACATGTACAAATATGTATATACATATATATATATATATATATGAATACATATATGCATATGATATATATGTATGTATATATATACATATTTGTACACTACATACATATGTACATATATATATACATATATGCATACATATATGCATATACACATATATATATATACATATATATGTGAATACATATATATATATACATGTATACCTATGTGTATATAATACATATTTGTACACATATATATATACATATGTGTATACATATCTATGTGTATACATGTATATATATATATATATATGGATGTATACATGGATATATATATATACATGTATACATAGTCTTATATACATGTATATACACAAACAAACGCGCGCGCGCGCACACACGCATGTACACGTACACACACACACACATACACACGCACGAACACACACACACACTGATTTAGTCATTATGCGTATATGTATATGAAATATGTATATTTCATATACATATACGCATAATGACTAAATCAGTAATATGTATATAAAATATGCGTATATAATATGTATATGGAATATGTATATATAATGTGTATATCAAATATGAAATCATTGTATGTATATGTAATATGTATATATAATATGTATGTATACATACAGTTGACGCTCCTCATCACCAACACTGCAACACTCACTGCAACACACACTGCAACACACACGGCAACACATACTGCAACACACACTACAACACAATACAGGTGGCGCTCTTCATCACCCAACACTGCGACAGCGACACTCGCTGCAACACACTGCAACACACAATGCAACACACACTGTAACACACTACAGATGGCACCCTTCACCACCAACCCTGCAACACGCACTGCAACACACACTGCAACACACACTGCAACAAATACTGCAACACACGCTGCAACACACACTGCAACACGCTACAGTGGGTGCTTTTAATCACCAACACTGCAACACGCACTGTAACACTCACTGCAACATACTACAACACACACTGCAACGTACACTGCATCACACTGCGACACACACTGCAACACTCACTGCAACACAACACAGCTGGCGCTCTTCATCACCAACACTGCAGCACTCATTGCAGCACACTGCAACACTCACTGCAACGCGCACTGCAACACTCGCTGCAACACACACTGCAACACACTGCATGAGTAAAACACGATGACTCTACGGGGTCGCAATCATGACAAAAATCCCAACCAATGCAATTATGACAAGAATCCTAAGCGATGCACGATCCCGCACGAAAATCCTCTTGGAATGTAGCGGGTTACGAACCCATCCACTGAAAATCAGCGGATATCAACCCCGGCTCACTCATATGGGTGAAAATTAGAAAGTAAGTTAATTCGGAGCTAATAGTACAAATCAAACAAAAGAGTGTATACGGGGTTGAAAACCCGCACCCAAGATGCTTCTTGGGTGGTTTACCGAACACCGATCCGAAAGCAATGCCTGATCAGACATTGGTGTCTCTTTGGTGTTCGGTCAATATCTGCATCGGTTAGGATTCTTGTAACTGCACGTGGCGCTCTTGATCACACACACTGCAACACTCGCTGCAACACACACTGCAACACACACTGCACGTGGCGCTCTTGATCACCAACACTGCAACACTCGCTGCAACACACACTGCAACACACACTGCATCACACACTGCACGTGGCGCTCTTGATCACCAACACTGCAACACTCGCTGCAACACACACTGCAACTCACACTGCAACACACACTGCACGTGGCGCTCTTGATCACCAACACTGCAACACTCGCTGCAACACACACTGCAACACACACTGCAACACACACTGCAACACATACTACGACACACCCTGCAACACTCACTGCAACACACTACAGGTGGTGACCCTCATCACCAGCACTGCAACACGCAGTGCCACACACTACAACACACAGTGCAACACATACTGCAATCACAGGTGGCGCTCTTCATCACCAACACCGGGGGGCACAACCCCTCATATATCCATTGCCTCTATATACACACACACACCGCAACACTCAATGCATCACACTGCACCACACTGCACCACACACTGCAACACGCACTGCAACACATACTGCAACACACACTGCAACACGCTACAGGTGGCGCTCTTCATCACCAACGCCGGGGGGCACAACCCCTCATACATCTACCGCCTCTTAGCTGAGTATTATAGCACTGAGGACCGCCTCCTCCGCGGCCCTTAAGTCCCTGCAACTTGTGTTGTAGTGAGTTGCAGTGTGTTGCGGTGTGTTGCAGTGAGTTGCAGTGAGTCCTTAGCTGAGTATTATAGCACTGAGGACCGCCTCCTCCGCGGCCCTTAAGTCCCTGCAACTTGTGTAGTAGTGAGTTTCAGTGTGTTGTAGTGAGTTGCCGTGAGTTGCAGTGAGTTGCAGTGAGTTTCAGTGTGTTGCAGATTATTACAGCACCGAAGACCGCCGCCTCCTCGGCCCTTAACTCCCTACAAGTGGTGTTGCAGTGTGTCGTTCTGCAATGCATTCAGTGGCCCTGAACTCCCTGCAACACTCACTGCAACACTCACTGCAACACAGTCGTTGGCCCGGAACTCCCTGCAACAATTTTTTTGGAAGAGAGTTAGAGTTGGTGGTTTTTAAAATGACACAGACGTTGACTTGTCTAGATGTCTTGTGCCAAAAAAAATCAAAAAAAAAATCAAGTCCTACAACTTGTGTTGCAGTGTGTTGTTCTGCATTGCAGTCAGTGGCCTTGAACTCCCTGCAACATCAAACTCACAGTTAGCGTTGGTGATATCAGAACATGACACAGACGATGACTGGGTGTCTATTGCAAAAAAGCTGAGTTCGTGACGATAAGAGTGGGTCATATTGATGTGATATACATATATACACACATCTATGTATATGCATATATATACACATGTACATATACGAAGATTGTGGGCAAGGTGGTGGATATATGTATATATATATACATACATGTATAGGACTTTAGGACTTATACATGTGTGTGTGTGTTTTTGTGTGGGTGTGTGTGTGTGTGTGTGTGTGTGTGTGTGTGTGCGTGCGTGAGGGGGAAGCACGCGGTTCCAGGGGGGGGAATCTCAATGTGAACCTATACCGAGACTGAAAATATAGCAACATTCTATCAAATAGAACTCTGACCTCAGTTCCTAGACTATTTCATTTTAAAAGTACAGCCAATCCCGCTTGGGGTGACATTTTCGAATGCTGTTTCAAGCTCAAAGCTCAAAGCTCGAACGTCTCTTTTCATCGAAACGTGGCAAAAGAGACGTTCGAGCTTTGAGCTTTGAGCTTTCGAAAATGACACCCCAAATGGGATTGGCTGTAATAGAAGTATCATTTTCATTAGTTATTTTCAATTACAGAGGTATTGCCAAACACCAGCTTTTTGCTTGATGTTGCTTTTTGTATGAAGTAATGAAAGGAACACCAAACAATGAGCTGGATCCGGCCTGCACTAACGTGGATGATCAGATGGTGCTTGTGCGGTAACGCGGCCGCAACTGCATCATGGGCTCGCGTGGATTTTGATGGCTTATTGTATGGAAAGGAGGGAGACAGTGAAGAAAGAGCGGGTTGGATGGGGTGGGGTGCGGGGGCTGTGCGATAGTCTGGGGTGTGAAACCAGCATGCACTCTGTTGGATGTCCGGTTCAATCAAAGCGTCCTCAACTCAATGTGTTTCGTTACCATCAGACAGAATGAAGTTTCAAGATTCTTGGATAGTCTGCAGTAGTTTTGGCACTAGTGGTGATATTTAAATCGCGCACCAATGGCGAGGAAAGTCACGCTTGATTATTTTCATTTGGAATATTTCACTGTTGACTTTTTCCAGCACACCCGTTGGCGTGACACGGTCTGTATGACGCATTGATGACGATCCCATCTGGGTGTTCCTTCAGGTGTGTTCGAACAAACAATGAGCTCTGAGTCACGGGTCAACACCAAGCATTTCGGCTTGGGCCCGCTCCTCGTGCAGTCAGAGTTGAGGGAACTATCAGCATGCTGGTCATGGCGCCGCCCAGACGACTGTGACGGAGCGCGCATGCCGAGGTGCTGCACACCGATTCGGGACGAGCATGCACGGCCGCTGAACCCGGCGCCGGCCAATTGCAAGACTCCCACCAAGCTGGTCACCGTGACGATGCCCGCACCTGCCAACACATCCACATCTGCTGGCAAGCAGATTCGTCACCTCCCCCGGCAGGGGAGCTTCACCCAAAGTCTTGAAGAAATCTGCGCCCCGTGAATCTCTCAGTCATCTAGAGGCACTATGTTTTGAATAAAGAGCCATCCTTCCACAGCACATTCACGCAAAGCACCAAGGCTCGTCTGCCTCAATGTCTGTATGCGTGAGTATATGCGTGGTCGAATGTATGCGTACGTTTCCGTTCAATTCAGCGTTGATTGTACTGTGATAATACATTGACTGACGCAACCTTGCGCGCTGTTAATAAAACGGAAGAAACATTCTGGAATACAGTCACGACGTCAATCTGCATTAGCGCGCTCACACACACCTTCGCGCACACATAAGCCTATCTGTACATCATTATGTCTGAAGTTAAGATGAGAGTTTCTTACAGCAGAGCCCGACACCAAACTTGAGGGGAAAAGGAGAGTCACTGAAAATAGAGAGGAATCTTGGATCTCAGGTGGGCTTTTCTCTCGTCCTCTCTGCAGCCTACTTCCCACTCCAATTTCTCCTCTCCTGCGCTCCTTCAATAAAATAAGAAAACGTATACTTGTCTTAAAGTGCTGCCCATCAAACACACAATATCACGTACACCTCTGCTTTCTAGTTGCATCGGCACTATATTGTTGCGTGTTGTGCATGCATGCATAGTATTAGATCATCTCTTTTGTAGAATTCGACCATCTCTTTCGTGGGCTAGACAGTCGTAAATGTATTCCGTAGAAGAGACCAAAACCCCCATCATGGGATTTAGAATTTTTTTTTGTCAAAGAGAGGGGATCTGTTTGGGTCTACCCTAAACTAGGTAGCCTCCGGTCCTCCGGTCCGGAACAGTTTCTTGGGTCCTAAGTGTTTAATCGGGTGTTCGACATCCGCTTAATCCAATGATTAGGTTGGGTCTTCGCAACTAAAGAAAGAAAGAAAGAAAAAAAGACCAATTCCTCGTTTGCATATCTGCGTATGCGTATGTCTTCAAATCCAAGGTCCATTGCGCGGATGCCGTTCGATTCGGTCGGGAGTCCGCGGACCACCTTATTACTGCGCACCACTTGTATGCGTTCCTGATGTAATTGGAGTGCTAGCTTTGTGGCGGTATGCAAACCAAAAACCAAAAACCAATGGGGGGGGGTCAAATCGGCGAGGTTGGAAGGTTTCCTTGCTCAAAGCGAGGGGTTTCTTGGTGCTTAAAAATTCATTTATTTCGGAATTTGTGTCAAATGTTTGAATACAGCGCAATATCTTTTTGCCACGATAACAAAGCGGTCATAGAGTCACGGTCCAATAATCAAATAGGTAAGTGAGCACTTCTGGTACAAATTGCTCACTCACTCATCATTTAGTCAATTAACTTTCACAATCAGTCTTATACTGTTGCAGGTGTGGCTGCATGTACTGGTAGTGCATCTCCTGCCAACCCTTCTCAGGATCCATGGTGACCGCCCTCACTGTGCCTTCAACAAACCCCTTATCCTGGACGTTGATATCAGTCATCATGGGTGTTCTCGTCGTGTTAATTGCATCTGTTGCCGAGGAGTGCGATAAAGAAACCGAGTTCTAGAGTATGAGTCAAATAAAAACGTACCTTCAATAGATCCGACCTCACGTGCAAGCGTGGCTCATTGGTCAGAGCGAGTTTTACTGTCAATCCCGGATTGATTTGACTGTCAATCCGGATTGACAGTTAAATCAGGTCGTCGGTTGGATTGCGTCTAAACCCTAAGAACTCAAATTCCCATCAGTTTGAACTACATGAACCCTCAATAAAGAGTACTAAACTACTGTTAAAAGTCATAAAAGCAATCATCATCATCTGGTCACGGTGCTTTTGAAAGAAAGAAGCCAGCGTACAAACTTGAACTTTGTGAACTGATGTCACCTAGCGGGTCGGCTATAACCGGTTATAATGATGGTGAACTGATGTTACCAAACAGCGGGTCGGCTATAACCGAAGTCTGGAGATTTTATCTCGGGAATCGAACCCGGGATTCCGCGGGAGCCGCTTGGTATTTAAACCACTCCGCAATTAATAATACATGAAATAGGGCTCTTTTGCCACAGGAAATAGGGCTCTTTTGGCAAAGGAAATAGGGCTCTTTTGCCAAAGGAAATAGGGCTCTTTTGCCAAAGGGATCAGACGATTTGTCGAGCCTACGAATCAGTGCTACCGCACGGCACATTCTCGAACGAAACGAAATCCCAAAAGATGAGGCTCCCTCTGGAATCCAACTGTCGATAAGCCCTACTCGAATCGTGTCTTTTCGATTGGGAGAAGGAGGTGGGTGGGTCCCTCAGGACCTGGGGGCACTTTGGGCGAAAATACAATCTGCCTCCCCTTTTTTGTACAAGGTGTTTTCACGCCGGTTGGTGCACTGTTTTTTGAGGCCGAATATATTTTTATTCCATGTCATCATTGACCAAACATGTCGAAAACGCAACCGCTCGATCTGGACGATGGTTCAAGTTGGGGCGAAAAATGTTTTAAAAATCTGCAGGTACAAATAGTGTACTACGAAATAGGTATCCCAATTTGTAGAGCAAACTTGCTCTATAGACTACCACAGAGTTTTTCGTTGCGCGGAAAAGAGTCAAAACCCGGTATCTCGATTGAGACATGCCAAAATTCGTTGTCGGAGCGCCCGTAAGAAAGCCCAAATACTGAAAAATGTCGACATCACGACGGAGATACGTCCAGATACCTGGAAATTCAGTTTTGATAGAGCCCCATTAGAATTGGCCTAAGTAGTATGGGATTTGTTGTCAAAGCAATGGCTCAAAGGAAATGGCGCTGAAGGGAAGAAACTAGAACTTGAATGGTACCTTATCTGTCCAAACTTGAAACTGCGGCTCAGCTCCAAGCTGGTCAGCATGTACGCCCTGCCAAAAGCTCACATCCGGACAGACAAAGGATTGCCGTCGTCTCTTCCATTTAGCGCCAACTTGAAGTCCATGGAGCCATGGTTGCCAAATTCGCCGTGAACAAGGGAGAAATTTCGCAAATCAAAAAAAAATCGCAAATCGAAATTTCTCCCGGTCCACTCACGAACTCTCTCATGACTAAGTGGTCGATGGATGATGTGTCGCTCTCCCCATGGCGCAATGTGGGCATTTGTAGAACACATTGAGCAACCCAAGAAAATATTAATCGGGAAAAATAATTAAAAAAAAACAATTTGAAGGCCAGAATAAATAAACTAAGGGTGCAAAAACTTCAAAGCAAAAGGTGTTTGGCCCATCATGACGCGGCGGTGGCCGATGAAGGCAGACGAAAGCAGGGACTTGGTGAGGGCATCGGCGACCATTGTATGTGTGCGCAAAGGGATGAATTTGACAAAACTAGCCTTGACGAGTTCGCGCACGAAATAACGGCGGATGTCAATGTGGCGCAAAAACATTCGGCGTACTAGATTTTCACTCATTACAACACAGGCCAGTCTTCATAGATTTCAGTTGCATTCAATTGCTGATAACCAAAATCTTTGAGGGTTTCATGAAGATAGAGAGCCTCTTGCCTGGCTTGGCTGGCGGCAAATAATTCGGCTTCGGAGGTAGACAAAGATTGTCTTGACGGCGATTCTTCCAAGAGATAGGTCCACCATTCATCATAAGAACTTAGTGTAGTCAGTGTGTGAGCGGCGGGTATCGGTGTCGCCAGCCCAATCTGCGTCAACCTAGCCCCAGAGTTCGGGAGCCGCGAGTGTATGCAATAGACTCATTCCAAGTGTCACACAGATATTGTAAAACGTGTTCAGCCGCCTCCATATGTGCGATGCCAGGGAACTGGACATACTTGCTGAGTTCAGAATAGGACTAAGCCAAATCGGGGTGGGCCATAGTGACAAGGAAACCAAGGCTGTGGACAATGCTATGATAGTGGCGGTGGAAGTCAGGTTTGGGGTTGGGCTCACAGTCATCTTTTGAAAGGCGAGTGTTGGGTTTCATAGGTGTGTTGCTCGGTAAAATATCCCAAAATCCATATGATCGCAAAATCTCTTTGGCGTAATGCTTTTGAGAGAGAATAGTGGTGCCAGCGACGTGGTCATGGGCGATTTCACATCCAAGGTAGTGTTTCAAGGGTCCTTTATATGTGCCCTCGAATGCCTACAAAAGACTCTTTCGGAAAGTATCTAGGACTGGCCGATTGGCGCAAGCGATGACGAAATCATCGATGTGCGCACCGAGTGGAATTCGGTGGCCGTCAGCAACGACTCGCCACATACTCTTTTCGAAACCCACAGTTTTGCAGCCTTCTCTTTCCAGGGAAGTGCTCATAGTCATATTCCACGCACGGGCGGCTGACGGCATGCCATAAAGTGGCTTGAGGAGACGATAAATGTATCGAGAATCCTCTTCGTAACCCGGTGGAAGGGAAACATACGTTTCCATTGTGACTGTCCCCGGGTAGCAATTCACCTTGTACAAAGGCTTGAGAAATGTCGTCATAATCAGTAACCATGTCGAGGTGGGGGCAAGACTGAGAACAGTGCGAAGAAAAACTCGCGCAAAAAAATGGCGAAAATAGATTTTTTGATGAAGTCAGCCCCGTGGCCACGTTTCGAATGCGAACCATACACAAACTGGATGAGACATGCACCAACGCAGATGATCGAATGATGCTTGTGCGACACCGCAGCAGCAACCGCGTCATGAACTAGCGTGGATTTGGACGGATGCCTTGAGCGAACAGCGTCAGACGACTGATTTCATCGAGAAAGCAGCAGGGTAGGCGTCAAACGATAGCCTGCACGATGCTCATGCAAGACTCAAGATAAGTTCGCAATAGTTTCCCTGGCAAAAACGTTTCTGCACCGTTGCATAGGCGCGCATGCACGGGTGCATGTACATTTTTTGCCATGAGCATGCATGCATTTCGACAGGTGTTTTGAGCACCATGCATGTGCAGGTGTGTACGTTAAACAGGTGTTGTGACATCAGCGTACACATTTGCGTACACGCTCGCCATAGGGTGTGCATATGCCAGTGCGCTCGTATATGTGCAGTTTGTTCATTCAGCGTTGGGGAACGAGGGTGGGGGGGGTTCAGCTAGATCATGATTGATTGATGTTGCTTTTATTACTTCGAGTCTATGAGGGCACTTGTTGCTTGGCGTGGGGGGCTATTTTTGACAGAAGGAGAGATTAGGGTGTTGTCTGTGTCTTCTCTATATTTTACGCGGGTGGGAGTGTACGTGGGTGTATGTGTGTGTATACACACACACACACACACAATGTGTATATACATACACACACACATACTGCACATATGGGGTACTCAGTTGTGAGCCCAGGGGTCGGGATGAGACACCTGGAGGGCCCAAAGAATCCAGATGGACTGAATCTCGGCATATATGTATTCGTATATGTTGACAAAGTACACATGCGTATGAACATGCTAGGAGGCGGGATGAGATCTTGGACTGACTGCTTTCTTCTTTAACATGTTTTTTCTTTCGAAGAAGAAAAGCAAAAGATGTGAACGCAAAACCACCGATAATCTCAAATCTAAAATAACAGATTTGAGCGCTTAGACCCTCAATCAAGGGTACTGAACCACTTTTTATAGTAGTAAAAGCAATCATCATCATCACAAACCGATAGTAGCAGGCACTGGGCTGAAAGCGTCGTCGTAATCGCCGACTCCGTCAGCACCGCTGCATTTCATGTGTTGACCTTGTACTACGAGTGGGACTTTACATTTGTCGAATTCACCCCCTTTCCGTTTAATCTTGTAGTGGAAGCGAGTGCTGAACACCCTGTCTTGGGGAGTGAAAGATGTCCGTGAGACTTTCTGAAAGACTCTTCGACTCCAAAATCCTTGCATCTCAAGACACATTCTTTTGATCCGTTCTGTGCGCATGGGGCTACGCATGGCTTGGCCATGGTGTTTAGCATCGGGAGTGGCTTGGGTATAACCAATTGGGTCACGCACCGATCGAAAATTGTGCCCTTGAAAGGGTTTCGCTGTGGTGTCTCATTGTCAAAGGAGTCGACTTGGGTGGCATCAAATACGGACCCTCCTTTCATGCTGTCGAAATCAGCCAACATGGCTCTTGTGATGTCGGCGGCAGACATGACAGGAACCCCAATGTCAATTATGTCATACAATGACTTTGCTTGTGGAAGTGTAAATCTTATAGCGGTAAGAATACTAAGGTCAGCACCTTGGCCGAGACAAGGTTTGGGCTCGAGACTAGTGCAATGCATTCACACGGTGTAATCCTTGAGAGATTGTGGTGTCAGAAATTTGACAATCAAAACTGCTTTGGTTTTGGTCAACTTCTTGGTGTCAACACCAATGACGCACATCTCGCCCATCACATCTGGTCTGTTTTGAGGAGGTAACACAAATTCAAGCGAGTGTCGTAAGAAAGCTCGGGCAATGGCAAGTTCGTTGTGATTTGCTAAATCGTCATGAAGGGCGATTTCGTCGGAGGCACGTGTTGACGCGTGGTTTGATTACACGTTCATAGGTATCACCGGAATTTTGATCGACTTTTCAGTCTGGTCATCTGAAGAAATTGTCAGTATGATGGGGTCGTCAAGGATCTTTGCTGCATCGGCAGCTCGCGTCTGTGCGCGCTTATTAGCGTGAAAAGCTGTTTCTTCGGCAACTAGCCTGTGGTTGTCGTCATGAGCATCATCAATATGCATTTTAGCCAAATCCTTTAAAAAGACTGGAGTGCACCGTAGTAGGCACGAGGGATCTCAAAAAGAGAATCCGTTAGGGTATGATTTGAAGTCGTGGACAAGGAGTTGAGATCCTGAGGTGATACAATACATGCAAATACACGGCGTGTCGTGGTCGACACGACGGTGCCATAAACGATCTCCGAAGGATCCGTTCTTGACCAAAAGATGTTCTAAAGGTAAATATTTCATCACACAAGAGCCAAAAGGTATGGCAACACTTTTGAATGAGCCTGCAAAAGCAGATTGCATGCGATCGTTGGCAGTTGTCCATTTACCATGTTTGTCATGTTTTGCCCACAGAACATTTTCCTTGCACGTAAAGGCGATTGTTTCGTATGGCCAACAACGGGTATGCACGTTGGCGCACACGAGTGCGACACGGCTGTGTTGCTTTGAGCAGTCAATAACACTTTCAACGCGACACTGCATGGTGTGGTTGTCGGTCGCGACCACAGATTGCCAGACGATGTTATGTTCACTGCAGAAATTAACCATTTTTTGCGAGGTGAACTCTTTTGCGTTGTCAATGTACAAGTAGCGAGGTGTACAGCCTGTTGTAGTAATGTACCATTTCAGTCCTTCGACTGGAGTCCCTGTGCCTCGTGTTTTACGGGGGTAAGTGGCCCAATACTTTGTACCTTTGTCGAGGATCAAAAGAAAATATCGATTCAGAGAAGGTAGTCGTCCAAGAAATCAGGCGTTTGCTCAATCCATTCTTAGATCAGTGTTTGGCGGTGAATGAGTAGCGGTTGGTTGATCGCGCTGGGTCATAACAAGTGCGAAAGAGGTGTCATTATAATTTCAGAAAGCTGCATTTTCGTTGAAGCCTGACTGATAGCGAGAATTTTTGTTGCCGAGAGGCATATCTTCCTCAATCACAGAAGTAGGGAAGGAAGGTTTGAGAGACGAGTAAGCAAAACTGACACTTGACGCTGCGAATTCATGAAGGTGCCAACGATTCAATGATAGTGGAAGTAGGGTCCACTGTGTCAGTGATAGGACTGAAGTGCAGTGTGTCCGAGTCGAGGACAGAATCAGAATTCAAGATTGATTTCTCTTGGGCAGAGAGTTTGCAATGAGCCTTTTCAGTTTTCTCTTGCTGAGCTATGGCTTTTTTTTCTCGAAAGAGCTACTGTTGAGCACATAAAGCTTCCAGCAAAGCTACTAGACTATTTCTTACGAAGTAATAAAAGCAACCTCAATCAAATAGAAGTTTTGCTGTCACGCTTGCCTATATCCGCTCGGCATGCGTGAGATGGATAAAATGTAGAACTCCAAATGACTGACTGGCCTTGAAATTGCTTGGACTTTGGGCCATGTGTGCCCTGCGTACTCCACGACAACCACAGTGAGATTGTTTGGAGTAGTAATACTACCCCCGTAGAGAGGAAAGGTAGCCAGGGCGAAGCCGTCCATGAGAACTTCATCGGAGATCCTGAGATTCACGTTGTAGCCCGCCTCCTTTAGGCGTCCAGCCGAAATTAGACTGTCAGATTTACCTTGGTCGTACACAGACACATTTGGTACGGCGAGAATAAAGGATTTGCCATGCTGATCGATTGTTTCAGCGCCCATGAGAATGCCTGTCGTTTTCTTTGCTTTTCCCACGGCTGGCTGCATATTCAGAGTGGTGCCTGTGCGACTCAGAATTTCAGCAGGAGTACCGCGCTAGTACAGCGCCCAATGCCTGTATGTCTGAATGTTTGGTGTCAAATTTCCAGATGTTGTCTACGTGCTGATTGGGTAATGCCCAATCGCCCAAAGCATAATACCTGTAACCAGTTTTGTCCATATCCCTCCGCTCAGCGACTCCTAGAACGCATTCTTTCTGATACTGTACTACGCAGCAGGGCTCATAACCAGCAGAGACTTGATGGGGGTGATCGCCGTGAATATCTGAGACCGCACACACGAAGTATGTGCATGTGAGGTTTGATCTCAACAAATAGTAAGCACTCACCAACGTGGCGCTTCTTCTTAAGCTTGTCGATAAGCTTCGACCAAAAAAATAATCCTCAAACGGCAGTTCTCGTGTTCAGTGGTAAAGGTCATAGAAAATCCTATTCTAAAGTCCTGAAATTTGTCCAAAAGCCACGAACTGCTCGCGAACTCCCTTGATAGCTAAGTGGTATCTAGGCAGTCCGCTCACAAACTCTCTCATGACTACATGGTCGATGGATGATGTGTCGCTAAACATGGCGCTGTGTTCTTTGGAATTTGGGTAGTCGGACGGATACCTGAGACCTATGGTTCCTTGCCTACCCTAGTGGGGTGGCAATTTTCCGACAGGGCGCTAAATTCCGTGGAAATTAAGGAGACTTGTCTGCGGAGCTGGTTTGCCCAAGGATGCAGGCCAGCCCGCAAATATTGCAGACGGGTTTTACCACTAGCAGGTCCACCACCATAAGTAGGTGGGCAACTGTCCGGGACAGTCTCTTGGGTCCTAGGTGATTAAGTTGGGGTTTCAACACCACAGAAAGAAAGAAAGAGGGGGGGCAGGACTGGTGTCACGCTTCTTAATCTAGCAGTCGTGTAGATTTGAATTTACTCAGTGTGTAATATATCCATACAAGTACACGTGTGTGCACATGATTGTGTGCGTGCGTGTGCGTGCGTGTGCATGTGCATGTGCCTCTGCGTGTTCGTATGTGTATGTGTATGTGTATGTGTATGTGTATGTGTATGTGTATGTGTATGTGTATGTGTATGTGTATGTGTATGTGTAGGTGTATGTG
>Ga0335398_10006392_pt1 | contig 14947 bp, 16 predicted proteins | sample BON03_FD_205742 | JGI IMG/M metagenome (GOLD analysis project Ga0335398, IMG submission 205742) | Freshwater microbial communities from Lake Bonney liftoff mats and glacier meltwater in Antarctica - BON-03 (spades assembly) (version 2) | ecosystem: Environmental > Aquatic > Freshwater > Ice >... | reverse complement strand
CCCTAGCAACTCAAAGGGCTTACCAAACTCCGAGTGAAGCGCAGACGTGCTGTAGCGCCTAACAGGAAGCCCGCTGCATGTCTGAGGGCCATCCTCGGCAAACGTCGCCACAATGACCAGTCCTCCAGGCTTCACCGCGCGAAGCACCTGTTGCACATATTTGTGCCGCTCAGTGTCTGAAGTGAGAAAATGAAACACTGCCCTGTCGTGCCATACATCGTAGCCATTGATCGGCAGATCCGCCTTGAGCACATCGGCTTCCAGCCATCGCACCGAGGATGCTTTTGCACCCAGCCTTGTTTTAGCTTTCTCCAAAGCTGCAGCGGAAAGATCAAGTACGGTAATTTCAGAGTAGCCATTGTCAATTAAATCATCAACAAACGTTGACGCCCCGCCTCCAACGTCAATAATCTGCCCGTCGACGGGCACATCATTTTCGCGAATAATTTTCAGCGATAATTCTGCATGTTGTTGAAACCAGCTGACTTCATCAGCTTGTTTGCTGGAGTAAACCTTCTCCCAGTGTTCTTTGGATTGCATAAGTTCCTCAGGCATACTCTGCCGAATTGAGGGCTGTCCCAACACCCGAAGGTGTGACATTACAGCTGATTTCCCGCGCTACGATCGGCCAAGTCCGACAGGCTCCTGGAACCAGTTTTCAATCTGAAGTTTTGGAACTCTGGAAAATTCTTTGACGTTGTTAGTGACCAGGACTGCATTATTGGAGACCGCTGTGCCCGCGATGAGCAGGTCATAAGGCCCGATCGGCGTACCCTTCTTCTCAAGCCTGGCTTTGATATCAGCAGTCAATCTTGCCTCTTCTCTGCCAAAAGGCATCACATTTACGAGCGAACAAAGCTCAGCTAATTGCTGTTGCCGCTTCTTTGGAGAGCTTGATTTTGTGATTCCATACTCCAACTCATAGATAACAACCGCAGGAATCCCGATATCCTTAGGCGATACGGACATTAGCTTCTGCGGGACTCCAGCCAATCCTTTAAAGAAATAAATCAAGATATTCGTATCGAGTACGTACATTAAAGCTGTTCTCTCTGAACATCAGTGATCCGGGTTTGTCTAATATCTTCCAATGAAGGAAAGTCGTCCCAGCTACCCGCCATTTCCCCAACAGAATGAGGCCACTCATTGAGCACTTTTTCCTGCACGAGCTGTGCAACCCACTTACTCTTGGACATATGGGCGGACTTTACAGCCTCATTCATCTTTCGCTCAATTTCATCGTCCAGATATATCGTTACCTGTCCCATACAAGCACCTCCGCAATAGTATATGTGTCATTATATGTGAAAACAGAGAAATTTAAACGACGACATATTTCAACCTGGTGATTAAAGCATCGGCGCTTATAGGAATTATATGACAAACTTCGACATGCCACTGTCGTCCGTGCGTTCTTCATTCGCAAGGCCGGACTTGACTCCTGCCCGGTTTAGCTCCGGCTGATTCTGGCTGGCTTTCAGTTTCCCGGTCAGCTTCTCAATGTGTATTTCAATGCCGACGATGCCTCGCATCAAGCTCTCAGTAAAATCACGTGGCGCATCATCAACTGACCAGGATGGATTTCTTGCGGTCTCATGGTGCTCGGTCAGCTTGTGCAGATGCTCTCTCAGGCGATTCGGATCGAGGACAATATGAGCGCAACCTTCGGCATGCACAGCCAGATAATTCCAGGTAGGAACGACCCGACCCGTTTCCGCCTTCGAAGGATAAAAGGATGGAGAAACATAGGCATCGGGCCCCTGAAAAATGACCAGGACCTGCCCACCCTTTTCAATGCGCTGCCAAACCAGATTATTCCGTGCCACATGGCACCGCAAAACGCCTGACGGATTATCACCATCCACCTGCAAATGGAACGGAACATGATTAGCCTCAATACCCTCGCCATTAGCGACCACAAGCACACCAAAGCCATAGTCGCGGATATACTGCTGAAGTACCTGGGTGTCGCTTTCTCTGAAATGCTCTGGCACATACATCTGACAAAATCTCCCTGCTGATCAGGACACGTTACGTTTTCCACCCCTGAGCTTGTGGCGCAGCGGCCAGGCTGCTAGTGCTGAACTCCAAGGATGGGTTTGGAGCCTCTGTCAGACTTTTGCCGGCGCAAACATGATGACAGCCATCCCTGCCAGCGCCAGACTGGAGCCGAGCAGATCCCAACCCGAGGGCCGGATACCATCAACAGACCATAGCCACATCAGCGCAACGGTGATATAGACCCCGCCATAGGCTGCATAAACCCTGCCCGCAGCCGTTGGATGAAGCGAAAGCAACCAGACAAAGAGCGCCAGACTGATTCCCGCAGGGACGAGAAGCCAGATACTCTTGTCTTCCTTTAACCAAAGATACGGGAGGTAGCAGCCAATAATTTCCGCCAGGGCAGTGATAAAGAACAAGGCTATCGTCTTAATTTCAAACATGCTTCAGCTCAGCCTCCACCTGGTGCTGCAGTCTGGCATTTCCAGCACACCTCGAAATTCCCTATTCAAAGCCAGAATATTTTTTACCGAATGCAATACTGCGATGTTTTCATGGGTATAAATGTGTTTCATTGTTGGTTTCCCACTTTGAATCTCATTTTTTCTGTTACGAGATATATCTCATACTCATCATCATGACTGGCAGCCAGACTACGCATGCCAGAAAAACAGAGCATGCAAAAACAACGAATATGCTACTGGCAGTCGCATGAGTCATAACTATTATCTTTACCAAGATTGATCGTACCGAAGTGCTGCAGAACAAAGCTACCACTTTTTCCTGATAAGGAGCCGGAAACGTTAGACTTTTTCTTATTATCATCTAAGGAGCCTCTGAATAACTCTATGACCACTCTGCGGGTGATTGCGCCCGCTGCTGCAAGGCGTCGTGCGCTGGCAATGGCCGTAGCCCCTGGCAAGCACGGCAACGCGGCAGAAGCGGCGCAGACGCCCGCCCGAAGGGGCCTTCAGCCGATCCCGCTGGCTGCGTTGCCCTTGCTTGACAGGCGGACGCATGCCGGCGCAAGTGCGCCTTGCCAGCGAAATCGGCTGAAGGCCAGAGTGACCATAGAGTTATTCAGAGGCTCCCTAACTCCCTCCTGGAAGGACTTGATTGGTTTGCCTCAGTTTAGTGAACATCCGGTGCGGGTAAAATCAGAGCACAAAAAAAGGGGGCGGAGGGAAAATAATCCCTCCGCCCCCTTTATGCCTTTATCTGCAGGCTGGAGTTTATTGGGTCACTGTTACCGGCACGTAGGCGTTGGACCAGCAGCACTGATTGTCGAACTGGCTGTCCTCCGCCTCGAAGTTGTCCACCCGCAGCCGGACTACGTAGTCACCCGGCACCGGGAACGTGGCCTGAGTTTTTACTTCGAACCAACCGTTGGTGCTGGTGCTATCGCCCTCGCCGGCGCCCGCGCCTCGCTCACGACCCGTGATCCTGGCCATTTCGATATTGGGTGTGGCCGGACCCTGATGCAGAATCCACTCCGTACCCAGGGGATAAACGGACTCCACTTCATACTTGGCGCGCTCGCCACGATCCTGGATATAAGCCGACAGGGTCACTGGCTTGCCCACCGATGTGGTGATGCGCGACGCATAGACACCCTCGCGGTCGGTAGACTCGGGGCCATTCAAGTCAAAGCGGATGGCCGGTTGCAGGGAACCAAAGGCGGCGGGGGCCCGGCTCATTTCATAGGCCGAGGAGGTGGCCCGTGCCGGCGCGGACCAGGTTTGTCCTGCATGGGTGATGGTCCACACCACCTCAGTACGTTTCATATCAGCCGGAACGGTAACCGCAAAGGTTCCCCGTTCCTGCAGTCCCACGAATCCGCCGCGGCTGTATACGGGGAAGTGAGTGGGCTGCGCGCCGTTGAACTGAGCCGGCTCGATATGGTTGTTCGCACCAATCGGAATGTCGACGATTTCATCGCGGTTTTTGTTCACGAACCCGAAGATGTAGGTGGTGGATCCGTCTTCATTGGCAATCCAGCCGTTGAACATGGGCGCCACCAGATCACCCTTAGCCTTCTGCGCGGCCAGGGGATAATCTCGCAGATGAGTGGGTAACTGAGCCTGGAGCGGTGCCGCAGCCAGTCCCGTTAGCGCTAGTGCAAGTGCACCACTGGCGAATTTCAGCGATTTGTTCATTGTCCTGCTCCTGAACCAGCAACAGCGCGCTGATCTCGTTCCGCACGTTCGGTGGCGATCTTCTGGTATCCCTCATCGTCCAGATGGGTGACGGCAATCCAGGCATGAGACATCTCGTCAGTCGTTCTCTGTCCGGCACCGACCCACTGATCCGGATCCGGATTACGGGGGTTTGCCGCCGAGTTATCGTACCAGGCGTTAAGGATGATGGTGGAGCCAGCCGGAATCAGCGGCTGGAAGCCGTCTTCATACGTATGACTGTGGTTCCAGCCCGCATTCCAGTTGGACACCTGACTCAGCATTTCGCGACGGCCGGTTTTCGGATCGAAGACTTCCATGGACATCGCCACACCACGAAGATGCATGTGGGGCTGCCAGCTGTCGATGCGGACCGGGTGGTCAAAGGAGTGGAATCCCTGGGTCATCAGCTTGCCGTGGGGCGGAATCAGGTAGTCGCCGCCGCCGTTCAGGGTATAGAGGCGCAGGTCTTGCGGGTAGGCCGCCAGTTCGTCGAAGGCGTCCTCTTCATCCCAATACCAGATGCCGACCGCGACCTGGTCATCGGGTACCGCATTGCCATCGGGATAGTAATGAATGCTCCACTTCACCCTGGAGTCCACCGGCACTTTTCTGCAGGCCCCCTCGGGAACCTTCTCGCCGAGCTTGCCGAAGGCAAATTCAGACAGGCGGTTGCCATTAATCCACTCGCCCTTCTCATTTTTCACCATAAAGTGGGAGTTGGCATGATGGGTAGAGCCGTGGGCAGCCTTGGACGGCAGGGTTTCCACCGCCTTGATGCAGCGGGCTTCATTGATACCAGAATCCACTTCCGGCTCCCACCACAAGTCCTGGCCGGAGGCCGGCACGTCCCACGCGGAGGACTTAATCACGTGGTCGGGCTCACCCAGTTCAGCGGCCAGACGCCAATTCCCCACTTCCGGATACAGTTTCGGCTCGGGCAGATCCGCGGCGTCACCAAACGGCGCTCCGCTATCAATCCAGGCCACGATGGTGTTGATGTCCTCATCGCTCATGCGCCAGTCGTCGCGCAACTCCTGAACCCCCACGTCCGGGTCGTAATGGTATGGCGGCATCTCGCGCTGCTGCACCTTTAACCTGATCAGCGGTGCCCAGGGGCGGACCTCTTCGTAGCTGGTGAACGACATGGGACCGATCTGCCCAGGTTGGTGACAGCCCTGGCAGTTGTCCTGAATGATTCTCGAGACATCACGTGCGTACGTGATGTCATCACCGATCTGTTCGGCGGCGCCAGCAAGCGCAGGCATCATCGCCAGCGCTGAGAAAAGCACAGCTACACGGGTTTTTTTCATGTTCCACTCCTTCTTGAAACTGACATTAACTCTTTGCCACTTTTGCGCTGCCAGTGACATTGAAAAATCGCAGGTTCTAAATCTTATTGCTAAGAATAGGGAACCATATCGTCAGGTTAGTCTGCTTCAGCCGGGTAGATAAATTCTGATATAAATCAAACTTTGGAGATTTAAGTGTTACAAATTGCAGCGGCGAGGGGCTGCCAGCCCTAGGGAGCCTCTGAATAACTCTATGGTCACTCTGGCCTTCAGCCGATTTCGCTGGCAAGGCGCACTTGCGCCGGCATGCGTCCGCCTGTCAAGCAAGGGCAACGCAGCCAGCGGGATCGGCTGAAGGCCCCTTCGGGCGGGCGTCTGCGCCGCTTCTGCCGCGTTGCCGTGCTTGCCAAGGGCTACGGCCATTGCCAGCGCACGACGCCTTGCAGCAGCGGGCGCAATCACCCGCAGAGTGGTCATAGAGTTATTCAGAGGCTCCCTAGCTTGTCAGTCGAACAAGACCCGTGCCAGGGCGATGCCACTCTCGCCGCCATACGCATAGAAGAGATACACCGTGTCGCCGTCCACCAGGATGGCCGGGTCACGCAATTGATTAAGCAGTCCATAGGCTGAACTACGCACTGAGGGTTCCATGGGCGAGTTGGCTCCCTCCCAGGGACGCTCCGGTCTCAGCACGACGGTTTCCTCCGACTCCTGCCATTGCTGCCAGTCACCGCTGATATCGATGGTGCTGAGCATGATGCTCTCCGGCACATCCCCCACCCGGGTCCAGAACACATAAAGGGAATCATCACGTTTGAGCAAAGCGGAATGACGCATGGTGGGTCCAAACAACACAGGGCCGCTCTCGAATTCCGTGAAACCGTCCCGCGAGCGGTAGAACTGACCCGGCATGGCCATCAGATAGGTCATGTCCTGATGCGCAAAGGCCCGCAGGTAGGTGCGGCCCAGATTCTGTTGCTGGGCAATGAAATCAATACCGTTGCTCGAGGTGGCAACCCGTGAGAACTGCTGACCCAGTCCGGCTAGCCCGTGGAAATACATGACGATACGGCGATTCTCGTGGTCGACATGCACGTCCGGAGACGCGATATGGGGCGTCGTCAGCTCAGTGGCAATGTCGTGCATCAACCGCGCACCGGCAGCTTCCCGGCTTGCCACTGCGTCGGCCAGCTCCGCCGCACTGACCACCGGTGCTTCGGTCAGAAAGAACGAATCCTCAATTTTCAGGCTGCCGGGACCATGGATTTTCCACGGTCCAGTCACGGCATCTGCATAGGCAAGCCGGATATAGCGGCCCTTGTGATCGGCAAAATACAGGTAGTATCGCCCCAGGGGATTTTCCAGCCAGTCCGGCACCCGGATAACGCTGGGACCCTGGATGTTGTCGCCGAGACTGGCATCAGTCCCCGAATGAATGATAGGGGCATCAAGCAGGCGCTCGATTCGCACCTGTGCCGGTGCGGGAACCTGGGCTGTGACCGCCACCGGCAATAACGACAACGCACAGGCAATCAGCACGTATAGTGAATGTCGAAGGTATGAGGCCGGAAGTGGGGCGGAGTCTATCGTGTGCATTCTGACCACCTTTTTTTGTTATTGGCCCAACAGTTGTAGCGGATCGAGCGTCTCGTTATGCTCTGAGCTCTACGCGCCATGGTGGATAAAGACGATTTTCTCCTGCCCAGTACAATTTGATTTTGTTGCCGGACGGGTCATGAAGTATCGCCTCTCGCCATAGATACGACATGTCAGATGGGTCCTGATCGAACTTAAAACCTTTGGACTTCAGCTCGTCGACAAGATTATCGAGTTCTTCATCTTCGAAATAAATGACGCTCCTGTTTGAAACCTCAGAGTCTTCCAACGCAAGGGAAAATGTAGATGTACCTTCCGGGCATTCGAATCTGGCGTAGTGGGGAGAGTCTACAATCTGAAGAAATCCCATCTTGCGATAAAAAGCTGTCGCCTCCTTCATGTTGGAAACGGGCAAAGTCACCTGATTCAAATCCATAGTTCACGACCCCTGTTACGCATAACTCCAACCACAACGGCCCCGGTATGTGGCCTGAACCTCTTGATTTCGCCACCCAAGTGCATAGCCCTGCGGATTGGGTTGGCCATCAGTGAGAGCTTGATGTCGTATCAGCAAGTCCCGTGTACTCTCGCTGAACAACTGAGGTGTGATCATCTGCTGGCCCGGTATCGCTGAAGTTGAACTCAGTGACACTTTCGATTACGGCACCAGTAATGTTGTAGCCGCCCAGCCACGCATCTGCCTTTGCCCCGACTTCCTCCCATCCAGAGGCGTGTACTGTGTTAAGGGGATATCGCTCGTTCGGAACCGATTCCCATCCCCAGTTGTAAACGAAGATCACTTCGAAGAGCTTGAAGGAAACCAGGCCGATAACGAGCGTTATCATGACAACGATCAGCAGCTGTTTGTAAGCACGACTTTTCATTTTTAGTCCCATGGTTGTACCGCCAAACGATACGAACCGGCTATCCCAATCTTGTCGTCTTTAGTATTTCAGTCAGCCCGGCGACAGCACCGCCGATATTGGCAAGTTCGGCGGGAACTATCATCGTGTTATTCACCTTGGCGAGATTGCCAAATTCCTTCACATACTGCTCCGCCACACGCAGGCTCACGGCATCTCTTCCACCAGGCTGCTCAATGGCGGCAGCGATCTTGCGAAGGCCGACAGCCGTGGCTTCAGCTATCAGTTCGATCTCCTGGGCCCGGCCTTGTGCCTCGTTAATCTGACGCATCATTTCACCCTCGGAATGATTGATCACCTCCTGTTTCTGACCTTCCGATACATTGATCATTGCCTGCCGTTCGCCTTCTGATCTGGCTATGGCGGCGCGGCGCTCACGTTCCGCCCGCATCTGCTGCTCAAGAGCATCCTTGATGCTGGCTGGCAGCTCGATATCTGATATCTCATAACGCAGCACCTTGATACCCCATGGCGAGGCAGCATGGTCCAATGCCTCTACGACATTCTCATTAATCTTCGCGCGCTCTTCGAAGGTCTTATCCAGGTCGGTCTGCCCAATAACCGAACGCATCGTCGTTTGCGCCAGTTGACTGGCTGCATAGCGGTAATCATTGATGCCATAGCTGGCCTTATGCGCATCTATAACCTGCATATAAAGCACGCCGTTTATGCCGACCTGGATATTATCTTTAGTCACACATGCCTGACGTTCGACGTTGACGACTTCTTCTTTTAATGTGTGCTGATAGGCCACCTTGTCGATAAATGGAATCAGAATATGAAATCCTGAATCGAGCGTTCTTGAATATTTCCCTAAGCGCTCAATAACATAATTGGACCGCTGCGGAACTATACGAGCAGTCTTGGCGATAGTTATGACGGCTACAATTGCAAAGCCGATTGCTAAAATACTACTCATGCCTTCCATTATCTGTTGCTCCCTTTGATTGAAAATATATGTCGTGTTGAATCCAGGACAGCATCAGCTCTGGAGTTTGTTTTTTGAAACGATTAAATCAATCCCATCATTAGCTACTACCCAAACCGCTTCACCGGCCTTCAGATTCTCGGTAGAGGAAGCGGACCAGCTTACCCCATTGAGTGTAATACGGCCGTTTCCCTGCGAGAAATCTTCCACGACAAATGCCCGTTCACCAATGTCATGCTGGAAGTTGGGTTTTTCCTGTGATTTGTCGGCCAGATAGCCCTTGAACATTGCCTTGAAGCGGGCGCGTGCAGTGAACAGCGACAGCAGGCTGACTGCACCAAAGATGGTGAACTGCGACGCCACTGACTCTATTGTGCCCAACTGCAACAGCAATCCGACAATGATAGCTGCTATTCCAAAAAATACGGCTATCACACTGGTGGCGAGTAACTCAGATACAATCAGAATGATACCAATCAGAATCCATACCATTGCGCTCATGTCTTTCTCCTTTTTCCATTTTCCTTTTACTCAGCATGATTACCGGACTATCCGCCTGCCTGCCACTGCACGCGCTCCAGCGACCACGATGGGATGGTCCAAAAAGGGATACCAGCAACAAGGAAGCACACCAGGAAAGCGCCGACAGTCACTCTTTTCATGCTCCAGGTGCCAGGCGATGACATAATTTTTTTTCCGAGCAAATTCTTTTTGGGAAAACATAGTCCGACTCAATGCTGAATGCAATCAATAATTCTCGATAGCTCGCGATACCAGGCACCCAGCCCACTGCTGTCACTGATCGCCAGGACATCAGGTTCCTGTTTTCCACTGCCGCATCAATATCTGCGACGGACTGCAATCTCCCTGACAAAGGTATTGAAAAACAACATATAAAAATAGCATTCGTCTTAATGAATTCAGACTATGATTGCGATCGGTATCCTGAAATTGAATTTTGAAATCCTGGCATTAAACCGTTAGTCTTGTGGCGTCCGCAGGAAGGCTGCGGCTAATAACAATAATCAAGCTTTGACAGGAGTGCCCACGGTGAAAACGGCAATGCAGATAGTTTCACGGTTCGTCCTTACCGCCAGCGCGCTGGTCTTTGCTCCGCTGGCCCTGAGCCAGACACAAACCAGTGTGTTCGAAGGAGACTGGCCGGTTTACCACGGCAATGAGTTCTCCCAGCGGTATTCCCCACTCGAGCAGATCAACGCTGAGAACGTGGGTTCCTTGCAAATTGCCTGGCGTTTCTCTACTGAGAAATTCGGACCCACTCCCGACTTCACCAATCCCTCAACGCCGCTGGAGATAGACGGTATTCTGTACGCGAATATCGCCAGCACACGCAATGTTGTCGCACTGGACGCCACCTCAGGCCAGGTACTGTGGTTGTGGAGACCACAGGAAGGCGCGCGTTTTGACAGCGCGCCGCGCAAAGGTGCCGGCCGTGGTGTGGCCTATTGGCGCAGCGGTGACAAGACTCGAATTATTGATGTCACTCCAGGCTACCATCTGGTGTCACTGGATGCTAAAACTGGAATTCCAGATCCGGGCTTTGGCAACAACGGTATTGTGGACCTGATGGTTGGGCTCAGAAATGCCAAAGACGACCGGTACGACAACATCGATATCGGCGCATCCGCACCCCCTTTCATAATGAACAATGTCATTGTTGTCGGAGCGGCCCACTCGACGGGCGGTCGACCGCGATCCAAGTCGAATGTCAAAGGTGACATTCGCGGTTTCGATGTGCACACCGGTGAACTGCTCTGGACCTTCCGCACCATTCCCGAGCCGGGTGAAGTGGGTCATGAATCCTGGCTGGAACAGAGCGCTGAATACACCGGTAATACCGGCGTCTGGGCTCCCATCTCAGGGGATTCTGAATTGGGCATGGTCTATCTGCCGGTGGAAGACCCCACCGGGGACTATTACGGTGGCGACCGCCCCGGCTCCAATCTGTTTTCCAGCAGTATCGTCGCTCTTGATGTCAGAACCGGCGAGCGCCGCTGGCATTACCAGTTGATTCACCATGACATCTGGGACTGGGACGTTCCCGCGGCCCCGGTGCTTGCGGACTTGCCCAACGGCCGCAAGGTGATCATGTCGGTAACCAAGCAAGCGTTTGTCTACACTTTCGACAGAGAGACTGGCGAGCCAATCTGGCCGATTGAAGAACGACCAGTTCCCGCTGGCGATGTGCCCGGCGAATGGTACTCGCTTACCCAGCCGTTCCCGACTCGTCCTGCAGCCTTTGACCGGCAGGGCTTTACAGAAGCTGACTTGATAGATTTCACGCCGCAGCTTCATGCGCTGGCGTTGGAGTCCATCGAAGGCTTCCGTCTCAGCCCCAGTCTTTTCACGCCTCCTTCCCTGACTGAAGCGGCGGATGGTACCCGTGGTCTGCTGAGCCTGCCTTCTTCTACGGGCGGTGCCAACTGGGAGGGCTCTGCACTCGATCCTGAAACGGGCATACTCTACGTTCCTTCAAGAACCCAATTGCAAGCCTTGTCACTGGCAAAGAATCCGGCCTCAGACATTGATTTCAGTCAGGGTAATGGTGTTCGCATCCCGAGGGTTGAAGGACTTGAAATCGTCAAGCCGCCCTACGGCCGCGTAACCGCGATCGACATGAACTCCGGCGACCATCTGTGGTGGGTTGCCAACGCCGCCACACCGGACCGGATTAGCAATCATCCCATGCTGCAAGGCGTTGATCTGCCCGATACTGGTATCCCGGTGCGCTCCGGGATACTGCTCACCAAGTCGCTGCTGTTCGTGGGTGAAGGTAACGGCGCCGCCGACGCCGGTCCCAGAATGCGAGTGATCAACAAAGAAACCGGTGAAGTCATCACCGTCATGGACTTACCAGATAACCAAACCGGCTTGCCATTTACTTACGAGCACGATGGCAAGCAATACCTGGCCATGTTCGTCGGCGGCACGAGCAGCCCCGCGCAGCTTGTTGCTTATGCGTTGCCGTAGGGAGGGTAGGATGACAAGCAAGGCGGCGCTGACATCAGCGATATCACGCCCGGTGTGAATAAAGGTGGAATTGGCATGCGACTTCACGTAACACAAACCCAGTTCATCACACATCCCTTCGGCAATATCCAAGGATTTGCGATTATTTTGCAGGGTGTATCGCTGAAATTCCTTGTCCTGATAGCTGGCGTGGGCTGCGTGCATTCCCACAATATTCAACTGGCCGGTCATCTTATTCTTGAAGTCAACAATATGATCATCGCAGCCAGGTCAGTATTCATATTGGCGTCCACCAGCACCGTTGTTGGCATCCGGCAGAGCTTCGGCGATGGCATTCAGCGCAACCTGTGAGGGACCATAAGGATTCTCATTACTGCTCGCCCGAATGATGTAATCGGGTCGCGGCAAATCAGCCCATGCGCTGTTCATGAAGTTGACTGAAGGTGCGCCCGGGATACCCCGCATAAATCCAGCGCCCAGAAATGCCGCACCGCCCTGCAGTGCGTTGATCAGCAAACAAATGGATTCCGATGTCACCGACAAAGTCGTCTCCGCAAGCCATGGCTGTCCTTCCTCTACGTGTGTGTATTCATTTCTTAGCAGGTTGCCGACAGCCTCAGTCCAGATAAAGTCACCTGATTCAAGGAAGCATGAATTTTCATAATGGCTCACCGCAATTTTCTGAACTTTTACTTCTAAAATAGGTGTTCAGAAAATCTTCAATTGCATCAAAATGAGCCAATGGAGAAGCATGGTCACCTTCAATTGCAGTATGCTGAACATAATGAGCAAAATTATTATCCTCAAGTCTTTTCATCATTACGTCAGACATTTCTGATGATGGCCAGAATTCATCCTCAGTGGCAGAAACGAAATAGATGGGACCATTGATCTTCTCTACGGGAATCGCTGCCCTTTCGACCGCCTCCTGATCTTTAAGCATGTGTTCCCATGCTGCCCGTAAATCTCCTTTGATCAAAGCTGGTGTGGCGCTCCAGGGAACAGGCACAAATGGCAGTGGTTCATTGTTCAGTGAGAAGGACGAGGTATTCATTGCGGCAGTCAATCCTGCAAACACCGCATGACCGGGAACGATTGCAATAACAGTTTTTATAGCGGAATAGTGACTTGCCAGGAGAAGCGCCAATTCAGCACCTTTTGAAGCGCCGATTACAGCAATGCACTTCCGGTTTATATTGGATTCTTCAGCCGCAGCAATAATTGCCTGATACACACCTTCAAGTGCAATTCGGTCCAATTCTTTTGGCGCTCCTTCCAGACCAAAGTACCCAAGAGCCAGAAACGCGTAACCTTGTTGAATAAAATCATCGCGCTGGGTTTTCCAATAATTGCTTGCCCATGCGTTACCACCCTCTGCCCCGCCCAAACCGACAATTAATGGCAGATTACTTTCGTCGCCCATGAAGAGCTGTGAGACCACTTTTCCGTGACTCTCTGGCAGGACACTATTGTCGGAACCGAGAACCATATAGACATAAAGACCAACTGGCACAGCGAGCAGGATCAGTATCGATAGAACCCCGTATTTTAAAAATCTGCTGCGAGTTTTCATTCAAATTTCCTCCCTGAACGTGTTTCCAATTGATGCATTGCCGGTTGCTGCTTCCAATATTTCAGGCTCGTTCGAAGCCGTGATTGTCAGATAGAATGATGCAAATGCGGCCTTGATCCAGATCACTGCGGGGAACACCCCCACGATCAATAACAGCAGGCCAAGGATGAATATCAAGATGGACAGGAAGCCCAATACGAAGATCTTCACTACATGGCCCCCGGTGATCTGCCAGCTCGCTTCCACAGCTGCTATTGGATCAAGTCCCTCGTCCATTACCAGATAGGATACAAAGGCCATGCGGCATGCAATATAGATACCTGGGAGGACAAATACGATCAGGCCAATACCGATCAGGCCCAGAACCAGCAGTGAAGCAAGCACGATGTTCACGTAATTCTGAAAACCGCTGAAAATGCTACTTACCTCCACTTTATCTCCCCGCACAGCGCGCAAAAAAATCATGTCAGCGCCGTAGTTGATGATCGGATAGAGCAGAAGCAGATAGGCTGTCTCCAGCAATCCGACCAGAGCAGAGGATTCATGATCTCCATCGATGTTTAATGGAGCCATGAAGACACCTAGCACCAGAACGGCCAGAAAAAGCACCAGAAAATTGCCTTTCATCGCCTCCCAACCTCGGCCAAGTGCACTGCCGATGCCTGAATCATCCTGATTTTCAATTAGCCTGCTGTGCGCGTTGTCATTCATATCCATTCCCCAGAAAGTCGACAGGGCCAGCAATTTGCCACCCGTAGGAGAGAAACTAGTCTCCTTCCATGCTTCTGCAAACCTACCAAGGTAGTGATTTGCAGTTTCGGAGCTTTTACTACTTTGGTAGGGATGCCAGAATCAAGTGCAATGGTATATTTCCATCATCACCAGGCAATAAACGGCTCAGCAGACCGCATGCTTATTTACGACAACATTAATTTCGACACACTGCCACTGTGGCTAAGCTTCATTCTGTGCCTGGCTATCACTGCGGGTGGCCTGCTGGTTCTGTTTCGCTTTCGGCAGAATCGCATCAACAGCAACTTCCACTATCTGCAGATTTTCCTGATCCTGCTCTATGTTTATGGTTATTACAGTCTGTGGAGCGGCGTGTTGCTCTCCAGTTCCATCGAAATGGAGAATATTGAGCGTGTTATCAGCCTGGTCGCCCAGTTGGGAGCGCCCTTTTTTACTGTCAGCCTGGCAATGTTGCTGTTATGGGCGGCTCACATTCAGAAAAGACCCGTCGCTCCTTTGTTGATCAGTACAGTCTGCGTAAGCCTCGCAGCCATCCTTGTTTTTGTACAGTGGGAAACGCCGGGGCAGGACAGTATGCGGCGAGCCGCCTCCATCATTGCCATCACATCCTCACTGGTCGTCTGTGTTGTTCTTAGCACCGGCAGGCAAAAGATTGTCAAGCATGGCCAGCCCCTGCTGATCTCACTGGCCGCTGCAGCAGGACTGATTCATCTAAG
>Ga0335398_10006386_pt1 | contig 14958 bp, 15 predicted proteins | sample BON03_FD_205742 | JGI IMG/M metagenome (GOLD analysis project Ga0335398, IMG submission 205742) | Freshwater microbial communities from Lake Bonney liftoff mats and glacier meltwater in Antarctica - BON-03 (spades assembly) (version 2) | ecosystem: Environmental > Aquatic > Freshwater > Ice >... | reverse complement strand
TGATTCTGATGTAGCAAACCTGCTCGAGCAGGGCTGCGGAAACGCTAAAAAATTATTTTCCCGAGCGAATTTGCTATGTGTTCCTGATTTCAAAATGTAGAGGAGACTGAGATCTGGGTCTGTGTACTTTTTGTGTACTTGTTAAACGAGAACTGCTGCGCAATGGCGACTTCCGAACAAAACGTGTTTCGCCCGCAGGAGAAATCGGAAATGTACGTCCCGTCAGATCACAACGTTCGGCGGCTACAGATTTTATTCATGGTACAGCTGTAAACTGAGTGAGATGTTTTCAAAACAAAATTATGTTTTTAACTGAGAAAACGAAAACTGATTTTGCACATATATCAATTCTACACATATATTGGTTTGAATATGTCAGCAATCGGGAATGCTCACGGTTGATATGTGTGCAAAGAGAGATCGAGATCGATAGCACGAGCGAGAGCGAAATCAAGAGTGAGAGCAAGCGAGAGAAACTCTCACACACACAAACAATGGCTGCATACTACGTGCAGGGCGTTGAAAGCGTACGAAGTCAGCGAGATTTTCACAAATGAACAGCCCCTCAGTGGCTGAGTGGAAGTGCAACAGGATCAGCCCTACGAGAATTTTAATGAGGATTCCTTGGAAATCATCCATCAAACTGTGCTTTCCCGAGGACAAGACACTGCCGATGGTGATAAATTACATAAACTTATTTGGCACATACCTGTAGATGTACTTCGTACATACATGCACACATACAAACACACACACAAATACACCAGCATACGTACTTACATACATGCAAACATACATGAAACAAACATGAAAACACAAGAATACAGACATGAATACATACATGAATACATACATGTATACATACATGAATAAAGTACTTCATGTATACATTATACATGCATTTGATGCATCAGCACCTTCATACATGCACACCACGTGCTATAGCCACGCGGCTATAGCCACGTGCTTGAAAATCAAATTAAATATTCAGCATAAAAGTTTATTATTTATTCGTCAAAATTTTGGATAGTGAACTTTGATACTCCAGAACTCCGGTATGCGTGCATGTGTAGCGCGCCAGCTGCATGAATACAAGATCTATCGTTTGGTGCATGTTTCAAAAGCGTAGCCTAATTTGGTCACCCACACTACCTTTCAAGAACTTCTCCTCTCTCTCTTGATTTTGCATGAAATTCTTGAATTTGACATTTCTATTTGAAGGCAAACTTGTTTGCCTGGAAGAAGTAATCTCTGAAAATCTTGTTAAGAACTTTGGGACGTGAAAAGAGGAAGAGACCGGAGTCATGGAAGACAATGATATTGCCCCAGGTCTGTGCGATTGTGAACCATGCACAGCCTGATCAAGCTCATTACTGTATGCGGGCGCCATCTTCCGCTGGTTACGAGGTTTTCCGAGGGACTCTAGCAAGTCACAAAAAGACTTGATGTGTACAGTCATAGATGACCATTGAGAAAACAGAGATTTCAGCCCAGCCCGAGTTTCTTAAGCCAAAATATCTTTGAGTGTATAGATTTATAGTACTCATGTATCTAGGCGTTCATCAGAATTTTAGCCCGAGTTTATGGTCATCCATGACTGTAAAGCTTGGATTGAGTCACTAGATAGACCAGAATTCCATGGTACAAAGTGAGAATGCTCAATTTTTGTACTGTAAATATTACTCGTTGGGATGTCGAATAGCATCAAAAATGTGGGATCAAGAAAGTCAAGCATTGAATCTGCCAGAGGATGAATTCTGATTGCTATGAGAAAGTCTTCCACCAGCCTAGAGATGGACTGTACTGTGGTTGTATGTATGTGTATGAATCTTCAAATAAGTGGTACCAAAATTCAAATGTCTTGCGCCAAAATGTCAAGATAAGGTGCTAAATTCAAATATTTGACACAAATTGCAAAATACATGAAATTTTGTACCACTAAAAACCTCCTGCTTTACAAGCGCGAGGAAAACTTCCAACCTCAGCAATTTGACCCCCCGTTACGCCGCATTGGGGGACCGACCTGACTTCCGCAAGAGGTGAAAGGTTATTGGTGGGAATGAACCAAACTGTTTTGATAAGGATCTCATTCGCCTACAATTTAGAACTGCTGTCGTAGACAAAACTGAGGGTTTGGCCTTGGGAAACTACATACTTTATGCGGAACTTGGTGAAACGGCTGCAGAACGACAGAACTTTCTTGACTCTTATGGTAGCGATTTTTCGCCCTGTGCTCTGATGTGGACGGAGTCAGGTGTCTTATGCATGTTTGTACCCAGTATGTGAATGTCTATAGGCATATACATACGTACACGTATACACATACATATATGTATATGTGTGCAGGTACAAAAATGAACCAATATAGATCTTTTTACATGCGCACAAGCACATTGATCTTTGTTTGTTGTTAAGTACTTTTGTATGGCTTATATTTGAAAGAGTGCGTAATTTGTGTAAGATCGTTGACGGGGTTAAATTGAGCACTACCCGGTTTGAGAAAGAATCTAAAAGGACCTGAACTGAAAGGATCTCTGACTATGCTTTTTGGTTGATTTGTTGTTCATTCTGCCATCGACTTTGTGGACTTAAATGTCCATCTGTCTGCTTAACATGTTGTCTTTCTTTTTTTTCGGTTGCTTATTGTTTCCAAAACACAACAGACAATGTGTATCTGCCGCCCTGCGAGCAATTGCGTTGGCAGAAATGCAAAGATGCAGGGCATGACTTTGCTGGTTTCGAGTTTTTGCGAACGGGTGTGTACAGCATGTATTTTTCCTGTGTGCTAGCTACATAACAAGCGTGCGAGAGAGATTTTTTTGTTTGTACGTGTGCACATGTGTCTGTCTTGTTCTTTTCGTATTTGCTTGCTCATGTAGTCTCGCGCAAGTTCTTGCCAAGAATGTCCTGAAGCGCTCTTAAGAATACATATCATGGTTTTCATATTTATTTTGGGGTTTGAAGGTATGAGACGGCATGAGATGATGGCAGCAAACCAGGAAGAAGCTGGCTCACATTTCAGATAACACTATATATGTGCACTATTTGTTACATTTATGTTCGACCAACTTAGATTGGTATTTTTTGGATTGGGTGGTAATGACACGTATTTTAACTGTGTGCACACATTTTCTCAAAAATCAGTCATGTAAAAGTCAGAATTCTCCAGAATCAGTTCTGTAATCTTCTTTCTTCATAGTTCTGACGATTTTTGTATCTAGTTGCTTAATAATTTTCAGAACAACGATGCAATTTTTACACGAATTTCAATAATATTTATATTTCATTTCCAGAATTGATGCTTACCATTTCTCCTAACTCTCTCTCTTGTATTTTTTTGGCATATCTCTGCACTCAAGCATAATCGACCTTCTAGCTTACGCACTGGCGTGCTCTCTGCCGTGACACTTGGCAGGTGATTCGTATTTTGCTGACACCTTCACTGACATGCTGTTGCAAGGAGGAGAATCTGCCAACTTTTTGGGGTTTAACTTCAGAACACAGGCCAGGTATCAGCTCTTGTGTAGTAAAAGTGGTAGTTCTGTGTGCTCAGAACCCCATAGAGTAGATTGTGTTGAAGACACGAGAGAAAAACAGACGCCTCAAGTATGATTATATTGGGTTTGTCTTGATTGCAGCCTGGGTGCATTTCCGCACCTTCCAATCTAAAATATAAGATTTGAGCGCATAGACCCTCAATCGAGGGTACTAAATCACTAATTATAATTAAAAAAGCAATCCTCATCATCAAGAGATTTAGAAGCCTTCGCAGTCACATTCTGGGTTCGACCGCTTGATCCCGACGAGGCCTTTTCGTACCGTCTCTTTCTGGCAGGAGCTGATCTTGTAAACTTCAGATTCCCTTTTTTTCCAGAGTTGACTCTGTCCCTACACCTGATGAGGTACATTTTGACATCCAAATATTGAATCGTAATCATCCGGTCATATCTATAACGTTTCTCGTCTTCAATCTTTTTCTTCTCATTGGTATGTGTGGCATACTCCTTCACATGTGTGACATGACTCATTCAAACACACACATGCCGCGCGAAAATGGCGAAAACGCAGTTCTGTGACGGGTAGCCTCTATTCGCCAAGTGCGAGCGCGACCCATAGACAAACTGGATGAGACCTGCACCAACACGGATGATCGGATGATGCTTGTGCAACACCGTAGCGGCGACTGCGTCATGAGCTAGCGTGGATTTGGACGGATTTTTGAAGCGAGCAGCGTCGAGCAACGGGCGGCAGGAGGGCGTCAGGAGGGCGGGCGGGCGGAGGAGGGTGGGCCCGCCCGCGAGCGGCAGGAGGGCGGGTGGTAAACGACAGCCTGCACGATGTTCGTGCAAGACTCAAGATAAGTTTGCAATAGCTTCCATGACAAAGAAGCTGCTGCACCGTTTGCATAAGTGCACATGCACGAGTCCATATGCATTTTTGCGGAGAGTCGGCATGCATTCACAGGTGTTGTTGAGCACCATGCATGTGCAGATATGTACGTTGGACAGATGTTGTGAACATCAGCGTACACATTTGCTTCACGCTCGATACAGGATGTGCATATGCGATAGGTATAGAGATATACATATATATATGTGCATATGAATATATATATATATATATATGTATATGTGCATATATATGCGTATGTATATGTATATGTATCCATGTATATATGTATGTGTATGTGTATATATATGTATGTATATATATATGTATGCATGTATGCGTGTGTATGTGTACATGTATATATGTATATGTGTATGTATATATACGAGTCCATATGCATTTTTGCAGAGAGTCGGCATGCATTCACAGGTGTTGTTGAACACCATACATGTGCAGGTGTGTACGTTAGACAGATGTTGTGAACATCAGCGTACACATTTGCTTCACGCTCGCTACAGGATGTGCATATGCGCTAGATATATACATGTATATATGCATATATGTATGTATATATTTATATGTATGCATGCATATACATATATATGTATGTATGTATATACATGCATACGCGTATATGTATGGATGTATATATATGTGTATGTGTATGTGTATGTGTGTGTGTATATACATATATGTGTATGTATGTGTATATACATATATATATATCTCTATATCACATGTATGTGCAGTTTATTTCATTTAGCATTGGGGAATGAGGATGGAGGGATCAACTAGTCTATGAGAGCGCTTGTTGCTTGGCGTGAGGGGTTGTTTTTGACAGAAGGAAAGTTAGGGGTGTTGTCTGTGTCTTCTCTATTTTTAATGTGGGTGGGAGTGTATGCGGGTGTGTGTGTGTGTATACGCACACACACACACACACTGCACAGATGGGGTACTTGGATGTGAGCCCAGTAGTCGGGATGAGACACCTGGAGGGCCCGAAAAATCCAGATGGACTAAATCTCGGCATACATATATTCGTATATGTGTACTTCACCTGTCTATTTATATGCTGGTGGGTAAATCGAAAAATCTGATCAAAAGTGAGATTGCTCAACTGACGCGCGGACACCAGAATGCAACGTTTGCAGAAGCAACAGCGGCATGTGCGGCGCAGGGCAAGACAATAGTCACATCCATTATTCGTGAGGCCAGATTCAACTTGCTTGAGCGCGCTGGCTCTGATCTGCAGTCGTTGTGTTGGGTGGGGGCACTAAAGGATGAAGAATGCACCAGTAAATGGAGGTGGTCGGCTGCAGCTGCACCTGACGAATGCTTAATGGATAAAGATTCTTTTCGGGAAGGGGATTTCGCGTGTTTTTACATCGAGACGGGATTGAGCCTGGTAGATGTGCCGCAACAGTGCCAAAATCAGGGAAGGATTCTTAAGGTACCTCGCAACGAAGAATTTGCTACGCTATCACACATAAAACTTTCATGTCCTGACCTATCTTCAGGATGCCATATTTGCGAGAACCCAAATTTGGACATTATCGCCGTTCATCAAAGCCTGACTGAAGATGGTTTTACGCCTTGGGGGGGGGCGTATGGATTATCAAGTCAGAAGGTTTTGTATTGATTGATTTGATTATCAAGCGAAGAGGAATGTGTCGTTGCTGGCGGCACATGGGAAGCCTTGTCTATAGCTGATATTCAGCAAAAAATTGCAGTACAACAGCTCCCAGGTCACAGTGGTGCACAGTGTACCAATGAATTCTCTTCGGTACCATGATCCCTTTTCGGGGGTTTCTGGAGGCTGCCTAAGTCAACGGCATACAATGAGAATGGATGCGGCCAGAAACATTTACGTCAAGTGCCCACAGGGCTTCGAGGCTCGTGTTGACTCAGACTCGGCTGCCACCTTCGGCGACTTGTACACGGATTACATGTGCTGCCCACCTTCGCCTACGTACTCAGGGCCGTCAGCACTACACTACACGTACTTCTGCCAAGGCGCTTCAAGCTATCATGCCGATCCGAAAGGAAAGTGCTTAGCTGTCTTGAAATTCTGGGGTGAACTGCAATATTTAGCCAAGGATTGCTCGGAACCACTGTCCTACATCTGCCAGGATGCTCCTACTTTATCGGTGCCTACAATAGAGACGGATGTGGCGGGAGATATGAAAGAGTGCTTTGATGAATCTGACCTCGAATCAGATTCATTTGTGGATACCCTTCAACAAGACGTGCAAGGCCATAAATGCTCGTACTATGCAAAAATGAAGACATCTTACTCGCAAGTCTGTGATTCGTCTGCCGCCAAAACCATGTGCCTGGTAAAAGAGAGAGAGAGACTGTTGTGATAAGTATCTAGCATACATTCTAGAGTATACAGATACATACGGATTCTACAATATATAGAAAAAGACAGACCATTACGAGGTGCCTAATTGGCACTTCCATACCATGTACAATAGCTCGTGGAGTGGCTACCAGAGAGCCAACATATACAAGTGCGATCAATTGGCTGTGCGGCTCGAAAGCGAGCAGTGTGCGTGGGATGGTTGGTATTTGTGCCTTTTGGAATTGTCTTGTTTTGTACAGATTTCATGTACTCATACTTTCGGGTCTCCCAAACTCTCCAACTTGTACACAATTTGATATTCAAAGTGCGTTGTGCTACTAAACAACGATACGTTTGGCAGGGTATCACGGTTTACGCAAGATTTCAAGGCAAGCCATCAGTTTTCATTCAGCTGGCGGTCCAAGCCTGTCGCAAGCTCATGGGGGATGCCTGAAGATCTTCGTGTGTCCGTCAATTTCTCCACCGAGCTCGTCCCTCCCAAGACTTTTTCCGACTTGCAGGATTCACACCCTTACAAGAAGCAGATCTCGAAACTTGATGTGGCGAATACGATCAGTAAAGGATGGATTGTTCCAGATGCAAGCGCAGAATCAAATACTGCAAGCTGCAGTAATGTGAAGGTTTGCACTGCCATAACGTACCTGTGAATATGACTTCCCCATGACATGCTCGCCCTCGTCCACCGCATCTTTCTGCTCGTGTGTCTATGTCGTCATTGTGTGTGTGCATGTGGGTGTGTGTGTGCGTGTGTGTGTGTGCATACATACATGTATGTATCATACATATATTTGTCCATACACAATACGTATGTATCATATATGTATTCATACCTACGCAATATACGTATAACGTCAGATGTGTATGTATAATATGATGCACTTGCGACCAATAGTCTCGGCGCAGATTAAGCATGGGGGCTCAATTCGCTTAATTCTGACTGGACCTTTTATCACGTCTCGCTTCGGCAAGTGCGCCCGATTGTCAAGTATGAGAGATTTCCAGAAAGCTCAACAAATAGTTTGCTTCGATTTTTCGGTATTTACGTGTTCAAGGTGATGGAGCAGTGGGAATTGTGCCTCGCATTTAGAATTGTGCCTCGCTCTAAATGCGATGCCGCAGAAGTGTGCACCGATTCGGTACGATGATCATTGCTTTTCTAGTCGCTCTCGGAGAAACAATGTGGCCATTGCGTTTCGAGCTCTCTTGCTTTTCGTTCCCTTATCTTACTAAGTGCCTGGCGTTGTTTGCGTTTTCCATCTTTTCGCAGTAACGAGTACTATGAACGAATTGAGCACCCTGATTATCGCGATGGAAAGGACCTCTGTCATTCCCTGCCTGAGCTTTACACGACGTTTCTAGACGCGTTTGAGGTGACGGCAGAGGTGTTGCTGTCGCCGATCGATGTGCGAACGAGGTGTAGCTGTCTACTTCGTCTGTCTTGTCTCTCCCTCTCTCACACACAAACACACACACTCTCTCCATCTCTCTCTCTCTCTCTCTCTCTCTCTCTCTCTCTCTCTCTCTCTCTCTCTCTCACACACACTCTCTCTCTCACGTGCAATCTGATCGCATTCACGTGCAGGCTCCTGTCGGCTTCGCAAATCCAGAATCTTTACAACACAAATAAGCCGCGTATGGACAAGATCATTGATGAGTTTCCTGCTTACCCTTTCGATCTGCTTGCTCACGTTGTTCTGTCATGATAGGTACTTACAGACAATACCCTGCATTCTGACAACAAGTGATTATTGCTGTGCAGGGGCCTGGGTTTCTGAAAAAGACCGAATCGGGCAGCTTCGCACACGCACTCCAATGGTGGAAGAAATGTTCCCTAGTAAAAAACGCATATCATCAATTGTTATCATGTTGAAATCATTTGCAATGGAAGAAAATTCATGAATGACCTTCACACGTACACACACACACACAGACACACAGAACAACTTCTACTTGCAGCCCCCCCCTTTCTATTCCAACAGTGCGGTGTTGCCCACATCTGTAATCTGACAGCAATGCAATCCTTTCTGAAGCGACAATATGAGTTACTGTGAGTGTTTCACTGCATCATTGCCAGCGACTGCCCAAACATGAAATCGCAGACAGACATATTCAAATGCAAGACGCTAACGGCAGACGTCACGAGGCACTTTGGCCTTAACGCAACATCGTTTCAGAGGGCTATCGGATATGCCAACTTTTTGTATACGATGGCTGACAACGATGTGATTGTGCGTGAAGAAATCGTTCTGCCTGCGCTTGAGTTTCTGGATACTGCAACAACATCTGCAAAGATTGTGTGTTTTTTGTACTCACCCAGGGACGGGAACACTGCTGTGCTCAACCTTTATATCGAAGTCGAAGGCACGTTGATCAAAACCCACGTCAAGCAGGCGTTCTACGAATTTCTCGACGCTGCACAACGCAAAAAGAGTGTTTACTATTATGCCATTATCTTGGCATTGTTTGTTGTCATTCTTGTGCTGAATTTCTCGCTCTTGCTCGAGTCCAATTCGTTGTGAAAGCAATATGGCACCATCACAAGGGTGCATGTTTCCAGAAGTTTCCCCCAACAGAGGGAGAAATCCTTCCAAAAATTCTCCTCACTATTGTGGCAACAAAGGCGCCTTCATGCTATCACCGCCGTTGCCGTACCACATCTTACTACATGCCAAATATTCATAAGTCATGTTTGTAACCAATTCGACCCGATGTCGTTCTTTTTTGTTGCAGGGGGAGATTGTAAAACAATGTTTAAGTGTGATGCACATGGAGATGAGGAAAGCTCTCAACAAAGAGCACGAGGCACAGCGGTGCATGTGTGTGTGTGCATGTGTGTGTGTGCATGTGCGTGTGTGCATGTGTGTGTGTATATGTGTGTGTTTGCGTACGTGTGTGTTTTCGTGTGTGTGTGTGCATGTGCAGAAAGAAGGTGTGTGTGCATGCACGTGTGCATGTGTGCACGTGTAGATTGAAGTGGTATGTCACCACAATTGCAGTTTGTCTTCATTGAAATCGACAATAAAAGCATTCTGAATGATGTACATGTCTTCAGAGAGGCCACTGAGATGCAGCGCGAGAAGGAAATCAGATATAAACGCGCAATCTTTGTCAACGTGTTTCAAATTGTGCTGGTAATTGCCTATTGCATGACTACGTTCCTTCTCTCGATTGCATTGGAAAGCAATACAAATGATCTGTCAGATCAAATGGCCCGTGTGCCATGGACAGACCCATCGATGGGCACCACGAACAAGATCGAATCCTTTTTCGAGGCGAGGGAAGTGCTGGATTTCAATCTGACGTCTCAGGTATATGTTTTCTATATGGGATTGGTAATGATGTCGATGCTGCTCATACAAATACTCACCACGACGGCAATTCATCCGCGCCTTGGGGTGCTTGTCATCATCCTCTCCTGGGGTGCTTGTTAACATCCTCTACAAGGACCTGGATGGCCTCTCACATTTTGCAGTTCTATTTGGGCTAGTGTTTGTGCCCTTTTTGGTCATGTCGTAATGGATCTTTGGCAGCGACTACGATGAGTTGTGAGCGTGCGTGTGCCCTATATATCCAGCTGCCCTTTCCACCTGAATGCATGAATGCAGTGCGTTGCAGTGCAATGCAGTGCGTAGCAGTCTCTACGCCATCCTCCAGACACCAATACGTCTCCTGCTATCTTTTCCACTTTCCCTTCTCTTTCTATCTGTTTCGCTTGCTCATTCACCCACACGCACATCTCTGACGGATAAATGAAACAATCACGATGTCTCTCTATCTCTCCCCACCCACACACACACCCAGAACAAGGATCTTATCTCAGCAATCACCACACAATTCAAGCTCTTCACAGGCTTTGAGTTGCCACACGCCATTTCTGCTGCCTTCCAAAACCTGACGACAGAAAACTGTCCGCTCCTCATCCACACCGTCATTTGGTGTGTGCTTGAATTATTCCTCATGAGCAACTTTTTGGTGTGTGATTCAGCAGGCTGAATGCACCATTTACATACATGCACACACAAACATGCGCACATGCGCACACATGTCATTCTGCACGTGCAGTCTCTTGCTATTGATATAAACATATATATACATATATATATATATATATATATATATATATACACATATATATATATATATATATATATATATGTGAATGGATACCTATATACCTATATACATATATGTATATGAATATGTATAGAATACATCTTTGACACTCCTTGTGCAGATTGCGATCGTCCTAGAAGCATTTATAGAGGCGCAAACTGAATTTAAGATATGCCATGTAGAACTTACCGTCTGTGAAGACACGGCCATCATATTCAAGATCAAACTGCGGGAAGTGTATGAGTGGTGGAAAAGTAAACGGCGACTGATATTCATACTCACCAATGAAATTGCATCCCAAAATGTAGCGTGTGGCAGCTCGTCGACATAGGCATCTCTCCACACGAGGCCCGAAGTATTTTCCGTACATACTATAGAAGTATGCATGTTAACACGGATAAACCAATCATCCTGTGATGAATTTTGCATTGAGATACAGAAGGATTCGAACCCCGCGTGGGAGCAACCCCCGGTCTCCAAGGCCTTCGGCCTTAACCACTTGGTCACTCGTGTATATGCGATTGGTACCGGAAGGTTTTCAATCACATGTGATGGAAAACCATTCGGTACCAATCGCATATACATGAGTTGCCGGGTGGTTAAGGCCGAAGGCCTTGGAGACATGTGATTGAAAACCATCCGGTACCAATCGTATGTACACGAGTGGCCGAGTGGTTAAGGCCGAAGGTCTTAGAGACCAGGGGTTGCTCTTACACGGGTTCGAATCCCTCCGTATCTCAATGCAAAATACATCACGTATTCCTGTCCCTTGGGGCGAGTCTGCGTGGGAGCATTTATCCTGTTCATGTAGTCCAGGAGTTATTAGCCTGGCAGGCAAGTACACCTACGCAGCAAAAATCGAACTCGGAGTCACGGACCCACATGAACAGGATCCAAGGGCCAAGGGACCTGCATGGCAATCGGTGGTGCAATTGTGAGGTGGACACCACAAAAGAGATACTCTCACGCGTTCATAGACTCGCAGACTCACGTCCCATCTAGGGGACTGAATTTGAGATGTATTTTGCATGAACAGGATCCAAGGGACCTGCATGGCAATCGGTGGTGCAACTGTGAGGTGGACACCACAAAAGAGATACTCCCACGCGTTCATAGACTCGCAGACTCACGTCCCCTCTAGGAGACTGAATTTGAGATGTATTTTACATTGAGATACGAAGAGATTCGAACCCGTGCGGGAGCAACCCCCGGTCTCCAAGGCCTTCGGCCTTAACCACCCGGCCACTCGTGTATGTACGATTGGTACCATATGCTCTTCCAGATGGTTTTCCATCATGTGTGATGGAGAACCATCCGGTACCAATCGTATATACACGAGTGGTATAACGAGATGAGAGCAGGACAATATGCAAGCGGGTTATCCTGAAGGATGGGGACAAGGTCACACATCTTCTCACAAATCAAAACTGCTTTATTCCTGTCACAAGAGCCTTATGTCTCGTGCGACGCATAGAGAAGTATTATTTCCCCATACAATAGGAGTTTCTGAAAGCCCGTGACTCTCCAGAAGCCCCCTTCTCCTTAGTGTCTCGTGACACTTTCTCACACTTACATCCGCGCCAGATGCGCAAACAGGGCACCCGCAAAAACTTCGCGTAACATATGTACACCGTCGCGCACAGGATAACGGGAACTGCCCCCAAATAAAATTATATCACGATATAAGTTAAAAACGTACAAAAATTCACAAATGAAAGTATGGACTACACCTATGTTGAACTCTCCGGTTCACATACATATATCCTGAAACTGACGCTGGCCCGCCAACTGGCCCTCCCCCCAGTGCATATCTTGGCGAGGCCTGGCGTGCTCCCATGGGTTGTGGATCTTGCCCCAGTTGGCGTTGAGCGCCTCAGTGGTATCCGCCTCTATCTCACAACGGAGAGCCACCTCCGTGGCGCGCGCAATCTCTGCTACGTCGTCATGGCCTGCCATGACTTTGTGCTTGTGAGGTGACACAGGTGGCAGCGACAATGTGTGCACCGCCCCGGCCGAGCGCCCAGCCGCTGCCTCTCCGGGGATCTGAGCATAGGCCAAGTCAATGCGATCGCACAGGAGGAGAAGTCTCTAGGTGCTGGCATCCACGCGGCGTTCCGCCGCTGATACCTCCTCCAAGCGTTGGTTGACATGCCGGGCCATTGCGCGCGCCATATCTTGCGCACTGTTGTCAGTGTGCTGGTGTGGCGCGCTTACTGGTTGTAGGTCAACGTTGCTCCTGGCGCGCTCGTACCCTGAGCACGGTGTGGGCAGTTGGCGATGACATGACCCGATTCCTGACAGCAAAGACACTGCACAGGCCCTCACTGACCGTGCATAAGAGCGTGCACGGCGCCACCGTCTCCTACTGGACCGTCTTCTGGCACGTGAGTGCTCAAATACTCGCCCGCGGCTACCACCGTGGTGATCTGCTCTGCCCCCGGCCGCGTCATGGCCGCGAGCACGCATGCTTCGCCCGCCTCGCTAAACATGTCGATGAGAAAGTCGATTTTCTTGGCGTCTGCCCACAGCTCCAAACGGTGACGGATGTAACGATGGCTAGATGTGGTCATGATGGTGTGGTCAAGAAGACCAAAAGAAAAGATCACGCCACGTCGGCTTAAAGCCTCGCGAGTTGTACGAAAAGTCGTCCGCCATCTGAAGGACCTGTCGCTTGTCTGACGTGGTGCCGAAGGCTGCAAATAAGTTGAGGAAGGCCACGTAGATCTTGCTGCCCTGCCCGATGCAGGTAGTGCTAGCTGGCGTCTCTCGGTACGCCACCTGCCACAGTTTCCAGAATTCTTTGGAAAAGGCACTGGAGATGAACAGATGAAATTTCTGTTCCATGCTGAGATGCCCCATGCGATAAGCTGCGCAGTACTCGACCAGGGTGGTCACGTCCTCAAGCACGCGTATGCCAGCCCCAAGCTCGTCGGGGTGCATGGTAAACATGCCCATATTGCCGACATTGGGCACTTTGTCGAAACGTTTCAATTAGTCCTTGAGGTTGCTTCATGAAAACGCCATGATGTCTTGCTGTGTTGCAGCTAGAATGCTCATGACAGGCGCCATACTGTCTGGCGGAGCTACCGTGCGTTCTGTTGCCACGGATGATTATCACGGTCGACTCGATCCAATAATCGCCCACGATCTCGACACGCTGCGGGTGCGGCCGGGCCGCAGGTCCTCCGAAATTGGTGCACCTCCGAACTGTATTCACAATGGGTGCAAGGTCGTTAAGTGCTGCGGCCTCCTAGGCTCCGCCACCCTTCCCTGTCACTGCCAGTGTGTTGAACGAGTTTAAGCTAGTATTCAAATGTACTCCCCGCTCTACAAGCACTGCCGTGTTTCCCCTGAGGTCTTCTTCGGTACTAAACATAACGAAATGAGAGCAGGGCAATATGCAAGCGGATGATCTTCAAGGACGGGGACAAGGTCACACATCTTCTCACAAATCAAAACTGATTTATTCCTGCCACAAGTCTCGTGCGACGCATAGAGAAGTATTATTTCTCCATACAATAGGAGTCTCTGAAAACCTGTGACTCTCCAGAAGCCCCCTTCTTCTTAGTGTCTCGTGACAAGTGGCCGAGAGGTTAAGGCCAAGGGCCTTAAAGACCGGGGGTTGCTCCCACACGGGATTCTTCCGTATCTCAAAGCAAAAATTCATCATCTTGGATGGCTGGTAATTGCATTCTCACATGCTGTCATCTGCGAGCCTACCTCCTCTTCCTTTGTTGTACGCGGAAATAGATACCTATGTACATGCCTACACAGATTTATGCCTACTGAAATTCTCGGACAAGCAAATGACCAAACCAACGAATAAACTCCGGTGGTAGTACATGTGCATAAAATACTCGCACATATGCAACATGCATGTATTAAACAATACTAGGTCACGTATTTCTTCAGCGACAGTGAATTTTGATGCAACTTGGAAATTTCTAATGATATGATTATACCGAAACGGCGGGAAAATGGCAGAAATATAACCTCGTTTCGGCATGGCCTCTGTGGCCAGCAACATGGGTTGGCTATGAACTGGGTGGATCAGCCCCGCACCAGTGCAGATGAGCGGGATGTTGTCTGTT
>Ga0335398_10006382_pt1 | contig 14962 bp, 8 predicted proteins | sample BON03_FD_205742 | JGI IMG/M metagenome (GOLD analysis project Ga0335398, IMG submission 205742) | Freshwater microbial communities from Lake Bonney liftoff mats and glacier meltwater in Antarctica - BON-03 (spades assembly) (version 2) | ecosystem: Environmental > Aquatic > Freshwater > Ice >... | reverse complement strand
TACTCAGATTTATGGAAGAATTTCCAAATAGCGCGGCTTGCAAAGCTCATTTCAGGCTGCAACGAGAAAAGGAAGGGATAAAATGCAAAAGGTGTAAAGGCATGGATCACTATTGGCTTGCGAGTAAGGTGATTATTCCGACAAAAGTATACCACCATTCCGAGGCAAAGTATACCAGGCTTTTGGCCTGAGATTTAGATTTTTTTTAAAGTTTTTTCCCCCTGAAAGGATATGATAAATTTACTTTATTTTTTTGTTTCTCCAAGATTCTCCTTTGAGTTCTATTTTATGAGCTCTAGCTGACAATCTGTCAATGATCGCATCGGCTAGTGTCGGCTCACTGATATAGTCATACCATCTGTCCAAAGGAAGCTGGGAGGTGAATATGGTTGCCGCTCCATTATAGCGGTCTTCTAAAATGTCCAATAGGGCAAAAAAGAAACTTGCACGCTAAAAGCTCCTGAATTCCTAAGAAGGTTCGCTTGCATAACTTGTCCCGAGAATCGGGATCTTACCCAAGGGCTTTACCAGCATCAGCCATTATGGCATCTTGGCCAGTGCCTTCAAAGCCACACACAAAGTCAATATCGACTGTCAGATCGGTCAGGTTGTGCTAGAAGTAGGGGGAAAACTAGCTTCCCTGCTCAGAAAGTGTCCTTGTTGCAAGACTGGAGAACTGCATACAGTGTCATGCTTCGACCAAAGGGGGCCACCAGCTAACTGGTTTAACAAAATCAGTTACTTTTTTAATCTGCCAACGCTAAAAAACAAAAGAGGGAAAACCATTTCCTATAGTAACCCTAATTCCCAATACCCCTTCGTTCAACACTGCATTCAGACTAGGCTATTCCAGCCGTCAGAATGCTTAGTTATTAGCTGCAGTTTTTTCTAATACCTTTACATAATATTTATTACTATAAAAATGCAAAGAATACCTATTGAAAAAGTTAATTTTCCTCAATACAATGATGTTGATGTTATTAAATCATGGAAATGGTTTATGTCATTCCTAACTGAAAGTAATTGGGAAAAAAGAAAAAGAGATATAGAAAATAAAATAGCTATTAAATTTAGAGATACTGAACCTTTCTCAGTGCCTTTAACGGAGGGTACGTTAGTAGTTGTTAAAGATGATGTTATCGGGTGGTATTTGTATCTAGTAGACGTACTAATCAATGAACCACATAAATATGAGTACTTTCAAGGTTCTAGGGTAATACCAATATTTAAACGTTTTGGAATTGATTTGGAAATATTGAAGAATATTGAAGGTATTGATGTTAGAGTGAAAGACCTTTTAAGAAAACGACAATCCGAAGCTGATGCTCTTCTTTTTGAAATGTTGACAGCTATTTTATGGGCTAAAAATGGTTATAAAGTAGCTTTTATTCCTGAAAAAAATGGAGAAAAAACACCAGATTTAATTGCGAAGGGAAAAGGTGAAATATTTAATATAGAATGTAAAAGACAGTCAAAGAAATCTGATTATGCTTATAAAGAAACTAAGAAAAGACAAAAAATGGTTTCTTACATAAGTAAAGCTTTATTAGAGCAAAATATTTTGTTAGATATTGTATTTCATGTTGAGTTAGATAGTTTACCGGATACATTTTTAAAAGATTTATTAGAAAAGAAGTTTCCAATTGTCAATTCTGGAATAATAATTTCAAATGAGAAGGTGGAAATAAAATTATCATTTATTGATATTCCTATAATTAAAGAACATGTTAAACATAATTTCGTAAAAAATAACTCTCCCATGTTAAACAAATTAATCGGAAATAAACCTGTTGATAATAAAAGTTTTACTTGTGGGTTGTATGCTAGTTTTTTTAGAATTGGAGAAGGAGAAATCAATAATCTATATGTATCTGATATTGATTATGCATATGGTATTTACTGGTATTGTGATGCAAAAGAAGCATTATGGTCTAAAGCAAGGGATATTAAAGGTCAATTATATAAAGCTCTAAAACAATTTAAATCTGAACACACTTCAATTATTCATATAGGCATGGAAACCTTTGATGGTCCTGAAGTTGAAAGAACAAGATTTGAAAAAATTAAAACGACAATTGAAAAAATTGATACTGAAAACACAAGTTTGAAATGGATATTCTGTCATTTTTTTCAATCATATTCTCCACCTGATCAAGATTGGGTTTTTGATGAAACAACTTCTGTTATATCACCATATGTAAATCAAAAACCTCCGTTAAATGTAAATTTTATGATTATATCAGATGATGGAAATACAGAAAATGATATTTCTCATTGGGATAGACCGTTGCCTTAAATTGCAGCGTAGAGTAGAGCCTGATAGTCCACTCAAATTATTAAACATAAAAGTAATAATTTCAAGTAAACTATCAGCACCCCCTTCATCAAACCGTACCCCGAAAATACGGGGCAAGCTGTGAAGTTTTCCCTCATACGGCTTACCGATAGCGTTTTTCATTTGCTTTTCACATGAATCTACCCAGCATATGTATAATCCATGGGCTAAATGAATCACACCTGCTTTCTCTTCCTATTTGAACAAACATATAGCGACATTTAGAATCAACTACTTATAATTTCAGCCGAATAGGACTAAGCCAGTAAGGATAGTATTAATTCTATATTCGTTTCTCTAAAGTAGCGCCCCTTCCCTATCCTTGATTTTGTTCACACTGCAATCATAGGTAGACACTCCATTACCCTGTGAGACTTCTGTAGATCTTAAAGCTCGTTCCCGGCAACTACTATGACCTACCGTAGGGACGGCACAGGTCGGCTGACTTCTTGGCACATAGAAACCGAATCTATTTAAAGACCTCCCCAGAGCCTGTCCCGTTTTTATGGGATAATGGCATATTCCTTCCCCCAATATCCACTGGATCTACCGGCAAGACACCTGTTAGTTACCCAACCTTTGGACGTCAGTATGGTGCCTCCCCTCTTGCTGGCCCATCGCTAAATATATTCACTGGATATTTTTTTTACACTCAGTCCTCTCATGCGACCTTACCAGCCTCAGTATCCAGTTTCCCGCTAGGGCGGGACAGGCTCTGTTCGTTGGAACCGGGGTTTGCAGTCTCGCTTTTAGTATATCCTGAGACTTCAGGGCTTCACTCTGGAGTGTGTGAGGCGCACCGTGGGCTTAAGGCTCACGGCCGTCTACACGATTGTGCTTTCGTGCTTTACTTTAATTCTTTAATTGCTCTTTTGAAATTATCACTACTTTTTGCTGTACCAAAAATTTCTAATAATTCGTGCCAATATTCTTTTGAAACTGAACTTTTAATTCCAACACAAATAATATTTGCTAGTTTTTCTTCGAAATCAGTCCATTTATCGCTTATTATAATTTCTGTTCTAGGGGAATTTAAATCTAAGTCTCGTTCTCCCAAAATGTCAATTACCAATATCAAGGGAAATGGCCAAACTATTTTCACCTGATTGTTCTTCATTCTCCAAGTTTCTGGAAAAAGGCTAGACGGTATTTCGATTCCATGTAAAGATAATTTGGATTTGGATTTTGCTAAAGTACTAGATGAGTCATCAGTTCTGATTTCTCCATCGTCACTAATTGTTATCGACTTAGAAGTTTCCTCAATAGAATTGATATCAATTTTCAATTCTCGTTCTAGAGTATAAGTCTGTCCTTCAACTTCTATATCTCTAGAATTTAATTCAATACTTTCTACTGGCTTATCTTGACTTTCTAATATAGCAACTATTGCAGAGCCAAGAATTCCCATATCAGCACGGTCAATATCAATTTCTATAAATTTTATGTTTTCATTTTCATTCCAAGAATAATCTTTCAGAGAATAAGAAGTCATTTCTTTAAAACTATTCTCGTTTCTTATTTTTTTATGTGTAGTAGTTTCAATATTAATTTCAAATGGAGGGTTAGGAATTACACTTTCAACGTTTTGAATAAACTTATCTTCTGTCATATCCTCCCAAGGATTCTTGTTTTTTCTCAGTATTAGTCGAGTAGTGGTTCCTGGCGCCTCTCTATGCCCATCTTTAATCCAGAAGATGCTTTCTTGACCTTCAACAGTTAGATTTAACGGATTACTTGATATGTGAGGTCCATATACTCTCTTAGTATCTACAATTAATACATCAGAAATCATAAAACAAGAAAGTATTCCAATTCCAAACCTAGAAGTTGGATAAAAATCCGCATTTGATTCTGCTTTAAGAGTATAAAAATCTTTTGACTTGTAGAATGAAGAACCTATTTTAGAATAATAATTATCTATAATATACTCATCCATTCCAGTACCATTATCAATTACTTCTAAAATTTTTTCTCCATTTTCAGTAAAGTATTTAACAGAGATTTTAGGTTCATATAAATTACCCCATTCTTTCTCTTGAGCTTGCCTCAATAAACAAGCATCAATTGAGTTTTGAAGTAATTCCCTTAAGGCAACTTCTGGATTTCCATACAGTTTAGTGCCCATTAATAGTTCAATTACCTGAGTCTTGCTCAAATTGAATTTAGTGTCTTTATATATATAAATTGGTTTATTCTTTATATCCGTCTTAGTTCTTATTTTATCTCTATTTACTTTGAGTGGTAATTTAATATGTAAGTCACGTTCTTTTGCAAAGTGAAAGTCATTTAATGTTGATATTATATTATTTGAAAGACTAAGCTCATTATCAATCATTATACAAAATTCATGAATCGAAGCTTCAATTACTGGATGAGAACATTTGGCACTAAACTGTACTAGCTCAGGTGTAATTTCCCAAGCTTCTACTGCTCGATGTTTATTCCATTCCTTTACTGATATTGGATTTCTAACATAAAGATGTGAGTATAATATGGAAGGAGTTCTTTTGCCATCAAAATCAAGAATATCTGCAAGTCTTAAAATCACTCCAACTAAGGGAAGACAAGCATAAATTTCAGAACCACATAAAACGTTTTTATCTAAGTCTAATAATTTTAAAGCATCTTCATTATGACTATAGCAAATTTGAGCTAATTCAACAGTTAAGTCTGTTTCTCGAAAAATGATTTTATCTGACCAATCTTTTTCAATTATATCTCTTGCTCTATCTGCATGAGTTTGTCGAATGTATTCGGTAATTAAATATGACTTTATAAGTTCAACCTGAGAGGTTTGTCCTTTTAAAGATAAGTCCTTTAATTTTTTTTCATCTTCAGGTCTTGAATTAAAAAACCTTTTGAAATCATTAAAATCAGCAATCTCATCATCATCTAATGTTGGATTAAAATCCCATATCTTTTTCCAAGTCAAAACTTCTTTTTCATCAGGAGCCATTCCAATATCATGGAAGAACGCACTTGTAATAAGTAGTAGTAGTTCAGGGCTTGATAGTTTTTTTATGGTTTCTTCAGGAATTAGTCTTTCCATTAAATACAATACTCTAAACAAATGGTCTCCATCGTGTAGAGTAAATTCTCCCATGTACTTAATTATTGTTTTGGTTCTTTGAAAGGCGTAGGAGGTCGTATTTTGAACAAGGGTAATAACATCTGAATCTTTTTCAGAACATTTATTATCCAAAGCTTTATATAAAGCACTTTTCTTAAGTCTTAATAAAAATTCATCTTTATAATCGTCATTCATCTGTGGTACTTGTTTTTATTCATTTTTTTTATGCAGTTATCCATGCAACTAAATCTGCTATTTCTGAATGGTCATTAGGTAAAATAACATTTAATTCTTCACTTTCTAGCCTTGCATTGAAATTAGCCCAACCCATTTCATTTTTTGGAATTCCGCCTAAATGACTTTCTATTGTTCCTTTTGCCCAAACATAAACGCCTGCGGCTTGCATTTTTGTTTTTAATGATGCTAGGTTTCCCTGAATTGCTGCTTCTTGAGCCAACAAAGTAAATGCTTGCGCTGCTGTTAAATAACTGCCTGATTTTGTAGGCCAACCATTATTCAAATTGATTGAATGAGTTGGGGCAATAGTAGCTAAATGAGCTTTTATTGCTGCTACATCTGTATCGCCTGTTGAAAGGAATCCCTGAGATTCTCCTTCTTTTAAGGCATAATCAAGGTCAACTATCGCTTTGGTTGGAATTCCCATTGCAGATAATACTTCAATGGTTTTTCTTGTGCTTCCCGAACCATCCATTGGTACTAATGCTGTTTTTAGAAGCCCCAATGTTTCGCCTGTTACTTTTTGGATGATTTTTGGAAGTAGTCTATTTTCCGTTTTGCCTTCGGCAAGAATTACTCTTTCTGAAAAAAGTATGTTTGATGAGTTGCTCAGTGAGAACACAATTGCAAGTTGGCTTGGATGCGCAGAAGCAACCGCAGCTATTGCAGTTTTTAGTGAATTTCTTTTATGAGTTCCCTGTGTGACGTTTTTCCGAATTAATAAAGTATTCTCAACATCCTTTGAGGTAATCATAAAAGGAGAATGCGTTGAGAAAATTACTTGATAACCTTGTGTTGATAGAGTTTTGAGAGCATCTCTTAAAACTTCTATAGCTTGTGGATGTAGGTATAATTCAGGCTCGTCAATTAGTAGGATTGTATTTGATGCTTGCTCTCCTGATTCTCTTTTAATATCAGCCAGATGCCGAACTAAAGCCATTTGAATTGAACGTTGTGCCCCATGTCCTAATGCGGAAACATCTCGACCATCTGGGTTTAAGTTTTCAAAAACTTTAATAGTTCCTTTTGAGAAAACTTCTTTGAGTTCAGGTGTAGGAACATGGACTTTTATATTCACGCCTGGGAAGAAGGATTCAACTTTTTCGCTTACTGCGATATCAAAATCATTAAGTTCGGTTGCCCTTGAAGTTCCGTCTACATCAAGAAGTTCTTTTATTCCGTTTAAAGCAGCCTGAACTTGAGTGCTATAGCTTGCTTGAATAGGGCCAATTATTTCAGAAAGAAGTTTGCCAATTGTGGTTGTATTTTTACTCTTGCTTACATCTTCCTCTGAGTTTTCCATTGCTCCGATTTGAATTGGCTCAGGAAATAATGCTTGCAAAGCTTGGTCTAAGCCTGTAGGATTAGCACGCCACTCGTTGGGGTTTCCAACATTTGAAGGGTCTTTAACCAGCAATCGGATTTGGCCAGCAGGAATACTTGGTTGTGCTTGAGCTCGCTTTATATAAAGTGAATCTGTAAATAAAAATGGTTCGATAGAAGTTCTTTGATTTTCAGGTAATTGTTCAAGTATGGTTTCAGAAATACCTGAAATTTTACCTTCCATTTCTACTGCTTCTGTTTTGTTGTAAAATGCAGTTTCCACCAAAGCAGATTTTCTCAATAACCATTTTATAGCTTCAAGCATATTAGATTTCCCTGCATTATTATATCCAACAAATGGTGTAAAAGCTGAAAGCTCAAAACTTTCGTCAATAATTGACTTGTAGTTTTTAATTGATATTTCAGAGAGTAAATGTGACATTCTTCAAATTTTAGTTTTTTTTGCAGTTTTCGGCATGAAGCACAACGTTTTGCTAATTTGTGCAGTAATGGCATTGCTTGCAGAACCATTGTCGCACCGCACTAAATTAAGTAAATAACAGATGAATTAACGTAAGCCACTGTCAGTCATTTTTGTACAAATTTGCTGTTAGCAGTAGTACATTATCAAGAAGTCAACCTTCTATACTCAATTGAATATTTGCTGGCTTGTTTTGGGTCGTTTTCAACGGTAACATTTTCGTCATTTTTAAATTCCGCATTGGCAGACCAATTGTATGAGCCCGTTATAACAACGTGATTGTCTATCACGCAAAATTTGTTGTGCATAAGTCCCCCTCTTAAGCCTCTCTTAAGCTTAACGTGTGGGACTTGCGAAATGTCAACACCATATTTTTTATTAATTCCATCATCATAAATTGCTAGTTTTACTTCAATGCCTTGCTTATACTTTTTAACTATTTTTTGAAATATAGTATCATTTGTAAACCAAGCCATTACCAACGTAATAGAAACTTCTGCATCATCTATAGCTTTTAGTATTCTACTTTGAATATCTTGAAAGTGAGCTTCGTTTACAACAGGTTTTGTATTTACGACTACGCCACCTTGCACTTTGAATTCTCCATTGACTTCCTCAACTTCATAGCCTTCTGGATTTAATATTTTTTGAAAGTCTGCGATTACAGAAATATTTTCTTTAACAAAATCGCTTAGAAGTTGTCTTAGATTGTGACTATTATTCAAGTCCCCTATTCTCTTTCGAACATATTCAGTTTTGGATGGCCGTTGTTCGTTTGATTTACCTATGTCAGGAAGTCCCTTTTCATCGTATACATCTCTAACGCCATAATTACTAAAAAATTTAATAACAGCTCGTCCGGTTTTAGCACCAACTAAGTATGGGACGATTTCGTCGATTGCATATGGTGAAATTTTCATTCTAGTTTTGCTCTGTTTGTACTCCTGCTAACGGTTGGCGGTATGTTTTTGTTGCCGATTTCGAAGCACTGTCCTGTCAAAATACACGAAAGTTTATTAGATGCAGAAACGTTGAAACCTGCACTGTCTCGGCAATAAAATATACCGCGTGTTACCGCCTGGTGTTCTTTGTTTTCAGTAATTTTACTGTCAATTTGCTACTTCGTTTCTATCTGCCGTGCGTTGGCTTTGATGGCTCTTTTACAATTTTGGGTTTTTACGCTGGCTTGTGCAAATTGCAAATGTGCTACCAAGAGCACTGGCTAATGACATTCCATATATAATATTCCAAATTAAACAAATTGCATATCATCGCTTTATTTTCACAAAATCAACACCAACCCTTGCTGGGTGGCCAAAAGCATGATTTGCAATTCTTTGTGTATAATCATTTCTTAAGGTTGTAATATATTCAACATCAAAATAATTTAGATTTTGATCTTTGGGCTCAACTTTGAGATTATTTGTTATGTCCCAAATTTGGATTTTATTATCAATTAGCTTGTTGTTTACAACATTATATACTTTAGGTTTTATGAAAAAAGGTTTATAAAGAAACCGATTTAAAATTTCTTGATTTTTAAGTAACCTATTTATCAATGCTTTTTGTTTACATATATCATCTTTCAACTTCTTAACTTCATCATTAGAATTTGAAAGTTCGATATCACCCGATTTTTTTAATAATGGAGTTTCAATCTCTCCCCAGTAAACAGCTTTCCCATCAGGAAGAAAGCTCAAAAAAGCTGTATCACTTAATATTAATGCTAATTCAATATCACCGAATACAGCTCCTTTCGCAAAATAAAAATTCCCTTCAGAAGGATATAAGCAATCACATAAGGCTGTTATACATAAATAATAGTTGTCACTTTTAGAATCTTTAAAAACATCTCCAAAGTTTAAATTTGGAATGTCATCCGGATGCAAACTTTTTACAGAAACAGAATTGTAAAATACATTTAATTGAAATAAGTCTTTATTGCTGGGTATTTTATTTTCCAATTCTTTGCTTTTGAAATTAAGAAAATCAGTTTTTAAAAGTTTAAGCTTAGCCGTTCTTAATTTCAATGTCGCTTGTTCTAACAAAAGTTTTTTAATAATTATACCAAAAGTATTATCATCATTTATATGATTTCTGAATTGGAAAAGAGCTTCTGTTGAAGATTTCAAAATAGTTTCATCAATGAATCGCTCGTTTGAATTAAAAATAGATTGCATTTCTAAACCCAACAACTGAAAGAAACTTGCGTCATTTTTTATTACGGTTTCTGCAATTCTTTTTAAAAGCTTATTGTAATCATTATCCTGATTTACTTCTTTTTTTAATGTAAAAACAAAAGTATTATTGATAATGAACGAATCATTTCCCGTATTTAAAACTTCATATTCTACCGCCTGTTCAGGAATAATATATTTTTCAATGGTAAGTGAAATGTAAATAATACGAATTAGCACAACATTAGATTTATCTCTTAATTTTTCAATAGGAAAACTCAAACCATCAATCTTATTTTCATCAAAGAAGGAACTAATTTCACTTTCCCCTTTTCCATAAATCTTTTGTATTTCATCTTCTTCGATATGACTATATGCATTCTTGATTGATTCAAATTCAATATTGGTCAAACCACAAAAATAAGCGTCTAAAAAAAACGGAATGCTATTAAAGTTTACTGAACTTGAATAGATACAGCAAAAGTTGATATAAGGTGTACTAACAGCTTTGTTTAAAAGTTTCAAAGAGTGTTCTTGTCCTGCTACATCCGCCAATTCCCAATCTAAAAGTATAAGATCTCTGCCATTGAAGAGATAATCTATAATTTTAGGATTTTCGAAGTTTGAAGTTTCAAATTTATGTATAGCTAAACTTTTGCCATTTTTTTTAAAAGTGTTGAACAAATCCACCGATAATTTTTCTTCAACTATGTTTGGGTCAACAGGAGTGCCAGAATAAAAATCCTTAGCTTTTTCATCAATAAATACGGCAGAATTAATTGATGAATTTAATATATCAAATGCTTTTTGACTATACATTTTATATGGATATTTGATTAATCACGAAGCAAGCTCCGTTTAAAGAATTATACTTTTTATCATTAGTTGCATAAATGTCTAAAGATGCTTCATTTAAGCTTTGTTTTGATAGATATAAACCAATGCCTCTGCCGTTGGGACGTTGTGAATAAAACAATTCAAAAATCCTTTCTAATCGGTAATCAGGAATTTTCTCCCCAGAGTTGGCTATAATTATTTCATTCGTGTCTTCCCAATAGTCAAGTTTAATGATACGCGGTTCTTTATTTCGCAACCAGTAAATAGCATTATTGATGATATTAATAAATACGGTATGGATTACTGGTTCCTTAATTTTAATAGAATGCTTTTTGAATGAGTCCGATATATCAAAGCGGATTTTGTAGTCCAATATTTGAGTTTCAAAAAACTCTAACAAATATTTGTAAATTACTTCACCAAGAATATCTTTAGTTGAAGCGCCCGAAATTCTATATAATGGCGATAATAATGCATATTTATCTTCTAACTGCTTAAAGTTCTTTTCAAGGAAACTAAACTCTTTAATAGAGTTGACAGCGTCATTACTACTTAATACCCCTAACTGATTATTAATTTTTGCATATAGCTGATTAAACTCGTGATCAATAATTTCTACCGCAATTCCCAATTGAGCTGTATCTCTTGTTTGTTCCCACTGATACTTCATTTGGTCATATTGTGCTTTGTAAGCTCCTTGCACTTGCTCCTCATCAATATCAAAAGTTAATCGTTTTATATGCTCTACTAAAGGAAACAATGTTTTATCTGCTTCTTCTGATAAACCGTTATATAGTTTTTCAATTTCATTAGTAAATTGACTCACCTGTTTTTTTGAAATGATATCGTTAGTGAATTTCTCCTTATTTTCAGAAAGTGAATTGATTAGTCGTTTTGCTCTTTCTCTGTAATCTTTAGTTAATGAGTCAAATTTCTCATTAAGCTGTTGTCTGTTCTCATTGAGTCCCTTTTCCAAAGAAGAAATGTACCCATTGTATTTCTTTGTAAAATCAATTTTTAAATCTCTAATCTCTAATTTATCCTGAGCTTTCTTATTTAATTCTTCTCTTTTAGGAGTAACAAACTCAATATAATTGTTTAATCGATTTTCAAATTTAAATAGCCGCTCCTTTTGAGTTTCAGTAGGTTTATAACGTTTCGGGACTTTAGGAATCAAACCTTTTAGCTCTAAATCCATCTTCTGAAGTTCATCTAATATACTTTCAACTTCAGAATAAGTGACATTAATATTGTTCAGTTTTTCTTCTAAAAGACTACACAAATCTTCATATTTATTTTGATGTTCATCTAGTCTTTGAGTATAACTATTAAGAGACCTTGTAAATGCAATTTTCTCAGCTTTCTCCCTAGCTTTATCAGCTTGTAAGGCTTCATTTTGCTCTTTAACTTCTTTTAGTTTATCTCTAAAAATAGGTTGTTTAGGATCAGTCGCGAAAAAATCCTGTGCCAACACAATAAAAAAGTTAATGGCATCACTTGTAAACGCCCGATATTGAGCATTATTAATTAATCCTTCCCGACTAGATTTATCTTTTAAATCTGTATTTATTTCACGAGTTAAGTCTAAGTAACCAAACATTCTACGATATGAGAAATAATAAGTTCCAGCTCTTTTGGAACGGCGAAGTTCAAAGTTCAAAAAATCAGCATTTTCTCTACCATAGGGTAAAACTCTGAAATCATCCCTAAACACGTATAACCCGCCATATTCCTTAACCTTATTTGCAATCTTACTAAACTGGATTTCAGATAACATGGAAGAATTTTCTGCACCTTGTGAATACCCCAATTCAATTGGAATTTTTCCATAAATAGAGCGTTTATCTTTTTTTCTAGGATTTAAATAAGAATAATCTATAGTCTTGTCAAATATTCTAATTGTTCCGTTAAAAGTACCATTACCATCAAATACCCCTTTAATGAAAACATCAGCTAAATCAAAATCAGAATGCTTAAAAAACTCCCCTCTAGATTGAAGTAAATCAAAAGTTTCAGACTCTTTATGAATTAAAATGTTTGTATTAATATTTATAGAGTTTTCTTTGAAAGGATTTGTAAATCCGGTCAAACTAGAAGTAACAAAGTTGTTATCGTCTAATTTATCATCATCCTTTTCAGAAAGTTCAATGATTTGAGGTATTGGATTGAATGTTATGAATAAAGTTCCATGAGAATCGTCAGAATTAAAATGCGAAGTAATTCTTTGTTGAATAGGTTCTTCTATTAATGCCTCATTAGTTTCAGAAATAATATCAGCTTTTATTATTAATTGCTTACCTTCCCAAATTGACTTTGAATCTAAATCAGTTTCTTTATCAAAGTTTGATAAAAACTCTTTTTTCAATTCGTCAAAAACAGAATTTAAAGTATTTATATTATCGACTGATTTTAAGGGAATATTAATATCATCTAAAAATAGATTGTAATTTTCCAACAATCTCCAATCAAAATACAATGCTTGCAAAGGATACCCTATTTTTTTAGTCAACATCAACATAGGATTACCCAAATATGCAACAGATAAACGACCAATTCCTTTTTCACCTGCTTTAATACGAGGTCGTTTCCATAAAGTATCTTCTGATTCTACATCTAATTCAGCTCTTGATTTAGAATCAGTACCTAAAACTAACCATTTATCTAAAATATCTGAACCTGACATTCCTTTTCCATCATCGGAAAGTATAAAGTATGATTTTGTAAGTCCATCAAATCCTTCTTTATATAAATCGGCTCTTAGGTTATCTGCATAAGCATCATAGCCATTTTTCCACAATTCCGTAATGGCAGTTGGTAAATCGGCAATCTGTCCTTTACCAAGTAAATCAACAGCTCTCGCTTTAGTTCTAAATTGCATTTGAATGATTATTTACGATTGCTTGACCAATCTTTTTCGCATATTCCGGAGGTACTGCATTCCCAATTAATCTGGCAATTGCACAATGACTAGTACCTATAAATTTATAATCTTTTGGAAATGATTGTAAACAAGCCCCTTCTCTTAACGATAAAGCTCTATCTTCGTCTGGGTGAACAAATCTACCATTTGAAACACTGAGAAATTTAGTTGTTATAGTAGGAGAAGGTCTATCCCACCAAAGTCGACCAAATGTATCTTTAAAAGAATTATCTCTTCCAATAAAACAGGATAACTGTAATTCTGAATCATGGGCAAAATCTAAGCGATTCCCCCCATTTTTCTTTACCTTTTGTATTCGTTTTAATGTTAAATTTGAAATACTTGGAGACGAGTGCTGAAAGTCTGTTTCATCTTTAGTTCCTGCTACAATTTTATTAAACCCATTTTGTTGCCCTAAAACATCTTTTACTACGAGTTTATTATTTTCTTTTTTAGGAAATATTTTGGTTTCACCAATTCTATTGGCTACTAATGTAAATCGCTTTCTATTTTGAGGAACTCCATAATCATTTGTATTATGAACTTCAAAATGAACTTTATATCCTGATATTTCAAGCCAATCAATAAAAGATTCCAATCCACTCTCTTTCTTTTTCCGTAATACTCCAGGGACATTCTCTACAACAACATATCCAGGATTGAAATACTTTACAAATCGTTCGAATTCTACAAGTAGATTCTTTGATTTTTCAGATTTCTTTTTGTCAGTATTTATTATACTCCAAAATTGGCATGGACTACAACCGATTAATAATAAATTGTCGTCATTCTTTTGTAATTCCAAAGTTTTTTGAAGTTCAGTTTCTTTTAAATCAAAAACGTCGGCTTGAATAAATTTACCTTTCCCAATATTAGCCTCATATGTATCTTTGCAATTTTTTTCATAATCAATGCCAGCAAGCACATTTATTCCTGCTTTTTGCATCCCATAGCTCATGCCTCCTCCACCGCAGAAAAAATCAACAGCTTTTAATCTATTTTGGGTTTCTATATTATTTAAATTCATTTTGTCGATATTAATAACTCTCTGATGTCAATCTCAAGCAATATTGACATTTCTAATAAAGTATCTAAAGAAGGCTGTCTTTCATTTGTACACCATTGAGAAATTGAAGATGGATTCTTCTTTAATTTCTCAGCGAGCCATTTGTTCTTAATTTTCTTCTCGGCGAGTACAACTTTAATTCTATTTATTTCTTTATTTGTCACTTTTATTGGATTTTAGGCAAATATATTAACTTATTAGTGAATATTTATATGATAACCAAATTATTTACGAAAATTTTTCAATACGTGCGAGGGCAAGAAAACAGCTCTTTTGCAAGCTGAAGCGTCGGCATTTGTGTTGGAGCTTGCAAATGTGCTGTTTTGTGCGTTGGCTGTTCATTTTGTCGTTTTTCTTTTTCTGTCTTTATGTAGCAAATTGTCTACTGTGTCGTTTTTTTACACTTGGCGGTAACGTAAAGAGTTTTAAACGCAATCTAGCCAAAAAAAACAACTATTTGAGGTGGAGTTCCCTAGATTGCGGTTAAAACTTAGTTGGATAGCCTGTCCCGATTTT
>Ga0335398_10006379_pt1 | contig 14967 bp, 8 predicted proteins | sample BON03_FD_205742 | JGI IMG/M metagenome (GOLD analysis project Ga0335398, IMG submission 205742) | Freshwater microbial communities from Lake Bonney liftoff mats and glacier meltwater in Antarctica - BON-03 (spades assembly) (version 2) | ecosystem: Environmental > Aquatic > Freshwater > Ice >... | reverse complement strand
CCGCCCATCTGTGTGAAACCGACGGTGCTGCGGTCCATCCAGGTGGCCATGAAGTGGCAACCGATGCCGGCCATGGCGCGGGAGCCCTCTGGCACCTTGGTGCTGGTGTTGTGCGGGCAACCCGAACAAAACCACGGCTGGCGGTCTGCGCCCTTGACGCCTTTGACCTCGAGCACCTCCATGGCCCGCTCCTTGGCCTGCAGGATCGCCAACTGTGCATCGATGCGTGCTTCCATGTCGGTGCCCAGGCCCATCTTCTTGACGCGTTGCGCAATCGCGTGTGCGATCAGCGCCGGCGACAGATCGGCCTTGGCACGCAGCAAGGTATTGGCGCTCGGATTCGGCATCGACCACTCGCCGCCCGAAAAATCGCCTTCGACCTCGTTGAACTTGCCGTAAATATTGGGCCGCACGTCGGCGCGCCAGTTGTACAGCTCTTCCTTGAGCTGGTATTCAATGACCTGGCGCTTTTCCTCGACCACCAGGATTTCTTGCAGACCGGTGGCAAAGTCGCGCGTCAGCTGCGCCTCAAGTGGCCACACCACGCCGACCTTGTGCAACCGGATGCCGAGCTGGCGGCAGGTCGCGTCGTCCAGACCCAGATCGACCAGTGCCTGGCGGGTGTCGTTATAGGCCTTGCCGCTGGCGATGATGCCGAAGCGGTCGTTCGGACCTTCGATGGCGTTGTAGTTGAGCCGGTTGGCCCGGATATAGGCCAGCGCCGCATACCACTTGGTATCGAACAGCCGCGCCTCCTGCTCCAGCGCATGGTCCGGCCAGCGGATATGCACGCCACCCTCAGGCATGTCGAAATCGGTCGGCACCACGATCTGCACCCGCTCCGGGTCGATCATCGCGGTGGAGCTCGACTCGACGATCTCCTGGATCGTCTTCATACCCGCCCAGACACCGGAGAAGCGGCTCATCGCGAAGGCATGGATGCCCAGGTCCAGGATCTCCTGCACGTTGGCCGGGAAAAACACCGGCAGCCCGCATGCCTTGAAAATGTGGTCGCTCTGGTGCGCAGCGGTCGAACTCTTGGACACATGGTCGTCCCCGGCCACGGCGATCACGCCGCCCCAGGGTGTGGTGCCGGCCATGTTGGCATGTTTGAAGACATCCGATGTACGGTCCACGCCCGGGCCCTTGCCGTACCAGATACCGAACACGCCGTCGAACTTGTTCGTTCCAGGCGGTGCAAATCCGAGTTGCTGGGTGCCCCACAGCGCGGTCGCCGCCAGCTCCTCGTTGACGCCGGGCTGGAACACGATGTTCTGCGCCTTCAGGTACTTGGCCGCCTTGACCAGCGACTGGTCGTAGCCGCCCAGCGGCGAGCCCCGGTAGCCGCTGATGAAACCAGCGGTGTTCTTGCCGGCCAACGCGTCGCGTTGGCGCTGCAGCATCGGCAGCTTGACCAGCGCCTGCACCCCGCTCATGAAGGCACGGCCGTAGTCGAGCGAATACTTGTCGTCCAGCGTGACGGTTTCAAGGGCCTTGCGGATATGTTCAGGTAGCGGCGCGTTCATGGTCGGCGGATCTCCATGGAGTGGTGTTGATGCACGGGTGGCCCCGGTTTTGAGCCGGCTCTTGACCACAACCAGTGCGTTGGAAAGTGTATGGCCGATAGTCGGATATGTCTTTTCTTTTCATGCCGATTTTGGGCTACGATAAGCAATAATCTTTCTCAAATTAGTCTTTTATGGAAACACTTGACAAGTTCGACGTTGCAATCCTGAGCGAGTTGCAGACCGACGGTCGGCTAACCAACATAGAACTTGCGCAGCGTGTCGGGCTCAGCGCCGCCCCGTGCTGGCGCCGGGTCCGGGCACTGGAGGACGGCGGCTACATCATCGGTTACCGGGCAGAAATCAATCGCCAGAAGATCGGCCTGGGTGTAATGGCTTTCGTACGCCTGTTCGCTGAACGCAACTCGTCGGCCAGTATCCGGGAACTTGAACAGGCGATCATCGCCTTGCCCCAGGTCATAGCTTGCCACTACATCAGCGGAGACGGCTCCTTCGAATTGCAGGTCGTGGAGCAGGACCTGGACAGTTTTGCCCGCTTCGCGCTAGAGCGGCTGATCGCGCTGCCCAATGTGAAGGATTTGCGCACCAGCTTTTCGCTGGGCGAGGTCAAGTCGAACAGCCGTTTGCCGCTGTCCCATCTCGGCCCGCGGGCGGGAGCGGCGCCCGCGGCGTCGCCACGCCAGGTCCGCGCGTCGCGCAGCCGCTGAGCCCACCGTTGCACGCGACGGGCCACGCCCTCAGGGCTTCGGCCACAGGACCCACAGTTGCAGCGGCTGTTTGACGCGACCGGCAACCTCACCGGCCTGCGCACCCCAGCCCACGAAGTAGTCGGCCCGCACCGCACCAACGATGGCACTGCCGGTGTCCTGCGCCAGCACCAGACGCTGCAGGTTGACCACCGGCCCGTTGGAGGCCAGCCACACTGGCGTGCCATACGGAATGCTGAGCGGGTCGACCGCGATCGAGCGCCCAGGTGTCAGCGGTACGCCCTGGGCACCCCGTGGCCCGAAGCCGGCATCGAAGTCCGACAGGGCCTCTTCGCGAAAAAAAACGGTCCGCGGATTGCTCCACAACATCTCGTTGACCCGTTGCGGGTTGAGCGCCACCCAATTGCGGATCGACGGCCACGACGCTTCGCGAACCTGGCGCTGGTCCAGCAGCCAGCGCCCGACACTGCCATACGGTTGGTCGTTGGTGGCCGCATAAGCCAGCCGCACCGTATGTTGCTGGCCGTCGGGCTGCTGGAACTGCAGCCGGCCCGACCCCTGGATCTGCAGCATCAAGGCGTCCACCGGGTCTGCCAGCCAGGCGATCTCCTGCCCTCGGAGCGCCGCCTTGGCCTCGGGCAGGGTCTCCATCTCTTTGCGGGTAAACCAGGGCTTGCGCGCACCCAGGCGCTCGGGCGGACGGTATAAGGGCACCGGGAACGCCGCCTGCGGCGTGCGCGAGGCCTGCAGCACCGGCTCGAAATACGCTGTCAACAGACCGTCGGCGCCTGTCGCGGGGGACTCGACCCGGTAGGGTTGCAGACGGCGCATCATCCAGCGTCGTTGCTGGTCGCCCGTGGCCAGGCTGAGCACACGCACCTCCGGACACAGGGCGGCCAATGCGGCGCCGGGCCGCTCGCAGCTCTTGAGCCAGGCATTCCAGGCCTCATGCAGTGCATCGTCGTCGAAACCGGGCAAATCGGCCCAGCGCACCGGTACCCACAGGCTTTTGGCCTGTTGCCGGACCGGCGGCAGTTCCGCGATGTCGTCATCGACCGGCAGCGCGTCGATGGGCGCCGTGACGGTTGCTCGCGCAGGCGCGGGTGGCGCCGTTACCACTGGTTGCGAGGGCACAGGTGGACCGCTGGCACAGGCCACCAGGGTTCCTACAATGCCCAGGCAGGCCAGTCCGAACGCGACACGCCGCAGGAGTTGATACATGGTTCTCATTTTGCTTGAAGCGCTGCTGGCGCTGTCGCTGCTCGTACTTATCGTCTGGTGGACCATGTTCTCCGGCCGCAGCAATGGCGAGTTGCCGGACCCACCGGCGTCGGCCGATGATGCGGAGCGCGCCCTGCAGGCACCGCCATCCGGACCAGCGCCCGGTACCGGCCCAGGCGCGGACGACCCTGCTGCCCGGCCTTGAGGTCGCAGGCCCGGCAATTGCGCGCCGCTATCCTCAGCGTTGCTGCAGCGCATTGGCCAATTCGACAGCGGACTTCACCTTCATCTTGTCGAATACGCGCGCGCGGTGCACCTCGACCGTGCGCACGCTGATCTGCAACTGTTCGGCAATCAGCTTGTTGGGCAAACCGCCGAGCATGAGCCGCATGACCGCTTGCTCACGCTCGGTCAACCCGGCCAGCAATCTGGCCATCACGCTGCGCTGGCCCTGTTCCTGCAGCACCTGGGCCGACTGGGCGAGCGCCTGCTCGACCCTGTCCACCAGCGCGTTGTCGGATACCGGCTTCTCGCAGAAATCGAATGCGCCGCGCTTGACCGCATCGACTGCGGTCGGCAGATCGGCATGGCCGGTCAGGAAGATCACCGGCAGCACCTGGCACAGGCCGCGCTCGACCAGCCGTTCAAATAACGCCAGGCCGCTGACGACCGGCATCCGGACGTCGAGCAGCAAGCAGCAGGCATGGGATTGCCGAAACCCCGCGTCCAGCATGGCATCGAACGGCTGCGCGCCATCGAACGCCAGGCTGGGCAATCCGCGCGAGCGCAGCAGCCAGGCCAGGCCGGCGCGCACGCTGGCATCATCGTCAACGATGAAAACAGTCGCGTCGTGCGTAGGTTGCATGGCGGTATTGTCTTATGTCGCCAACGGCTCTGCAGCTAGCGCGATGGGCGCCGGCGCCCCTGACTGCGGCGCCAGCGGCAGCGTGAAGCGAAACACCGTGCCACGCGGCTGGTTCGGACCATGGACCAGGAAACCCCCATGCTGTTCGACCACCGTGCGGCACAGACTCAGCCCCAACCCCATGCCTTCATCCTTGGTCGTGAAGAACGGCGTGAAGAGTTTGCCGGACACCGCGTCCGTGATGCCGGTGCCGGTGTCGGTGACCGACAACTCCAGCCAGCCCTGTGCATGCGCAGTGCGCTCGCTGGTAGGCGCGCACCGGGCCTGCAACACCAGTTGCCGCTCCGGCTCCGGTACCTCGTCCATCGCCTGCATCGCATTGCGTGCCAGGTTCAGCAGCACCTGCTCGACCATCGTACGGTCGCACAGCAACCGGGGCAGATCGCCATCGGCGCGCACATGGCAACGCACCCCGAGCTTGCGCGCCTGCAACTCGATCAGCGGCAAGATCGCGTCGAACAGTTCGCGCACCCGCACCACCTCGCGCGCCTGTTCCCGGCGGCGCACGAAATCGTGCACGCTCTTGATGATCTTACCGGCGCGCTGCGCCTCGTCGGCGATATGGCGCAAGCCTTCCTCCACCAGTTGCGCGGCCGGAGCCGACAGGTGCTGTGCCGCCACATCCATGTCCGCCCCGGACTGCACGCCGCGCACACCGGCCGCAGCCGCCCGACGCGCGGGCGTCGCGCTGCGCAGCATGTTGATCGATCCGTTCGCATAACTCGCGATGGCCGCCAGCGGCTGGTTCAGCTCGTGGCTCAGCATCGAGGCCATCTCGCCAACGGTGGCCAGCCGCGCAGTGGCCTGCAGACGATCACGTGATGCGCGCGAAATCTCCTCGACCCTGTGCTGTTCGCTGATGTCCAGGAATGCCGTCATCCAGCCGGTCTGAACCGCCTGGGCGTTGATCAGTGGGGCCTCGATGATCAGGACCGGAAACCGTGACCCGTCCTTGCGCACGAACACCGACTCGAATCCTTCGCGCGGCGGCTGGTTGCCCTGCAGCCGGGCCAGCAGCCGCTCCTGATATTCGTCATATTGTTCCGTCGGCCAGTACGGCACCGTATCGCCCGCCGCAATCAGCTCCTGGGCGCTGAAACCCACCATCTGGCAGAACGCCGGATTGACATAGGTGGTGCGACCCTGCAGGTCGCGCGCGCGCAAACCGGTGACGAGGGAGTCTTCCATCGCCTTGCGAAAAGCCAGCGCCTCGGCCAGCTCGTGTTCGGCGTGCAGGCGGCGGCGCATGTCGCGCACCAGGAACAGCAGCACCACCATCAGGCCGATCGCCATGGCCACCACCATCGCCGTCAGGAAATTGGGGAACAGGGCCGGTGTTCCGCGCCAACTGTCGAGCCGCAGCATCAGCGCGTAACCCGGCAGTTCCAGCACATGCTGGGCGCTGAACGTGCGGTTGCCGCTGCGCGCCACACCATGGAACGCCAGCCGGGTGCCGTCCAGCTCGGAGAATGCCACATCGTAGGCACGGGCAAACGGCTCGGCGACCATCTCGGTCAGGATTTCGCCCAGCGCATAGGTCACCACCACGAAGGTGTCGACGTCGCTGCCCAGTGGAAGGCACAATTCGAGCAATTGCTGCCCATAACCGTTCACCGACTTCATGAACGCGCTCGGCACATAGACCGGGCCCCGCGCAGCGCGCGCCTGGCGGCAGGCGGCCAGCACACTGCCGGACAGGACCCGACGCTCGGGCCCGTCAAAAACAGCGCCGCGCTGATCGGAATCGACCCCCACGCGCACCTGCATCGACGCATCGCGCAACTCGATGCGCAGCATTTCCCGGCGCGCCCGCATCAGCGCATTGGCGCGCAGTATCCACTGGTCGGCACGCTCCGGGTCGTACCGTACAAGCCCCTGCAGGCTCTGCACATTGCGAACCAGACCGGTGCGTATATCGGCTGTCACGTCGATGGCATCACGCTCAATGCGGTCCTGCAACCTGCCAGCCTCATACCGTCCCGCCAGCCAGACGAGCGTCACCAACAGGGCCACCACCAACGCGAAAAGCGCGCCCCACAACACCCAGCGCCGGGTCGCCACCGACAGTGCGCCCAGCCAGCCGCCCGATCTGCTGCTCATGTTTTAGCCTGCGTACTCCGTGCTGCGGCGCTCACAGGAAACGGTGCTCCAGTACGGGAAGTTGCATGCGAACCTGCCGCACACGCGCCACATCCAGATCAGCGATGTTGACCCCGTCCCCTTCTGCCCGCTGGCACAGGATCTCGCCCCAGGGATCGACCTGCATGCTGTGGCCCCAGGTACGGCGCCCGTTTTCATGCAGACCGCCCTGCGCCGGCGCGGCTACGTAGGCCAGGTTCTCGACCGCCCGCGCGCGCAGCAGCATCTCCCAATGGGCCTTGCCGGTGGTATGGGTGAAGGCACTGGGCACCAGCAGCAGATCGGCGCCAGCGTGCGCATAACGTCGGTACAGCTCGGGAAACCGCAGGTCGTAACACACGCTCATGCCGATCGTCCAGGTGTGCCCGTCGCGCGAGGGCAACGCAAATGTCGCCGGAGCGTCGCCACGCAGCAGGACGCGCGACTCGTCGTACCGTTCTGTTCCGTTGTCGAAGCGAAACAGGTGGATCTTGTCGTAGCGCCGCACGCAGGTACCCTGCGGATCGAACGCCAGCGAACTGTTGGTCACGCGCTGCGCGATGTCGTCGGGCGAACCCTGTTGCACTGACAGCGGCACGGTGCCACCAACGACCCACAGTTGCAGCCGCCTGGCGGCATCGGACAGGAACCGCTGTATCGGGCCGTCACCAAACGGTTCGCGGATGTCCAGCTTGTCAGTGTCATGGCGCCCGAGCAGACAGAAGTACTCCGGCAATACAGCGATCTCCGCTCCGGCCGCGGCCGCTTCGGTCAACAACACCAGCGCCCGGTCCAGGTTGGCCTGCAGCTGGGCGCCGGAGACCATTTGTATGTTGGCCACTTTCATGGGACGTTTCCTGTCATCGGCTGCTGGTGCTGCCAGCAGCGTTGTCTTGCCTGCCGCCGTTGGCCGCCTTGCGCTCAACGCGCTGGATGCGCGGCTCGGCCCAGCTTCCATCGATGTGAAACTTCTGCGTGGCGGCCTCCATCAATGGCTTGCGCAACACGAACTGCGCCAGAAACGATCCCAGGCCGATGGCCGGGTTGATCGCTGCCGCTATCAGCGACGCGGTTCCCGCATTGATCTCCGGCACCACGACCACCCGGATGTCCTGGGTCTCCCGGAAAAGGTCCGCGTGCCCGTCCATCAGCACCGCGGCGTTGATGCCTTTCATCTGCAGGTTGTCCGAATAGGCGACCCCCTGCTCGATACGTACATCACCGCGAAAGACATCGAACGCGAAACCCTCGCTGAATACATCGCGGAAGTCGAGCGTCAGGCGGCGCGGCAGGGACTGCAGGCTGAGTACGCCCAGCAGCTTGGCCAGCCCCGGTTCGGCCTTGAGAAACTGGCCGTCTTCAACGTTGACGTTGAAGGAGCCGTTCAAACTGGCGTAGTCCAGCGACAACGGCGAGCCAGCCCAGGCCACCTGGCCCTGCATGGCGCCTTTGCCACGTCGCACCACGCCCTGCGTTCCAAGGCGTCCGAGCAGCTCGCCCGCGTTCTGGATGTCGAGCCGGAAATTCATCACGGTACGCCGTGGCTCGGGACCCTGCTTATTGCGGGAGCTTGCGTCGCCACTGCCGCGCTGCGCGTCGAGCGCCGCCCAGCTTCCGGTTGCGCGGAAAGTGGCCTCCGGTGAAATTACGTCGAACCGGTTCAGGCGCCATTCGCGCACGCCGGCGCCACCCCCGGTCACGGCACGATTGACCGCATCGACCTCCACCCGCCCGAGCTTCTTGCCACGCAGCTCCAGATCCTCGACCACGATATCGAGCGCGGGAATCGACTGCGGCTGTGCGTCGAGCAGACTCTCCACAGCACTGGCCGATGACGGGCCCAGCGTCAGGCGCGACAACCGCGCAAACAGCCGCCCGGCACCCTGGCCTGAGGGTTCGCGGTATTCCAGATAACCGGCGAGTTCCTGCGCGTCGAGGTTGGCCCGCCACAACGCGCCGTCACTCGACCCCCCAGCAATCAGATCGTGTAGTGTGCGGCCGGCCGCCGTGAAGGTGCGGGCGCGCAATGCCACGCTGCTCGGCCAGTAACTGCTGGCCGCAGTGCCGGCATCGGGACGCGACGACGCCAGATCGACACCCGCTACTTGCGAGAACAACTTGTCCCAGACGTCCACGTCGACGGCGTCGAATACAAGGTTGGCAAGCACACCATCCGGTGGCAGCGATGCGCCGTCGACGCCGTCGAGACCGACACCAATGACGCCGCGTACAACGCGCGGCCCGTCTGCCGAGAGCGCGCGCAGGTACCGCACCGACACGACGCGTCCGAGCGCCAGAACCAGCTGGTCATGCTGGCGCGCGGACGCGCTTGCTGCCGTGTCGTGCACCGGCGCGTATGCGATCCGCAGTGGCATCGCCGCATCCGCCGACTTGCCCAGAGGTTGCGGCAGATTCAGCGCCATGCCGACCAGGGTGCTCGTGACCGTGACCTCCGGTACACCCCCCTGCACGCCGACGGAGACCGAATACGGGGCGCTACCTGTGAGGTGCTGCGCCAGCCGCGAGACAGGCGCGAGTTCCCGCGCCTGGCGCAAGGCGTCAGCCGTGACGACCCCCTGCAGCTTGAAAGCCATGCCGGGTCCGGCGCGGCCGGCAACCGCGGGCGTACCGGCTGGCGGCGACGAGCCGCCGTCAATCCGCACGTCGCCACCAAGCAAACGCGCCTGCACGGCGTTGAGGCTGAAACCGGTGTCGGTGAAAGCGACCGCTCCGCGCGCGCCCATAAGGGTTGGCAACCCGGGCGAGAGCTGTATGTCGTTGCCCTGCAGCGCGAGATTGCCCTGAACCCGGGTGCGGTCAGGATCGATCAACGGCACCTCCAGTTTCAGGCGCAGCTCCATCGGACCGGTGGCAGCCACCGTGCCCAGCGCCTGATCGGTCAGAGTGGACACTGGTGAGTTGTTGGCAAACGCCAGCAATTCCGATAGCGGGCCCCTGGCATCAAGATTCACCACCACATTGGAACTGGCCAGGTCGGCGATCGACGCCTCCCCCTTGATGATCTGCAGCGTCGGTGCGCCGGCCACACCGGCGCGGGCCCCCTTCACCCTCAGGCTCTGGCGGTCAATCACCAGTTCGCCAGCGAACGCTGTCAACGCAGGCCACGCTTGGGCGTCAGGCAGTTGCAAGCTGCGCGGCACATAGGCCAGTGTCGCGCCGTCGAACGGTGCCGCAACCAGGAACTCGCCTTGCCGGCGCTCAGGAAACGGCACGTCCCAGAGGTCACCCTTGACCTTGAAGCGTACGTTGGACATTGCACCGGCCTGCAGCGCATTGCGGACGTATTGGCGCGCGTCCGACTCCAGTACCAACGGCAGGTAACGGTGCACCCGGGCGCCATTGGCACGGCTGAGCGTGCCTTGCATGTCCAGCACGCCTGGATAGCGCGATTTGCTGGCCGAACGCGCCGGATCGCTGGTCTGCCACTTAAGCTCCAGCTCACCCTGCGCATCGGCATTGCCGAAGCGCATCCGGGTCACTTGCACCTGCACGGTCTGGTTGCGAACCTGCCATGACAGGTCCCCTGCCAGACGCTGAAACGGCACCACCGGTTCAGCGAAAACACCCGGCAGATCGATGCTGCCGTCGTTCATCGCCAGCGAGGCCTTGCCGCCGGATTCGTTGAGCGAGAAGTCCACCGTGACGCCCCGGATGCCCGGGGTGCCGATCGACTGTGTCGTTCCCGGTGCGGCACCACTGGCATCCGGTACGGCGCGCACCACCAGCTGCTGCACCCGCCCTTCGGCCTGGTAGGTGCTGGTCTGCCCGGGCGGCTGCTGCCATCGCACCTGCACGGTGTCGACCAGCCCGGCGGGCTGATGCAGCGTCAGCGCGTGGCGCAAGCCAGCGTCCAGTGGCAGGCGCTCTGCGATCTGCGCCAGTGCCGCCAAGTCCAGCCGGTCGGCCTGTAATTCGCCCATTCGTGGTTTTGCGGCGCTTGCCTGCTGCTGTTTCAAGCGCAGATTGCCGCCCGGCCAGCGAATGCCGTCCTGGGTATCGAATGCGAGTTCGCGCGTGGCCAGTTCAAACACATCGGGGCCGAATTGACCGCTCAGCCGCCCCGACACCGTGGCCAGTTGCAAAGGCGCCAGCTCCGGGCCCAGCTGCACGGCCACCCGGCGCAACGCCACGTCGGCGGTTACCCCGACCACCGCACCGCGTGCAATGTCCACCCATGCGCGCACGGCGCCGGCACCGGCGCCGAAGTCGACACCCGGGTTGGCGTATAGCTTGAGTTGTGCAACATCGACGCGTGACAGGTCCGCGTAGGCCTGACCCGTCCACTCCTTCCAGCGCCCGTTGCCCGGCGACAGGAATGGCTGCTCGAACCGCGCCATGACCTGAAACCGGTCGCCCCACTGCAGTGGTGGTGTCGCATCGACCCGCATTTCATGGATACGGGCGCGGTTGCGCAAGACGAAGTTCACCTCCCGCAGCGCCAGTGGCGCGACGGCGCGCTGTTCATCGGTCCACACAATCGCGCCGTTGCGGATGACGAATTCCGGCTGCGAAAACACCCGGTCCAGCATCTCCACAACCGGGACCGGCGTGCTGCCCTCGGACAGGTCCAGCCCGGCCACCCAGATCCGGCCGTCCGGCGCGCGGCGCACATTGAGCACCGGACTGTCAAGCAGGATCTGGTCGAACTTCAGTTTGAGCAGCGAACGCGGCGATAACGAGACCAGTATCCGGGGCAGGCGCAAGGCCTCACGCCCCTGCGCATCGAGCAGCCGTACATTGTTGAGCTCGAACGCGGGAAGCAGGTTGGTGGAATACGCCGTGATGGACTCGACGCGCACCGGTATGCCTATCGCCCGTGTGGCCAGCGTCTCGAGCTGCGGGCGAAGCTCACCGATTCGCGGCACAATCAGCAGATGAAGGGCACCCCAAGCAACCGCAACCACACACCATGCCAGCAACATCGACACCATTGCCCAGCGGGCCATGAATGCCATGCTTTTCAGTAGTCGTGTTGGTGTTTGTGCTGGCGTCAGTTCATTCATCGTGCGTGCGCGATCGACACCGGAATTATGACTGCCAAGCCAGCGCAAGGTGACGCCGGGGCCGCCGCCACGCAAGGGCGGGATGATGCCGCTGTGCCGGGTACTCCGGCACTGTCGGACTACCCCCGGTTCGGCCAGCGGATCCGGCGGCGCTATCCGGTGGAACGCGCGGTGCTGCCCGATGGCCTGCCGGGCCGCGCTGCCTATCGCGTCACATTTGACCGGCTCTCGGCCGAGGGCTGCGATCTGGGCGCTGCCATGCGCATCCTGCGACAGGTCGTGCTCGAACGGCTGTTGGTGCTCGACTGCGATGACCAGGCGTCGGTGTCGCAGGTCACGCTGGCCATGACTGAACTGGCCGAGTTTGCCCTCGATACCGTCAGTACCGATGTCCAGCGCTCACTCGATGAGCTCCACGGCGCGCCATTGGGCGAGGACGGTCAGCGGGCCCAGCTCTGGATCATCGGCATGGGCAAACTCGGCGCGCGCGAGCTCAACGTCTCGAGCGACATCGACCTGATCTATGTCTATGACCACGATGGCGAGACGGCCGGAAACGCGAAGGGTTTTGGTCGTATCTCCAACCAGGAGTATTTCGGCAAGGCCGTGCGCGCTATCTACACCCTGATCGGAGACACCACCGAGCACGGCTTCGTGTTCCGGGTCGACCTGGCTTTGCGGCCCAATGGCAACTCGGGGCCACCGGCGGTTTCGCTCGGGGCGCTTGAGGAATACTTCCATGTGCAGGGGCGTGAGTGGGAACGGTTCGCATGGCTCAAGAGCCGGGTCGTGGCGCCCACCCATTGCGTCGCCGGTGGGTCGGCCGGCAATCTTCGGTCAACGGTGCTGCCGTTCGTGTTTCGCCGCTACCTCGACTACAACGTGTTCGACGCGCTGCGGGTGTTGCACCGGCAGATCCGGGAACATGCAGCGCGGCGCAGTTCAGGGCGTCCCGAGCGCACAAACGATGTCAAACTCTCTCGGGGCGGCATCCGAGAAATCGAATTCATCGTGCAGTTGCTGCAGGTCGTTCGTGGCGGGCAGTTTCCCGAATTGCGCACCCGCGCCACACTCGACGCGCTGGCGCGCCTGCTGCGCGCCGGGCTGATGCCGCAGGCCACGGTCGACGCCTTGTCGAGCGCCTATCTTTTCCTGCGCCAGGTGGAGCACCGCATCCAGTACCTGGACGATCAGCAGACACACGTGCTGCCGACACGCGATGATGACCTGGACTGGGTCGCGTTGGCCATGGGGCATGATGCCAGTGCTGCCTTTCTGGCCGAACTCGACCGGCACCGGGAGTTCGTGGCCCAGGAATTCGATGCCCTGCTTGGCGGCGGCAAGCCGGACTGCAAGTCCTGCGGAACCGCCAGTTCGGCTATGGCCTCACCATCCGGATTCGAGGATTTCCTGGTAGGCCTGCCCGATGGTCTGCGCGAGCGCGTGGCCGCCTGGCGCGAAAACCCCCGGTTCCTGGCGTTGCGCGACGAATCGCGCATGCGGCTGTTGCGGCTGATCAGCCGCACCGCGAACTGGATCCGCGAAACCACCATCACCGAACACTCTGGCATCCGGTTGGCGGACTGGATCGAACCCCTGCTGCGCCGTGAAAGCTACCTGGCGCTGCTGATTGAACGGCCAGCAGTACACCAGCGCCTGCTGCGTCTGCTGGGCAACGCCAAGTGGCCGGCCCGCTACCTGTTGCTCCATCCCGGCGTCATCGACGAGCTTGCCAGCCGACGCATGCTGACCGAGCGGTTCGAGCCCGCGGCGTTCGAGCTCGAGCTGGAGCAGCGCCGCAGCGCATTGCACATCACCGAAGAGGATGACGACGAGACGCTGCTCAACCTGTTGCGCCGGGCCCATCATTCCGAGGTTTTCCGCACGTTGGCGCGCGATGTCGAAGGCGTCCTGAGCGTCGAGCAGGTGGCAGACGACCTCAGTGCGCTGGCCCAGTCGATCCTGCGGGTGACCACCCGCTGGTGCTGGAGCCGGCTCAAGAGCGGCCATCGCGACGAAGCCCAGCTGGCCATCATTGCGTATGGCAAATTGGGCGGCACGGAACTGGGTTACGGCAGCGACCTCGACATCGTCTTCGTCTATGAAGACTCCGACGAGAATGCAGCCCAGGTATACGCGACGTTCGTACGCAAGCTGATCAACTGGCTGACCGTCAAGACCGGCGAGGGAGACCTTTACGAAATCGATACCGCGCTGCGCCCGAACGGCAACTCGGGTCTGCTGGTCACCAGCTTCGAGGCCTATTCCGCCTACCAGCAAAAAAGGGGCAGCAACACCGCCTGGACCTGGGAACATCAGGCCATGACGCGGGCCCGGTTCCTGCTCGGCGACGAAGCCATGCGCGCGCGTTTCGACGCGATCCGCCGAGCCGTAATAACCGCGCCCCGTAATGAAGATGACCTGCGCACCGAGATCGTCACCATGCGCAACAAGGTGCGCGCAGCGCATCCGATCAAGGAAGGCCGATTCGACGTCAAGCACAGCCCGGGCGGCATGGTCGATGTGGAATTCGCAGTGCAATACCTGGTGCTGGCCCATGCCGGCGCACACGAGGCGCTGGTGGCCAACGCCGGTAACATCACGCTGCTGCTGCGCGCACAGGCCGTTGATCTGCTGCCGGACGGTATCGGTGCGGCGGCGGCCCAGGCCTACCGCGAACTACGCAAGATGCAACACCATGCGCGTCTCAACGAGGAACCGACGCAGGTGCCAGCCGGACAACTCGATGTGCCCCGGGACGCGGTGTTGGCGCTGTGGCGCACTGTGTTCGAGGCGCGCCAACCGTAACGCGCGGGCCGCATCCCGGCGGCCGGATGCGTCCAAAAGGCAGAAAAGTGGGGCGATCACCCTGCGGGCAGGGTGATCGGACACCATGGACAACGGTATGCTCTGCCCCTGGCGCGTCGCACAGCCCGTTTCCTATCCAACGCATCCATGAACCTGGTACAAGTCACCCACGAGTCGATCATCATTGGTCAGCCACTGGCGTTTTCGCTGCGTGACGAGACCGGTGCCCTGCTCGCACGCAAGGGTTTCGTGATCGTGACGCGCGATGACCTGGAGGCGGTGCGCGGCCGTGGCCAGGGTTTTTTCGTCGACGTGTCCGAGTCAGAACAGCATCAGAAAGCCTTTGTCGGCAAACTGCACGAACTGGTGCGCGACGAACGCCCGCTTGGCAAGATTGCACAGGCCAGCCTGACCACTGGCGACCTGACCGTTGCACGCAACCGCAAGATGGGCGATGAACTCGACTGGCTGGACCTGCAGGTGCAGGGCAACCGGCTGCTGCGTGACCTTGACGGGGACCACTTTGTCGAAGCGCTGGAACGGCTGCAAACAAGCCTGAGCCAGCAGTCGCGGCGCAATCCGGACGGCGCGCTGTTTGCGCTGTTCCACCTCGCCACCAGTGAGATTCAGCTCTACAG
>Ga0335398_10006377_pt1 | contig 14969 bp, 9 predicted proteins | sample BON03_FD_205742 | JGI IMG/M metagenome (GOLD analysis project Ga0335398, IMG submission 205742) | Freshwater microbial communities from Lake Bonney liftoff mats and glacier meltwater in Antarctica - BON-03 (spades assembly) (version 2) | ecosystem: Environmental > Aquatic > Freshwater > Ice >... | reverse complement strand
GCCGACGCCCCCGGCTTTCCCCGCCCCCCCTCCTCCCCTCCCCCAACCGCCGCCTGAGCATCCCTTGCTTCCCCTCCTTGTTTTTGGCTCTCCCTCGACCACCGCCAGCGCACGCACGCGCTCGATGCGCGTGTTTGTCCACCGGCGCCTCGCGCTCCTAGTCTCTCTAAAAATACCTAGCCAGGTAAAACCGGCACCAGGCCCTTGCAAGGCCGCCGCCACGCGACGAGGAAACACGCCGCGCCATAGAAGAAAACAAAACACGGCGAAACGACTGTTCAAATTTGATTAAAAACCAGAGAGTAACACCAAAGGTAGTCGAACCAGGGTCGAAGGAGGGTACGATCGAAGAGCATCGGCGTTTGCGCTATCAGACGCCGCTTGCTGCAGTCGCCCCGTCGTCGTCCTCGTCGTCGCCGCCGTCTTCCCCCCCCCCCCCTTCTGACGAAGATTCATTTCTACTCTACGCCCAGCGCCGCGAGGCCGTTGGCCCGCGCGCGCGCCAGGAACAGCTCCTGCGCCGCGGCCACGTTGTACTCGCTGCCCCCCCATGCCTTGAGCGCGGACGCCTGCAGCGCGCGACCGTAGCTGAACGTCAGCGGCCAGGGCTTGAAGGCGGTGGTGCCGCCGCCGCCGCTGCCGCCGCCGCCCGCTGCTGCTCCCGCTGCTGCTGCTGCTGCTGCTGTTGCCGCCGCCGCGCCTGCGCCCGCTCCCGCCCCCGCCCCCGCCCCCGCCCCCGCCGGCGCCCCGCCCGCCGCCGCGCGCTCCGCTGCGATCTGGTTCATGCGCAGCAGGTGGCGCGTCGCGTCCCCCTCGGTCTGCCCGCCGCTCAGGAAGACGACGCCGGCCAGCGCGGGCGGCGCCGTCTGCCTGAGCACGCGCAGCGTGGCCTCGGCCACGGCGTCGGCGCCCGCGGACGCGCGCTCGGGGCTGCCGGCGCCGGCGATCGCCATCGACGGCTTGAGCAGCAACCCCTCGAGCGCCACGCCCTGGGCGGCGAGCTCGGCGAACAGCGCCGCCAGCGCGCGCCGGAGCGCCTTTTCGGCCTCGGCCATCGACTGCGCGGCGGCCGGCCCGTCGGCCAGCAGCTCCGGCTCGACGATCGGCACGAGCCCCTCGCGCTGCGACACGGCCGCGTACGTCGCCAGCCCGGCGGCCATGTGCCGCAGCGCCGCGTCCGACGGCAGGCCGCGCGCCGCGTCCACGACCAGCACGGACCGCCACTTTGCGAACCGCGCGCCGCGCGCGCGGGCGTCGCGCGCACGGGCGGCCAGGCCGTCCAGCCCGAGCGTGTAGGTCTCGCCCAGCCCGCCGCCGGGCAAGGGGGCCACGCCCACGTCGAGCTTGATGCCGGGCAGGATGCCCGACCGGGACAGCGCGGCGACCAGGCCGTCGTCGCGCAGCGTCTCGTCAAAGAGGATGGCGCCGGCGACGCGCTCGCCGACGCCCGGGCTCGTGAACAGGAGGGAGCGCCAGGCGGCGCGGTTCTCGGGCGTGTTGGGGAGGCCGACGGAGTCGAGGCGCTTGCCGATGGTGCCCGTGGACTCGTCGGAGGCCTGTGGGTGATGTCTTGGTGTGTGTGTGTGTTTTGGTTTTGGTTTTGGAGGGGTGAGCGAGGCGGCCGACGGCGGCGGGCGACGGCGGCAGTGGGGGTGGGCGCGTGCGCGATTGCGATCGCTCGCAAAAGGCAATCGCCCCGCCGTTAAGCGCCCCCCGATGGCCGCCGACTGGCGGTCGAGTAGCCCGGATCGTCGACGCCCGGCAGTCGTTGGCTGGGCGAGGAGGGAGGGAGCAAGGAGTGAGGGAGAGAGCGAGCAGGCGATTGGCGCGGGGGGGGGGAGAAAACGAGGAGCGCACCAGGATGCCTTTGCCGGGCGCGACGAGGGCCTGGGCGGTCGCCACGAGCTCGGCGAGCCGATCCGCCGGGAGGTCGTCCATGTTGCTGCTCACGGTACTCGCCAGCGGTGGGGACGAGCACTGGTCAGAGGAGCAGGAGGAGGTCGCGCGGGCAAAGGAGAAGGAGGACACGAGGACGATGAGGAGGATCGCGGCGATGGTGGTGCGGGCCTTGATGCGCTGGCCGCGAGCGGGCATGAGCCAGAGGCGTGAGGTGCGATCGGACTGTTGGGCGTTTGATAGTGCGGGGCTGTCGTACGAGAGCGAGCGCACGCGTCACGATTGTGCCTCGCAATGCGCGATCTGCGTCCGCTGAACAAGCAGATTCGGCGTCGGCGTCGGCGTCGGCGTTGCTCGCTCGTTCGTCGAATTTTGGCGGCGGTCCTCCCTCTCCCTCTCTCTCTTTCGCAGATGCAGCGCGCCGCGGTGGACGCGCTCGATCACACTGGTCCTATCGATCGCGCGATTCATCGCTCCGATTCATCGCTCCAATCCACAAAGGCCCTCCCTGCCCCTCTTCCCCTTCCTCCCCTTCCGGTAGAGCAAGTAGAGCAAGTAGAGCACGCCGTGCGAGCGCCACGACAAGCGCTCGCCCTCGAGGCAACCTTCTCGCGCATGGCGGCGCCGGCGCCCGCCGCCGAGGCCGCCGGCTCCGCCCCCGCCCCCGCCGCCGCCGCCGCGGGCACCAAGGTCGTCGTGGTCTTTCGCGCGGCGGGCGGCGCGCCCATCCTCGCGCAGCCAAAGGTCAAGGTGTCGCCCGACTCCAAGTTCTCCAAGGTCGTGACGTACCTGCGGCGACAGCTGGACCGCACCGACGGGGTGGTGAGGGCGTCGTTCGGCTTGTGTGTGCGATGAGGGGGTCGCCGCCGCCGCCGCCGCGCCACCTGGGGACGCCGCAAAACGACAGGCCAAACCGCCGCTGCCGCCGCCGCCCTCGGCTCTCAAACCCCCTCCCCCCCCACGACGACAACAACCACAAACAACGAAAACAGTTCGTCTACCTGCGCGAGGCCTTCTGCCCGGCGCTGGACGACGAGGTCGGGGTCCTCGCGCGCACCTACGGCGTCGACACCGGGGGGCCCGGGCGGCCGCGCGAGCTGCACGTGTCGTACGCGCTCGTGCCGGCGTGGGGATAGCGCGCGGCGCAGTCGCGGGCGGGGGGGCGAAGGCAGCGAGCGAGAGCGGGGGAGACACAAGCGCGGCGCCGCAGGTTTCCGCTTTGTGTTGTCTCTTGCTTGATGAAAACACATATTGTTTTAGACAAGGAGGCAGCGATCTACCTCTCGTGTCAGTGTTTTGCAGCAGGCCAGGGTTCCGTGTAAGCGGCGCGGGGGGCCCGCGGCCGAAAGGGGGCTGTGTGGGACGGAGAGAGAGAGAGAGCGGGGGTTGCGTTCTGCGTTCTGGTTTTTCCGTCGGCGGCGCGAGACGCGAGGGCGCGGGCGGCGCCGACGTGTTTCGAAAGGAGAGAGAGCGACCCTCGGAAGAAACGTCGAAGAATGGAATGGGTCGGGGCGTCAGCCGGCGGACCGGTCGGAGGGGGGTGAATCCAGAGTAAAGGAGAAGGAGGAGGAGGAGGAGCGCGAGGAGGAGGAGGAGGAGGAAAAAAAAGAAGGGGGAGGGGGTGAGGGGCGCGCAACGGCGGGGGATTTGTCTTCGTAGCTCGCTCGCTCGCTTGTGTCTTTGCTCTCCTCTCTCGCTCAGTTTTGGCTCCAGCTTCGCCTTCGGACGTCCCGCCCTCGCGCTCCCCGTGTACTCTGGCGCGCGCACAGGGCGGGAGGAGAGGAAAAAAAAAGGGGGGGGCGCGAGGGAAGGGCGGGAACAAAAATAGTCGGGGCGGCGGCGGCGGAGGCGGAGGCCGGGCGAGGGGGGGGCGCCGCCGCCGCCGCCGCCGCCGCCGCCTCGCGCTGCGCGGTTTGTTTGTCAAGGGAGGGAACATGGGCTGCAAGGGGGCAGAACAGATGGAGCGCGCGGAAGGCGGCGCTCTTTGTCGCGCTGCGCGGTATAGGCGCGCGAGAGCCCGCGGGTGAGTGAAGAGTCCCGGTCCCTGGGGGGCGCCGCCGCCGACAGCCGCCCGACGCATGACGCCTGTTGAGAACAAAACAAAATCCGGAGAGGCCGGGCGTGTGCGGGGGGAAACGTGATTCAGCCGGACGACAGCAGGCTGGGGAGCATCATGGGCCCGCCGGCGCCGCCGCCTGCGTGGTGCTGCTGATGCTGGTGCTGGTGGTGCTGCTCGCCAAAGGCGGCGGCGGCGGCGGCGGCGGCGGCGGCGGCGGCGCGCTCGTCCATCATCTGCGGCCCGCCGTACGCCTGCTGGTGCTGCTGGTGCTGCTGGTGCTGCTGCTGCTGCTGGTGCTGCTGCTGCTGCTGCTGCTGCTGCTGGTGCTGTTGCTGCTGCTGCGCGTGGTGGTGGTGGTGCTGCAGCTGGTGGACGTGGGCCTGGGCTTGGTGTTGCTGCAGCTGGTGCTGGTGCTGGTGGTGCTGGCCGTGGTGTGGCGGCGGGCCCAGCGGCGGCGGCGAAAGCGCCATCACGAGGCCCGCCCGCCCGCCGCCGCCGCTTGCGCCGCCGCCGCCCGCCTCGTCCTCGTCGGCGGCCGGCGGCCGCTTGCGGTCCGCGTACCGCACCACCAGCCCGCCGCACCCCGTCTGCTTGACCAGCGACGGCGCGTCGATGCCGTCCAGCCACGCGATCGCGCGCGCCGCCTGCTCCACCGCCGCGAATTCGACGAACGCCTGCTCGCGCGACCGCCGGCTCTTTTTCGAGATGAGCAGCCGGACGCTGCGCAGCGCGCCGTAGGGCCTGAAGGCCTCGACCAGGTCACCCTCGGCGACCCACCAGCCCAGGAACCCGACGTAGACGCAGGCGTTGTGCTGCGCGTCCGACTTGGCGCGCAGGCGGGAGTTCTGCTGCGCGGCGTCGAGCTCGCCGCCCGCGCCGTCGTCGCTGCCGTCGCCGGGGCCGGCGCTGGCGCCGTGGCCGCCGCCGCCGCCGCCGCCGCCGCCGCCCGCAGACAGCATCGACGCGGCGCCGGCCAGCGCCGCGTGCGCGGCGACGTGCGCGGCGGCGTGGGCGGCCGCGGCCGCGGGCGAGCCGTGCGCGGGGGGTCCCGCGCGCACGGGGCCGGCGCCGGGGCCGCGGCGGTCGACCAGCGCGCCGCCGCTGGCGCCGAGGTGCGGGTGCGCCGAGCGCGCGCGCTCGAGCCCGCCGCCGCCGCCGACGCCGCCGCGGAAGGCGCCCTGCTGGTGGTGCTGGTGGTGCTGGTGCTGGTGCGGGTGCTGGTGCGGGTGGTGCTGCATGCTGTGATGCTGCATGCCGTGGCGCGGTGCGGGCACGGCCCCGTTGGCCGTGGCGGCGCGCATCAGGCCAAAGGACGCGGCGGCGGCGGCGGCGGCGGCGGCGGCGGCGGCCGCCGCCGCCGCGGGCGACGGCGCGGGCGACGGCGCGCGGTCGTGGACGCTGCCCCCGTGGACGCTGCCGCCGTCGCTGCCGTCACCCGGGGTCAAGAAGGGCGAGGTGCGCGGGTTCCCGCGGTGCCCGGCGCCGCCGCTGTGCGCGGCAAAGGCCGACACGCCCGGGCGGCCGTGGTCGTGCGGCGGGGGGTGGTGGTGGCCGTTGCCGGCCGCGACGGCTGCGGCGGCTGCGGCGGCCGCGGCTGCTGCCGCTGCCGCCGCTGCCGCCGCGCTCGGCCCCCACGACGGGTCCTGCCACTGCTGCTGGTCGTGGCCGTGGCCGTCGTGCTGCAACGCGGCGGCCGCGATGGCGGCGGCGGCGGTGGCCTCGGCGCGGGCGCGCATCATCGTCCCGCCGCCGCCGAGGCTGCGCGAGCGCGGGGGGCCGAGGGCGTGGTGGTGGTGCTGCTGGTGCTGCTGCTGCTGCTGCTGGTGCTGCTGGTGCTGCTGGTGCTGCTGCATTTGCAGGTGCTGGTGCTGCTGCTGCGCGTAGGACAGCGCCTGCCGGCCAAAGCCGCCGCCGTCGAGGTGCTGCGGGTGGTGCTGGTGGTGCTGGTGCGAGTGCTGGTGCGGCGGCGGCGCGGCCGACGAGAGCGCGTCGTTGCCGTCGGCGAGCCACCCGGACGAGGCGGGGCTGTCGAGGTCGGCCGGCAGGCGCACGTGGCCCTTGGCCGCCTGCGGAGATTGCTGCTGGTGCTGGTGCTGCTGCTGCTGGTGGGGTCCGGCGCACTGCTGCGGGTCGAAGATCGCGTCCGCCCAACCGCCGGTCGGGCCGTTGCCGTTTTGCTGCTGCTGCTGCTCCTGCTGCTGCTGCTGCTGCTGTTGGAGGTGCGGCGGCTGCAGGGGAGGCGCCCAAAACGCCCCCCCCGGTTCACCTCCAAAGCCAGCGCCGCCGCCGCCACCGCCGCCATCGCCCCCAATGGCTGCGGCCGCCGCCGCTGCCGCCGCCGCCGCCGCCGCGACGGCCGCGGCGTTGCCGTCGCCGCCCTGCTGCTGCTGCTGCTGCTGGTCCTGGTGCTGGTGCGCGCCCGCCGGCATCGACAGCGCGCGGTCCAGGGACGACAGTAACAGAGGCGCGCGCCCCTGCATGTCGAGGCTGCTGAGCGCGGCGGCCGCCGCAGCCGCCGCCGCCAGCGCGCCGCGGTCCGACGACGGCGACGGCGACGGCCCCGCGCCCGTGCCGCCGCCCACGCTCATGTGGGCCAGCAGGTCCGCCAGGGACAGGGGGACCGGGGTGGTGGACGCGCCGTCGTCCGAGTGGTGATGCAGCGGCAGGGCCGCCGAGCGCGGCCGCGTGAGCGCGAGGACGCTTCCGCCAACGGCTCCGACGCCCGCGCCCGCGCCCGCGCCCGCGCCCGCGCCCGCGCCGCCAAACGACGGCGGCAGGGCGCCGCCGCTGTTGCTGCCCTGGTCGCCCTGCTGCTGCCGGTGCTGGAACGTCGGCTGCGACATGTGCAGCAGGTGCCGGTCGTGCGCGCCGGCCGCCTCGGCCGCCAGCGGGCCCCCGTCGGCCCCTCCGCTGCTGCCGTCGACGCCGAGCAGCGCGCCGAGGAGAGGCGGCGCGCTGCCCATCCGTGAGAGGGGCGACGGCGGCTGGCCATGCTGCTGCGGCGGCGGCGGCAGCGCGAGCGCCTGGTCGTTGGGCGAGACCAGCGGCGCGTGCGGCGCCTTGGGCCCGCCGCCCATCCCGGCGGGCCCGCGCGGCGGCGTGCGGCACGCGGCGGCGGTGGCGGCGGCGGCGGCGCCGGCGCCGGCGTCCTTGCCGCCACCGGCGTCGTTGTCCTGAGCCGGCGCCGGCGCCGCCGCCGGTGGGGCCAGGTGCGTCGTCGTCGCGTCCGGGACGGACCGCAGGTCGTCGGCCCCGGCCGTTCCTGCTGCTCCTGCCGCGCCGCCTGCTGCTGCTCCGCTGTCGAGGGTCGTCGCCATAGTCATAAAAAGGAGGGTGTCTGCGGCGCCGCCGGATGGTGTCGGGCCCCGCCCTGTCGCGCTGCGGCCGCCGGCAAGAGAGAGGCAGAGGGGGCCAAAAAAATTTCCAAGTCCCCCAGATCAGTTGTGGCGCTGCGACTGAAGCGCGCGCCTCGGGCCTCGCTCGTGGGTGGGTGATGTCCAGGCGTCTTTGATGCCTGCTGCTCGATGCAAGGGCAAGCGGGACGGGCCTGCCTGGTCGCGTGTGGGGAGACCGCCGCCGCTTCGAGAGAGGAGGAGAGCTCGCAACGTTCTTGAAACGCAGAGGCCTAATCCTCTGTCCTCCGCACGCTACGCCGATGTGGAGTACGTGCTGCGTGCCTCGGACGTGGCACACCTTCACTCGGGCGCCATGGCGCGGACGAGAGAGATTGGCAAAAAGGGGCACGTTTGCAAAACAAACGGGGACGGAGGCAAGGGGGGGGGGGGCGCACAGGGGGGGGGGGGGGGGTGGGGGGGGGGGGGGGCGAAGGGGGGCGGAGGAGGGGGGGGGGGGGGGGGGGGGGGGGGGTGGGGGGGGAGCGGGGGGTGGGGGGGGGGCGGCGCGCTGCGTCGTTTCCCGTCGTTTGTTTGTCTGCGATGATGGGTGAGTCGAGGGGTCAAAATGGTGGGCAGAGTGGGGCTCTGCTGTGGGCGAGCTGCTGCGTTGTGTTGTTTCTGGCTTGCCACGCCAACTCGCCGTCGTTCGTTCGCCGTCGGCGGCCGGGTCGGGCGACGCGCGGGAGACGGTGTCCAGGGCGCGGGGGTCGACCAGGTAGGAGGCTCCCGGCGTCTCGGAGACGGCCAGCAGCAGCGGGCGGGTGGTGGTTTCCGTCGCTGTTGCCGCCGCCGCCGCCGCCGCCGCCGCAGGCTCGCTGCCGCCGCCGCCCGCGCCCCCCGTCGCCCGGAACGCCTCGACCTGCGCCTGCGACAGCGCCACGGGGACCAGGTTAACCGACGCGGTGTCCGTAAAGTTGGCCTTGCCCGTCACCAGCTCGGCCAGCTGGGCGAGCACGGCGCGCGCCTCGCCCACAAACCCAGGCGGGTCGGGCGGCGGCGCCGTCACAAACTCGCGGAACGCCAGCCTTCTCGTCTTTTGCTTGAACTCGTACGCCTGAGTGCAGATCATGCGCTGCGCGAACGTGGCCTGCTCGTCACTTCCTCCCTCGTTAATGCCAAGACGTGCCACACTCGCGAGGCCGTCGAAAAGGTGGTCGGTGCCGCCGTAGTCGCCGCCGCCGTTTGCGACGAGCGCGCCGCGGAGCCAGGCGGGGATCGTGCCGGAGACGGCGGCGGCCGGGATCGGGGAGGGGCCGGGCACCTCGCGCGCGTTGCCGACGAGGGTGGCGCGCGCGGCCTCGGTGGGCATGGTGGCGGTGGCGCTCGCCGCGGGGGCAGAGGCGACGGCAGAGGCGGCGGCGGCTGGGGACGTCGCGGCGGCGGGGCCGCGGGCTGCCGTGGGCGGGCGCCACAGCGGCGGCGGGCCCAACATGACAAAGAGGGACGGCCGTTGCAGGCGCACAGGTGCTCCTCGCCCTCACACACGCCAACCCGCTCTCTCGCTGCTTGCCTCACCCCTTCTCGTTCACACATCATCATCACCCCCTCTGCTCTTTCTCGAGACACACACAAAAAGTCAATCGGTGCGTGAAAAGCGCCCTCCCTCGCTCTCGCGTGCGCACGTGCCGTCGTCGCGCCGTGCCAGGTCTGGGAAAGACGCACGCGGTCGGTCATCCGGCGCGCGCGCGCGCTCCGCGCCTGCAGTGCCTCTGCGTGGCGACACACAGCGTTTATTCCCTCTCTCACAACCCCCCTTCTTCCTGCCAACTTCCCCCCCTCTTTTTTCCCTCGATCGCCCACAACAGCAAGCAGCAAGCATGGCCGCGCCCCCTCCCGGGTACCCCATGACCAGCGCCCCCGCGCCCTACTCCTCCGGCGCGGGCCCGAGCTACGCCCGCGGCGGCCCGGCCCACGGCGACGGCGCCGACAAGACCGCCTCTGGCTTCCCCGCGCCGCCCAACGGGGCCCCTCCTCCCTCGTCGCAGCAGACCTACGTCGACCCGTCCACGGGCCAGCAGTACGCCATCGGGCCCGACGGCCAGGCCTTCTGGCTCAGCGCGCCCGCCGCGGCGCAGGTGTACCCGCCCGCGGCCCAGGGCGGAAACCCCTACGGCGGCGGGAACCCTTACGGCGGCGGCCAGGCGGGCGGCGGAAACCTGTATATGCCGCACCAGCAGCACCAGCAGCACCCGCAGCAGCAGCAGTACCAGCAGCAGCAGGGCGGTGGCGGCGGGCCCGGCGGGGGCGCGGCGGGGGCCGGGGCGGGCGTGTGCGCGGGCCTGCTGGGCGCGTGCCTCGCGTGCATGTGCCTGGACGCCATCTTCTAGTGGTGGCCTTTGCCGAGGCGCCCCGGTTTATTGGGCGGCGGGTTCGGGCTCGCTGCCGGCGCCCGCGTCGCCGCCCCCCCCCCCGCACCCCGCCCCGCCAGCTTTCTTCTCAGCGAGTTTTTTTCTCTAGTGCTTCTTTCCCCGTCTTTTTGTCTCATTTCAGTGACCGAGGGGCCTCCAAAGGGTATCCCGCGCGCGCGCCTTTCTGCCTCGGCGCGCAAACACTACTATGAAAGCGACGGCGCCCGTTGCCGCCGCCGTCGTCCACACACACTGTAATTCTTCCTCCTCTCGTTGCGTTCTGTCTTCTCTCTCTCGCCCCTCGTCAACGACAATCGTCCGCCGCGCAACCAACTTGCCCCGAGAGGCTAAGAGACGACAGGTGGCCTACAGCCTACGTTGCAAAAAGCGCGATGATCTAGACCTATGAGGTTGGGGGAAAAGGGCGGGGACAAAACAACCCCGCCTCCGCGCGGAAAAAAACTCTCTTCACTCCGTCCGTTTCGGCCGCCGGGCGTGGAAAAAAACAAACGGGCGACACGACGACGACGACGAAAAACATAACACAAAAAAGCGCGCCTCTCTCGCTCCTGTCCTCTACTACTCGTCCTCCCCGTCCTGCGCCGGCGGCGCGTCCAGCCGGATGAAGTCGTCGATGCGCAGGATCGTGACCGCCGCCTCGGTCGCGAACTGCAGCATCTTGGTCTTGGAGAGCGCCGGCTCGAGCACGCCCGCCGCCACGCTGTCGCGCACGCGCCCCTCCGCCAGATCCAAGCCGCACTGCGCCAGGGCGGTGCGGTCGGCGCGCGTCTGCGACGCGTGGTGGAAGGCGCGCAGCTTGGCCACCAGGTCGGTGGCGTCCTTGGCGGCGTTGACCGCGAGGGTCTTGGGGATGCAGAGGAGGGCCTCGGCGAACTCGGCGACGGCGAGCTGCTCGCGGCCGCCCAGCGTGGTGGCGAAGGCGGACAGGTGCACGCAGAGGGCCGCCTCGACGGCGCCGCCCCCCGGGACGACGCTGCCGCTCTCGAGCACGCGCTTGACCACGCACAGCGCGTCGTGCAGGGAGCGGTCCATCTCGTCGAGCATGTGGTCGTTGGCGCCGCGCAGCAAGAGGGTGGCGGCGCGCGAGGTCGCGGCGCCTTTAATCATCACCACGGGGTCGTCCGCCACGCGCTCCTCCACACACTCTGCCGCGCTGCCCAGGCAAGACGCGTCAAAGCTCTCGTCGCCCTCCATGTCGGCCAGGGTCAGCACCACGGTCGCGCCCGTGGCCTTGGCCACGCGCCGCAGGTCGTCCTTGGGCACCCGCCGCACGGCCAAGACGCCGGCCTCGACCAGATATTTCAGGACCAGGTCGTCGATGCCCTTTGTGGTCAGGATGACGTTGGCGCCGGCGGAGAGGATGCGGCCGACGCGCTCCTTTGCGATGTCGCTCTCGCGGCGGCGGATGGCCTCGAGCTCGGCCGGGTCGGTCACGAGGACCTGCACGCCCATCTGCAAGCGCGCCTTCTGGAGGTTCATGTCGAGGCACGCGACGCGCGCGGGCGACACGCGCCGGGGCATGCCCTGCGCCGCGCGGCCGGCGTTGATGGCATAACCGTCCATAAGGGCAGACTCGCGCGCCGAGCGGCCGTGCGCCTTGAGGACGTTGACGGCCTTGACCGGGTAGCGCACGGCGCCCGTGTCCGGGTCGACGCTCTTGACCGCGGTGATGGCGTCGACCACCATCTCGGCGAAGAAGTCGCCGTCGCCGCCGCCGACGATCTTGCTGCTCATCGAGGTGCGCGCGGCCGACAGCAGCGGGGCGCGGCCGAGGTCGCCGACAGGGCGCGCCAGCGCCTCGTCGACAAACTTGACCGCCTCGCGCATGGCCAGGCGGTAGCCCGCGATCACCGACGTGGGGTGGATCTTGGCGCGCACCAGGTCGTTGGCGCGCCGCAGCAGCTCGGCCGCCAGCAGGACGACGCTGGTCGTGCCGTCGCCCACCTGTTGTTGCGTTTGTTGTTGTGTTTTGTTGTTGTTGTGTTTTGTTGTTGTTGTGTTTGTTGTTGTTAAGAGTTCGGGTTGCGGTCGTTCGTTGATTGCCCTTTTTGTGTGAGCGAGGCGTTGCGCGCCCACGGTCGGCGGAGTTGAGCGAGAGCGCGCGCAAAAAAAAAGAAACACAGGCCAAGCAATCGCTCCCTCTTGCGCGCCCGGCAGCAGCACCCCGCCAAGTCGCCGCCCCACCTCTTGGTCCTGCAGGTCGGCGAGCTCGACCAGCACTTTGGCGGCGGGGTGCTCGATCTCGAGCAGCTTGAGGATGGTGGCGCCGTCGTTGGTGACGGTGACGTCGCCGACGTCGTCGACGAGCATCTGTTGTAGGGGTGGTGGTTTTTTTGTTTTTTTGGGGGGGGAGGGCGGGCGGGTGCTGTGAAAAAGGGAGCGGGGTGCGGGTCGGCCGCAGACTGCGGGCGGCGGCGGGGCGTCGGCTGCGGCGCCGCGCCGCGCGCCCGCGTCTCCTCGCGCCTCCCTCTTTCGGCTCTTGTGCGCGCCGCGCCCCCTTTGGGTCGACGCGCGCCTCGGCGCGCGGGACCATCCGGCGCACCTTGTCCAGGCCCACGGGCCCGAGCGACGTCTTGACGATGTTGGCGATCGCCTGCACGGCGGTCGCGTTGGCGGTGCGGACGTCCTGCCCCGAGGAGCGCTCGCCCGCGATTTGCAGGCGCTGGCCCGCGCCCGGCGGCGGCGCAAACATGGCTGCTGCGAAGGGGTCTTCCCGCTTCCTCCCGGGTGGGGCGCGCGCGGGCTAGTACGGGTAGGGGAGAGGGGGAGGGGGCGTTTTGAAGAACGAGGCAAAACTGCCGATTTCCGCGCTTTTTTGCGTTTGCTCGCGGACGCGCGGAAGGAGGCTGCGGGGGGGAGGCTGGGCGTTGATTGCGTTAAGGAGAAAGTACACGAGTGGTGCGGCGTGCGGGCGTGGGGCCGTGGGGACGGCGCGACAAGACGGCAAGTGTTGCGAGGAGGATCGCGGCGGAAGGCACTGCGCTTCGGGCGGCGGCGGCGGCGACGAGAGAGAGGCGAGCGGATCGAGGCAGAGAGAACGGGAGAGAGAAAACTCTAGTGCTGCAAGGCCCCTTTGTTTGGCGTTGTCGCGATCAATGGCACGCGTAAGCTGTGCGCCCTTTGCGCGCTCGACGACGCAGCATGCGATGCCGCTGGCGGGTGGACGTCCAAGGGTGGAAATCGGTTTTTAAAAACACTGTTTTGGCTTCCCTACGCGGCAACCTCTCCTCGATGCAAAGGAAAAGAGAAAAGAGGCCACGCGCCTCTACATTCGCCCCCCGTCGCGCGCCCGCGCACGACACGACATAAAAACACGGCGCAGCACGGACGGCGACGAAACAATAAGAAAAAAAAAGGTTCCTTCCTTTTCCTTCTACTTCCTTCTAGGCCGTCGCCGCGTAGCGCTTGGCCTGCTCCTGCAGGATGGTCAGGCGCACGCCCTTGCCCTTGGGCAGAGAGATCAGCGGCTTGTTCCCCTTGCCGATCACAAACACGTTTGACACGCGCGTGGCAAAGCGCGTGCCCGCCGCGTCCTCCAGGTGCACGATGTCGTGCCCGCCGCGGTGCTTCTCGCGCTGGACGACCGTGCCGACGCGGCCGTTGTTGTGCCCGCCCGTGACCATGGCCAGGTTGCCCACGTCGAACTTGACGAAGTCGCGGATCTTGCCGGTGGCCAGGTCGAGCATCACCGTGTCGTTGACTTTCACGTCGGGGTCGGGGTAGCGAAGCGTGCGGCCGTCGTGCGTCGCCACGTAAGGCACGGCGCCCTTGCCGTGCTGCAGCCGGCGCACCTTGCACAGCTTGTACCCGGCCTCCTCCTTGCTGATGCGGTGCACCACGAAGCGCCCCTTGGTGTCGTAGACCAGCCGAAAGTGCTCGTCCGTCTTGTCGATGTCGAGCACGTCCATGAAGCCCGCGGGGTAGGTGGCGTCGGTGCGCACTTTTCCGTCGACGGCCACCAGGCGCTGCATCAGGATCTGCTTGACCTCCTTCCCCGTGAGGGCGTACTTGAGGCGGTTGCGCAGCACCAGCAGTAAGGGCAGGCACTCGCGCTGCTTGTGGGGGCCCGGCGAGGGCTTGGGCGCGAAGATGCCGCCGAGCTTGTCGAGCATCCAGTGCGACGGCGCCGCCAGGCGCTTGAGGTGCTGTTTTTTTTTGGTGGGTTTTGTGGGTTTTGTGTTTTTGGTGGGTTTGGTTTTTGGGGGGTTGTTGGTTTTGGTGCGTGCGTTTTTGGGTCGCAGGGGGATGTTGGAGGGGGTGGGGTCGCGAGCGTCTTGCGGTCGTAGGACGGGAGGCCGCGACGGGTCGGGCGAGAGGGCGCCGGCGGCTGCTGCTGCTGCTGCGCCGGGCGAGACGGCGGCGTCGCGCGGCCGTGCGCCGCCGGCGAGAGAGCGGGGAAGGAGGGGAGAGCAGCCCAAAAAAAAGCGGCTTGTCTCTTTCCGTGGCGTCCGCTCGCCAAGCCTCTCCGCCGTCAGACCGCGGAAATTGGACCGTTCGCGCGTGATCGGCCAGAGTGCAGCGGCACGCAGGTCCTTGGGGCGCGCGGCGGGTGGAGAGAGAGAGAGAGGGCAGTGGCGCCGCACACAGAAACAGATTGCTGCACCCTCTCTCCTCCTCCTCCTCCCACTGGATCCGCAGGCGGCCGATCCGTGCCGCCGCCCGCCCGGGATCGGGCGCCAAGAGAGCTCCTGCGCGCGCCTGCCTGCAACCGGCGGCGCGCGCTGTCTCGACGCGCGAGTGAGAGCAGGCGGGGTCGGTGCCGCCGATGCTGCTGCTGCTCCTCTCTCTTCCGTCCGCGCCCGCTGCATCCAGACTGCGATCGTTTCCGAGCTCGACAGACCTTCTTGGGACCGCGCACCATCCTGACAGGTTGTGGCGCAAACGGAGGCGGAAAAGAATAGAGGGGAGGGAAAAGGGACGGCGAATGGATGGCGAAGGGCTGGAGCTTTGAGTGCTTGCCCTTGCTCTCCGCCGCCGCCGGTGGGCCGGCGGCGGCCGCTGCTCCTCGCGCCCCCGCCTCGAATTTTCGACGACCGCCAAACAAAAACCAGAGGCTCGAGAGAGACAGAGAGCGTAACACCATGGATGGAGCGCCTGCTTGGGCGCACACACAGCAACGGGTCGTTCTGACGGATTAGGGGGAGAAACGCGCGCGCGCGCGCGCACCTCCGGGATCGTTTTTGGCGCAAGCTTTGCCGCGCGCGCGACGCCGAGCAAAAAAAAGCGAGTAGGTTTTATGTTTCTGGCGAG
>Ga0335398_10006373_pt1 | contig 14978 bp, 14 predicted proteins | sample BON03_FD_205742 | JGI IMG/M metagenome (GOLD analysis project Ga0335398, IMG submission 205742) | Freshwater microbial communities from Lake Bonney liftoff mats and glacier meltwater in Antarctica - BON-03 (spades assembly) (version 2) | ecosystem: Environmental > Aquatic > Freshwater > Ice >... | reverse complement strand
GCGTGGATTACCCTCCTCCCTGCCTGAAGGCGCTACTTCGTGGGTGGCATGCCTGCTGAAGCGCGACCGTCGCGACGCTCAGACACGGCAAGCTCCGCTCGCGGTGGGATGAGAGCACAGCATCTTCGTAGACAATAAGGGAGGACGGCTGCTCACTGCCGGCAGCGACAACATCAGCGCGCCCGTCTTGGGGTACGCCGTGGACCCCGCTGTCAACGTACCTTGATGTTCGCCGCGTCAGCCCGCCCACGCCGGTGCCGTCGATACAGGACAGGCGCATCGTCCGCGTCGGGTTAACCCGAAACCATCTGTTATTATGTGGTTAACACCTTTAGGGTTAGGGTTAATCCGTTAGGGGATAACTTCGGGTTAACCCGAATAAACTGTCCCCGACCGGCCTACACCTATATTGAGCACCTTTAACCCTTTCCCCCCGGTCCACTTCAGGCCGTTCGATGCGGGCGCCGGCCGGTCCCTGCTGGAGGAAGAGGGCGACGGCTCGCCGCCGGCTGAGTCATAATAAAAGATTTCTTTTTCTTTTGGCGTGTATGCATGTGTATGTATATATATACAGTATTGTATTATACAAAATGTATATATATATATAGCTTATTATACATACGATTCGTTCAGCAGTTCAGCAGGCAGGGTTTGCTGCCCCTGTGGCGGTGCTGCTTTGGCTGTGGCTGTGGGATGGGCTTCTCTTATTAGCTCGCGTGTGAAGAGTGTGTAGCTGTTGATGACTTTTTGAGTTTTTTTTATTTATATTGTGTGTATACTTGATTGACGTATATATAATGCGCTTTAATTATTATATCATATATATATATTACCAACGAGCGACCAGCGACGCGACGCGCGACGACGGCCGCGGCCGCCCCCCACGTCACGCGCGTCAAAATAACATAAAACGGTTTAACCTGCCCCCCCGCCCGGCCCCGGCCCCTCGGCCCCGGACTATACCAGCCGCCTGCCGCTGCCTTCTCCTCCCTCACTCGTCGCGCGGCGCGTCCATACAACGCTTATGCTTATGCGCGGCCCCACATTATACCCACACTAAAAGCCGACACACAGGTGACAGGTGGTGGTGTGGGGAGGGAGGGGGGGGGGAGGGGCACGGCGTGTTCGCCCCACAGACAGCCCCAGCCTTTGTTCTCTCTAAAACTCTCTACTCTATACACTCTCTCAAATCCAATCCCTCTCCCTAATTATAGCGCTCGAGCCAGACACGACAGGCGAGCGACAGGGTAGTGGGTGGGTAGTACAAAAAGAAAAGGCTGTTTTGAAAAGGCAAACACACACACCCATCCCGATGCCATCCCTGTGTAAATGTATATGCATGCACGCGCGTGTGCTGGTGCCGCCGAATCTTTACATACATACATATATTTTGAATATAGAAAATAACTCGCCACCGCGCCACCCGCGCCAGGGGTGTGAAGATGAAGAACGCAGCCATCTCTCTCAGAGACAATGGACTGGCTCCGGCTTCGAGATACACGGCGCGGACGAAAACGAGGCGTCGGGACCGCCCTGCTCCCAGGAGCAGGGTTAACCCGATTAGATAGATGATCGCTCGGGTTAACCCGAATAATAATATAAAAATGTTAGATCGGTGTTTGCGGTACCCGACCGCCGAGCTATCGTTGCCACCTCAGTCACCGCCGCCGCCCTCGCCGCCGCCGCTCTCGCCACCGCCTCTTTCATCGCCGCCCTCGGCGCCGCCTTCGTTGCCTCCGCCGCCCGCGCCGCCGCCCCATTCGCCATCACCACCTTCGACGCCGCCCTCGCCGCCGCCTCCGTCATCGCCACCACCCTCGCCCCTGCCTCCGTCTCCGCCGCCTCCTTCGCCGCCGCCGTCGTCGCCAACGCCGCCACCGCCGCTGCCCTCGTCGCCGTTGCCAGCGTCACCACCTCCCTCAGCCCCCTTCTCGCCGCCGCCTCCGTCGCCTCCGTCGCCCTCGCCGCTGCCCTTACCGTCGCCGCCTCCGCCGCCTCCGCCGCCTCCGCCGCCTTCGCCGCCGCCTCGTTCGCCACCACCTCCGCCAACGCCGCCTTTGCCCCCTCCCTCATCGCCTTCGCTTCCCTCGCTGCCGCCTGCTTCGCCACCACCTCCCACGACGAGGCCCGCGTCGCTTCCTCCGTCATCGCCGCCGCCAGCTCCATCGCCGCCATCTTCGTCGCCGCCCTCGCCAGCGTCCCCTTCAACGCCTTCCTCGCCGCCGCTACCGCCGCTGGGGCCGCTCTCGCCGCCACCTCCTTCGCGACCACCGCCTTTGACGCCGCCCTTGTCGTCGCTCCCGTTTTCGTCGCCGCCCTCGCCGTCGCCGCCGCCGCCCACACCGCCACTGCCATTGCCACCGCGGCCTTTATCGTCACCCGTGCCGCCGCCTCCATCGCCTCCGCCGCCCTCGACGCCGCCTCCTTCACAACTAGCCCCTTCGACGCCGCCCCCGCCGCCGCCTCCGTCATCACCGCCGTCCTCTTCGCCGCCGCCTTCGCCACCGATTTCTCCATCACCTCCTCCGCCGCTGCCGCCGTCGCCACCGTCGCCATCGCCGCCGCCTCCGTCGCCACCACCTTTTTCGACGCTGCCCCCGCCGCCGCCTCCATCATCACCGCAGCCCTCACCCTCACTGCCGCCGCCCCCGCCACCGCACCCTTCATCGCCTCCCTCGCCGCCGCCTCCGTCGCCTCCGCCGCCGGCGCCACCTCTGCCTTCGCCACCACCTCCGTCGACGCCGCCCTCGCCGCCGCCTTCGTCGCCTCCATCGCCCTCGTCGCCGCCCCCGTCTCCCCCGCCGCCCCCGTCGCCGCCTCCGCCTCCATCACCTCCGCCGCCCGCACGGGCTAACCGCCACACGCGACGCGTGCGCCGTCAAAGGGGACCTCGTCGAGGCGGCGTGTCGCGGCGCCGCCGATGGAATCCCTGCCTCGGTCGCGAGTGCGCTGCTTGTACCGACGGAGATGGCCCGGGTGTGGAGCAAACAGACGAGGCGCACGGAATGATGCGCGTCGTGTCGTGGAACACAGGCGTGCTCAGCAGCGGCAGAGCAGCCGATGCGAAACTGGCTGCGCTAGAGGCCGTCATAGTTGGACACGACGCCGATGTCGTCTTTCTTCAAGAGATCGCAGGAAGCGCAAAGTCCTCAGGGGCGGCTGGGGTTCCTGCCGCCCTCGGCGCCCTCTGCCGCTCGTTGGGTTTCAAGGTGTTCTTCCTGCCCGACACCGGAGATGCGTTTAGTGATGCGAAAGCTAAACGAGAATGCTCCCTGCGCAACGGCGTCGCCATCCTCTGGCGCGCCGATCGGTATGCCCTCCAGGGGGAGGGAGTTGCCAACGCCCGACGCACGGCTTGCGTACGGCTCCTCAGACTGCACGACCAAACAGGTTTTGCGGCCATCGTCACGCACGGCCTACATGGGGCGCCTGCGCTGAGAAGCGAGCAGTTCCGTGCCGCGCGTGACTACGCAGGTGGCTGCCCGATGGCTATTATTGGTGGAGACTTCAACGCCGTTCCATGCCGCCAAATGCGGGCCTCACAGCCGCCTCTCGATGCGGCCGATTTCGTCCTCCGCGCGTGGGAGCCCACAGCCGCATGGTGCGTCCATCCGTGCTGCGCCCCTCCTCCTGCTCACGCGGCTTCTAGTCAAGAGGACGGCTCGGACGACTCTGGTTCCCGCGGCTCTTTACGTAGAGTAGGTTTCACAACCAACGAGGCGCTACCGTGGACGCGTCGAGGGTATGGCAACACAGGAGGCTCGTCTGCTGTTATCGACGGCTTCTACACCAAGGGCTGGGACGCAGCTCTGTGGCGTTTGGAAGGGTCAACGTGCGCATCGCCTGGCTCGCTTCGTGCAGATGTGCTTGCGGAGCAGGCAGGATGTTGCAGCGACCACCTCCCCATCGTGGCCAGCTCCCAACTTCGAGCCGCCGTTGGGGTCTCGCGACGGCCGGTGGCGGTCAAGATCCGCACGTGGGGCTCGAAGGAGATCGACGCCCTACGCTCGCGCCTCCGACCAGCCAGTCTCGACAATCCACGGCGCGCCGGCGAATCGGCCGGCGCATGGCATGCTTGCATCACACGCGTCATCGTCGCGGCTGTTCAAGCGACGGCTAGCCAGCTCGAGGCCGCGAAACCACCACGCATCGGTGGTAACGACGGGGTGCTGACTGCTCTCACACAGCTCTACCGCAATGCGGTGAAGCTACGCGCCCGGGCCGACGACCTAGCCACCAGTTTCTCGCGAGTAGGTTTCCGCGCGTCGCCGCTCGCGCATCCAAACGCGGGGTTTGGACGGCATATCCGGGGCTTCTCGCTACAAGGAGTCTGGTGTGTCCGTTGAATACTACACCGCCGGGTCAAATCCCTGGCGCGGGCGATAGTCCGCGCCCGGCGCCGAGAGGGGAAACACGTGTTGGCGCGGCTTGAGGAAGCAGACAAGATAGCAGACGACAGCGGTAAAGCCCACGCCATAAATCTCGCCCTGCGTCGGTCGCTTCCACGCGGTGGCTCTTGCGTTGCGGATGTCTATGTCGGCGATGACCCCCACGCAAACCCCATCCCGCTGACCGACCCTGCCAATGCACGGGCAGAGCTTGGGAGGATAGGCGAGCTGGCAGTGGCGGCGATGCGCGGCGAAGGTTTTCACGCCGAGGCGCACGAGGCATGGCTGACACGCGTTCTTACCGGTGGCGCCAGCTGGCCCGAGATGACGCTGGACGGAAAGCCATGGGACGTGCTCGATGCCTTGTCTGACGAGAGGCTAGAGGCTATGCTGCAAAAGACACCTAGCAAAGCGGTCGGCGCCGACGGGTTCGACGTTACCTGGCTCGCCGCAAAAGATGCGGACGGTCACTTTGTCCCCGAGGAAATCCGCCTCACATACTTTGCTAGCCTACGTGCCTGCGCTGCGGAGCGGTCATTCCCGCCCGAGTTTACGACCATCATCTACGTGCTTATTCCCAAGCCCGGAGCCGACCCACGGGTTCTCCAGGAGCGTCGCGAGATTGCCCTCTTCAGCACGTCGCAGAAGCTACTTCTGAAGACGTGCGTCGGCGGCCTCAATGATCAGATTCAGTCCCAGCTGGCGCCGGAACAGCTTGGATGGACGCAGGCCCACGGGGCTACGGATGCTGCCATTCTATTTACGGCGCTCCACGACCAAGCACTAGCGCGGCCGGGGGTAGCTATCCTGCTATTCCTAGATTTGAAACAGTTCTTTCCTTGTATCCCTCCCGAGGGTATCAAGCTCGGGGCCATACTTTACGGGCTTCCGCCAGCCGTGCAGCACCTGGCGGCCAGAGACTTTGCAGTCATGGAGGGCAGGTACGAATCGCAGAATGGGTTGGGCGAGCCTTTCACCATCGACTGGGGAGCGCTCATGGGCTGCGTCTTGAGCACGCAGAAGGCGCGCATTATGCTCAACTCTCTCGTCGAAGCTATTCTCCAGCACGTACGCGGGGTCAATCTCTACGGCACGGCACAGCACGCGGCGATCGATTTACAGGCCGACGACCTTGCGGCGGTCATCCATGCTGACTCGCAGGAGGCCGTATGGCGCGACTTCCGACGTCTATGGAGTGTCTGCTGCGCTTGGTCGGTCGCCACGGGGGCCCAGATCGGGGTCAAGGCAAAGTCAAAAACGGCCTACGCAGCGCTCCGGATTGATGAGTTGGGCGGTCGTGTTGATGTAGAAGGGCTCGACCCGCTCTTTCTGCCTTCGGGAGAGCAGCTTCCTCGCCTGCACGCGGGGGACAGTTATAAACACATGGGCATCCAGCGACGCATGAACGGGGACACTGCCGCGGCAGCCACGGCTTTCCTCAATCGCGGAAAGGCAGCGGTGGCGCGTTTGGGGCAGTTATCTCTCCCGGTGCGAGCACGGGTGCGAGCCGGTAATATTGTTATGGGAGGCGTGTGTGGCTATTACGGCTCTGCTAGTGCGGTCAGCCGTGCCGAATGCGAGACGGTTGAGGCGGTCTGGAGGGCGCACCTAGCTCGCTTCGCAGGACGGGTGCGAGGCTCGCCGCGATGCGACGTCTACGGCGACAACCGCAGAGAGCACATCTACTCGGTCACCGCGTCAAGCCTCCTGCACTCCGTTTTCAAGATCGTACGTGACGCTCTCGACACCGCAGCGCGACGCATAGTACGCTCAGAACTAGCACGGACGCTCTACCTTCTGGGGTGCCGCACCAATCCTCTCTGCTGGGAGACAGGTCACCTTACAGAGGCGCTCAGGTCGCGCTTGGCGGCGCCGCGCGGACAGCGCCCGCTCTTCAAACAGCTGGTCCTGGTCTGGTCCGAGGCCACACAAGGAGTGTGCGGGCTGGCTGAGTATTGTGGGCCAGAGGGCGACCCGTTGCTCCCAGGCCACCCCTTTTGGAGCGGTCACTCGTCCACTGCGCTTTTTGAACCGCGGTCTAGAGGAGGGTATGGCGCGTCCTTTACTTACGAGCTCGTGGCCGCCGGGATCGTCTCGCTGGACGACATCCGAGGCGGTGCACCCGCGGCTGATGGGATTCTCGATTTCGAGGCTCTACGGCGCCGATGGCCTCGCGTGCGCGACGCCAAGCCGCTCAAAGAGGCCTACGCTCGCGTCGTCGACGTGGTACGCGCGGCGACCGCTCAAGGACACGCATTGTCTCCATACAGATGTCGCCCGCATATCTCTCCCAGCGATATTTGTTCGGGACAGACGCGCCTCTTGCCCGAGGGCGCGGCGGCGGCACACCAAAACCTGCGCGGGTCTGGAGTCACGGGCGCGTGCGGAGCCGACCCGGACATCCTCGATGCCTGGACTGAGCTCATCTTGAAAGAGCTCCGTGGAGACGCAGCCGAGCGAACCTCAACTGTGAGGCTCAGCGCTATGCTTCAAGTAGGGTTTGGGGGGGTGGAACCTGCTGGTTTTGCCCGTTACCCACACGGCGGCGACGCACGAGCTCGGCTACAGCGCTCGGCCCAGGTATTTGCTTGGCTCCTTAAAGGGCGTTTTCGCGGGGCAGGGAGTGTCTTGGAGGACCCCGTTCTCGCGCTTCCACTGTCCGGAACAGCAGCAGCCTACTCCATCGATTCGGAGGGTTTTGTCGTTGCCGGTGCCATCCCGGTGCGCTCAGCGGCGGCCGCGGACGTCATGTGTCGAGGGTCTGCAGTGGCCTGTCTCTTTGCGAAGGCGCGCATTGCCCTCGGAGACGTACCGGTGTACGCCGATGCGTACGCTCACAGTCTGCCACGGGCCGACGGTAAGGAAGAGACTGCCGTTTGCATCTCGGCGACGCAGGCCTCCTTCGGTTTCCTCCTCCTTGCCGAGCGCGCTTGTGATACGCGCGCCGCCTGGACTGTCGACGGCTCCGTCCGACCTGCTGCAGGCGACACAGCGGGCCTTGCAGGGTTTGCCGGGTGCCGGCACTGCGGGACCACCTTCGCTTCAAGGACAGAGTACATACTACCAACTTCGACAGGCAGTCCTGGAACTCGCACGGCGTCTTCTTACGATGTGGAGATTGCTACCCAGGCCACAGTAGCTCAACGGGAACACAAAGACCGATACATGGTTCTCTTTGACTCTTCGTCGCCGGTGGACAGAGCCCTGTCTTTCACCATGGCCCACGATCGACACCGGGCGGATTACTTTCTCGACGGAGTACTGGCTGCGTGGACCAATAAATGGGAGGGCAAGGTCGTGGTTTTGGCCCATGTCAAGGCGCACGCAGGCATCACGGTCAATGAGTGGGCGGACGTCGAGGCAAAAGCCTCGCTAGCGGAGGAAATTTCTATCACTGTTCCGGAATCGCTTTCGCACGCCTCGGCGGTCGTTGTAAGGCCGGAGACAACCGGGGCCTTCTCGGCGGCGACGGTTCGAGTTTGCACGTGGGCGGCGGCTGCAATACAGGAGTCAGTTATTGCGTGGCTGCAGGGATTCTCAACGGGCACGCTGCGCAAGGGACCGTATACAGTAACCCCAAAGTTGCACGACGCATCACTCGACGCCTTCACTCTTGCTCAGCTCGCCGGCGACAGGGTCTTTGCTGGCGACCTCGGGGCACCGCCCTTCGGTTTGCAAGGGGGGAGGTTTGTAGATGCGGAACCGGTCCTTGCGACTGGTGGCATTACTTTGTCAACTGTACCGCAGTCGGCGCGCAACGTGAAGAGCTTATCCTACAACTGCAGACTGCGGCCGACGTGAGCTCTCAAGACTCGGCTGCGACGCACTGGCTACAGGCCGCGTCGACGCTCCGCGGTGCTCTCCCTTGGTCGGTCGTGGTTGAGACGGCGCTCAAACGCGCCCTGGCGGTTGGGGTCGAGTCCACCGCCACCTCCTTCGACAGACGGGCCCTGGTCGGGGCGGCAGACAAGGTTGCGGAGGCTGTTTTGAGCTTGGTGCGAGAAGCAAAAGCCATCGACGAGGTTCTTGGCGGGCGGGCTACAGCTTCCCACCAAGCGGCCTCTCAGCTCCGTGCCGGTTTTGGACGCTGGGCCGAGCGGACCGCGGCAGTAGGGCCAGGGGCAATTGCCTTGCTACGGGCGGCTAGGGCCGAGATTGCGGCGCGAGCAGGTGACTTTTACGTCACAAACAGGGCCTACCCTGAGCCGGCGATCCTGCGCGCCGTCCTAGCTCTCCCGGCGCGCGGCGTCACTCCAGCGGGCAACAGTGGGGCCCTCGGATACAGGACAACGTCTCTGCGAGCGGCCCTCATTCTCAGAGCCGCCTGGTCTGCCGCTCGAGAGGACGCTCTCGACTTGGCTCGACTACCGGGTGCCCGAGCCCAGTCTTGGCTGCTGGTGGGGGCGTGGAGACGTTTGTCCGTTTTTGGACCGGTGCGTCCTGCTCAAACGGCGCACGCGGTGGCCGCCACCATCACCACTATCATCGATGCCGTCTCGGGCGGCTCCAGTGCGCACGTCTCTGATCACGCAGCTCGGCCGGCGCCTGCTCAGGCGGCGCACCCGAGTGCCTCGACAACGGGCAGCTCCTCCTCTCATGCGGCCCTTCCCGCGCCCCCGGCTACCAGCACGGACGGTTCTGCTTCCAACCTTAGCGCAGTGGGTGAGCGGGCCGCTCTCCAGCCGGAAGAGGTGGCGGAACGGGGTGGGCAGCCCGCAGCCAGGCAAACCATAGTCCGCCTCGGCGCCTTAGGACCCTGCAAACAGCCGCGACGGCGAAGGTGAAGGGTGCTACGGCCATCTCCTCGGGCGCAGCTACCCGTGCTTTTCTCCGATTGGGCGGGTGGGGCGCCTACCCATTGGCAGCCGCGGCGGCGGTGGCGGTGGAGGCGCGGGCTCGAAAGCGCAAGCGTGATGAAGAGGAAAGCGCGCTTAGGATTGGGCTGGATCAGTGGAGGCACACGGGTTCGGTCACGGGGGCGCCGCCAGCCGACTCGGAGTCGGAGGAGGCGAGCGAGTCGCCAGGACCGGCGACACATCTGTCTTATTGCACAGGGCTAAATGCCCTCGACCGCGGGGAACAGGGGTAGGTGGCAAGGCTGCGGGTGCAGCCGCTAAGGGGCCAGGAAGCGCTGGCGCCGGAGGGGAAAAGCAGCAGCGCGCACGGCGAGGGCTCGGGCTAGCACAGGGACGTTCTGGAGCTCCTGCTGTCTCGCATGGTCTCCCGAGAGGTCGCCAGTGGCACTGCCCGTCCACAGAAGACGTACGTCGTTTCCGAGAGAGTGAATCCCAACGTGGGCTCGCGGGGCGCCAACGCGACGAGGCGGAACGACAGGAGGAGGCACGACATGCGCTGATAACAGGCAGACGTGAGGTTAGCATGTCTCGGGAGGAGGTTGCTGCCGCAGTCGCGCGAGGTTTTAAGCGCGCGGAGGGGCTCGTCACATCTAGTCTCAGAGGACTTGGGAATCGCCGGGGGGTCGCACTTGTTGATGCTGCCAACCGTAGTGGGCACAGGTCGACGGGGTTGCCCGAGAGCGTCAGAGGGCTAGTCTGCTGCGGTGCGAACGAGTGCGATGGGGACCAGTTGAATGGCGCTGGAGGGCCGAGCCCCTACGGCGAGGCCAGGGACTGCGACGACAGCGAGGGTCGCGTCGGTGGCGCCGGGACAGAGACGCGCCGCGGAGAGAAGAGAGCTAGGGAAGTGGGTGACGGAGGGGAAGAGGGGGGAAGGGTCAACCGGATGATGCGTTGCGATGGGCCAGCGGGCGTCGCGAGGCGCACTCGAGAGGACGACGCACCTACGTAGCGTAGTCGCAGTGCCCTCCGCATGCACCGATTTTCTTGATAGGGATAGTGTATCATAGTCGGCGAGATTACGGGCCCGGGTTTCTTTCTTCTTCCTTTAGGAAGATGATACATCTGAGGTGGTTCTCCTCGGCAATTTTTTGCGCGCTTCTGTAAAAAGCGTGTAAACATAGAGTGAGTCACGCAAGCTAGCGCTTGCGCGACTCGCTCTTAGACCCCCAAGCCTGCGACGCTTCGCGTCGCGGGGTTTGCTGCCCGTGTGGGTGCGCTGGGATGTGGCTTCTCTTGTGCTCGTGTGGCGCTTTGAGGATTTGATTGATTGATTGACACCCTTGGAGCTCCCCGACCCGCTGACCTAACACCAAACCCCAGCTCCATGACTCCAAGATCAACAGAGAAGATGCTTCGTCCATGGTCACAGCAGGCGCGACAGCTAACACCACGAAGCGGAACAGTCGCGCATCTAGGAAGTAATCAGGGTTGTCGTATTCACATTCACACGGGGAGTTCATCGAGATCTAACGCTAAACGACAGGCCCAGGCTCCACCCCCCCGCCCTGATTTGGCTCCGTAACTGTTGCTAGCTAGAAGGTCGTTCTCCTCCCAACTAGACTACTATCAGCGCTGCTATTAGTCTATAGTTGAACTATAGTTGGGAGAACGCCGTTCTAGCTAACAACAAAACAGGAGTCCTCACCATAGAGACTGACTGGGTGCGAGCACCCAAACTGCCCGACTGATATAAGTCTAGTTGGGGGAACGCCCTTGTAGCTAACAACAGTAACACACGGCGCGGAAGCAAAACAACGAGATGTCGTGCTCCTCCTCTGACTTGATCCCCTCGCGTTAAGGATGAACCCGAGGGTTAACCCAATCACACGACTGCTTCTCCTGCTGGTAGAGTTCCTCGTTTCTAAGGTTAGTATGTCTAAGGTTAGTAAGCGTCCAAGGTGAGTGCATTTCTAAGGTTAGTAAGTATTTAAGGGTTACCCCGAAACCCTCGCCGCTCTCACTATGACTGTGGACGGCTGATCGTCGTGTCTGCCGTCGTGTCTGACTGGTGGTGCTGCCGCGCAAGTGCGGTGGAGTCCTCGTCGGCCGTCGTGGCGGGCGAGGTGGTACCGAATCGGTGGCGAACCCATCGTTGGCTATATCATACTCTGGGATACCGTGGGGGGTACAGCGCACACCACGGGACACGCGCGGGGATACCGCGGGGGGGGGGGGGGGGGGGGGGGGGGGGGGGGGGGGGGGGGCGTCGGCCAACAATGACCTCCGATAGACTGCGTGTGACGCTGCCGTGGAGACTACTGCAGGAGGCTTGACTAACGGCTAGGGCGCTGCACCTCTCCTCTCCCGTCCGCCTTCCCCCTTCCTCCGACAGCTAGTCTAGAGCTCACCAGCTCACCAGCCGAGCGAGAGAGAGCGCAGAGGGAGAGAGAGAGTAACACGGCAGTGTCACACACTCCAACTCAGCAACAGGGTTGGGGAAACTACTAGGAACTATCCTCTAGTCTATCGACTCCAAGACCCAGACTCGGCGTGATGAGAAACGGCGCGGGCGGAAACGAGGGCTCCACCGTAGACTTGAGCCCCCCTTCGGTATTCCAATTCGGATCGGCGCCGTGAGGCAGCGAGGGCTCCACCGTTGACTTTTCCTCAACGCTGCTTTCCCAATGCTGCGGCGGGGACGAGGGCTCGTCCGTAGACTTGAGTCCCCCTTCGGTATTCCAATTCGCCGTCGACTTTCCCCCCGCGCTGCTCGCCCAATGTTGGGGCGGGGACGAGGGCTCGGCCTTAGACTTTAACTCCTCGTTGGTTTGCTCGAGTTGCAGGTTGGCCGATTCGAGCTGCGATGCAAAAGGAGGATATGTTGGTATACAAAAATAAATGAATACATATGCATATAGATAACTGTACATGCTAAGTGTACACGTATACTTTAATTAATTATACATAAATAAATATATATATATATATATCTATATCTATATATCTATCTATCTATCTATATCTATCTATCTTTATCTATCTATCTATCTATCTATCTATCCATATCTATATATCTATATATCTATCTATCTACCTATCTATCTATCTATCTATCTATCTATAATATTTACCTGCTGCAGCCGTGTGAAAAGACTTGCCATTTTCGTCTCAATCGCGCCGTCGATCTCGTCTCTCTCGCGGATCGATCCCTCCATCTCCTCTAGTCGCGACTGAAACAGTAGAAGAAAGCCAAGGTTCATACGAAAGGAATAGCAAGGTTAGTTGGGGTGAAGCCGCTAGTGAGATGAGTAAACTGAGATTAAGGTTCGTAGGGGTTTAGAGGTGCCTTGCAGCTACTAACGAACCGCTATGAGTAAATTTGCGTTGCTCAGGTGCCTGAGCGAGTTTCGGGTTAACGCGTCTAAGGCTAGTACGTGTCTAAGGTTAGTGAGGGTCTAAGGTTAGTAAAGGTCGAAGGTTCGTAAGTGTCTAAGGTTAGTGAGTGTCTAAGGTTAGTATCTGTCTAAGGTTAGTATCCGTCTCAGGTTAGTACCTGTCTAAGGTTTGTATCTGTCTAAGGTTAGTACCTGTCTAAGGTTAGTATCTGTCTAAGGTTAGTATCTATCTAAGGTTAGTAAGTGTCTAAGGTCAGTAAGTGCCTACGATGAGTAAGTGTCTAAGGTTAGTAATCTAAGATGAGTAAGTGTCTAAGGTTAGTAAGTGTCTGAGGCTAGTAAATGTCTAAGGTCAGTAAGTGTTTAATGTTAGAACGTAAGTCATACCTCTAAGATCCGTTTCTCGACGTGCCAGTCACACGACTGCTTCTCCTGCTGGTAGAGTTCTTCGTTTTAAGGTTAGTATATGTCTGAGGTTAGTAAGTGTCTAAGGTTAGTAATGGTCTAATGTTAGTAAGTAAGGTTAGTTAGTATCTAAGGCTAGTACGTGTCCAAATAAATCGTACCTCTAGAATCCGTTTCTCGACGTGCCAGTCACACGACTGCTTGTCCTGCTGGTAGAGTTCCTCGTATCTAAGGTTAGTAAGTTTCTAAGGTGAGTAAGTGTCTAAGATTAGTAAGTGTCTACGATGAGTAAGGGTCTAAGGTTAGTACGCATTTAAGGTTAGTAAGTGTCTAAGGTTAGTCAGTGTCCGTCTAAGGTTAGTAAGTGTCTAGGGTTAGTAAGTGCCTAAGGTTGGTAAGTGTCTAAAGTTAGTAAGTATCTAAGGTTAGTAAATGTTTAAGGTTTGTACATGAATCATACCTCTAAAATCCTCTTCTCGACGTGCCAGTCACAAGATTGCTTCTCCTGCTGGTAGAGCTCCTCGTTCAGCCTTTGGCTCTCGCGCCGGTGCAAATCGGCCTCCTCTTTCAGTGCCGCGTCGAGTTGGGTTAGCAGCACGCTCTGCTCACTCTGCCAAACAAAAAAAAACAAAAGGGTTAACACACACGCACACACTCACACACACACACACGCGCGCGCGCGTGCGCACCCACACTCACACTCATACACACACACACACACACGTATACATACTCACACACACACACACACACACGCACGCACGGCCCTGTGCTCTGCAGCCTTCCCGAGCGGGTTAACCCGAAATCAGCTTCCGCTTTGCAAAGGAAAGACCACGTTCGGTGCAAATCGGCCTCCTCTTTCAGTACTGCGTTTAGTTGAGTCGGCAACACGCTCTGCTCACTCTGCGAAAACCATATAAACGACAACATGTACGGTATTGACGAGCTGCCGCTCTGCTCTGCACACATATAAAGCAAAGAACACGTTCGGTGCAAATCGGCCTCCTCTTTTAACGCCGCATCGAGTTGTGTCAGCACCACGCTCTGCTCACTCTGCACATAACATACACACATACACAATACATGTAAGGTATAGATCGGTTTCCGCTCTGCTCGCTTTCAACAGATGAAACAAGAAAAGAAAACGAAACAACGTACGATTCCATCGCCTCTTCCTTCAGTGCCGCGTCGAGCTGAGTTAGCAGCGGGTTAACCCTCTGCTCACTCTGCACATGGAATAAACACGACATCATATAAGGTATAGATCAGCTTCCGTTCTGCTCTGCACACATAAAAAAGGAAGGATCCCCAAACGACGTAATATTCCATCTCTTCTTCATCACCGCGTCGAGCTGAGTCAGCAGCACGCGTTTCTTCACTCTGCGAAAACCACGTACACGACAACATGTAAGGTAGTGATCAGCTTCCGCGGTTAACCCATTGCAAAGCGGGTTAACCCGAACGCGTCCGGTGCAATTCGGGTTAACCCGATCGAAAAGAAAGGATCATAAAATGACGTACGATTTTATCGGCCTCCTCTTTCAGTGCCGCGTCCAGTTGGGTTAGCAGCACGCTCTGCTCACACATGACATACACAAAAACACAATACATGTCAGGTATAGACCAGCTTAAGCTTTGCTCGCTTTCAACAGATGGAAAAAGAAAAGAAAACGAAACGACGTAAAGTTCGATTGCTTCCTCTTTCAGCACCGCATCGGGCTGAGTGAGCAGCACGCTCTGCTCACTCTACCAAAAACCGTACACATGTAAGGTATGGATCAGCTTCCGCTCTGCTCTGCGGCCAACCCGACGGTTCCCTAACTCTCTCTCTCTCTCACTCGCCCTCTCTCTCGATATATATATATACATATGTATGTGTGTGTGTACATATATATATATATATATATATATATATATATATATATATATATATATATATATATATATATATATATATGTGTGTATATATATATATATATGTATATATATAT